>ERZ1740070.139-NODE-139-length-51494-cov-11.923229_pt1 | contig 51494 bp, 29 predicted proteins | sample MGYA00581734_ERZ1740070 | MGnify/ENA primary metagenome ERZ1740070 (study PRJEB43018, sample SAMN04849744) | marine metagenome | isolation source: floating plastic debris | place: Pacific Ocean | collected 2008-09-01 | study: EMG produced TPA metagenomics... | reverse complement strand
GCCAGACCGAACAACACAAACCTAACGCGCTGGCCCCCATCAAAAAATCTTAGACAAAGCGCTCTTTCGCTGCGTCTGCGCTAATGTCTACTATTAGGTCAGTGTTCGTTTCCGCAAAGCTCATGATCGGCCAGTGATGCCAGCACATAGCAGTCTTGCGAAACGCCTTCGCCGCTACAGCCTTTTGATATCCGAACGAGTTCTTTTTCGAGTGCGCGAAGCCGTTTGATCTTGGCTCTGACCTCGGAGAGTTGCGAGACGGCTATATCATTCGCCGCTTGGCAAGAACGATCCGGATGACCCTGAAGCTCAATCAGCTCGGAGATCGCTTCAATCGAGAAGCCAAGGTCGCGCGCGTGCTTAACGAAGCTTAGGCGCTCCAATCCCGCCACATCATAGCGGCGTTGGTTGCCTTCGGTGCGTTCAGGCTCGGAAAGCAAGCCCATCTCTTCATAGTAGCGGATGGTTGGCACTTTTACCTTCGTGCGCTTTGAAAGCTCTCCGATAGAAAACATCAAAATACCTCTTGAACCTCTAGTGACTAGAGCCACTACACTATTCTCAAGACAGATTCAAAAGGGCTTTCCAATGTCAGGATGTTGCGGGCATGACGCCAAGTTCGACGGCGTATCGGACGATTACAAAAGGCGGCTATGGATCGTCATCGCATTGAACGCGACGATGTTCGTGGTCGAGATCACCGCTGGTCACTATGCGAAGTCTCAGGCGCTTCAGGCTGATGCTCTGGACTTTTTGGGGGACGCGCTGACCTACGGTATCTCGCTTGCGGTCATCGGGGCCTCAATTCGCGCGCGCACCAATGCGGCTTTGGCTAAAGGGGTGAGCTTGCTGTTGATGGGCCTTTGGGTGTTCGGATCGACAGTTTACCGCGTCCTCTATGTCGGCGTCCCTGAAGCCGAAATCATGGGAGTCGTTGGTTTCTTCGCTCTAATGACCAATCTCGCAAGCGTCCTACTGCTCGTCCGTTACAAGGACGGGGACGCGAACGTGCGCTCTGTCTGGCTTTGCTCACGCAATGACGCCATAGGCAATGTAGCGGTTATGTTCGCGGCTCTGGGTGTCTGGGGCACCGCCACAGGGTGGCCAGACCTCATGGTCGCAGCCATCATGGCAAGCTTGTTCCTGTCTTCAGCATTCCAGATCGTGCGCCAAGCATTGGCGGAACGGAAAGAGGCTTCAGCACACACCCACGCCGAGGCGTAATGGAAATCCCCCTTACCCTTTTGGGCCTAGGGATCGCTGGGGCTACCGTGGCGGCAATCATCTGGTCCATGACGTTTCCCGCGCAAAGACTGTGGCCACCGCGTAGGTATACGCGTTGATTTCAAACAAAGAAAACACAGCCTATGATGCATTTGCGCAAGCCTTGTTCAAATGCCTGCGTGAAGCGGTTCGCGTCACTCCTGTGTTTTACCAACCCGGTACGGTCGAGTTATCGTTTGATGAGGCGTGGTTGATCCGTGCGCTGATGGCGTCCAAGCAAGGTGACGGCGATAGTGTCGCGTTCTTGATCCGGTCCCGTGTGCCTAAAGTTCACCAACGGCATATTGCATTCCTGATCAAAGGGATTTCTGAGCAGTTTTCTCAGACTTAGAATAATTCTAAAAGATGCTTGTCTCCTGCTTTTGGTTGGTTATGACTCTGCGCATGAGCCAGCCAGCTTCATGCCAGCCAGCCAAAATTTCAAAGTTTTCGGAGACCGGTCATGACACAGACAGCCCGTGCACTCAGCACAGATGCAAAGACAGCAATCGCAGACGCATTGAGCCAGTCGGTGGCCGAAACCGCTGTGACGACGATGCTTGCGCAGAACTTTCATTGGAACGTGAAAGGCATGGCATTTGGCCCGCTGCATGATCTTTTCCGGAAGATCTACGAAGATCACTTTGTCGCCCAAGATGATTTGGCCGAACGCATCCGCGCGATTGATGTGCATGCTGAAGGCACGCTTGCGGGCATGCTCAAGCGCTCCAAAATTGCCGAGCATGACGGCCATGCGACCGATCAAGAGATGATCAAGATGATGCAAGACGCGCAGGAAACACTAGCCGCAACGCTGGCAGGCTGCGGTGAATTGGCTTCAAAGCACGGCGATACACTGACCGAAGACCTGTGTATCGCACGCGGTCAAACGCATGAGAAATTTGCTTGGTTCCTGCGGGCGCATTTGGCGTAAGCGCCCGAGACGTTCGGATTACGATATTGAGGCGGGCTCATTCTGAGCCCCGTTTTTTTATGCGAACTGCCTGATAAAATAGATGATCGAGAGTGTCAGGCCAAAGACGATCACGATGGTCTTAAGGTATGTATCGTTTACGCATTTGGCTAATCGCCCGCCCGTATAGCCCCCCACAGTGCTGCCGATCATCATGACACCTGCCTCGGGCCAAGCGATCAGTCCGCCTATGCCGAAAACAATAATGCTGAGCAGGGTAAAGCTGGTTGCCAGCAGGTTCTTGACGCTATTGGCGGTATTGAAATCGGTAAACCCCAAAAGCTGCGCAATCGCCAACAGGATGATCCCCAGACCTGCCCCGAAATAGCCGCCGTATATCGAGGCTACGAATAGAAACGCGTAGATGAACTGCGCTCCTTTCAGATCACCTGCAGCCCGGAAGATGAAGGCGCGCAGTTGTAAGCCAAAGGCAAACAGCCCTGTCGCTATCAGGATCAGGAAAGGGATCAGCCGTTCAAAGAACGCAGGATCCGAGACCAACAATAGCAGCGAACCCAAAATCGCGCCCAAGCCCGATACCACCAGCAACGGAATGATCGCGCGCCCGATCTGGTGCAGCTCTTGCCTATAGGCAGGCAGGGCCGCTGCATTGGATGGCAACAGTGCAAGATAATTGGTGGCATTCGCCACAACAGGCGGTAGCCCGACATAGATCAGCGCAGGAAAGGTAAACAAGGTGGCCCCGCCTGCAATCGCGTTCCAGACACCGCCGAATAGTCCGATACTCAGCAATAGAATAATTGTTTCAATGTCCAAAGCGGCCTCCTGTTTGGGGGCAGCTTGCGGGTGCGATTGCATAAAAGAAAATGAATTTATATACGTATTATCATGAAGGAAATCGAACGGCGACCAATCAACAGTGATCTTTTGCGTGCCTTTACTGTGATCGCTGAGCAAGGGCATTTGACGGCCGCTGCCGCCATATTGAACCGCACGCAATCCGCAATCAGCGTGCAACTGCGCAAGCTTGAGGCCGAACTGGGCGTGCCCCTGTTCAAACGCACGCCACAGGGGATGGTTTTGACCCCGCAAGGTGAAAAACTGGTGCCAGTGGCCCGGGCTGCATTGGATGACCTGACCAAAGCCCGCAGTCTTTTCGCCGATCCGCTGACAGGGATGATCCGCGTTGGTATCCCCGATGATTTTGATGACTTTGTCCTGGAACGCGTATTGGCCCAATTCGCCCGCCAAAACCCATCGGTTGAGGTTGTGGCGACCTCTGGCTGCACGTCCGGTTTTGCCCGGATGATTGCGGCGGACGAGATGGATGTCGCAGTCGTGTCCGGCCCACAAAGCGAGGGTGACGAGTTGTTGTCTATTGAAGACACGGTTTGGGCGGTCGAGCGATCCTTGCCGTTGAACCCGGAACAGGCCGTTCCGCTTGTCTTGCTTGATCGCAGTTGTTGGTGGAAAGATCTTGCAGCAGATGCGTTAAATGATGCCAAGATCCCCTTTCGTGTCGCGTTCAAAAGCAGCAGTTTTGCAAGTTTGAAGGCGGCGATCAGGGCGGGGCTTGGCGTTGGGATCATGCCCAGACACAGCGTTGAACCGGCGATGCGGGTTCTTGGTCACGCGGACGGGTTTCCGGTTTTACCGGCCGCGCATCGCAGTATTCTGCTCAATCCCAAGTGCGATCAAAACCTTGGGACCGCAATGCAGGCATCGCTTCGTGGGCTGTGATCGCAAACGCTAAGCACCGTCCCCCACATCAAAGGGCACCTTTGCACCTTTCTTGCGGCATTTCTTGGCATAGGCAATTCTCCAGCCATCGTATTTACCCAACTGCGCCTGCTGCGCCATCAGCATGTCCACAAAGGCCGCGCGATGCGCGTCTTTCTTAAGCGTTTTGAAAAGTGATTTCTGTGCTTTGGTCATGGCACAGCCAATGCAGTGGCCTTGGCGTTTGTATTTGCATACGTCGATACAGGGGCTGTGTGTCTTTGGCATGCCGGGCTCCACAAGAAAAAGGCAACCCCCGAAAGAGAGGCTGCCTTTGGTATTTAGGAAGGAAAGGGGCCTACTGAAAGACCGCCTCTGGGTCATCAAGGCTGTCGGACCCTTCGATCTCAATTCCGTCCGCGCCAAGCACGGCGATCACACGTTCAATGGATCGTGTCTGGTCAATCAGACCGTTGGCCCGGACGGTTTCACGCGCGACCGCATATTTGTACTCGCCAATATGCCCGGATCGTCCGCGATTGGGTTACATCGATTGGTCTGGAGGAAAGTGCTTACGGTACACATTCAATGCGGCGAACCAAGGTCACGCAGATCTACAAGAAAACTGGTAACCTGCGCGCTGTCCAACTTCTGCTTGGGCACACCAAAATGGACAGCACAGTCAGATATCTTGGCGTCAAACTAGAGGATGCGCTTGCTATCGCCGAGTCGATCGAAATCTGATCGAGTATAGTAGCGGCCCGAACCGACCCCGGGTCAAGCCTCGGGCTGCTGCGGTGCCACCGGCCCACAGTTGCCGCTCGCCGATGGCTTCAATGCTGCAATCCAGTTTCACCAGACCAATCATTCGCGGCATCTGCGAGGCCGCCAACCATTTGAAGAACAATCACGCGGGGCATCGAGTAAATGCCGCAACGCCTGATCGATCAGACACCTTAACCGCCGGATCATAACCGTCCTTATCTCATACTTCGAACTCCCCATCCCCGATCATGCTTTTTTTGAGCAGGCGGTTCTCAAGCGTCAGCTCAGCAACCACCTCCTTCAGCGCGGCAGATTCCGACCGCAGCTCCTTGACTTCGGGGGATGTCGCTTGTCGCGCCGTGTCACCCGCCAGCCGGTTCTTCCCGTCTTCAAGGAACTCCTTCGACCAGGAATAATATAGGCTCTCAGCAGTACCCTCACGGCGGCACAATGCGGCAATGCTCTCCTCTCCACGGAGACCCGCCAGGACGATCCTGATCTTCTCTTCGGCCGAGTAGTGTTTCTGCGTCTTGCGCTTAATGCCCCTGACCAACTTGTCAGCGGCGTCTTTCGATGTCCCGGAATTCTTGTTCATCTTCGCTCCTTAATGGCTTCGATGAACCAGAAATCCTCCGTTGCTCAAATCCTTAAATTTGTCCGGTGGGCGCTGACGTCAAACACGCATTCGCGGTGCCTTTTTTCATTTTGTTCATGTGTACGATTCAGAAACGGCTTTTTGCAAAGGGGTTTCAGCCATCTGCAAACACCATCCGCATAAAATGTCCCAAACATCTTGCTAGTAAGTCTGCGCTAGCCATCCCTTCGCAGGGTCGCGAAAGCAGTTGAGACTCTGTTGGGATGAAGAAATAAAATGAACAATCGAATAATGCTTGCGGCTGTTAGTCGTCTCGCGCTAACGGCGGCGTTTGCGATGCCGCCTACCACTATGCTTGCGCAGGATACGGTACAAGATGAGATCTTTGATCTTGGCACATTGATCCTGGACGCCCGCCGACGCATTGAAAGCGCGATAGAGGTGCCGGTGAGTGCGACAAGCCAAAACGGCGAAGCTGTTGAAAACAATCGATCAGATGACTTAGAAGATCTTGCGCGCAATGTGGCAGGCTTCGAGCAACCGAATTTCGGTGATGATCCACGTACCGCGCAACCAATCATTCGTGGTATCGGGCCTCTTTCCACGTTGCTTTCACCAGACAATGCAACGACGACAATTATTGTTGATGGTGTCCCGCAACCTGCATTCTCGGCCTCTGGCCAACTTCTTGATGTGGACCAGATTGATGTGTTGCGCGGCCCGCAAGGCACATTGTTCGGGCGCAACTCCACGGCGGGTGCTGTTGTTATACGAAGCCAGCAACCGGATGGCCTGAACGAAGCCAGAGCAACGCTGGAGTATGGCACTGATGGCTATCAAAAACTGGACTTCGCGGCGGGTAGGGCGTTAGGCGACACTACTGCTGCGCGTTTTGCGTTCCGGCTTTTGGAGCAGGACGGGTACATTGAAAATGACCACCCCGGTGAGCGTAGTATTGGTGGCTATGAAATTGGTGCTGCAAAGCTTTCGTTTGGCTATGCGCCAACTGACCTAACTGACGTAGTTTTCACGTTAAGCTATGAAAACGACGAGCGAGATACCGGCTATCCCATCCTCCTGCGCGACTCGGACGCCTTCCAGGAAACTCCCTCTTTTGAGCGCGAAGCCGCTTCAGCCACGGTGAACATACGGCATGCATTTGAAGCGTTCGAATTGCATTCTGTGACCAGCGTCCTCAGATACGATATTTTCAACAGCACTGATAATACGGATGGGTTCCTGTTTGGTGCCTTGTTCGGTGGTGTGCCCGCCACCAACTTCATAAACGACGGTGAATTCAACACCGCCGATCAGACGGAAGAACAGTTTTATCAGGAGCTTCGCCTTCAGTCTTTGCCGGACGCGGATATTGGTTGGGTTTTGGGCATGGCCTACGCCCAGAATACCTTTGAAGAGGATGTCACTGGCAATTCAGCGATTTTTGCTACGGTCAATGGGACGCGAAATGTAGAGCTCAGCACGCGTTCAACAGCAGCCTTTGCTGATGTGAGCGTGCCATTTGCGGAACATTTCGAAATTGGTGGGGGCTTACGCTATACCCGCGATGTGAAGGACATTGATGCGACGTTTGTCGGAAATGGGTTCACAGGGACCGTTGCGAGTTTTGATCAGAATGACAGCCGCGATTTTGACTTGCTTACCGGCCGGCTCTCGGTCAGTTATGCTCCAACGGATGCAAGCCTGCTGTACGGCTCAATGTCGCGTGGATCGAAGGCCGGCGGTTATCCGCGGTTTACAAACAATGCGTCCTTTGGAGCACCCGAACCTGGGTATGATCAAACAGATATCTGGGCGTTTGAGATCGGCGGCAAAACGGAAATCCTGAACGATGCAGGTTTTCTTACAGGGGCTGTGTTCTTTAACGATGTGACTGATGAAGCCATCTTTACTTTTGATCCTGTCACCAACAGTTTTCCAGTCGAAAACATGGATACAGAATCCTATGGTGTCGAGATAGAAGTAGGTGGTAATCTTGGTGGCGGTTTCGATCTGCGCGCTGCAGCTGCTTGGACGAAGACAGAAATCACTGGCACGCAGGATGGCACCGCCTTTGCCGGTGTTGTCGGAAATGAGGTGCCCAACGTACCTGAACTGTCGACCGCGATCAGCCTTGGTTATGAAGGCGAGCAAGACTTCCTGGGTTTGCAAGACACACGGTTGGGCGGAAGGCTTTCATGGAACCATGTTTCTGAGCGTCCGGTCGATGTGAACAACAGCTTTGATCTCGATGCCCAGAATGTTGTCAATGCTCGCCTGGATCTTAGCCGAGGCGCATCCGAAATATACATATTTGCGGAAAATCTTCTGGATGAGCAGCTAGAGCAGCAGGGGTCGCTTATTGCCCCCGGTGTCGAGTCAGTGGTGAGAAGTCGCGGGCGGACGATTGGCATCGGTTATACGCAGCGCTTTTGATGCCGCAGCAGGCGCCTCAGCATGGCAAGCAGGATCGCCAAACGCCTTTGCGGGACCTGCTCGCACCAATCCGGTGGTCGCTACGCGCGGCCTCCGGTCTTTCGGCGATTGGAGCCATAGCGAGCATCGCGCCTTTGATCGGTTTGGCCGAGCTCGCAAAGCTATTGCTGACGGAGCTGCCGGATGTTGGCGCTATAAGGTTGACGGTCATCCTAATTGCGTTTGCTTTGCTGGTCCGGCTGATATGTGTTCTGAGCGTTGGGGCGTTGACCCATCGTGCCGACGTTAATTTAAAATATGATCTATCTATGCGGATCGTACGACATCTTCAGCGCGTTCCGTTAGGCTGGTTTTCCGATCGCAAACCCGGTGATATCCGCGAAGCGCTTCAAGACGACATTGTTGCGCTTCATCACTTTGTTGCACATGGGAAGACAGACCCGGTTGCCGCAATTGCAGGTCCCTTTATCGCATTGGCCTATATGGTCTGGTGCGACTGGCGCATGACTATTGTTGCAATCACCCCTGTTGTTGTGGGGCTTTTTCTATTGGTGCTGCAGTACCGTGGGACGGCTGACAGAACGCGGGCCTTTCAGCAAGGATTGCGCGACCTCAGCAGTGCATCAGTTCGGTATGTACGCGATATTGCGACCATTCGCACATTCGGGGAAACCGGGCAAAGCTTCCGTCAGACCGGGCAGGCCTTTCTGGCTGAGTTTGGGGCGTGGATTCGGCATAAGAGTGCTCTTTCGGCGTTAACCGATGTGGTCCTTTCACCAGTCTGTTCGATTGCCAGCGTTCTAACGGCGGGCCTATATATGGTGCAAGCTGGCTGGATTGCGGCTGTTGATGTGCTGCCCTTTATCGTCCTCGCGCCTGGTTTGACAGCGCCCTTCGCAGTATTGGCATTTAGCCGTCAAACCGCGATTGAAAGCAAAGCTGCCGCACGGCGGATCTTACAAACGCTACAAACAAAACCTCTGGCTGCACCTCATCTTGTTTCGTCGCCGAAAGGTACAGAGGTGTGTTTTGATGATGTTCATTTTTCTTATCAGAACGATCAATCCGTTCTCAATGGTGTTTCCATGACGCTGACCGAGGGCACTACCACGGCTCTGGTCGGCGCGTCCGGTGCTGGTAAGTCAACGCTAGCTTCGCTCCTACCAAGGTTCCGAGAACCGACGAAAGGGCGCATCACTCTTGGAGGAAGTGACATCCGGGACATTGACCACACCGTCCTGCGACGTCGCATCGGATGTGTCTTTCAGGACGCCCATATCCTACGGGATACTGTACAGGCCAATATCGCACTTGGTTTGCCTAGCGTAACAACCGATGCAATCTTTGCCGCCGCTCGGAATGCGAACATTCATGATGAACTGTGCGCCTTGCCACACGGCTATGACACAGTGCTTGGGCGCGATGTCATTCTTTCGGGCGGTCAAGCACAGCGTTTGGCGATTGCGCGTTTGTTTCTGGCCGAGCCAGATATTCTTGTGCTTGATGAAGCGACGGCCATGGTCGATCCAGAAACACAAAGCGCCATTGATACTGCAATTAACTCAATAGGTTGCGAACGCACCGTTCTGACAATTGCTCATCGGCCAGCAACGATACGTGCGGCGAACCAAATTTGCGTTCTGGATCAGGGTCGTATCCTGGAAACCGGCACTCATGAGTGCCTGTTGGCCCGAGGCGGGTCATATGCGGCATTGATGGGAAATTCTCATGCTGCGTGAGTTGCGGCATCTTTCACCACATGCAAACGCACAGCTGCGGCTGCTGGTTGCTGGGTTGGTCGGAGAAGCTGTGTTGGCTGGCATCGCTCTATCGCTCACCTTACCATTTCTAAAAAATTTCATTGCAGGCAATATTGATCTTGCACGGTATTGGCTCTTTCTACTTCTTTTTTGCCTGACCATTTACGGCTTTTTACGATTTAGCTTGCGACGACGTGGCTATGACACGGGCCTCGCATTGGGAAAGATGTTGCTTGAGAAACTGAGTGCGCATCTTGAGAGAATACCGACTGGGTGGTTTACGTCACAAAGGATTGGTGAAATCGGCCGTTTGAGTAGTCAGGGGATCATTGATGTAATGGTCCTGCCGGCGCATCTGTTGCATCCGATTATCGGTGCGGTAGTCACACCGGCAACGTTGATTTTGTGCGTGATGTGGCTGGACTGGCGGTTAGCCGTGGGTGTTGTTGCCGCCATTCCGGTCCTGATCTGGCTCCAACTTCAGATGCAAGGGCGATTGGAAAAAACCGACCTCGCAACTTCGCAATCCGCGATAGAAGTAGAAAACCGTATTTCTGAGTTTGCTTCAGCGCAGCCCGCTCTTCGTATGGTTGCGGGTTTTTTGGAACATTTGCCCTTGGAAAAGGCTTTAGCAGCCCGCAGGATCGCTGAACATTCACAACTGGTGCGGATTGCACCGACTTTCGTCGGTCTGGCATTTATGTTGCAAATCGCCTTCGTCTTGACGATGAGTGTCGGTGTTGGACTATTCCTTGTTGATGAAATAGACGTCATAAGCTTGGTTGTGCTTCTGTTTCTTCTTGTTCGCATGACCGAACCTCTAAGCGATGCGGCTGATCTTGCCGGGCAAATTCAAATCGCGCGTAATTCTCTGAAGCGGCTGAATACGATCCTTGATGTAGCTCCATTGACCGAGCCTCTGACGCCGCTCAAACCAAAAGGGTTTGATCTTTCAATTTCAGAGATCACGTTTGAGCTTGGTGCAAAAACAATATTGAGGGGCGTGTCACTTACTTGCCCAGAAAACAGCCTTACTGCCATTGTCGGCCCGTCCGGGTCGGGCAAAAGCACGCTTCTTAGCTTGATCCTGCGCCTTTGGGATGTAGATAAGGGCAGCATCCAAATTGGCGGGGTCGACTTGAGAATGCTTGGCAGCGAGTGTACGCGGCGTTATGTCGCTGCAGTCTTCCAAGACGTGACTTTACCAGAGGGAAGCATCGGCGACGCGATCCTGGCAGGCCAGCTAAGCCAGAAAGCTGAAGTGGTCGAGGTGGCTGTGGCACGCTCAGGCATTAATGATATGTCGAGCGGTCCGGCAGACTGGCTTGATCGACCAACCGGGCTCGCAGGCACGTCGTTGTCCAAAGGGCAACGCCAGCGCATTTCTTTAGCCCGGGCTCTTGTGAAAGAAACGCCTATTTTACTACTGGATGAACCGACATCGGCGCTCGATTGCAGTGCGAAAAAGAAAGTCTGCAGGACTCTCAAAGAGCTGTCCAAAGACCACACTTTGCTTGTTGTGACACACGACCTGTCCTTGGCTGCAATTGCTGATCAGATAGCTTTTCTTGATGCGGGAGAATTAGTCGAATTTGGCAGTCACAAAGAACTGATGGCGCAAAAAAGCAGGTATGCTGCCTTTCACAAACACACCCAGCATTGATAGCGCAAGTCCGCCAGATAGGCATGGCATTGATCCCTTTGCCTTGCGGTCGCCTAAAACAGTCAGCTATGGTGGCAACCAGCTACTGCAGCCAAAGCGGAGTCACCTCACAATGTTGAGAGACACCCAAGAGCCACGAAAAACTTGAAAAAGACAGAGTACCGATCAGAGGTAGCATCTTTCGGTAGGCGTTTCTGAAAGGGGATGGTACGTGGCCGCACATATGTCGAATGGTCGATCAATTGAAAATACACCGGTTATGGCAAAAGACTTCTGTCAAGCATCTCAGCAGTTTTGTCATAGCTATAACCTGGGCGATAAATCGAGCGCATATTCCCAGCTCTTTGAAGGACAGCTTAGTGTCGGATCTTTGCACAACGGCGTCAGCTTTAGCACGGCACACTTACATGCAACAAAATCATCTAAGCACTCTATTGTCCTTCCGAAATCGGTATGTCTTGTCTTTGCAATTGACGGCGAATCCTCTGAAATTGACCCCTTAGGGAATGGTGCGCGCCAGCTACGCAGAGGTGAGACGGCAGTTTTTCAATTTAGCGATTGTATAGAGTCAGAAAGCCGCTACTTCGCCGGACAAACCAGCAAATCGGTGCTCATACAGTTATGTGAAGACAGTCTCTTGAATGAACAATTGTATGAGTTTACAGCACGCAAAACACGTGAAAGCAGCATTTCGGTTCTGCCAATGTGTTCGCGCATTCTGGGTCTTGGGGCGTCATTTTTTGGGATGCACAGTTGCGATACGGTACAAAGCTTATTGCGCGAGGCGCGACTTTTGGAAATGATTGCCTGTGCGATTGGGCAAGACGCCCCAGTTAGAGAGCGATGCCACCATTCTGATCACGTTCGACTTGAAAGAGTACTGGATCTAATTGAAAATCAACCAGAGGAAGAACACTCACTGGCTAGTCTGGCGGCCGCTGCTGGCATGAGTGTCTCGAGCTTGAAATCAAAGTTTGCCGATAGATTTGGATCTTCCGTGATTGGTTACTTGCGCGATGTCCGATTGGAGCGTGCTCGTGATGGGCTCTATTATCAGGGTTGGACAGTCAAACAAGCGGCGGGTTACGCTGGCTATCGGCATGCAGCAAACTTCACCACAGCTTTCCGCAAGAGGTTTGGCAAGCCTCCAAAATCACTGATCCACTAAGCTATTGCTTTGGCCTTAGCCAAACTTCAATTGGCTGTGTGCAAAGTGACTGCCGCTTCAATCTTGCAATGATCTGACCTATCAACTGTGTGTTTTTGGTTCACCAGCTGACTTACAGCGTAATAGCTGAACGTTGAATGCGTAAGTGGTCCCACTGTTTCATGACCACCACTTCGAAGAACGATAAGAGGGGAGAATACTCTAATGAAGCGTTCTGATTGGTTTTTGCTGTCTGTTCTATACGCCTCGCAATTTCTACCAGTTGCGTTCTTTTTTATGGGTTTGCCAGCGATCTTACGCGATCAGGGCATGGCGATCGAGCAAATCGGCGCGCTATACGTTTTAGGGATTATTTGGGTGCTGAAATTCATATGGGCGCCCACGGTAGATCGTTGGGGCATTGCCGGTCTCGGTCACTACAAAGGGTGGCTCCTTCTATCACAAGCTGGAATTGCGCTTTGCCTTCTTGGCATTAGTCAAATAGATGTACTTACCAATTTTGGGACAATGCTATTTCTGGCAGTAATTATGACAGGGCTGGCTGCGACGCAGGATATTGCCGCTGACGCAACAGCATGTCGCCTGTTACCATCTGAGGCACGCGGACCGGGTAATGCTATTCAGATCGGGGGCGGCGTCATTGGTTTGATTCTCGGTGGCGGCGGTATGGTGCTTGTCTATGATACATTCGGTTGGCAGACGTCAGTGTTACTTATGGCCCTGATTATGCTAGTTGTTATGATCCCAATTGCGATCTACCGTGAGGAACCATTGGACGAGGTCGCGCAAAAGAGATCCGGTTTCATGCAGCTCGTGAAGATTTGGCGGCGACCTGGGATGGGCCGCTGGGCGTTGTTTATGGTTTTGGTCAATACCGGTGTGGGAATGGTTTTTCCGCTCTTGTACACGGGCCTAATTGATATCGGCTGGTCCGTGTCACAAGCTGGTAGTCTAATGAACATTGCTGCGCCAGTGTTGTCCTTGCTGGCTATCGCGGCGGCGGGTGGGCTGCTTGTCCATCGCAACACAATATTTGTTGTTTCGTTAGCGCTGCCTATTCAGCTCCTGGCGATTCTTTTGCTCTTGCCCTTGGCGCGAGGAGATGAAATTGGCCCGATTGGTGTCGGAGCAATACTGTTGGTTTTCTGCGCCCATCATTGGGTCGCGACTGCTATCGTTACGGAAATCATGGGACATACAACAATGGGTAGTGCCGGCAGCGATTTCTCGGTCCAGCATTCCTTATATCTTTTGGTTGGGTTTGTTGCAGGTATTGCTGCCACGCAGCTTGCGGGGGCATATGGATATTTGTTCACATACCAGATTGCATGCATGGCTATAGTTTGCGCGTTTGCTTTCAGTGTTTATTGTCTCCTATTCGTCTCCGGTCGCAAAGTCGCCGAGGCGCATTAGCAATGAAGGTAAATCAGGGACCGCGCGACGACAGCGCCATAAGACAAGTCGTCACGATGCGAGAAGGCAAGTTGGAGCAGACCGACTATCGGGAGGCGCCAGCGGACCGCGTTAAGAGGGTAGGACGACTGCCATCTAACGTTGGACTGTGCCTTTGGCACGGCGATGATGGTCTTGAGAATGCGCTAGACCAGTTCACACGAACCGGTGATGCACAGCTGATCGTTGTTTCATCGGGTTCAGTCACTCTGACATGCGAGCAAGCGCAGTCCATTTCGGCAGGGCAGGGGTGCTTTCTTACCCCATCTATGCAGATCAGCGCAATTTGCGCAGCCAAAACGTCGTTGGTTGTGTTGTCCCTACCTTGCGAGAGTGTTGAAACACTTCTTGCGGACCCCTGTAGGGTCGGTGCTTCTGAAGCTGTTCGTCGCATGACCCATGCCACGCAAGCTATCACATTTGAGGCAACACCAGACTTGAAATCGGTCGTCTACCAGCTTTTGAAGACTGAAGATGATCTTCAATTACATGCGCTATTGCGGTTAGCAAAGACTTACGAGGTGCTAAGCCTTTCGCTGGAACAGCTTTGCCCACGAAGGCCGTGCCACAATCTCAGCTGCCAAGATGTTCGTTGTTTGCAGCATGCACGGCGCATTCTAGAAGAGCAGTTAACCGAACCACCGTCGCTAATCGAACTCGCCCGGCAAGTCGGCATCAACGATTTCAAGCTCAAGAAGGGGTTCAAGGTCCTGTTTGAGACTACCCCCTACAGCTACTTGACAACGCAGCGCATGATCGCCGCGCGGACCGCGTTATCTGAAGAGGATGGTGCGTCGGTCACTGAGATCGCCAACCGGGTTGGTTATACAAATCTAGGGCATTTTGCAGCTGCTTTTCGCAAGAAATATGGCGTCGCCCCGCGAGAGTTTCGCCGTCGGGCGATCACAGAGAAGGAGTTTCCAAACTCCATTCCGGGACCAAACTGATCCGGGCTAGAGCGGTCCCGTATCGCCATGCGTGATTAAATTCGATCATAGGCGGGGTTGCCTGCAACCAGATTTGGGGATCGCATGACGCAAGAGAAAATTGCAGTCATTGGTATGACTTGTCGCTTTCCGGATGCGCCTGACGCGGCGACGTTTTGGAACAACCTTATAAATGGCGCATGTGCTATTGGTTCTGTTGCAGACGAGGAGATCATTGCGCAAGGTGGCACAGCGGAAGCAGCACAGCATGATGATTTTGTAAATGCCGGAACGCGTGTGGCTGACGCTGACCTTTTTGACGCGGCGTTTTTTGGCATATCACCGAGAGAAGCTGTTTTAACGGATCCTCAGCATCGCCTATTTCTGCAGGAATGCCGCGTTCTGATGGACCTTGCCAATCTAACTGGCGGGTCTCGTCGGATCGGTGTGTATGCAGCCTGTCGGCAAAGCACATATCAAGATTTGCTAAAGCCAATTCGACCCCAAGAAATCACAAAACCTGAGACATTCCAGCAACTTCTTGGCAACGACAAGGATTATCTGGCGACCCGTGTCGCATACCGCCTCAATCTCACCGGTCCCGCGATGACCGTACAAACGGCCTGCTCAAGCTCGCTTGTTGCGGTACATTTAGCATGCGAAGCGTTGCGCTCTGGTGAGGCAGACGCAGCCATTGCAGGCGGCGTCGGTATCTCATTCCCACAAGGTATCGGCTATTTGAGCCAGCCTGGCATGATTTTTTCGGTCAGTGGGCTTTGCCGTCCGTTTGGAGCCGCTGGTGACGGGATCGTTGCGGGCAATGGGCTTGGTATCGTGGCGCTCAAGCGGTTAGCGGATGCCGAGCGCGACGGCGACAAGATACTTGCGGTTATTCGCGGCTCCGCTGTGTCTAACGATGGGGCGGAAAAAGTCGGATTCACCGCACCAGGCGCAAATGGGCAAATGACAACTATTCGGCGTGCGCTGAATACAAGTGGGGTTGATCCCAAAGACGTAGGCCTTGTCGAGGCACATGCCACCGGGACGCCGCTTGGTGATCCGATTGAGGTTTCGGCGCTGGACGCGATCTACCGTGATGCGGGTGTTACGCCGGGTAGCTGTGCGATTGGTTCTGTCAAAGGAAATGTCGGCCATCTCGATACCGCCGCAGGCATCGCTAGTCTCATCAAGTCGATCCTTGCGGTCAAAACCGGCCAGATGCCAAAAACCCTGCATGCACAGCCCGAAAACCCGCATATTAATTTCGCGCAAAGCGCGTTCCATCCCTTACATGAAACGCGTACTTGGCCCGAGATGTTTGATCGGCGCATCGCTGCGGTAAGCTCTTTTGGCATTGGCGGTACAAACTGCCACATGCTGGTCGAAGAGCCGCCCAAACGTGTTGTGCAGGACGCTCAACATGACATGCATATCTTGGCTCTCAGCGCCCGAAGCGATGACGGTCTCGCTGCTCAGGCAAGAACGTGGCGCAAGACGCTTGAGGTTGTACCACTTGCAGGCGCTTGTCGGACAGCCGCGCTCCGTAGGGTTCATTTCTCACGTCGCCGTGCGGTTGTTGGTCGCGACGTCTCGACCCTTCTGAGCAGTTTGCAGCACGTCGATCCATGTGAGGCACAGGATACGTCATCCGTCGCCTTAATGTTCAGCGGTCAGGGCAGCCAAGTGGCCGGCATGGGCGTCTCTTTTCTTGAAAATAAAACGTTCCTGCAAGTCTTTGAGACGTGTATCGAAGGGTTCGCTCAACTAGGGTTCTCGGACTTACGAGAGGTAATGCATGATCCAACCCGTGCATCCGACCTTGATCGCACGCAATACACACAGCCTGCGCTGTTCACCTTCCAAACTGCATACACTGCAATGCTGCAGACACTAGGTGTGCAAGCAGATCTGGTTTTTGGCCACTCGATTGGGGAATTTGCAGCGGCAGTCAAGGCCGGTGTCCTATCTCAGAATGATGCCATCAGGTTGATATCCGAACGGGCGCGATTGATGGAGCACGACACAGCGCCCGGCGCTATGCTGGCCCTGAACTTACCTGCCTCGGATGCGGAGGCGCTAATCGCGGCACATCCGGACGTCTCGCTTGCCGCAATCAACGGAGTTGATCGGGTTGTTGTATCGGGGGCCCTTGCCGCGATCGACCATCTTGAAAATACCTTAAAGGGCGAGCGTGTTTGGACCCGGAGGTTGAACGTCAATCGTGCTTTTCATTCGGCAATGATGGATGACATCATTGCGCCCATGCGGTCGGTCGCGCACTCTGTGACCACCGCGATTGAGCCAAATTGTCGGATGCTGTCGACGTTTACCGGAGAACTGGCATCCTGTGAGACGCTTGATGCGGATTATTGGGCATCACAATTACGCGCGCCGGTCAGGTTCGGTGACGCGGTTGGACAATTGCAGCAACTCGGTATTACGCAAGTCATTGAGATTGGTCCCGATGGAAGTTTTGCCAATCTACTGCGGGCCGGGAAATGCTTGCCAGAAAATATTGGCATTGTTGGCGCTGGATTGGACAGCCCGGAGGACCTGATTGCCGCGCTCTACGAAGGCGGGCATGATAGGCCACTTACCAAATACTACGAGGCGCGGCTTTCGCCGCTCGAGACGGTGCCAGCGTTATCCTTGGAACCAGAGCGCTTCTGGCCCGAGCCAAAACCGCAGACACAGACAGTGTCGCGACAAATATCAAATCTGGATTTTGTGGCAGGCGATAGCGCCGTCGAAATCGTAGCTGATGGGCCAATGCCAATTAGTGGCATGGCCGATCTAGTGTCGCGCAACGATGGCTTTATGGGCAGTGTCACTGCAAAATTCCAGACAACGCACGGGCTGACGTCTGTCAACGTCGTACGAAGGAGTGGGTCATTTGAGCTTCCTGACGCGCCGAGCTTACCGCTCGATGACGCTGTTTCAGGGAAATACTTTAGGTCGGCTTGGCTTGCGCCGGAGTGGGCCCTAGCCAAACATGCGCGACAGACGGAGGACGCAATATGGCTTGAACATGGTCGCACCTGTGTCGGGCGCATCGTCGTTGCCGCGCAAGACGATGCCTGGGCTATCGCGCAATGGTCGTGGCAATGGGCGCGGGGTGAGTTGCCAAAAACAAGCACTGACAAGCGGATTGAAATCATGGGCGAGGGGGAGCTTGCCGATGAATTGCGTGCAGCGACTGGCGTCTGCGAACAGGACGCAAAAATGCCTCCAGATGCGATCCTCGATCTTCGGCTTGCGGAGTTGGACGATGGTATGGATACGCCGGATGTTTTGCTGCAAGCAGCCTATGAAGTTGCGCAAAGCTGGATCGCGATGGGCGAAAGACATCCCAATGCGCGGGGTATCGTCGTTCTGCCTGACGCCCCTGGGGACGTGCCCGGGAGTGGTGGATGGGCTGTGCAAGCGCTATGGCGCAGCCTTTGCAACGAAGTACCACTCCTGAACGTCTCTGTTGCGTTTGTAGCCCCGAATGCATTGCGTGACTTGATTGACTGCGCTTTAGCTGATGAGCCGCTTCCGCCAGTCATGCGGATTGCAGAAGGATACCTGTCTGAACCACTCTTGCGAGAAACACGGGCGCAACGAAACGATATTCCTTTGACTTGGGATGGTATTACGCTGATCGCAGGTTTTGGCGCGGTTGGGACGGCCCTTGCAAAGTGGTTGGTCAATCAAGGCGCAAAATCCATCGCATTTGTCATGCATCGAGCGTTGAGTGGCGCCCAGAAAAAGGTCGTTCGCGCGTTACGTGCGCGTGGAACGACGGTGCATATCGTGCAGGCAGACTTGATCAATCAGGCTGCGCTTCACGCGCGGATATCGGCCTTACCTGGTCCCGTCCTGCAAGTGTTTCACACAGGTCACGCTGGACGCGGAGGGGTATTGCGCGACAATGACCCCGACGGATTCTTGGCAGCCATCCGCGTCAAAACGCAGGGGTCGGTCGCGCTTTGGGAGGCGGTAAAGGATCAACCGCTTAATCTATTCTGTCTCTTTTCCTCTGCGGCCCCGGCGCTCGCATTGCCGGTATCGGTGCCGGGTGTCGGATACGTGGTGGCCAATGCCTGGCAAGATGCATTTGCTGCTAAGCTTCGAGCAGATGGTGCTCCGGCCCAGTCGATTGCTTGGGGCCAATGGGAAATGACACGCAAGGGGGAAAAGGAGGCGTCACAAGACGCCTTTGTTCAGCCTATTTCAGAAGCAGATGGGTTTCAGGTGCTCAATGCGCTTTTGAAATCGGGCGCCTCTGGAACGGTGCCTATACGCTATCAGGCGGATCGCCTGCGTTCAGTCGTCGATGGCCTGCCGGGAACGCGACCTGTCTTCAAAGATGTTCTTGAGCTGCAAGATTACGATTTGGGCAGGGGGCCCGACGAAGCTACAGATGTAGAAGACTTGTTGTGCAATCTCGTTGCAACTCGGCTCAAAACCACCCCAGATGCGTTGATCTCAGACAAACCACTAACCGAACAGGGTGTTGACTCTCTAATTTTCCTTGAGATCGTCCAAATCATCAACCGTCAGTTCGGGCTGTCTCTGCCGCCGACCGCAGGATATGATCACAGCACGCTTGCTCGATTGGCTGCCCACATCAAGGGGCAGGGCGCACCGGCCGATGTGGACTTTTCCCACATGCTGGATGGTGGCCATACCGTGATTGAGGCCGATCCCGCTTCTGCGCATGCCCCGTTCCCATTGACGGACTTGCAACAGGCCTTTTGGCTTGGGCGTGGCCAGGGAATGAATATGGGCGGTGTCGCCTGTCACGAATATGTGGAACTGGCTTTCGACGCGCTTGACACGACCCGTCTTGAAGACGCGTGGAACCGTCTGATTATGCGTCATGATATGATGCGCTGCGTTATCACAACCGAAGGTCAGCAAATCATCCAGCCCAGCGTGCCGCGCTACCATGTTGTTGAAGAGGATCTATCCCAGTTGGATGAGGAGTCGTGTGCCGGGCGGTTAGAACGGACGCGTCAACGGATGACCTATCAGGTGTTTGATCCAGCAAAGTGGCCGCTTTTTGAACTGCGTGTATCGCGATTGCCGGGCGGTCAAGCACGGGTCCATCTTGATATGGATCTGCTCGTTTTCGATATACAGAGTTTTCGGGTCATCTACAGTGAACTGGCGACCTTGCTTGACAACCCAAGGGTCGCATTGCCCGAGTTGGCGTTGACGTTCCGTGATTACGTCATGGCTGAAAAAGCCCTAGAAGCTTCAGAAAGCTGGCAGGAAGCGCGCGCATATTGGCAAGAGCGACTGGACGACTTTCATCCGGCGCCGGATTTGCCGCTTATCCGTGATCCAGAAACCGTGGGACAGCCTCAGTTCCGCTGTCTGACACATCGACTGGATCCCAAGATCTGGCGCGCATTCCAGGATAATGCCGCACGTCATGGGTTAACACCCAGTGCTGTTATGCTCACAGCTTATACCCATGCTATCGCCGCCTTTGCCAAGGCCCCTGATTTCACTCTGAATGTTACCTATTTCAACCGCAAGAACGTCCACCCGCAAGTCATGGACATTTGTGGCGACTTTACCTCGCTTATGCTGCTTCCAGTATCAGCACGTACGGACGCTGATTTTCTCAGCGCTTGCAAGGTCACGCAGGAAGAGTTGTGGCAGGCTCTTGCGCATCGTGACTATAACGGCCTGCGCGTCATGCGCGACCTTGGGCGCAGAGCTGGGGGTGGGGCGGAGTCAGTACACATGCCGGTTGTCTTCACATCCATGATCGGCATGGATTTTGATGATCCGAACCAGCCAGGCTATGAGCTGCGCAAACGCCAAGTCTATGAAGTTAATCAGACGCCGCAAGTCTGGTTGGACTACCAGGCCACCGAGTATGGCGGCGCACTAATGACGCGCTGGTTTGTTGCGGATGAGTTGTTTGATCCGTCCATCATTGCCGCCATGTTCGCGCGATATACAAGTCTTCTCGATTGGTTGGCCACCCATCCGGAGGCATGGGCCGATGCGCTGCCAGACCTGCGCAGCACAGACGAGGTCGCCGCGATGGAGGCACTGCATCGTCGTGATGATACCCGTCTGCCGTCACATATGGCTGAACTGCGTCCAGTGCCTGATGGATGCAATGCAGATGCGCCAGCTATCTTGACAATAGACAGTGCAGTCTCGCATGCAGAGTTGGAACGCCGGGTCAACCAGTTGGCCCATTATCTGCTTGGGCTCGGTCTGAAGCCGGGAGTGCCTGTCGCCGTCATATTGCCAAAGGGCATTGATGCGGTCATCGCAGCGCTTGCGATACAAATGGCGGGTGGCTGTTATGTCCCAATAAATGCGGACTTCCCGGAAGAGCGGCTCGCGACAATCCTTAACGACCTCAGCCCATTTGCCGCTATTGGGGACCGTAAAATCGATCCCTTGTCTCAGTTTATCTGGATAGACTTGGATAATCTTGATGTGGCCGCTCAACCCGTCACTCGCCCTATCCTGACCGCCGCCTCTGAGCCCTCGTATATCATTTACACGTCCGGAACGACCGGAACCCCAAAAGGGGTAGTGTTGGACCACGCCGCACCGATCAACACGCTGCATCAGCTTGGCGATATCCTAAAAACCAACTCTAATGATCGCGCGCTGTCGATGTGCGCATTTCACCATGACATGTCTGTGTTCGACATTTTCGCAATGATGGCATGCAAAGGTGCGTTCATCCTTCCCGAAGGCCAGCGCGCGCTTGACCCTGATCATTGGGTCAGCCTTATGAAGGCGCACCAACCTACAATTTTGAATGCTGTGCCAGCCTTCATATCGCTTCTCTTGGACGCGATTGACCGGCAGGCGGTAAACATACCGGCGCCGCGGCATATCATGATGGGCGGGGATTGGGTTCCGACAGAGCTTGTCGCACGTATTCGCCGGTACTGGCCTGGTTGCCGCATACATTCCATTGGCGGTCCAACCGAGACGGCCATTGTTTCCATGCATTATGAGATAGGAGACCTGGAACTGAACGAAGCGCGCATTCCTTACGGCCGCCCGCTCGCAAACCAAACCTGCCATCTTTTGAACGACGCTGGTCAAGACTGCCCACCCGGTGTGGTCGGCGAAATTTGCATGGGTGGCTTGGCTTGTTCAATCGGGTATCATGATGATCCTGATCGAACAGCCGCACGATACAAGCCTCATCCGATCACAGGTGAAACACTGTTTCATACCGGCGATCTTGGCGTTCTGCGCGAGGATGGACAGCTTGATATCCTTGGTCGTATCGACAATCAGATCAAGATCAACGGTCAGCGCATCGAGGCTAGTGAAATCGAAAGCGCTATTGAAGCACAGCCACAGATTGATCAAGCCGTTGTCCTATATGGCGGTGCACCTGTAAAACAATTACAAGGATTTGTTCGCTCGCATGCGACAAAAACACCGATCGCTGATGAAGGCGCTTGGCGCAGCATTGTTGCAGCCGGTATCGCCCGCATCGGCGATCTGCCTGATAGTTTTGATCTTGCGACTTATGCCAATCAATATGATCGGCTAGAGCGTTATGCGACGCTCACAATGTTGCGCACATTGCAGGACGCAGGTTTTTTCAAAATGGCACATGCCCGTGCCAAGCGGGATCAGCTATTCGCCAGCTTGCTGGTGGCTAAGACTTCAGAAAAACTCTTTGAGAGCTGGTTGCGAACACTTTGCGAAGACGGTTTTTTGTATGTGGATGGTGAAGAACTCGTGGCGACCGCCCGCGTTGCCGACATCGATACGCTGGCTGAGCTGACCAAACAGATTGCGGCGAGAACCGCGGCTGGCGAGGGGCACGAACAGCGTATTTGGTCCTTAATCTCGCGCTGTGCAGACCGGTCAGCAAAGCTGCTTCGAGCGGAATTCAACCCGCTGGAGTTAATGTTTGAGGCTGGAAAAACAGATTTCGTTGAAAGCTGGTACCGGGAAAACCCGGTTTCCCAACACTTCAATACGACCGCTGGGTATCTGGCAGCACAGTTTTTGAAAGATCGCTCCGGCCCGCTGCGCATTCTCGAATTCGGTGCAGGGATTGGCAGCGCCACGCATGATGTGCTGCGTTATCTTGATCGTGATGATTTTAGCTATGATTTCACGGACCTTTCTGACTATTTCCTTGACGACGCAAAACAAACCTTTGCCGAATGGCCGCAGATGCGGTTCGGTTTGTTTGACATCAATGATGATCCGGGTCTGCAAGGTTACGAACTCGGCAGCTACGACCTTATCATCGGTGCAAATGTCCTGCATGATGCCAGCGACGCGAATGCATCCAGCCGAAAACTCCGAGCATTGCTAAAACCTGACGGCGCAATGCTGCTGATCGAGGGTACAACGAACCCTCGCTTCCAAATGATCAGCCTTGGTTTTGTCGAGGGTTTGACCCACTACGCTGACGATAGACTAGATACCTATTTGCCTATGTTGAGCGCGCCGCGTTGGCAAGCGCTGCTGGAACGGGCGGGTTTCTCACAAAGTGCCATATTCCCGCCACCTGATCATCCAGTTGAAGCAATGAACTACCATGTCGTATTGGCGCAAAATGACGGTACAGACTATGCGTTTGATCTCGCCACTGTTGGGTCGGCAATCTCTCAGAAACTACCTGCGCACATGGTACCTGTCCGCTGGCATCAATTGGAAAGTTTCCCATTGACTCGCAACGGCAAGATTGATCGTTCGCGTCTAAACCCGCCGGCAGCTGTCCTTTCCGATGTCCAACAAGAAGAGCCTCTCGTAACTCAGCTGCAAAGAGAACTTGCTGATCTTTGGTCTCAGGTTCTTGGCGACCCGGTTGGCGCAGCTGACGCGAATTTCTTCGTCTGCGGAGGCGACTCGCTCCTGATGACTCGTCTGGCGAGCTTGCTGCAGGGACGGTTTGAGTTGAATCTCGATCTCGCGACGCTGTTGCGTCATCCGATACTTCGCGAACAGGCCGACTTGATTGAGGCGGCGCGCCTGATCGAACCAATTCAAGTGGCAGCGTTTGCGCCTGATCAGACCCTCGAAACTGGTGTGATCTGAATATGACAACAGAATTTGCCTCCCCTGTCGCTGATCTGTTAGACGTGTTGCGTCACCGCAAGGTGCGCCTGTGGCTTGATGACCAAGCACTACGATTTGAAGCGCCGCCAGGTGCCGTTGATGCAGCTTTGCAGGCCCAGCTGAAAGCGCAGAAACCTGCGCTGATCGCCGCACTGCGCGCAACAACAAAACCTCAGCAGCCAAGCTTAGTGCCAGACAACGATCGGCGAAACGACCCCTTTCCGCTGACAGAGCTTCAGCAAGCGTATTGGGTCGGTGAATGTGGCGACTTCGCACAATCGGCCAAAGCCTGCTATGTGCATCACATAGGATTTGATGCGCTGACATTGCCACAGCTACGCGCAGGTTTGCGTCGTTTGCAAGCGCGACACGAAGTTTTGCGGACGCGGTTTTTGCCGGACGGCACACAGGTTTTTGCACCTGTCGATGGATGTGCTTACACGGTCGATACGTTTGATTTCAGCAAGACCAACGATGCCGAAGGACGTGTATCGGCACTTGTGCGTAGCTTTGCAGATACGCATTTGCCCACGCTCGCCGATGGGCCACCGCTTTGCGCCGCACTTGTGCAAATGCCCAATGATGTCCGCCTAATTCTAGCCTTACGGCTTATCGTCTTGGATGGGCCGTCACTCTCGATTTTGTTCCGCGATTTGTTGGCATGTCTTTTTGACCACGACTTGCAGGATGCTCCAACAGACGTCAGCTACCGGGACTATGTTCTTGGCTTGCAGTCGCTGTCACGGGACGCTGCAAAGGCTTACTGGGATGCCAGCTTACCTCATTTGCCCGCGCCGCCTGCTTTGCCGGTGACCGGGGCAATGCCGCAGCGATCAGAGTTCCATCGCTTGACGCGGACCGTCGTCTCAAATGATTGGGAGCGTCTGAAACAAAGAGCCAGATTGCATGGTTTGACCCCGAACGCGGTGATGTTGGCGCTCTATGCAGCCGTTTTGCGGCCGTGGTCAGAGCATCGTGACTTTGCGCTAAACGTGCTCACAAACTACAGACCCTTTGCGCATCCGCAAATGGCTGATCTAGTCGGCAATCATTCCAATACCATTCTAACAACCTGTTTCGGGGACGGTGACTTTGTGACGCAAGTCCGCGCAGTTCAGGCGAACTTGTCCGAGCGTTTACCCCATGCCGTACTTCCCGGTGTAGCACTTTTAAGAAAACTGCAACAAACTCAAGACGCTGACCGTCCTGCTATACCTTTTGTTTTCACAAGCGGGATCAGCAGCGATGCTGCCAGTCCACTTCCTGATGCATTACAAGGGCGTCACCGCGTTATTGAAAGCCATTTGCGTACGCCGCAAGTCTGGCTGGATCACCAGGTTGTCGAAACAAGCGATGGCTTGCTGTGTTATTGGGACTATGTCGACCAGATTTTCGAACCTGGGTTAATGCAGGTTATGTTCGACCGTTTCAATGTGGCGGTCGAAAGGCTGGTCGCGGAGCCAGCTGCCTGGCATAGTGCCGATCCAGCGCAAGAAGACGCGTCATGGCTGCCCGCGCTTGTCGAGGGATCAAGTCCCTGTTCTGAAACAACACTTGCGAGCACCTTTCTTTGTCAAGTTAGCGCACAGCCACATGCACTTGCGGTGATCGACGCTGATGGTGCTGCGCTCAACTACGAGGAACTGGCTTTGCGTGCAGGTCGGATCGCGCGCGGGCTGCAGGAGATCGGTGCGACGCCAGGCGACATAGTCGCTATACAGCTACCAAAGGGCCGGGCGCAGATAGCATCTGTTATAGGTGTGTCTATCGCTGGTATGGCTTGGCTACCGCTGGATAGTCGTCTCCCTGATAAGCGTGCACAAGAGATTCTTAAGCAAAGTGGCGCGCGTTTTGTACTTGGCACAAACCCCGCATTGATGGCGCATGACCCTAAGAAATTTGACGATCTTGATCCTGTACTTGGCATGCCCGGTTCTGAGGCCAGGGACCTCGCCTATGTGATTTACACGTCCGGCTCGACCGGAACACCGAAGGGCGTCTCTATCAGTCATGCAGCTGTTCTGAACACACTGAAAGATGTGAACAGCCGTTTTGGCATAGGACGCCAAGATCGGGTTCTGGCGCTGTCCGCACTGAGTTTCGATCTGAGTGTCTATGACATTTGGGGGACCATTTTGGCGGGCGCGGCGATTGTGGTGCCAGAGGATGTGAATTTACCGGATCCTGTTGATCTTGTGGCACAGTGCGCCCGCGATCAGGTAACCGTTTGGAACTCCGTCCCGGCATTTTTCGACATGGCCACGTTTTTGCCAGAGGAAACCTTGCAGCGTGATCTCGCAAGCTTACGGGTCATCATGTTGAGCGGTGATTGGATACCGCTTCCGCTTGCCAAATCCATTCGGCGTCTCTTACCCAACACTGCCTTGTTTTCGTTGGGAGGCGCGACGGAAGCCGCTATATGGTCCAACTACTTTCCAGTTCAGGATGTGCCAGATTATTGGGTTTCGGTCCCGTACGGATACGCTTTGTCGGGGCAGCAGTTGCACGTTCTGGATCAACATGGTGCAGTATGCCCGCCGCTAGCGACAGGAGAGATTTATATCGACGGGCATGGGCTCGCTGACGGATATTATCGTGACCGAGACAGGACAGCTGCACAATTTGTGTCGCATGCCAGCGGTCGGCGTTTGTATAAGACAGGCGACCTTGGTCGCTACAAAGCAGATGGTGCCATCGAATTTCTGGGTCGCGCAGATTTTCAACTTAAACTACGTGGTTTCCGTATTGAGGCTGGCGATGTTGAAAAGCACGTTCTGGCCGTTGGCGAGCTGGACAGTTGCGCAGTCGTTACTGCTCCAGACGCGGCAGGTCAAAGTTGCTTAGTGGCGCTATGTCAGGGTCTTGAAACTGATCCTGACTTGATCCGCAGACAGCTAGAGGAGCATCTACCCGATTACATGGTACCGGGATGTATCGTACCAATCGGTTCGATGCCGCTGACAAATAACGGCAAACGAGACCGCAAAGCGCTTATTTCAATGGCGGAGGATGCCCTAAAGCGGGTTGTGCCCATGCCTGAAAAGCGAGGCGAACTGCCCGATCACCACGCATCCTTGGCACGCATTTGGGAAGCGATAACACAGACACCGCTGCAATCAGAAAACGATAACTTCTTTGAAACAGGTGCCACCTCTATGCAGGCCGTTCAGTTCATGACGATGGTGCGGTCTGTTTTTGAGGTTGATCTGCCATTGTCGCGCCTGTTTGAGGCGCCAACATTCGGCGCTGTCTGGTCCGAAATATCAACATCTAAAAATGAGCGCGCGATATGACCTTGCTTCCCTTCAAAGATAGTAAACCGTTGGCCAGTGTTGATCTATTTTGTCTCCCGTATGCTGGCGGCAGCAGCGCTGTATTTCGAGACTGGGACAGCATCTTTCCGGACTGGATATCCGTTCGCCCGGTTGAATACCCCGGACGTGGCACACGTATGGGGCAGCGGCGCATTGAAGTACCAGAAGACTTGGTATCGTCTCTTTTGGCTGATTTGATGCGAGAAGTGCGACGACCATGGGCTATCTTCGGCCATAGTCTAGGCGCTGCGCTTGGCTATGAATTGGCCAAAACACCGACGGCGACATATCCGCTGGTTGGATTCTTCCCCGCCGGTCGGCATGGTCCAAATTGCTCGGATCCCGCACCGCGTCGTTCACATCTGGCACGGGAAGCGCTCATTGACGAAGTGCGCCGCCTGAATGGATCTCCGACAGCGGTGCTTGCCAATGCCGAACTTTTGGAATTGATGTTGCCCATCATTCGCTCTGACTTTTTGCTGAGCGAACGCATTTCAAAATGTATCGAGTTGAAGGCGCTCAGCTGTCCGGTGCATGTATTTGGCGGCAGCGACGACCCCGAGGTGCCACAAGATACGCTAAGCGCGTGGCGGGCAACGGCAGGGGCCGGTTTCGGAACGACCATTGTCGAAGGGGACCACTTCTTCCTTCAGGATGACGTTTGTCTTTCGCAAATGCGCTCCACCATAGTCGAGACACTTGGACAAGCGGTTGCATCGCAGAGCTGCACAGAAACGGCTGACAAGGTGCGTTATGGCTGATCATCACATCCTGGGTTTTGGACCCGCTGCGGTCGGATTCTTTGTAGCCGCGGATCGCCTAGGACGACTGCAAGACTTGTTGCGTGAAGGCGTGGTTGTGCATGAAGCACAAGGTGATCTCCATTCTCTGCTGAGGACGGGGATCACTTATGATATTCCATCCAACTCCTACGCGCGGGATTTCATCGAGGGGATTGCTCCAGATGGCGTATTTGCCACCATTCACGATAGCCCACTCGTGCAAATGTTCCGCAATTTGGATCGCGATCCTGTTCCATTGACAATGGTCGCCACATTGATCCACGCCATGCGCCAGGTCATTGTGCGGATCCTGTCAGAGCAGGCCAATTGCGGCGTTCGCTTTGGCGATGAAACCGAACAAATTACGTGTCGGAAGGACTGGGTTAGACTAAAGAACCGCGCAGGTCACGTGGATCAAGCGAGGACTGCTATCGTCGCAACCGGAAGCGCGCCAGTTATTCCGACCCAACTGCGCATCGCCGCCTATGCTAACCAATTGCCTTTGCTTCATGCAGAGGAGTTGCTGCGACCCGGCGGCTTGAAGCAGTTGCCTAAGGCCGCCCGCCAGTTCGTGGTGATCGGCGGCTCACACAGTGCGTTTTCTGTGGCCAATAAGATCGCGACAGGCGCCTTAATCGATAATTTGCGGATTACTATCGTTCACCGTGAACCTATCAGACGCATGTTTTTGTCACAGGATGACGCACGCCTCGCGGGGGAGCGGTTCGACCCGTTGCATGATGTTTGTCCGACATCTGGGCGAGTGTTCCGTTTCCAGGGTCTCTATACCCGGTCGAAAGACCTCTTTGAGCAGATAAGTGCAGGACAACACAAAGCCATTTCATTGCACAAGCTGGCGCACAACGAGGCATTTGAAGATGTGCTGGCTGATGCTGATACGGCCATTGCCTGCACGGGCTATGCCCCCAGACTACCAATTATTCATCACAATGATGGTTGTGCGTTGGAGGTGGGTCAAAATGGTGGCGCAGTCTGGGTCAATCATGAGGGGCGCCTTTGCGACAATGACGGCCAACCTCTGATGCGCCTTTATGCATTGGGTTTGGGTTTTGGGCGTAAGCAAGACGCCTTCGGTGAACCTTCATACAAAGGGGCGCCCGTGGGTCTGAATTTTTTCCAAGGGCCCGATGGTGCCGCGATCTGTCGGCACATTCAGCAACTTACACGCCGTTCATTCGCACCAGTTGGGAAGGAAGTTGTATGAAACGGAGCATACTCAAAGGTTGGGCGGAACGCTTTAGCAGTAAGGCAACAGGCGTGACAGCCAAAACCGAGTGGGCTGATCAACTGACGCGCAGCCGGACCGCCGGGCCACGAATGCTAGTGCAAACCCAGCTCGATGCAGAAACGCATGGCACAAGTACACTGGCGGTGCATGCCGGTACATATAACGACCCTGTTACTGGAGCCGTCGGTACGCCAGTTTTCAATGCAACAACATTCCTGTTTCAAAAAGAAAGCTATGACGCCTTCGACCAAGGCATGATCCGCGACTACCCTATCTACACCCGCTACGGCAATCCTACGCAATGGGCTGTACAAGATAAGATCGCCGCGCTCGAACATGCAGAAAGCGCGATCGCTTTCTCGTCTGGTATGGCTGCCATCAGTACCACGCTCCTTAGTTTGACAAACCGTGGCGGGCACATCGTAACAGCGCGTGACCTTTACGGCGGAAGCTACAATTTGCTGCGCGACGACATGCACCAATATGGGCGCAGTGTTAGTTTTGTCGACCCAACCGATATCGCCGCTATCGAGGCTGCTGTCCGAGATAATACCGAAGTGCTGTTTTTCGAAACACTGACAAATCCGCTGTTAAAGTGTCCCCCATTAAAAGAATTGGGGGAATTGGCAAAGAAGTCCAATGTATATCTCGTGCTTGATAATACGTTCCTATCGCCAATCTGCATGACTCCATTGGATCTAGGTGCGCATGTGGTGATCCACTCAGGGACAAAATATCTTGGTGGGCATAGCGACCTTATTTCTGGCACTGCCGCGGGCAGCCGCAAATATCTGGATATGATATGGTCGAAAATGCTCAAGCTTGGTGGATCATTGAATCCGCAGGATTGTTCACTGCTGGAACGCTCTTTGAAAACACTTGATCTGCGGATGCGGGCGCATGTTGAAAATGCACAAGAGCTTGCATTTTATCTGGATCAACACCCAGCTGTGGCCCGCGTCTACCATCCGAGCTTGCCCAATTATCCCTATGATTGGGCGGTTGAGCTTCTGCCGCGCGGAGCTGGTGGGATGGTCACGTTTGAGGTCAAAGGTGGTGATCAAGCCGGGTTAGAATTGATGGATGGGCTAACAATCATTCAGGCGGCGACCAGTCTGGGTGGTGTTGAATCTCTGATTTCGATGCCCTTCAACACCAGTCATTCCAGCCTAGTGGAGCACCAACGCCAAGAGGTCGGGATCAATCCTGGTCTCATGCGTTTGTCGGTGGGGATCGAGAATGTGAGCGATCTCAAAGCTGACCTTAATCAGGCGCTTGCCAAGGCCGGAAGGAGACACGCATGAAAAACGGAATGAATGTTGCTGCAATCAGCGAACTTGTGCACGAGATCAGAAACGTTCCGTCTGAGAACGAGATCGACTACGGCGTCGTGGTGTCATGGGTGGGTGGATTGAATATGCGTGCACATACAAAGCCCCTACGTTTTGGAACGAAACGTCTGGGGCGTGATTTTGCCTTTGAAATCGGTCATATGTCGCATCCGTCTCAAGATGGGCCACCCACACCTGCCGACCTGTTCATGCTTGGACTGGGGTCATGCGTCGCCAACATTATGGTCCAAGGTGTCTCATACAAGGGGATCACACTCGAAGCGCTGAGCTTGCAGGCGAAGGCTGATCAATCCAGTGCTGGGCTGGAAAAAATGCTTCTTGAGCTGTCGATCCACTCTAGCGCCAGTCAGTGGCAGTATCGCCAACTGATGATGAACGTCTCTCGCTTTTCGCCAAACTATGTCACCGTCACGATGCCCAATACGATTGAGCTTTCCTGCGACGTGATAGAACAAGGGCCTTCTGTTAAGGCGCTTCATCAAGCGGCGCTTGGTCAGCCCGAGCCTTATCATATGCCACAAGGTGCATTGTCATTGGGTATGGATTTGTCATGGCGCAATGCCACGCAGTTCGATGCAATGACCCGAAATCGGCATTGGCAAGGCCAAGAGATACCACTGACCCGTCAGGTTTGCGTGGATCAGCCTACGCCCGCGGCTGGGCTGAACGAGGCACCTAATCCTCAGGAATACCTTATGGCTGCGATCACAGCAGATTTGTTGCAAGAGTTCGTAAATCTCTTAGCAGAGAAGCAGTTTCAGATATCGGCCCTCTCTGCGCAGGCAAGCTGCCATCTTGATATGAAAGGGTGTTTCAACATTTTCGACAAGTCGGCTGTTCAACTCCAGAATAGCGGTATTGGTGTTTCATTGGCAGGAACTGTGCCGAAAGACATCGCAACCGATTTGTTGAAAGAAGCATCTGTACGCTCGGCCTGCTTTCAAGCCTTTATTTCGAAGAATAAGGTTGCGATCGAAAGACAGGGCGAAAGTTCACAGCCGATTGAGCAAAGCGTCTAGTTCGTCAATTGATCGGGTCACATGCCAGGCGTACTCGCCTGACCCGCCAGCAACAGCGATTAGGTGATTGCTGCAGGGTGCGTACCACGCCCCATCAACCAAGAATTCGCCGCTGCTGCCGCGAAAAGCATTGCCTAGGGCTTTCACAGACAAGCCGCGCGCGTCTGTAAAAAAGCCTGTGCCACTGGCCTTTAATAGCGCCTCTTTTGCAGTCCAAAGCTGCAGTGGAGGCAACGGGTCGTCTTGCGCGGATAGCACTGCAGGCATCACCTCTCTCCACGTTACAATATCTCGATTGATCTCTACATCGACACCCACCGGCGCGGATTTGTCCAAAGCAACCGTCACGAAATCACCTGCATGGCTAATATTGAAATGGAGATCTTGATCCTTAAGGAATGGTTTTCCATGCGACGTCACATCGAAGCTCAGGAAAGGTGCGGCGATGCCGACACACTGCGAGATGAGCAGCCGCTTAAGGCCATGTGCCGCGATGAAGCGCTGTTGATCAACGGTGCGCAAGAATGATCTGCTGCGAAGATTTTCTTCTTCGCTCAATACAAGCCGATTGGCAACAACAGACAGAACGACAGCGGTCGGTGCGGCGCATACAACTGTCTGCATTGTGGGTGAGGTCAAGCACATAACGCTTGATAGTCAAATGCAGACTTTTTCGTAAGGCAGTGGCCCCTTGAAAGGCGCGACGCTCCCTTTGGGGAAGTCAAAACTCCGGTGTCGGACAGACGGGTTTCAGGCGCATGTTTAGAATAGAAGCTGCTGGTGGTTGCTATACGCCTCTGCGAGAAAACTTGACTCACAAATTCTTGGGAACGTCATCATATGACCACCGCTTCGCCCTTTGCGGACCCCGGCCGATCAATGGACGGTATGGATGACTTTGAAAATGCCGTTGCAGTGATTGGCTTGGCGTGTCGTTTCCCGGGCGCATCAGATGCGCGCGCGTTCTGGGAAATGCTTGAAAGGGGCGATGATGGGCTCATTGTTGCGCCGTCCAATGACACCCTCCGCCGGGCTTGCTTTTCGATGCCGGATCGTTTCGAATTTGATGCAAAATTCTTTGGAATATCCCCAGCGCAGGCTCGGGTCATGGACCCGCAACACCGTATCTTTTTGCAATGCGCTTGGCACGCCCTCGAAGATGCCGGGTATGGACGACGCGAGGTCGATGACCTTACAGGGCTCTTCGCGGCCTGTGGTTTCAACGATTATGTTTTGCGCCATGTGGGAATGCGCGACTTCCACGACAGCGCTGCTGAGGCGTTCGACGTTATTCTAGGTAATGACAAAGACTACCTCGCGACGCGAACAGCTCATTTACTAAACCTGACTGGTCCAGTCGTTGTGTGCCAGAGTGCTTGTTCCTCTGGTCTGCTATGTGTGCATCAGGCGGTCCAGTCGCTCTTACAATTTGAAACCCAGATGGCGCTTGCCGGCGCCGCGTCAGTATCTGTTAGTCTCGAGGATGGCTATAGGTCAGACCCTGGAGGCGTGATGTCGGACCAAGCAAAGATCATGCCATTTCATGCCGATGCAGACGGGATTGTCGGCGGCAATGGTGCAGCCGTTGTTGTGTTAAAAAGGCTTCAAGACGCGCGACGGGATGGCGATCATATCTACGCGTCCATTCGAGGTTCGGCCGCCGGTAATGATGGTGCAATGCGGGCGAGTTTCACCGCCCCTAGCGTTGCGGGTCAGCGTCGCGTCTTGCAAGATGCGTTGTCACTCAGCGGACTTGCGGCAGATGATGTGACATATATCGAGGCGCATGGAACAGGGACGCCATTAGGTGACCCGATTGAGATGCAGGCCATCCGTGATGTCTACGGCGCCGGCAATACACCTGCGATGGTGGGGTCTGTAAAAGGGAATACAGGCCACCTGAATGCCGCGGCCGGGCTTGCGGGTTTGATAAAAGCGGTCGGCGTTCTGGACCGACAAATCACACCCGCAACTCTGCATCTAACATCCCCGAACCCGGCTTTAGAGCTGGATGATACACGCTTTGTGCTGTCACCCGGTGAACTGCCCGACACGCCGGTCAAGGCTGCAGCAGTCAGTTCCTTCGGCTTTGGCGGCACAAATGTGCATGTAGTCTTACAACGAGAAACCTCGACAAATTCTCAGGGACTGAATAATCCGCAAATTCAACCCATAAACATTGGCGTTTCGCAAGTCCTGCAACTATCTACGCGAACTGAAACCGCTTTGGCGGACAGTGCTAAAAACCTAGCTGCAGTTCTCAATACGGATTGTCCTCCATTACAGCATGTTGCGCATACGCTGGCAACGGGCCGGAGTAGTCTGCCTTTGCGGCATGCTGTAGTGGCAAAGGATAGCATGCAAGCTGCGGCAAGACTGACAACCGATCAAGTTATCCAACCATCCAGTCGCCAAGGCACTGTTTTCGTTTTACCCGGGCAGGGCATGCAGTTTGCGGGCATGGGAGAAATACTTTATCATCGATGCTCTTCTGTACAAGCCCGCATCGACGAGATTTCCGAATATGTCGTTGCTTTGGGGGGCGAAGACCCTCGCCCGGTCTTATTCGGAACCCATGATACCGCCTTGCAGCGCACGGACCGGACACAGTTGGGGCTGTTTGCCGTCGAATACGCGCTTGGCGAATGGCTAGGCGGTGGCGGTATCGTTCCCCAAGCACTTTTAGGCCACAGCGTGGGCGAAATTACAGCTGCGGCCCTAGCCGGTGTCTTCACCTGTAACGATGCGACACGCCTTATCTATGAGCGTGGTCGGCTAATCGCACAATTGCCGCAGGCTGGAATGGTTTCTATCCGTGCGTCCGAACAAAATGTACGTGATATTTTACCCAAGGAAGCTGATATCGCGGTGGTGAACGGGCCGGATCTTGTGGCTGTTTCAGGTGTCACTCCTGTTTTGGACGATGTGATTGACCGTGCTACGAAGCGGGGCTGGGGCGCACAACGTTTGCCAGTGTCGCATGGTTTCCACTCGCGGCTCTTGGACCCGGCACTTGATGCGTTCAACGACGTGTTGGAAAGTCTCAATTTTTCGACACCGCAATTGCCAATACTGTCGAATATGAGCGGCGATTTTGCCAAGCCAGATGAGCTTCAGACACCGCAATATTGGGTGCGCCATATGCGCGATACGGTGCGTTTTGGTGACAACGTAGCCCTTGCCAAACAAAAGCATCCGATGGCTCAGATGCTTGTGGTCGGACCCGGCGCATTATCGGGCATGGTGCCTCTCATGCGGTCACGCGAAACCCAGGATGAGGACATCGCGGCTGGCCTCGCGCAGCTTTGGGTAGACCACGAGCCTGTCGATAAACTTCTCCAGGATCTGCGGGGGGCCTCGCATCAGCGCGTGCCACTGCCCGGCTACCCTTTCGAGAAAAAGGAATACATTGCGAGATTTTCTGCTGGTGTAAAACAAGCCACTGGCGCGATAAAAAGCTATCAAACCTATTGGCGTCGCCAGTCGCAAACGGCTAGTCCAAAAACAAGCGGTCGCATTCTTTGGTTCGGGCCAGGCCACGAAAAACAGTCCGACATTATCAATGTCTCGATTGGCCCCAAATTTGAGAAAGTGTCGGGAAGTGTCTTTCGTGTTGCCTCTTGCAACGCTGGCGACATCGACAGGCTTTTTGACGAACTCGCAGGCGACGCCATCACGCAAATCGTCGTAGCCATTGACGCGGAACCGCCCGAAGCGGCTTGTTGGCTGTTGCACAGATTAAAGGATCGAGCGCCTGTCCTAACGCTTTTGTCCCTATCCTGTGCATCGGTCGTCGGAGATGAAGCGCAACATCCCAAGCAGGCCATCGCGCAGGGATGGTTGCAAAGCCTGGCCTTCCGATGCGGTACTTCAAAGCTTGTTTGTTTGGACGTCGATGAGCTACCCGACAGCATTATGTTGCAGCGCGTCAACGCGCTTCGACAAAAGTCTGTGACGGCGCAGTGTCTTTTTCTTGCACTTCGCAATGGTAATCTTTGGTCGCAGGAATTTGCCGATGCCGATTTACCTCTGACATCGCGCACTGATGTGATTAGGCACGGTGGCTGTTATCTCATCGTTGGTGGGCTGGGTGTCTTAGGGCGCGCCTTGTTGGCCGAAATTGCTAACGACGTTGGACGGGTTGTTCTGGTTTCGCGCAACCCTACCAATGATCTTGTGAACAACCCCAGCCATGATCCCCAATTGAAGGGTTACGTAGACCAGGGGTTGAAAATAGAGATTTGCGCAGCTGACGTTGGCGAGTTGTCAGATTTGTCAACGCTTGCAGCCGATCTGGCCGCGCGCGGTGTGACGATCGCAGGCATTTTTAATCTTGCTGGCGATTATGGATCAGGGACTACGGACCCTCAAAATGTGCAGTCTGGGAAAAACCTGCGGGCAAAAGCAGTTGGAAGCGAAAATCTTGCCTCTGCCTTCGCTGATCACGATTTGGATTTCATAGCAGTCTTTACCTCGATGGCGGGGGAGACTTCGGGTGTTGGGATTACAGACTATGTGACGGCCAGCCTCGCTGTCAAAGCACTGGCAGAGGCCGACCCAGGAACCATCCGTGCCATCGCATGGGATACATGGGATCGCGTTGGTGGCAATAGCGATCTGTCCGAAGTCGCTGGTGCTATAACCGATGGCCAGTTACTTATCGACAAAGCCACAGGATTTGCGCAGTTGTGGTCTATCTTGGCATCTGGCTTGCCGTATTGTGTTGTCAGCTCTCAACCTGTCGAGAGCCGCCAAACCGCAGTCGCCGATGCGGTTCTTGCACAACGAACCCCTAAGACGCCAAGTATCACCCATGCAGGGCAAGACGATGACCCAGTTGTGCAGATGGTCCAACTTTTGATTGGCGACGTTCTGGGTATACAGCAGGTCCAACCAAACGATGATTTCCTGACGATTGGTGGCGATTCACTTTCGGGGGTCCGCCTTGTGTCACGGTTGAAAAAGCTCTTTGGCGTTGAGATCACTCTTGCAGACTTCATGATCGCTCGGACCCCTCTGGCACTGGCCCACTGGCTGGGCGACAGCGCCGATCTGAACCGCCGTGCAGAGACGTTTGTACGCTTCCAAACCATGCCTGACGCAGAGCGCGAAAAGCTGCGCCAGTCGCTTCAACCCGCCTAAAGGACTGGTCCAAATGTCAATCGAAACAACAGATTTAGATGACGATTTTTTGACGCTGCTTCTCGCGGAAAATGATCAGTCAGAATCTATACCAAAGGATGCTAATCTATCGAAGCCGTTCGCTTTGACGGACATTCAACGCGGCTACCTTTTGGGGCGTGATCCGGCCATGCCGCTGGGTGGAATCGCCTGCCAGTTTTATTATGAATTGGCATGCAACGACCTGAATATCGACCACTATTTGCGCTGTTGGGACTCAGTCATCGCCCGTCATCCGATGATGCGTGTTGCAATTGACGCAGAAACGGCCTCGCAGCACATCACCGCACAGCAGTCTTTGGAGACTGTGCTACATGACATGCGCGGCAAAACAACAGCAGACGCAATGGCATCCCTGGATCGCATCCGTCGTCGTCTCGCGGGGGCGCTGCCCGATCCTAACCCGGCGTCGCATGTCTTGGGGATTGAGTTCTCGCTCATGCCCGACGGTACATGCCACATTCATTTGCAGTTCGACCTTATCGCGTGTGATCAACAGAGCATTCTTATCCTGCTTTGCGAGACCGCAGCCCTCTATAAGAATGAAAACGCCGCATTGCCGGTCATTTCGACCACCTTTCCATCCTATCTTGCGAAACTTCACAAATATCGTGCCGACGCGCGGGAACCGGCCCTCACCTATTGGCAGTCACGGGTCGATGACATGCCAGATGCACCTGCATTGCCATATAAATCTGCGCCTGAAGAGGCAGGTAACACGACGTTCGAGCGCTTCTCTGCTGAGCTTGAAGAAAAGCAATGGCAAGCACTCGAAAAACTGGCCGCAAGTAACGGCGTTACACCCTCCACGCTCTTGCTCGAAAGCTTTGGACAGATCCTCAGGCGTTGGACAGGTCAGGACCGGTTTGCGATCAATCTGACGATTTTTGATCGGCAAAAGTTGACGCCCGATACCGCATACATGGTGGGTGATTTTACGACCAATATATTGTTCGACATGGATTTATCTGGTTCTGACAAGATCGCCCGATCAAACCTGCTCTTGCGTCATCAAAAGCAGCTTTGGAGCGATCTTGACCATATCGCTGTCAGCGGTGTCGAGGTAGCCGGGATGCTGGGGCGCAGAAAAGGACAGATTGACGGCGTACTTATGCCGGTCGTTTATACGGCCACATTGACAGACGGAGATGCTGCGAAGGTGGCGTCCGCATCCGATCAGCCTGGCCAGCCTGTCCATGCTCGCTCGCAGACGCCGCAGGTAGCGCTCGATAACCAGGTCATGGTGTGGAATGGTAAGTTGCGTATCAACTGGGATGTTGCCGTCAATGCGCTGCCGGAAAATATCGCGCAGGCTATGTTTGATGCGTATATCGCCGACATAACAATGCTCGCAGATGGGCCGAACCTACTAAGCAGACCTATTCAGCACTGTGATCCGCCTCTGATAGAGGTGAAGCCGGCACCATCGCGGATTGCGGACCTTTGGCTGCAGTCCTACCAGAAACACCTTGATGATATCGCTATAGGAACTTCGGGAGAAACTATTACGCATGGTGCTTTGGCTGCTCTTGTAGCGAGCATTGTGGAAGGCTTTCTTGCGCGCGGTGTAACAGCAGGCAGCACCGTTGCGATCATAATGCACAAATCTGTCTTGCAAGTCGCCTCCGCGCTTGCTTCTGCGGTTGTCGGCGCAACTTTTGTTCCGATTGATGCGCGCCAACCTGCCACCCGTCAGTCTGACATTCTCGCTAGTCTTCAACCAGACCTGATCCTCAGCCATCGTAAAAGCGATGACGATGGAACTTGGACGCCTGACCCAGACGGGCGAGGGGACGCGACTATTTTACAAAGCTGCATCGGAGTAAAGCCGTCCGCATTGGCCTATATCATCTTTACCTCGGGCTCGACCGGACAGCCCAAAGGCGTGATGATTTCCCACCAGGCAGCGTGCAATACTATTAATGATGTCTCACGGCGCTTCGACGTGAAGCCTAGCGATCGTGTTCTTGCTTTATCTGAACTGCATTTCGATCTGTCGATTTATGACATTTTTGGCGTTCTGGGTCAGGGTGGAGCGATTATTCTGCCCGATCTGGATCGTAAACAAGATCCATCGCATTGGTCAGCACTATGCGAACGGTACGATGTGAGCCTCTGGAATACGGTACCAGGCCTTTTTGATCTTTATCTGGACTACTTAGAAACATCCGGAAAAAACGCTCCCTCTCAACTAAAAACCATTATGTTGAGTGGCGATTGGATTGCGCTTGATTTACCGAACCGCGCACGTGCGGTTTGGTCAGATGTGCAATTTTATTCGCTTGGTGGTGCGACTGAAGCTGCTATCTGGTCCATCTGGTACCCTGTCAAAGACATCTGTCCAACCTGGGATAGCATACCCTATGGTACCGCTCTTGCCGGACAAAGCGTTTATGTGCTCAACGCCCACATGGAACATGCGCCAGACGGCGTGACGGGGGATATTTACATCTCTGGTGTTGGACTCGCTGACGGATACTTTGCCGATGCAGAAAAGACCAGTGCAGCCTTCGTTCTGCACCCTCGAACAGGCGAGCGTTTGTACAAGACCGGTGATCTTGGCTGCTATGACATGGATGGCACTATTCTTTTCCAGGGTCGTGCCGATGATCAGGTCAAAATCAATGGGTATCGGCTTGAACTAGGTGAGGTTCAGCATGCAATCCGTCAACATCCCGATGTCACTGACTGTCTGGTAATGTCATATGCGCGAGGAGGGGGCCGCGGCCTCGCCGCGTTTCTCCGAGGTCCAGTGTCAGCCGAAAGCGTACGCGCGCATGTAGAAAGCTGTCTCCCTACCTACATGCTTCCAACTGAATGGGTACTCTGCGAGAGTTTCCCACTCACCCCAAATGGCAAGATCGATCGCAAAGCACTTCTGGCGCATCTTGGGAAAACAACTACACCAACGACGTCAATACAGGCAGGTGAATTGGCTGAAACAGTTTGCCGACTTGTCGGCGACGTGTTGAAACGGGAGCCAGCAAGCCTATCAGACAACCTTGTCTCGCTTGGGGCAAGTTCGTTGGAACTGATCGCCCTGGCCAATCGCATTGAAGCGCTGACGGGAACACGACCGTCTTTGACAAGTCTCGCACGCAGCATTGAATTGACCGACCTTGTTGAATTGATCGCCGATTTGATGCCGACACATTCCTCGGACGCACCATTGGATCTGCTTCCCGGAACGTCGGCTTTGCGCCAGTGGCTTGATCACAACGTGGTATTGAGCGATCCTCAAGACCGCGAGACCTTTAAAAAATCGCGACCACATACACCTTCACAGGGCGCGGTGAGACTAAAGGCCGCTGCATTACCACCCTGGCGTTGTAGTCAACGGCACTTTGGACCGCAGGCGGTACCGTTTGACGCAATGTCAGGTCTTTTGCAGGGACTGGCACGCAACGGCATTGATGTAGGCGGGCAACCCTATGGCTCGGCCGGTGCCCTATTTCCTGTGCGCGTGCATTTGCTTGTGCCAGGAACAGGCGTGATCGGAGTTACACCTGGCATTTATGCCTATGACGCTGTTGCTCAATGCCTCAATCCGCAACTTACTGAGCTGCCAGATGACATACGCACGCTCAGCATTGGGAATTCTGAATGGATCGCGGCAGCCTCTTTCCTGTTGTGTTTGACACTCGATCTGAATGCGATCGCCCCGTTGTATGACAAATCCAGCCTGTCCTTTGGCCTGATTGAAGCTGGGGCAATGTGTCAGCTCCTTGAGACACGTGCACCGCATTTCGGTATCGGCCTATGCCAGATTGGCGATCTGTCAGAGCGCCAGATGGCGACCATTCTTGGTCTGCGCCAACACGAGGTTTTCCTGCATGCCATCGCCGGAGGCGTGCAGGAAAAAGACCCTAAAATCCTTGATGCTCCAGACTTAGAAGAGGGTACGCTATGACCTTGTCCACCCTCATGGATGACCTGCAGGCGGCCTCCGTCCAAATTTGGGCCGAAGCCGGAGAATTGCGCTTTCGCGCACCCCAAGGTGCAATGACCGAAGCTTTGCGACACCGGCTCAAAGCAATGAAACCAGCGTTGCTTGCTGAGCTTGACCCAGAAGTCAAGCGCTATGCGCCTTTTGCACAAACAGCGATCCAGCAGGCATATGTAGTTGGCCGAACGGGGGCCCTAGATCAGGGCGGTATGGCGGCAAACAGCTATATTGAGTTCGACAAAAGCATCGCAGACCCAAACCACATGGAGCATGCGCTGAACGCAATGATCGCGCAGCACGATATGCTTCGGACGATTCTTTTGGATAACGGCCAGCAACAGGTCCTCAAAAGCGTTCCGGCGTATCAGCTAGTTGTCACTGATTTGCGAGGACTCAGTGAGAAAGAACAAAACGCATATCGCAACAACCTCAGACATACGATGTCGCAGGCGAAGCGGGATCAGCGCAGCTGGCCGCTGTTCGAGATGAGTTTGACCCGGTCGCACAGCGGATGGCGGTTGCATACCTGCATTGACTTGCTGATCCTTGATGCCTGGAGCACCAAACTTTTCTTTGGCGAATGGTTTGCGCGCATTGCCGGAAAAGATATCCCCGACCCGCCATTGATCCAGTTCAAAGAATGCATGGACATGGCAGCGCTGCAGCCTCCTAAATTAGAACAGGAGTATTGGCGCGAGGTGCTTGATAAACTGCCACCCGCACCAAAACTCCCCGCGCCTTGGCCCGCAGCGCCGGAAACCGGACAAGCCAAGTTCCACCGTTTTGCTGCGCATGTTGATGCCGCCGATTGGCGGGCATTCGTGACCCAGTGCCGTGCACATCGCGTGACGCCAACAAGCGCCTTGGCGACCGCTTTTGCAAATACTCTTTCGTGCTGGAGTGAAAACGAAGATGTCGCGCTGAACTTGACTTTATTTGACCGCCCCCAAGTGCATCCGGATGTCAATCGAGTCCTTGGTGAGTTTACAAATACAACCTTGCTCGGCTTTGAGCAAATGAGCCGTTCATTTGCTGCACAAGCCCAGGATACACAAATGCAATTGCTGGAACGATTGGAAAACAGCGCTATCTCCGGCGTCGATCTTTTGCGACAGTTGCGGCAAAAGGCCGGTAACTTTTCTAGCGCTCCAATGCCTGTGGTCCTCACAAGTCTTCTGATCGGCAGTGAGGAGGACGAGCGTGACACCGGCGACTGGACGTATGTGCACGGTATCAGTCAGACACCGCAAGTCACGCTGGATCACCAGTTATTTCGCGAAAACGGCGGACTCAGCTTTAACTGGGATGTTGCAAAAGATGCGCTTGACCTCTCTGCCATATCAACAGCTTTCGAGGCCTATTGCGATCTAATCCACAAGCTCGCGCGTCAGGCTGAAACTTGGAATGATCCTCCATCGAGGCGCTTACCTGATGCGCAAAGGGAAAGACGACACGCAATTCATGCGCCTGCGACAGAGTGTGAAGGCGGGTGCCTAGTACAAGAGTTTTGGCAGCGGGTTGAGGAACGCTCCGAGACACCGGCGGTCATCTGGTCTGGTGGGCGACTAAGCTACAAAGAGTTAGCGCATGCATCATTCGTACTCAGCCAGCACTTGCGAGATGTTGGCGTCGGTCCACAAGACCGTGTGGTGATTGCGCTAGAGAAAGGGCCTCAACAGATTATCGCTGTCCTAGCCACGCTGTACCTGGGCGCGGCTTATGTGCCGGTTGACCCAGAACAACCGACCACCAGAAAGACAGCCATTTTCCAACAAACTGATCCGGTTTGCGTTATCTGCGACGATGCCTTCAAGATGGGTACTGTGCCACATGTGAGCGTTACAGCTCGGGAACGCGAAGCACCAAAACCACTCGCCGAGATTATAAAGGGTCGTCATGCGAACGATCCTTTAGATCAAGCGTATATTTTGTTTACGTCCGGCACCACCGGAACGCCAAAGGGTGTTTCCGTCTCTCATGCAGCGGCCTTGAACACGCTAGTGGATATGCGCGCTCGGTTCGGTCTTGGGCCGTCGGACCGGGTTTTGTCGGTGTCGGCGCTAAACTTTGATCTGTCCGTCTATGACATCTTTGCAACCTTGGACGCTGGCGGCGCTATCGTCCTTGTAGATCCAAAAGAAGAGCGAAACCCAAACCACATGTGGGATAACGTTGTCGCACATGATGTCACGGTCTGGAATTCTGTCCCTGCCTTTCTTGAAATGCTGATCACGTGGGTTGAGGGACAATCCCGCAAACTTCCCCCCACATTTCGTCTTGCATTGGTTAGCGGTGATTGGGTGCCCCTGGATTTAGGCGCGCGCCTTCATGCACTATCGTCGGCACGCCTGATTGCGTTGGGCGGCGCGACAGAGGCGGCAATTTGGTCAAACTGGCAGGACGTTGCCGAACGCGCAGAGCACTGGACAAGTGTTCCATACGGTCACCCGCTGATGCGCCAATACTATCGCGTGCACGACAAATATGGGTATGAACGCCCAGATCTCGTCCCGGGTATGTTGATGATTGGGGGGCAAGGTCTGGCTACGGGTTATTGGCGTGATCCTGACCAGACTAATCGCACCTTTCGGATACACTCGGGAGAGCGGCTATATGAAACAGGTGATTTTGGACGCTTCTGGCCTGACCAAACGCTGGAATTTATAGGTCGTAAGGACCAACAGGTCAAACTCTCAGGACATCGCGTTGAATTGGGCGAAATCACCACAGCGCTCGAACGCCATCCTTCTGTGTCACGGGCAGTTGTCTCTGTCCAAGCCGGTACCCTGGTGGCCCACGTAGCAGGAACCGGAAATGAACAGACGCTCAAGGCCCATGCAATGCGGCATGTGCCGCAATACATGGTGCCAAGGCACATCGTGGTCTTGGACAGGTTGCCGCTGACGGCGAACGGCAAGATTGACCGTAGCAAACTGCTGCCGCCCAGCCCATCGACCATCAAAAACCCTGGTCGCAAAGCCAGCAAAGCAGGGGATGTTTTTTCAAAACTGTTAGGGGTGTCGCAAGTCGACGCAAAGCGCAACTTTTTTGAGCTGGGGCTGTCATCCGTCGATATCGTCGAGGCGCATCGACAGCTGAACGCATGTTTGCCTTTCGACCTGCCAGTCGCAGACTTGTTCGTCCATGCAACACTTAGCGCGTTGGAAGAACACCTGGACCGACTGCAAACACTTCACAAAACCAACGAGGATGCTTGATGAGCAGCAGTTCCAATATCGACATGACGCATTCCACCGCATCAGTGCAGCAATCCTGCTGGTTTTTATCGCCACAACGTCGACTGGTCGGTCATGGTGCCGTCTTATCATCCATGGAGTTGTCCGGAATGACGTGGCAGGAACAGATTGCCACAATGCTAGATCTGGCCCGACAGCGTGGCGGCCCAGAGATTGTGATGGGCGCGATCCCTTTCTGGAGCGACTGTCCTGCGGCGCTTGTTTTGCCAGAACGCATTTCAGAGCTAGAGCCGTTGGAAGATTTGTTGGCCCCGCAGTTGCAACGATCAGTGCCCCCTCCTTTGCCGGCAACAAAAGTGAGTGGGGATGATCGGGTCTTGTACGAACAACGCATCAATAAAGTGCTTGCGCTGATTGATCGTGGTTTGGTGAAGAAACTCGTAGTGAGCCGTGAGGTCAGTTACGAAGCGGTCGAAGATATTGATGCGCAGACAGTCATTGGCAGGCTCCAACTCTGCCATCCAGCGTCGTATGTGTTTTCTGTTCCGCTTTCCAACATGGGACGGTCCGGTGTTTTTCTGGGTGCTAGCCCAGAATTGCTCGTCAGCCGCCATGGTGATGATGTTCGAGCTATTCCCTTAGCCGGTACAATTGCCGCCGCTGATGATCCGTCGCGCAACGCACAACGCATGAAGACGCTCAAACGATCTGAAAAAGATCGTCTTGAGCATGAATTCACAGCACAGGCTGTGGTCCGGGCCTTGTCGAAATTCTGTGACGATGTCGTCTGCCCGACCGAGCCGCATGTTATACAAGCCGGTCCAGTGAACCATCTTGCGAGTCCGATCATGGGTAAGATACGAGCGCCGGACCTTTCTACAATCGATCTTGTGACAGCGCTCCACCCCACGCCGGCCGTTGGGGGCGTACCACAACTGCATGTGCAACAGAGAATCCGCGACATCGAAGGACGCCCGCGTGGGCTTTATGCAGGTATGGTCGGCTGGTGCGATGCAGACGGAAATGGCGAATGGGCCTTGTCGATACGCTGCGCCGAAATCGCGGGTGCGCGCGCAACACTATTCGCCGGTGGGGGCATCGTGTCAGGGTCTGTACCGCATAAAGAATATGAAGAAACCGAAACGAAGCTGGGTACTATGCTATCCGCCTTGAACCTGTCACCGCTCGCCGTCCAAACGAGCGCAATAGACGCTCTACAGGCGTTAGAGGGTCGATATGGCTAGCGGAACTCAATATCTTACGCAGCAACGACTCGCGCTAGAGGCTGAATGTCCTGGCTTCCCATCAGAACGTGCCGCAAAATATGTAACGGCTGGCGTGTGGCGCGAAGACACGTTTTCATGTGCACTAACAGAAATCTGTAGCACGTTTCGTGATAGGTTGGCCTTGGTTGATCAAACACGGCACCTGACTTTTGGTCAGCTGAATGGCAACGTCGCGTCGATGGCCGCTGGTTTCCGGGGGCTCGGCCTGATTAGTGGTGATGTCGCCGTCGTACAGATGCGCAACACGATTAGTTTTGTTGAAACGGTGCTTGCACTGATCCATCTTGGCGTCGTTCCAGTGCTTACGCTTCCCGCGCATCGCAAGGCCGAAATCGGGCAGTTTCTTCGCTTTACTCAAGCGACCACTTACATCATTCCCGAAACAGATAGCGGCTTTGATTTCCGGCAGCTTGCTGACGCATTGCGAAATGCCTGCCCACAACTAAAAAACGTCATTGTTGATGGCGCGCCCCTGCGTGGACAACTTGAACTCAAAGCCCTCTATCAGGCGCCATGTGCCCCTGTGAATGCGTCACCAGAGGGTGTTGCACTCTTTCAAATATCCGGTGGCACAACCGGGACCCCAAAACTGATCCCTCGGCGGCATCAAGAGTATCTATGCAACATGCGTCTTGCGGCCCAAGCCAGCGGCATGGACGCAAAAACAGTGTATCTATGCGTTTTACCAGCTGCCCATAACTTTGCCTTTGCCTGCCCCGGCATTTTTGGTGCGCTCCTTTCCGGTGGGTGTACTGTATTGTCTGAAAGCGTCGACCCGTCCCATAACTTTGATCTTATCGAACGACATGGTGTGACAATCACCTCGGTTGTCCCACCGATTTTACAGGCATGGATGGCAAAGGTCGGGCCGCACCAATTGGACACCTTGCATCACATTCAGGTCGGTGGTGCACGCCTTGCAGAAGAAGTGGCTAGGCAAGTACGCTCAATTCTGGGTTGCGGCCTGCAACAAGTCTATGGAATGGCGGAAGGGCTGGTTTGCTACACGGCACTTGATGCCGACGAGACAGCAATTTGCTCCGGCAGCACATATCCCATGAGCGATTTGGATGACGTTCGTATTACAGAGACTGGCCTGCTGCAAGTGCGCGGTCCCTACACCATGAACGGATACTTCAAATCTACCGACATAAACGCCGAAGCGTTTTCGGCAGATGGCTATTATACGCCAGGTGATCTCGTTGCGCGAGACGGCGACGGCGCGATCCGAGTGGTCGGTCGGCAAAAGGAACAGATCAACCGAGGCGGTGAAAAATTGGCCGGCGAAGATCTCGAAAACGTGCTGATCGCGCACCCATCTGTTGTCGATGCAGCTGTGGTTGGCATGCCTGATGATGTGATGGGTGAACTCATTCACGCATTTATTATACCTGCGGACAGTGGATTGCGACCACTAACGCTCAAGCGATTTCTGCGAGATCAGGGCCTGGCAACCTTCAAGATGCCAGACAAAATTACGCTAGTGGACAGGTTTCCCAAGACCGGTGTGGGAAAAGTGAACAAGGCTGCGCTGCGCAAAGCGCTGCGTCATACACATCAGCTAACAGCTGCGGAAGAGTAGTCCTAAGATGAAAGCGAAAACAACCATAGATGATCTGAATATCGCGGCGCCTCAGCCGGACGAATGCCAATCACTTGACGATATTCGGCGAGGAATTGATGCTATTGATGGGCAGATCATCGCACTCCTAGGGCTTCGGCTGCGCTACGTCCTGAATGCGACCAGATTTAAGTCCAGCGAAGCCGCAATACCTGCACCTGAACGTGTCGCCGCAATGCTGCCTGATCGGCGTGAATGGAGCGAAAAAGCTGGACTGTCCCCTGATTTTACCGTGCCGCTTTTTGCGCAAATTATTCAATGGTTTATACAGCAACAAATACAGCACTGGCGCAGCAAAGCCAATTGAAAAACACAAGGAGTTATGCGATGGAAACGCGCTCTGTACCGCCAATTTCAGCGCCGGTAATCTGGGATCGTGACAGGTTTCTTTCCTTTGCGGCAGAAGCTCTTGATGCGACACCAGACGAGATTTCCGCTGACGAGAACCTGATTTCTCTTGGGCTAGCCTCAGTTTCATTGATGCGTTTGCGGACGCAGCTTTTGCAGGACGGGTTCGATATTGGTTTCGCGGCACTGGCAGAAGCTGGCTGCATATCCGGCTGGGAAGCACTTCTGGCGCAAGCCGACGTATTGCAAATAGAAGCAAGGCCTGTAGCAGCACTTGAAGATGGCTCGCCCTTTCCTCTGACACATGTCCAACGCGCCTATTGGTTGGGCCGAAGCGCGCATATCGAATTGGGTGGCGTCGCCGCGCACGGTTATCTTGAGATGGCTTGCGAAGATCTAGACGAAACCCAGCTTGAGAATGCATTAAACCGGGTTATTGCTGCTCATCCTATGTTGCGCGCAGTCATCACCGACGCGGGCGAACAGCGCATCTTGGAAGATGTCCCGCAATATCGGATTGCCTGTGAAGACTGGCGCGACGACACTATAGAACAAGCCGAACAGAAATGCGCAGCAACCCGCGACCGGATGCGCCAACAGATCCTTCCTTTTGATGTCTGGCCTATGTTTGAAATTCGTCTATCGCGCATGCCGCAGGATAAATGGATCATGCATCTCAGCTTTGATATTCTCCTGTTCGACATCAAGTCTTTGGAACTCTGGGTAGGCGAATGGTGGAAAGCGTATTCAGATCCACTTTTTGAGGTGCCGTCACCGGTTGGGTCATTTCGAGATCACGTAATGCGCATCACCAAGCGTGAGAAATCTGAACAGGCACAGCGAGCAAGAGAATATTGGCAAACACGTATACCCAATCTGCCACTTGGGCCTGATCTGCCGCTCAAGACACTGCAGGAAGCAATTTCAGGCGCACGGTTTCGCAGGGTGCAAACGCAACTGACAAGAGCACAATGGACCGCCATTTCTGCGCATGCGCAGAAATATGGATTGACGGGGTCGGCGTTCATGATGGCGCTCTACGCGCGGGCGCTTGCTGTCTGGTCAACCAATCCACTTTTTAGCCTGACTGTGACGCTCTTTTCGCGCGATAGTATTGGTCAGGATATGGACGACGTCATTGGTGATTTCACGTCACTTTTGCCGTTGGAAATTGATTGTCGGGCGCATGACACGATGGCCGAACTATCAAAAGCGGCCCAGCAGCGGCTATGGCATGACCTCGACAACAGCATGCATAGCGGGATCGAGGTGCTTGCCGCGTTGCAGGCGCGCGAAGGCACACATGGGAAAGCTCTAATACCTTACGTGTTTACAAGCGGCCTAGGCACTGGGAGGTCGTACATTGATGCATTCAGTGCGTTTGGTCGAATTGTAGATGCAGCGGTGCAAACGCCGCAGCTTCTGATCGATCACCAAGTCCTTGAATATGACGGCGGGATTGTCGTGAATTGGGACTATGTTGCAGATGCCTTTGAAGAAAAGCAGATTGAAGAGATTGCAAAAACGCATGTCGACTGGCTGCGCAAGCTTGCAGATCAGACAGCTTGGGAAGACCCTACCTTATTTGCATCTGCGCCTGCGGCTTCAGAGCCCACGCAGGAAGCCACCTGGGATCCGGCCTTAGCGAACCGGTCACTATCGGACGTATTCGAGCAGACCGTGGCCCAATACCCCGCTCGGAAGGCCTTAATATCCGGCGACCGCACCATCAGCTACGCTGCATTAGACAATGCCAGCACTAGTTTGGCTAATACGCTTGTCTCACATGGCGTACAAGCGGAAGAACTTGTGGGTATTCACATGCGCAAGGGCTGGCAGCAAGTGGTAGCGGTGCTGGCTATTCTCAAGGCAGGTGGTGCCTACATGCCTATTGATCCGACATTGCCGAATAGTCGGGCTCGGACCCTGGCGCAGGTAGGGCGGCTACGCGTCGTCTTGCAATCGAATGACGATGACGGTTTCGGCGACATCGTCACAGCTATTGCAGTTGATGAGAGCTGGCTTGACATGGAACCGCAGTCGCCGCCGGCCATCAAACTTCGCCCTGACCGTCTTGCATACGTCCTATTTACATCTGGAAGTACAGGTGTACCGAAAGGCGTGATGATCGAACATCGGGCGGCACTGAATACAGTTCTGGCTGTCAATCAGCGCAATAATATCGGCCCAGATGATCGCTTTATGATGATTTCTGCATTGCATTTCGATTTGTCAGTCTACGATATATTTGGCGCATTCGCCGCAGGCGCCTGTCTGGTCATTCCGGAAGACGAGACATTGCCCGATCCACTCCGTTGGGAACACCTCATTCAGGAACATGGTGTCACAATCTGGAATTCCGTCCCTGCTCTGCTTTCCTTGTTTGTAGACCACCTGGAAGATCGCGGATTACTCGGACATCTTGCGCTGCTAAAACAAATCTTTTTGTCCGGCGATTGGTTGCCTGTGTCCCTGTGTCAGCGTGTCCGGAAGCTGGCCCCACAAACCCGCCTCGTCTCAATGGGGGGGCCAACCGAAGCGGCGATCTGGCAAGTCGATTTTCCAATAACGCAGATCGACCCCAATTGGCGCTCGATCCCTTATGGTCGACCTTTGGCCAACCATCATGTGCGCATCCTCGATCACGCATTGCGACCGCGCCCTGTCGGGGTCGTTGGGGAAGTCTTTGTCGGTGGCGCGGGTCTTGCACGCGGATATTGGGACCAACCAGAACACACCGAAGCCGCCTTCATAACGGATCCGACAACAGGTGAGCGTCTCTATCGCTCTGGGGACTGGGCGCGGTGGCATCCGGACGGCTGGATCGAATTTCTCGGGAGGACCGACACGCAAGTCAAAGTCAACGGCGTGCGGATCGAATTGGGCGAAATCGAAAATACAATTGTAGCACATCCCGACATCGCACGTGCGGCGACAATAATTGTGGATGATGCGACTGGCGGCAAGCAGCTGCGTACGTTTTACACTACAGAAGTAGGACGACCTGTGAATGAACTACATCAGTGGATTGCGGGTCGGTTGCCACGTGCATATGTCCCGACTACACTATCGCACCTTGACCAATTGCCTTTAACAGGAAATGGCAAGGTTGATCGCAGGGCGCTCCAGAACACAGCCTTGGAGACCACAGCGCAGCCTCCAAGGCGAAAATCCAGCGAAGCGGAGATAGCGGTTCTTTCGATCTGGTCAGATCTTTTGGGCTTCTCTGTCACAGATCCCAATTCTAACTTTTTTGTAATTGGGGGCACTTCACTATTGGCAACCCGCCTCGCAATGCGGCTATCGCATGAATTTGACCAGGACTTTTCCGCTGTTAGGGTATTTGAGTTTTCAACAGCCGCAGGGCAGGCTAAGCAGCTAGCCACCGACGCTCCCCAACAAGCCGGTGGAACAAATGACTCACTAATAGAGATCCGTAAATCAGCCAGAAACTCTTTAGCCAATCGACGACGGAGTGCCGGACGCATGAAGGCTACATAGACAACGTCAGCGCGAAAGCGCTCTTGGGGTCGCTTACGGCTTACGGGCGAAATAGTACGCTCTCATGAGCGTTTTTGATCTTCCCGGCGCAATGAGACCATCCCGCTGGCGCGGGATGGTGAAAGTTTGTAGTCTGTGTAGGCGCTGGAGACGGTTGCCGCAAGCGAGTGTCGTCATGCTCTCATCCGCGGGTTGGTTACCGCTGGACTTGTCGGGCTTTCGTGCCGCTCCAAGCGCGTGTTTAAGGTAAGCGTTGCATCTGACCCTCTAAATCGCCCCTGATTGATTGCGCCTGGCAGTTTATGATGTCCCAAAAGGATACAGGCATCATGAACTCTCAGACGTTAGGCGGTCTCACAAGTGATCAGAAAATCGACAAAATCTTCCGCGTGTTCGGCTACTCAATACCCGTCGCGAAGGACGGGCGACGACTTTGGCCAACCAAATTTAAGCGCGAAATGGCGCAGCAGATGATTTCCGGAAAACTCTCCATCACCGACGTTCAGAGAACTTGCCGCGTATCGGAAAGCACAGCCTACCGTTGGAAAACAAAGTGCGGGCAGCGAGACAAGGCGGCTGGCAAGCGCAAAGACGCCGCGTTCGCTGAGCTGAAAGTCAACGAAGACAAAGCGCGTGACGCGCAGCTGCAAGAACCGGCATTGCCCGAAGTGTCAGGCACCGGCGGCGCGAGACTGGATGGCGGCCCGCGCGGCGGACCTGCTGCCCGTCGAGTATTTCCACGTGGTGTTTACGTTGCCAGCCGAGATCGCGCGCATTGCGCTTTGGAACAAACGGGCCGTCTATGGCCTGCTATTCAGGGCATCGGCGGAAACAGTGATGACCATCGCCGCTGATCCCAAACGTCTTGGCGGTCGCATCGGCATGACCAGCGTCCTCCACTTCTGCGGATCGGCGCTGACCCATCACCCGCACATCCACATGATTGTGCCCGGTGGT
>ERZ1740070.138-NODE-138-length-51609-cov-4.004190_pt1 | contig 51609 bp, 54 predicted proteins | sample MGYA00581734_ERZ1740070 | MGnify/ENA primary metagenome ERZ1740070 (study PRJEB43018, sample SAMN04849744) | marine metagenome | isolation source: floating plastic debris | place: Pacific Ocean | collected 2008-09-01 | study: EMG produced TPA metagenomics assembly... | reverse complement strand
TATGGGAGAATTCAATTGATCTGCACACGGTATGTTTGCTTTTAGTGTAGGCCAGGGCTGGAATTGGAACTAAGGCGGCTAGGATGAGCAAGCAAGAGACGAAATCTGAATTTACCCTCGCGCGCTCTGTGACGCATCTGCTGCATCGTGCACAGCAAGCGGCGGTAAATGAGTCAGCCGCGGGGCTGGCCGACAAAGGCCTCACCATTCGTCAGTTCGCTGTGCTTGCAGCGCTAAATGACGATGATGGGCAAAGCCAATCGAACTTGGTGGATGTTACGGGCATCGACCGATCCACTCTGGCGGACATGGTCTCGCGCATGGAAAAGACCGGCCTCGTTCAGCGCGTGAAGTCTAAAGAAGATGCGCGGGCCAAAGCCGTTTCTCTCACGGAAGCGGGTAAACAAGCGTTTGAAGGCGCGGCGCCAGAAGTCATGGAAGCCGATGAAATCCTGACCGAGGAGCTCCGAAAATCGCGGCGCGAAAGCCTCCTCCTCTCATTGGCCGTCATTTCTGGCGACTACGAGGAAGAGGAAGAAGAGCCGCGCAAATCAAAGAAGAAAAAAAAGAAGAAGAAAAAGAAGAAGAAATAGGGCTTAGCCCTCGTCTTCCTCCTTCTGTACGCGGTCCAGTCGCGCCTTTGTCAGGTGCACGCGCAAAAGGCTCAAACCGATCATCAGCACTGGCAGCACAATTCCGATAATTGTGATCGGCCAAACATAAGCGGCATCATCTCCAAAATTGGGCATGCGTCAGCTCCCCTCCAGTTTGAGCGCGAGGGCCCGTTCGGCCTGTTGGCCGTAAACCTCTGAGCGCATCAGCATCATGATCATCGCGGCGGCGAGCAGGCTATGACCGCCAAACCCCCAGAGAAGCTGCTGTAAGTAGACCCAATCCATGCCGGAGCCTTCTTCGCGCGGTTCGGGTGCGCCGATGCTGATCACGCTGGAGGGTTGGTGGATGGTCGTGGTCTGCCACATATCGACGGAGACTTTGATGATCGGAACATTGATCATGCCGACCATGGCTAAGATGGCGGCTGCACGAGCGGCTTTCTGCCGGGTCTCAAGCGCGGCGCGCAGCGCGATATAGCCCAAAAATAGAAAGAACAGGACCAAGACGGACATCAACCGACTGTCCCCAAGGATGAGGTTGTGCCATCCGGCGCCCCATCCCTTTTGTCCCCAAATCGAGCCTGTGATGAAACAAAGCGCGGTATAGCCGGCGCCAATGGGGGCGATGGCGCGGGCGGCCACGTCGGCGAGTTCGTGACGCCAGATGTACCAAATGAAGCTGCTGACTGCGAGCGCCGCATAAAGCCCCATACACAGCCAGGCTGAGGGGACATGAGTGAACATAGCGCGCATCAAGTCGCCGCCTTGCGCCTCATCCGGCGGCACCACGAATAATCCGTTATACAGGCTCCACGCGACCATGAGCAGGCCGGCCGCAAAGCTGATCGGGATTGCGATTTTGGAAAAACGCATGAACCGAAATGGATTGGCGAGATAAGACAGCATGCTGGTCAGATAGCCCTCCTCTACTCCGCCGCCAACCGCAAAGCGGCGCCCATCGCAGCAGGTGCGACACCAAGGGCAAACAACGTGCTGGCGGATAGCAGCATGAAACTTGGGCTGTTGAAGCCCGCATCAATCATCTGAACGCCAAAAATGAGCGCTGGCACATAAAGCGGCAATGCGATGAGCGCGATCAGCAATCCAGCGCGCGCCACGCTGGCGGAGAGCGCTGCAGCAACGCCGCCCCATAGAAAAAAGATGAGCCCGCCCATGCTGTATCCAATCATGGCGGGGATCATTTTTGTGGTCGGAACGCCAAGCATGAAGCCAATCAGCGGCGTGAGCAAAACCAGAGGAAACCCTGAGACCAGCCAATGGGTGAGTGTCTTGATCGCCGCGACGAGAGAGATCGAGCCGGTATCCTGCAGCCAAAGGTCAAGCGCGCCGTCTTGAAGATCGGCTTGAAAGACGCGCTCAAGAGTGACCATGGAGGAAAGCGCGAGGGCAAGCCATAGGATGCCCGGTCCGACGCGGCTCAAAAGCTCGGCTTCGGAGCCAAGCGTGAACGGCACCATGGCCGCAGTCCCAGCAAAAAAGCCAAGCGGCAAGAGTACCCCTGCGCCTGAGGCCCAAGCTTCGAAAAGCGATTGCCGAAAGGCAGACAGGAGAGGGGCGGCACTCACAGCGTCACCTCACTGCTCGCTTCTACTGCCGCAGCGCCGTGTAAGGCAGCGATCACAGCTCCACCAGTTGCGCGGTGCGTCGTGATGAGGTCTGCCAGTAGGGCCTGACCACTTGTATCCAGCGCGTTGAATGGTTCATCTAGCAACCAGAGCGGGCGGGATTGAAGCTTGAGTCTCGCAAGCGCTGTTCGGCGCTTCTGCCCGGCCGACAGCATCCGGCTTGGAACTTTGGCGGGGCGCGACAGACCCATTTCTTTCAAGAGGGTTGTTGGATCGATTTCGCTCCCCCAAACACGTCCCCAATGACGCAGATGCGACTCCGGTGTTGCGTGCGCTTTCAGGCCATTTGTATGGCCAATCCAATGATGCAGACCCGCCCGTTCAATCTCACCGTTTTGGGGCTCTGAAAGACCGGCCAATTGGCGCAAGAGCGTGGTCTTTCCCGATCCATTTGCGCCGCGTAGCAAAATGAGGTCGCCAGGCGTGGCCGTGATCGAGATCTCTCGAAACAACACGCGCTCCCCGCGAACCGCACCCAATCCACGGCCTTGGATCAAGAGGCTTTTATTCAACGCTGCGACCTCTTACATAAGACCGACAAAGGTGCGGTATCTCGCGTTGATTGCATTTTAGTTGCGGCGTTATACCTAACCGAACACATGCGTTACGCAGCGCGAGAGCGCCTACATCCATATGCAAAAGAGAGGTCCGATCGCCCATGCCTTCCCTCGACAGTTTCAAGGCCCGCAAGACTCTGACCGTAAACGGTAAGGATTACACTTACTACTCCCTCAATGCCGCAGCCGAAAATGGCTTAGGCGACGTGTCTAAGCTCCCGGCTTGCTTGAAAGTGCTGCTCGAGAACATGCTCCGGAATGAGGATGGCACGACGGTCACTAAAGACGATATCACCGCGTTTAAGACCTGGCTCGACAATGGCGGTCAGATCACCCACGAGATCGCCTACCGGCCCGCTCGCGTTCTGATGCAAGACTTTACAGGCGTTCCAGCCGTGGTTGATCTCGCGGCGATGCGAGATGCGGCACAGACTCTGGGGGCGAGCGCCGAAGCGATTAACCCGCAAGTGCCCGTGGACCTGGTCATCGATCACTCCGTTATGGTCGACAGTTTTGCCGGGCCAAACAGTTTCAAACGCAATGTCGAGATCGAATATGAGCGCAATCAAGAGCGCTATGAATTCCTGCGCTGGGGCGCAACAGCGTTTGAAAACTTCCGCGTTGTGCCCCCAGGCACGGGCATCTGCCATCAGGTGAACTTGGAGTATCTTGGCCAAACCGTTTGGACCAAGGAGGTCGACGGCGAGACCGTTGCCTATCCAGACACCTGCGTCGGGACCGACTCCCACACAACAATGATCAATGGCCTTTCTGTCCTTGGCTGGGGCGTTGGTGGCATCGAAGCCGAGGCCGCGATGCTTGGTCAGCCTGTATCCATGCTGATCCCTGAAGTCATCGGCTTCAAACTGACCGGCAAGCTACCAGAAGGCGCAACAGCGACCGACTTGGTTCTAACCGTCACCAAAATGATGCGTGACTATGGTGTGGTGGCGAAGTTTACCGAGTTCTTTGGCCCGGGTGTCGCCAATTTGACGCTCGAAGATCAGGCCACTTTGTCGAATATGTCACCTGAGTTTGGATCAACCTGTGCCTTCTTCCCCGTGGATGACGACACCATCACCTATCTGACCAATACGGGACGCGATGCCGATCGCATTGCGCTTGTTGAGGCTTATTCGAAAGCGCAAGGCTATTGGCGCCCCGATATGGATGATCCGGTCTTTACTGACACAATTGAGCTCGATCTCTCGACGGTCGTTCCAAGCATTTCAGGACCAAAGCGGCCGCAGGACCAGGTGCTCTTGTCAGAAGCAGACACCAAATTTGCCGAAGCCATGGTCAAAGAGTTCGGCACTGCCGCGGATGATGCGACAAAGGTTCAAGTTGAAGGCGAAGACTTCTCGGTCACGCATGGTGATGTGTTCATTGCGGCGATCACGTCTTGTACGAACACCTCAAATCCTAGCGTGCTGATCGCCGCCGGACTGTTGGCCCGCAAAGCGGCCGCCTTAGGGCTCACGCGCAAGCCTTGGGTGAAGACCTCCTTTGCGCCTGGGTCTCAGGTTGTCACAGATTATCTCGCCAAAGCGGATCTGACCAAAGACCTCAATGCGCTCGGGTTCAATCTGGTCGGTTATGGCTGCACCACCTGTATTGGCAATTCCGGCCCGCTGCAGCCGGAGATCGCGAAAGCCATCGCGGATGGCAATCTTGTCTCGTGCACGGTTTTGTCGGGCAATCGAAATTTCGAAGGCCGGATCGGACCGGACATCAAAGCCAATTATCTGGCTTCGCCGCCTCTAGTTGTGGCCTATGCCATTGCAGGCTCGTTGAAAATCAACATCACCACTGACCCGCTCGGCCAGGACCAAGATGGCAATGATGTCTATCTCAAAGACCTCTGGCCAACATCGCACGAGATCTCAGAGATCATGGCGGCGAGCGTGACCCCGCAAATGTTCGCTGAGCGCTATTCCGACGTCTTCAAAGGCGATGCGCAATGGAAGGATATCGAAGTTTCGGGCGGCAAGACGTATGGCTGGCCTATGGGCGCAACCTATGTGCAGAACCCGCCTTACTTTGACGGCATGTCCAGTGAGGTCGAAGCCCCTGCCGACGTTCACAAAGCCCGTGTCTTGGCGCTCTTTGGCGACTCCATCACCACCGACCACATCTCTCCGGCAGGGTCGATCAAAGCTTCCAGCCCAGCAGGTGAGTATCTTCAAGGCAACCAAGTCAGCGTGCTCGACTTTAACTCTTACGGCTCGCGCCGTGGCAACCATGAAGTGATGATGCGCGGGACCTTCGCGAATATCCGCATCAAGAACCAAATGGTGCCGGGCGTCGAAGGCGGCGTCACCATCCACCACCCAAGCGGCGACCAAATGCCGATCTATGATGCGGCCATGCGCTATATGGAAAAAAACGTCCCGCTCGTGGTCTTCGCGGGCACGCTTTACGGTAATGGATCAAGTCGCGACTGGGCCGCTAAAGGAACCATTCTTCTGGGTGTGAGAGCGGTGATCGCTGGTTCATTTGAACGAATTCACCGGTCTAATTTGATCGGGATGGGCGTTTTACCGCTTGAGTTTAATGATGGCGTGACCTGGGAGTCGCTCGGCTTGAAAGGCGATGAAGAGGTCACGATTGAGGGTATCAACTCGATCCAACCGCGCCAGCAAGTAGACGTTCAAATCTCCAAAGCGGACGGTTCCACCATTGTGGCGCATACGATTGTGCGCATCGATACCGACAATGAGCTCGACTATTACCGCAATGGCGGCATCCTGCACTATGTGCTGAGAAATCTGGCCAACGAAGCGGCATAACGCAGCCCTCACGGCCAAGTGAATTGAAAGTTAGACACAGACGCGGTTATGAGAGCCTCATGATACGTTTCTTTGCGCTCATTGCCCTTGGCCTTTCCATGGTCGGCACCGCTAAAGCGGAGGCTAATCGGCCAGTATTGGTGGAGCTTTTCGCCAACCAAAATTGCCCGGCCTGCCCGAAAGCGCACCGGACGATGAAACAGATCCAAGCTGAGCGGGATGACATCTTCATTCTGACCTGGACGGTGAACTATTGGGACTATCTCGGCGATCCAGATCCAATGGCCATGGCAGCGGCAAAAGACCGTCAAATGGCCTATACGGACCGCATGGACCTGCGGGCGCCCTACACGCCGCAATCCTTCTATGACGGCGCGAAGGACTGCCCCGGCACACGGAAACGCGATATTCGTCGGAACATCTCTGCCCGTATGAAAGCGCGGACAGATGCGCTGCCCGATATGATCTGGGACGGTGAGACCGGACAGATCTCCCTGGACGGTGAACCTGAGACTCCGCTCCAAGTTTCCATCGTGGAGTATCGCTCAGGCGACGCGAATGAGACCAATATGGTCAATCCGGTCACGCAAATGATCACCCATGACGCTTGGACGGGTGGCGCGACGGCTTATGACGTTGCGTGCGATGGAAGCTGCGCTGCGCTCCTTCACCATCCAGAGGTTGGTGAAGTGCTCGCCGTCTTGCCGCTGGACTAAGCGCTAGTGTTTCCGCGAGAGCGCGTCGAGTTGCTCTTGCATCGCGGCCATTTGAGCCCGCAAGATGTCGACCGCTTCGTCGGACGGGTCGCTGGTTTTTTCATCTTTGCGTTTCGACTTGCGCGTGCTCAGCCCGGGCGTGAACATGCGTACCGCGTTTTCAAACATTTCAATATTTGCGCGGGTTTGTTTCTCGATCAGAGAAAACGGTGAGGCACTACCCATAGACTTGGTCCAGCGCTCCTGACTTTCAGCAAAACTATTCATGCTCATTTCAAGCCAAGCCGGAAGTAGTTTCTGCGATCCAGCGCCATAGAAGCCAATCAACTTACGTAAGAAATTGTCGGGTATGTCGCTTTCACCCTTATTCTTTTTTTCGTAGTTGTTCTTGGTCAAGACTTTCCGCGGGAGATCTTCGCCTCTCTTCGCATCGACGACCTCGAAATCGATCTCGCGGCGCACAAGATCCGACAAATGATCCAGCGTAACGTAGGATGAAGTCGACGTGTCATAGAGCCGCCGGTTCGCATACTTCTTGATAATCACTGTGCCCGAGGCGCCATTTGATTTCGCCATGTTTCGCCCTTTCATAGCACCCATGCCCAATTAATGCTCGTTTCTGCGCCGGAGCCTGGTAAACTCCGAGTCCCGACGGAAGTCCGATTGATCCCCATACCACATAGGGGCTTACATCGGATTTAGCAGACGCAGCAAATTTATGCTGCGCAGCATAACAAGAGGAAAGATCATGTCTAGAACGGCGCTGGTAACAGGTGGAACGCGCGGAATTGGACGAGCGATCAGCATTGGCCTAAAACAGGCGGGCTTTGTCGTCGCCGCAAACTTTGGTGGCAATGAAGTCGCCGCCAAACAGTTTTCAGAAGAGACGGACGTCAAAAGCTACAGGTTTGATGTCTCCGACTTTGAGGCCGTGGGGGCCGGGATCGCTGAGATCGAAGCCGACCTCGGCCCGATCGATATCCTCGTCAACAATGCTGGGATCACCTGGGACGGACCGTTCCACAAAATGAGCTTGGACCAGTGGAGCAAGGTGATCTCAGTCGATCTCGACTCCGCGTTCAATGTCACCCGCCAGGTCTGGGAAGGGATGCGAGACCGCGGGTTTGGCCGGGTTATCAATATCTCCTCGATCAACGGTCAGAAGGGCCAGTTTGGACAGGTAAACTATGCGGCGGCGAAAGCGGGGCTGATCGGCTTCTCCAAAGCGCTGGCGCAAGAAGGTGCCAAGAAAGGCATCACTGTCAACACGGTTTGCCCTGGCTATATTGACACAGAAATGGTCCGCGCCGTGCCTGAGAATGTTTTGGAGAGCATCATCTCAACCATTCCTGTGGGACGTCTTGGCAAAGCGGAAGAGATCGCTTCGATGTGTGCTTATCTCGCGAGTGAGGATGCAGCCTTCATCACTGGCGCAACGATGACGGTAAATGGCGCTCAATATATTGCGAGCTAATTCGCGCTGACGATCTCAAGGTGCCGCGGATAGGTGAGCTCCAGCACGCCATCGCGAACCAGACCACGCACCTCCACCAACGTGCCATCTGCTAACCCACAGGCTGTGCGCGCATCTCGGCGAATATCTATTAGGACGCTCGCGCCCTGAAGCGTGCGCCGGCAAGCCGGAGCGAAGCGCGTTTCCTCCTCGAGGGGCACGATCTCGCCAAGCGTAGCGCGGACGAAGCGAAACCCTGACGCGGTTTCTGGTAGGACCGCCACATCGTGCATCGTGTATCGGGACGTTGACCAGATCCCCAATCGCGTTCCCCGCGCCTCGGCCTCTATCTCCAAGAGCTCATCCCCGCGCGCCGCTGTATCCGGATAGAGCCGCACCCATGCCGCGCCGTTTCGAACCATTTCGGCGTTTAACCAAAGCTGCGGCCCGCGTCCGTCTTTCGTGACCACATGCGCTAAGGCCCGGTCATAGCGATCGCGCGTCAGACCGGGATAATAGAGCTGCACCTGTCGGCCGAGCGCCATGTCCTCCAAGGCGCGAGCACTTTCAGTGGCGTGTGCGTCTGGCGGTCGATCCCGAGGATAGAGCACCGGCGCTTCAATCGAGACCAAGCGGACCGATTGCCCCGACTCCAAAACCAGCGCATCGCCATCAATGATCTTGACCACACGGCCCGTCTCGCCGGGTTCCATATTCGGCAAAAGCGGTCCGTCGCCGCAGCTTGCGAGAAGCAGTAATAGGACAAGACCCCCAATCCGGGACATGCTGGCTCTTCAATCTGTCCCCTGACCTGTCTAGAACCATCATACGGTCCCGTAGCTCAGCAGGATAGAGCAACAGATTCCTAATCTGTAGGTCGCGCGTTCAAATCGCGCCGGGATCGCCACTCCACCCCCCATTAAACACTACTTAATCGAAACCGCGCATGGTCTGAGGCATAACGAGAAAAATGCTCTTGGAGATTTGATATGCTTCGTGCAACCGTGATTGCGCTGACAATGGTTGGCGCGTTGGCAACCCCCGCTTTCGCAAATGGATTAAAAGCCGAGCAAGTGGTCGAAGTGGCGACTGTCTTAGTGGGTGAGACCGGCAATGAAGTGCGCACATACGCTCTCGCAGAGGAAGTCGCGCCCGGCGATGAGGTTCGCTACAGCCTCGCTTATGCCAATGAAGGTGCCGTGTCAGTGGAGGCTGTGAGCCTGGTTATGCCGGTTCCAGCAGAAGTAACTTACATAGAAACGTCTGCGGGTGGCACACCGAGCACGATCACATACTCTGTGGATGGCGGCACGAATTTCGCCGCCCGTGATAGCCTTGTCGTGACGGGTGAAGACGGCGCGCGTCTTGCATCAGCCGATGAGATTACGCACATCAAGTGGGCTTTTACAGAGCCAATTCCGGCCGCAGCAACCGGCAGAATTAGCTTCCGCGCGGTGCTGAAATAGGCCCACGCCCTTAAGCGTAATAGTTCAGTTTCAAGCCAGGCTCTGGCCAAGTGCACTTTGCCAGTTTTCCTGTGCCCGAAAGTGTCACCCATGCTTGATTGAAGCCCACTTCACCGAAGCAGATATTGGTGGTGAACGGATCCGGAAAGGCGATATGGCTGTGCGCGCCGTCCGGTGTGATCGTCGTGATCCCGCCATTCAAGATTGTCGCCACACAGATATTGCCTGAAGCGGCCACGGCGAGACTGTCAAAATATTGCAGGCCCGGCATGGTGGTGACGACCCGGCCGAAATTGAACGGGCTGGCGCGTTCGATTTCGCCAGGGGCCGTCAGATCGAAGGCCCACAGGCGACAGGTCATTGTGTCGGCCATATAGACTGTCGTCTCATCGGGAGAGAGCCCGACCCCGTTTGGTGAGGTGTGATGGTGATCGAGCTCAATCGCCTCGCTTGCGCCATTGGCGATGAAGAAGAGCCCGCCAAAGTCGCGTTGGCGCGGATAGGTTTTGCCGTGGTCGGTAAAATAGAGGTTGCCGGATCGGTCAAAGACCAGATCATTCGGCCCTTTTAAGGGGTGACCTTCGACTGTATCGAGCACGCGTTCCACTTTACCGGTGCTGATATCCACCCGCTCGATGCGCCCGCCGGAATAATCATCAGGGCAATGGCCGGGGATGAGAAGGCCATTGCGTTCGTGATACTTAAAGCCACCATTATTGCAGATCCAAAGCGCACCATCTGGCCCAATCGCAGCCCCGTTCGGGCCTCCGCCCGGTTGCGCAATGACTTCTCTTTTGCCATCGTCCCAGACACGCGTGATGGCGCCTTTCGCGATCTCAACTAAGATGATAGAGCCGTCTTCCATCCAAACCGGGCCTTCCGGAAAGGCGAGCCCATCTGCGATGATTTCGAAATCCATAATCGCGCCTCCTTTGACGAAGACAATCTGACCGCAGGGCGAGACGCGCGCAAGCGTTACGCGAGGCGATCTAGGGTACGGATGACAAAGTCGTGTTGGTTCTTCTCATCCGCTGGCACGGCGCGGTGGTCGACTTGTTTAAAATCAGTCTCATCGAACGCGGGAAAGAAAGCATCGCCGTCAATTTCGGTGTCGACTTCGCTGACATAGAGCCGATCCGCGAAGGGGAGGGCCGCGGTGTATATCGCCTCACCGCCAAGGATGAAGCACTCGGGCCGGCCCGTTGCGACAGCCAGTGACTTCCCCGTTGCAATTGCCGCCGTGATGGACGTAAATACGCGCGCTTTTGGGGCGGTGTAGTTCCCATCACGACTGAGTACGAGATTGTCGCGTCCGGGTAGAGGCTTGAAGGGCAGGCTTTCCCAGGTTTTGCGGCCCATGATGACAGGGCAGCCTTTGGTCGTACGCTTGAAATGGATCAGGTCTTCAGACAAGTGCCACGGCAAGTCGCCATCTTTGCCGATGGCCCCATTTCGGGCGCGTGCAACGATCAAACAGAGCTTTACTGATGCAGTCATGAGCGCCTCCAAAGTCTATACGTTGAACCGCTGGCCATAAGCTGGTTTGCGCTTTAAGAGCAACTCTTCGGCTGAATCAGGTAGAACCTCTATGTTTCTTGCTATTTGGGATACGTTCGTTGCGATCCTAACCAATAATCGCCCGGGCTATCTCATCCCTGTCCTCTTAGGACTGGCGGTCTCGGTGGCTGTTCTCTGGCGGTTAGGCGGACGTGTTTGGGCGATCATTTATGTGATGATGATGCCATTCTTGAACTGGTCGTTTGGCGTTGTTCACAATATTCAGTTTGTCGGGCCTTGGGCTGGGACGGAAAGCGATCTCTTCTCATTTATCTTTCCCGCCGATACGCCCGACTCGAAGGGACTAATGTTGCATCCGTTGACCTTGGTGACGGGCTTAGTGTTTGTGGTGCGTGACTTTGTTCAACGCGAGATGCGCCAATGGGTTTTGCTCGCGATGGCGATGGCGCTGTGTTGGACTATGTATTATGCCTGGAATGTGATCGTGATTGCGTCCCGTCTCGCCTTCTATGTCTCAGAATTTTTCGATTGGCTCCTATTCACCTTTACCAAGATGAAGCTCTCGAAACGGATTTTGTATTCGAGCGCAGTTGCGACGCCGATTGATACGACAATTTTCCTTTATGGAGCGGATCTGGCCAAGCAGATGCAGCTCGGTATGGAGCCAGGCAACACGCTGACGCTCGCCAATTGGATTGTCTTCGTGATTGGTAAAATGGTGGGCGCGTTCGTTGTCTCGGAAATGATCCGACGACGCGAGAATGCGGGGATCACCGACCCTTATGAAGATCTGCCGGCGCAATCTTCCATGGTCTAGGCGGGCGCAAAGCTGTCCGCTTGAGCCAAAGTCCAATCCTCGGCGAGGTGGGTGCTGGCGGCATTGTCCACCAACGCGCCCGGTGTCAGGAATTGATAGAGATGCTCCGCCGTTGCTGCATCATTCTGCGCCAAGCTTTGCATGATATGGCGCGGTTTGAGTTCGCTTGGATGTTGGCAGCCCGCTGAGCCCACCACTTCCATCAACGCCGCGACGGAGTTCTTGTGGAAGTGATAAACGCGCTCAGCCTTGTCGGCGACAACAAGGCCGCGCTGGCGGCCTTTGTCTGAGGTGGCAATCCCGGTGGGGCAGGTATTGTTGTGGCAATGCAGAGATTGAATACAGCCCAAAGCGAACATGAAACCGCGGGCGGTGTTGATCCAATCCGCGCCAAGCGCGAGTGACGCAGCCATATTGAAAGCCGAGACTTGTTTGCCGCTGGCGCCGAGTTTGATGTCGTCTTTTAAGCCGCAACCAACCAATGCATTGCGAGCGAACACCAAACCTGGGCGAAGCGGCGTGCCGACATGGTCTAAGAATTCCGCCGGCGCGGCGCCCGTACCGCCTTCAGCGCCGTCAATGACGACAAAGTCCGCGCGTTGACCTGTTTCGACCATGGCTTTGCAGATCGCTAAGAACTCCCATCGATTGCCAATGCAAAGTTTGAACCCGACAGGTTTGCCACCCGATAGTTCACGTAGTTGGTCGATGAAATCGAGCATGGATTTCGGACTATCAAAAGCGGTGTGGTGCGCCGGCGAGTAACAGGTTTCACCAACTTTGATCCCACGCGCCTCTGCGATTTCTGGGGTCACTTTCGCGCCGGGCAGGACGCCGCCATGGCCAGGTTTTGCGCCTTGACTCAGTTTGACTTCGATCATTTTGACTTGATCGCGCTTCGCGGTCTCCTCGAACTGACCCGGGTCGAAGCGGCCATCTGAATTGCGGCAACCAAAATAGCCTGAGCCAAGTTCCCAAACCAAATCACCGCCGCCCGCTTTGTGATAGCGTGAGACGCCGCCTTCGCCGCTATCATGGAAGAAGCCGCCTTTCGCCGCGCCGCGGTTGAGCGCCTCAATTGCATGCGCCCCGAGCGAGCCAAAGCTCATCGCAGAGATATTGAGGACGCTGGCGGAATAAGGCTTCGCTGTGCCGGGGGCGCCAATCAAAATGCGCGGGTCGTTCTCCTGTGGGTGCGCGGCGGCAATCGAATGCGCGACCCATTCATGTGGAGCCTTTTCAATATCAAGGTGACTGCCAAACGGTTCTACCGAGGAGACATTCCTGGCCCGCCGATAGACCATGGCGCGTTCTTCATGGTTGAACGGTTTGCCCTCAGTCTCGCTCTCGACGACATATGACCGGAAGAAGGGGCGTAGCTTTTCCGCGATCCAGCGCAGGCGGCCGAGGACCGGAAAATTTCGCAGCAGCGTATGTTTGGATTGAACTAGATCTACCAGGCCGATCAATGCACCGCCGCCAAAAACTATGACACCCGTCCATGCAAACGGGCTCACCTGCGTGCCCCACAGACTAAGCGCGAGAAGTGCTAGGATGATCAAAAATGGAATAAAGCGAACCAAAAAAAATGCCCCCCTGATTGTTCGTCAGGGGAGCCTAGTCAGGTCTGGCTTGGCCGGTCAATCGGTCTTGCGACTAGAAGCCGTTCAATTTGGCGTAGCGATCTCGGTGATAGCTCGCCCCGCCAAGCAGAGCTTCCTGAACCCGCGCGCGCTTCATATATAGACCGCTATCATGCGCATCGGTCATGCCAATGCCGCCATGGAACTGCACAGTCTCGTTCGAAACCAAGTGGATGAGATCCGACGCACGAGCTTTCGCGAGGCTTGCAAGCTCGGCCACATCATTGCGGTTTTCGTCGACACCTGACAGCGCCGCGGCGACGCACGAGCGGGTGAGTTCCAGTTCGGTGAACATCTTCGCGGCGCGGTGCTGCAAGCTTTGGAACGAGCCAATGAGTTGCCCGAACTGTTTGCGGGTTTGCAGATACTCCAGCGTCATATTGAACGCCGCTTGGGCGGTGCCCAAGGCTTCGGCTGCGAGTGCGATGCGCCCTCGATCAAGCGCCGGCTCAAGGACTTCCCAGCCGGCATCGACCGCGCCGACAACGGCGCCTTCGCTGACGGCAACATCTTCTAAGTGCAGGTGCGCCGCCCCGTGAGAATCCACTGTGTTGAGGGCCTGAACAGTCAGGCCTGACGCGTCATTCGGGACCAGGAAAAGGCTGATGCCATGCGCTTGTCCGGCGTCTCCAAAGGTCCGTGCGGCGATGATAAACACATCAGCATGATGGCCATCGGTCACAAAGCGCTTGGCGCCGTTGAGCGTATAGCCTTGGCCATTTCGTTCGGCTTCGGTCGCCACGTTGAGCGGCGCATGATGCGTGCCCTCATCGACGGCGATCGCAACGGTTGCTTCACCACTTGCTATCTTTGGCAGCCATTCGGCTTTTTGTGCTTCGGAACCGCCAAGCGTTAGGACGCTCGCGCCAAGCACGGCTGTTTGGAGCAGAGGCGTCGCCGCAATGGTGCGCCCTTGGGCTTCCATGATTTGACCCATGGCGACCATGCCGAGGCCGACGCCATCAAACTCTTCGGGAACCAGAACACCAAAAAAGCCGAGCTCAGCGAGCTTGGTGCGGGTCCCGGCATCGATACCATTCGCGCCATTGTCGCGCAGCTCACGCAGATGGCTGACGGGCAATTCATCTCGCGCGAACGCCATCGCGGTGTCGCGCAACATTTGTTGGTCTTCAGAGAGAATGAAGGACATTATTGGTGCTCCCGCAGACCGAGGACGCGCTTGGCGACCACGTTGAGATTGATTTCACTGGTGCCGCCTTCGATCGAGTTACCTTTAGAGCGCAGCCAACCGCGGGTCGCTTTCTTGGCGTCTTCGGCAAAGCCATCGCCATCCCAACCCAAGCCATCTGTGCCGAGCGCTTCGACGAGCAGCTCGCATTTGTCTTGGTTCATCTTGGCCGCTGCATATTTCATGATGGAAGCAGTGTGACCCACTTCTTGGCCGGCTTTCGCTTCTTCTGTGGAGCGTTGCACCGTCAGGCTGAAGGACTTGGCGTACATGAGATGATCGGTGATCCGGGCGCGCATGTCGCCATCTGAAATACGACCGGTTTCATCGACGCCAACATGTTGCTTGGCATAGTCTTGCGGAGGCAGGATGCCGGACCCGCCCGTGCCGCCAAAACCACCAGCTGAGATAGATGAACGCTCGAACTGAAGGAGGCGTTTCGCGATGGTCCAACCGCCATTGAGCTTGCCGACGAGTTGATCTTTCGGAACCTTCACATCGGTGAAGAAGGTTTCGCAGAACGGCGATGAGCCGGAGATCAGTTTAATCGGGCGGGCTTCGACGCCTTCAGTTTCCATATCAAAGACGAGGAAGCTGATACCTTCATGCTTCACTGTCTTATCGGTCCGCACCAAACAGAAAATCCAGTCGGCTTGATCTGCATAAGAGGTCCAAACTTTCTGGCCATTGATCAACCAATGATCGCCTTGGTCTTCGCACTTGGTTTGAAGGCCTGCGAGATCTGAGCCAGCGCCGGGCTCAGAATAGCCCTGGCACCAACGAGTCTTGCCTTTGACAATATCTGGAATGTACCGCTTTTTCTGTTCGTCATTGCCGAACTCAAGCAAGGCCGGGCCGAACATCCAGAGGCCGAATGAGAAGAGGGCAGGGCGGGCTCGGATGCGCCGCAATTCTTGTTGAAGTACGCGGGCTTGCGCTTTGCTTAGGCCGCCCCCGCCATATTCAGCAGGCCATTCAGGTGCCGTCCAACCTTTTTCGCCCATTCGTTCAAGCCAGACTTTAGAGTCTGGGTTTTTGAACTGCTCGCGCTTTCCGCCCCAGACAATTTCGTCATCTTTCATCGGGGCCCGCATGCTTTCAGGGCAGTTTTCTTCAAGCCAATCTCGCACTTCAGTGCGGAAGGCTTCGAGCTCTTCAGGGGCGTCAAAGGCCATTGTCTTCTCCTGTGCTGAACAAGCTGTCAGCGTCTGGTTGCGTCCGGCTGTTAACATAACAGCCACAGGAGAGATGACCATGTCTGACGCCGGGTCAGAGCTTTGCGTCAAAAACGCCCAAACATCGAGTTTTCCGGGCCAGTTTCAACCCCGACGAGATTGAGCACATGCACGACGATCATAAACAGAGCGAACACGCAGCCAATCATGATCAGCCCCCAGGGCACTTGATGCGGACGTTGATCTTTCTTGCGCACCGTGCCGAGTTTTGATTGCGAGAAAACGCCGAGCGCGATGAAGCCTAGGGCGAGGGCTGAGCTGATGATCCAGTCGAGCAAGGACGGGGCTCCGTAAGACGCGGTTCGTGAGGGGTCTTTGCCCAGAAATAAGGTCGTTCTGCAAGAGCCCAAACAGCGCGATATGCAGCCAGAGAGAGCAGAGGCCAGTAAAGAGGCTTTGTGAGCATGGCTGCGAGGCGCGAACGAGTCCACCGACCCGGCGCGCAGAGATCGCCCAGAAAGCTGACCGCATACCCGCCGATCAAGAGCGACATGCCAATCAACCCAAGGTCGAGGTCATCCGATGCACTGATGGCGATGACAAGCAAAGCGAGGGGAAGGTGGAACAGGGGTGCGAGAATGGCGCCGCCTAAAGAGGCTTGTATTGCGATGAAGCGCCCAAGCCCGACGTTGCGCAGGGTCTCGCGCGGGCGGCGCATCAAGACCAGCCAAGTTTGCAAATAGCCTTTGAGCCAGCGGCTGCGCTGCGGGAGCCAGACTTTCAAGGATGCAGGCGCATCTTCATATGTGACGCAATTCAGGCGGCGGACGGCTTGGCCGGATCGCGCGATGCGCATGCCGAGATCTGCGTCTTCCGTTACGTTCCAGGCATCCCATCCGCCTAGCTTTCGCAAGGCCTGGGTTCGAAAGTGATTGCTTGTCCCGCCGAGCAAAACGGGCAAGCGGCAGATCGCTGTGCCAGTGAGGAGCAGACCGAACTGAACATCATATTCCAAGGCCCATTGCGCGGCGAGCCAACCCGGTTTGATGTTATCCGCGGCGAGACGCGCCTGCAGGCAAACCGTGGCAGGGCCGGAAAGCTCGAACACAGCGTGCGCCTTTTTTATTTGGGAGGGCGCTGGGAGGTCCTCGACATCATAGATCACCAAATATTCGCCGCTGGCGTGTTTCAAGCCATAGTTGAGGGCGTTGGGCTTTGTGCGGGGCCCGCCAGGCGGAACAAGAAGAATTTTGGTTCCGCTCGGAAATTTCGCTCGACTCGCGGCATTCCGCGTGTCCAGGTCGTCGGCTTCTAAAAGCAACAAGATCTCCATCCGATTCTGCGGCCAATCCAATTTCGAGAGTGCGCGCGCGAGTTGCTCCATCAGTCCGGCTTCTTGATATGCGGCGACCATCACGGTGTAGGTCGGATGTTCACCCGCGCTCATCGCCACACCCGTGGTGCGGCTCGGTGCAAGTTGGATGGCTGCGCCAACAAGGATCAAAAATAGCCGCCAGAGAATGAGGCTCGCGAAAATGGCGAAGAACACCCAAGACAAGCCGAACGCGGTGATTGAAGGAAAGCAAAGACCGCTCACGCCAATTGCCGTTGCGAGCCGATTGAAGACGCAACGCTGGCGCGCTGTGATGCCGTCTAAAAAGGAGTGATCTCGGCTAAGAGGAGCGAAATCCGAGACATTTATTCGAGTAAATTGTTTGCGTTCGAATACGGTATGCTTGTGGTTGACAATATGAGTAGACCCAAATTCAAGTAAAAATGCATGTTTACGAAATGAATATTTCAACTCAACCGATCAGGGGTTGAGAAGACCTGCAATGCTACCGGATGTGGACAAACAGGGCCACATGTTCTATATATGTTCCATGAGTGGCGTACATATCATCTGGTTCCGAAGAGATTTGCGTGTGCATGATCATGCCGCGTTGAAAGCCGCGCGCTTGGCATCTGAGCGCGACGGCGGACAAGTGCTCGCGCTTTATATCTCTAGCCCTGAGGATGCGGAGATACCGCATTTGGATGAGGCGCTGCGAGATCTGGATCATGCGCTGGCCCAACGCGGAACTGCGCTCCACTATCGCACGGGGGATGCAATTGAGTGCCTGTCTGAGATCCATGCATCGTCGCGAATTTTGAGTCTGCACACGCATGAGACGCTAAGTGAGAGCGCGCTAGATCGCCAAGTTGAAGCCTGGTCGTTAAGGGCGGGCGTTCCGTTTCGAGTTTATTCACAGTTTGGTCCCGACCGTCGCGAGGATTGGGTCGCATATGTGTCGGCGCCCCGTCATGAGGCGCCTGCAGATTTGTCAGCCGCGAATGTCGGATTGGGGCGCAAACCTTATCTTAGCGCAGCGTTCGAGGATGAGGGCAGAGGCGGGCGCAAGGCCGCGATCCAGCGTCTACGTCACGCGTTGGGACAGGTTTCAGATCTCGAGCATTTAGCTTCGCCGGAAGCTTTGAGCGGGGATCAAATCTTCGAAACGCTCAAACCGCATCTCGATCTCGGGGTGCTTTCTGTGCGTGAAGTTTGGCAAGCGGCGATCAGCGCGCAACAGCAGTTTGTGAAAGCCGGGCATGACATCCGGGCGGCGCGCGTGGCGAGCTTGGTCGCCCGGCTGTCAGACATGCGTCCGCATCAATCGGCGCCGCGTTCCTCCAGCCCACGACGTCTGCAACCCAAAGGCTCGCAACTTTCATTGGATATTTTTCCACCACATGCCGGGTGACACTAAGATCGATAGAAATCTTCGTGATTACAGGGACTTGATGTGAGTTGACGTGCCGTATTTCGGCAGATGACTGTAGAAAAATTACCGAAAATCGATATCTACATATTGAAAAACAATAAGAGCAATGCTAAGTATGTCCTCGTTGGAGAGACTTCAAAAGGAGCCTCCTGCCCCGGTTAAACGGGCTTATGCACTGATATATGACTTAAAAAAATGCATGCGACTTCCTCCCAAGTCACGACAGTTTACGCCCATGACGCCTCGATCTTCATGTCATCGGCCATTGATGAAGAACCCGGAGGGGTAATCCCTCTAGAGCTCAAAAAGGCGGCAAGCGATTCAGGCCGCGATCATCTCCTGGTTCGACGCCGTCGTCGTGATACCCGCCGCGGCGCTCGCTAGTCGGCGACCGAATAAACTCCCCTCCCCCGAGACGCCTCATCCGAAAGGATGGGGTGTTTTGTGTTTGAGGCACCTAATCCGCAATCAGATCTTTTGGCTTGATGAAGTTCTGCAATCGGAAGTGGACCGGGAGAAAAGCGCCATCGGCGTCCGCTTCAAACATAACCGCCGCGCCTGTTGGGAGCTTTGCGGCAATCCGGATTGAAGCTTGGTGATCAACGCTGCCCGCCTCTCGCAAGATATGCAGCGAGAGATCATGCAGGCCGGGATTATGCCCCAGGATCATCAGGGTCTGTGCGCCGTCATGTGCGGAAATGATGTCTGAAATGCCGCGCTCGCCTGCAAGATAAAGCTCGTCCTCTAAGACCATTTCGCAATTGCCAAAGACGTTTGAGAGATGGCTCCAGGTCTCGCGCGTCCGCCGGGCTGTTGACACGATCGCTTTTTCCGGTGACCAGCCTTCTGACTTCAATGTGCTCGCCATTCCTGCGGCGGCCTCATGCCCGACGGGCGTCAACGCCCGCGAATGATCATCAAGGCCTTCATTCCAAGGCTCGGTCTTCGCGTGGCGCATCAAAATCAGACGCTTCATCAAAGCTCCTTCGGAACGGTGCAGGAAAACTAAACCTGCGAGTCAGGCATTTGCAGTTTTATCGACCCCTCATAGGCCCCAGTTTCATTATAGAAATCAAGCCTATTTACAAGGAGAGCGCTGATGAGCTTGCTACTCGGCGACACCGCCCCAGACTTTGAAGCCGACACCACGAAAGGACGCATTCGCTTCCATGATTGGATTGGGGACGACTGGGTCGTGTTCTTTTCGCATCCGGCTGATTTCACGCCAGTCTGTACGACGGAACTCGGCTACACCGCCAAACTAAAAGACAAGTTGGCCGCGCGCGGCGCGAAGGCGCTGGTGATTTCGGTCGATACGGTCGAGCAGCATAAAAAGTGGATTGCCGACATCGAAGATACCCAAGGCGCGGCGGTCAATTTCCCAATCATTGGCGACCCTGAAAAACAGGTGGCAATGCTCTACAATATGATCCATCCGCAAGCGGATGCGAAAGTCACGGTACGGGCCGTTTATGTCATCGACAATAATAAGAAGATCCGCGCGTCGATCATCTATCCGCCATCCTCGGGGCGTAACTTTGATGAAATCCTACGCCTCATCGATAGCTTGCAGCTCACCGACAATCACAAAGTCGCAACGCCGGTAAACTGGCAGGACGGTGAGGATGTGATCATTGTTCCAAGTGTCAGCAATGAAGAGGCCAATGAGATTTTCCCGAAAGGCTATGAAGAAGTTCGACCTTATTTGAGGACGACCCCGCAACCGAACAAGTAAAAGTCGATTGTGCCGCTTATACTAAAATGAGCAAACATAAGCGTCGCCTTGTTTGGCGATGGTGATGCTAGACCCGCCGTCCACTTTGATCGCGTTCTTACTGCAGGTGTTCCGGTCGCTTTTGCAGATCTCGTCGCCACCGGTGTAAAACTGAACTTTGCATTGGCCTTTACCGTTGCCGGTGCAGCCATAGCTATCTGTTTCGCCCGCTGAAACCGATTTGAGTTTCTCTTCCCAAGTGCAAACGGCATCGTCGCCCGTGAAGATGTAGACATTGACCTTGGCGTCGGTCTCATTCGTCACCGTGAAGCGCGGCGAGGCCTCAGCAGCTTGAGCGACCGCCATCGCTAGAACCCATCCGAGGGCGATAAGGCTGAAGGGCGTGACGGCGGGAATATGGCGCATCGTTCGGCTCCTCTGTGTTGGGATGGGCGTCCAAGGCTAGCCTTCGATCAGCTCGCAGGTGAATTTGCCGTCGGTTTTAGTGATCTCCACCGTGTCTTTGTTTTTGATCTTTGCCACGGAGCCGGAGCAGGTATTGTTCAGGTTTTTGCAGATCGATTTATCGTTTGCGATAAACTCAACCTTGCATCGGCCTTTGCCATGACCATTGCAGCCATAAGTGTCGGTCTCGCCAGCGGAGGCAATCTTGGTTTTATCGGGGGTTGTGCAGACGGAATCATCGCCATCATAAATGTCGACGAACACTTTTTTGCTCGAGTCGTTTTTGACCGTGAAGCGAGGCGAGGCTTCGGCGGCCGGGCTCGCTGCGAGAGCTACACCAAAGCCAAGGGCCACGGTTGCAGCAAATAGGGTCAGCTGTTTGAAACGCATGTGCGGTCTCCTTAGTTCACCGCAGGTTAGAACCGCCCGGAAAGCGCTAACAATTGTCGGATTTGACAGGCACTGGAGCGGAAATTGCCCTAATTCAGCTGGCAATCGTATCGATCATCCTTGCCTGTGATTGTTAGCGTCGAGCCGCCTTCGATTTTGACCTTCCAGTCTCCACACGTGTCGCCGATATCGCTGCAGGCATCCTCGCCGCTGACATTTACCGAGACTTTGCAACGGCCTTTGCCATTCCCGGTGCACCCAAATGTATCCGTTTCACCGACCGAAACTGTTTTGGCCTTTTCGGGAACCTTACAGTAGGAATCTCCGCCGCTAAAGATGTCTATCTTGGCTTTCGAGTCGCTCTTATTGATCACTGTAAAGCGCGGGGATGCCTCCGCTGCCGGGGTCGCAGCTAATGCGACACACGTGCTGAACACTGCTGCCGCTATGACGATAGCAAATAGTTTGGAATGCATGTATTTCTCATATTTGAACTAAGGTGAAAACCCATTCAGATGACGCCGACAATTGGCACATCTGACAGCAGCGCCGACGGTCACTTTTGCAGATCGCACTCAAAACCGACGGGCGTCCTGAAAATGTAGACGATGGAATCATCCCTCATCACGATGGCGCCATTGCTGCACGTATCTTGAAGCGACTTGCAGATTTTAGAGCCGCCTTTGTAGATCTCAATTTTGCACCGGCCTTTGCCATTGCCCTGGCACCCGTAAGTGTCCGTCTCGCCGGCTGAGACATTTTTGGATTTTAGCGCCTCGACGCAGTTTCCATCATCTCCATTATAGATTTCGATTCTCAGCTTTTGATCCGTCTTATTGCCGATGGTAAAGCGTGGCGAGGCCTCGGCGAGAGGGATCGCAGCTATGATCACGCAGAGCGCAACGCCCGAACCAATGATCAGCGAGCTCAGAACTTTAAGGCGCATGAGGAGTTCCTTTTAATCAGGAACTTACGATCGCCGAACCAACCTACAATTGTCAGTTTTGACAGGACATTGCCCTATTCGTGGTTCCACCAGGCCGTGTCGGAATAGGCGCGCATATCGAGCTCATGCGTCCACGCCGAGCGGTGCTGGGTCGCGATGTGATAATAGGTTTCTGCCATCTCTGCGGGTAGCATCAGACCATCTTCTGCACCGCGCGTTTCGCGGAGTTTCTGAAACAATTCTGGCCCGAGGATTTTTCCAAGCGTGTCTGGCGCATCAACGGCGCTATCGACCAAGATATGCGTCACGTGAATGCCTTGCGAGGCATATTGCGCGTTCAAGCTCTGACAGAGCATCCGGCGCCCGCCCATCGCAGCAGCGTGCGAGTGCTGCCCTTTATTGCCGCGAACCGCAGCGGTCGCAGACGTGACCATGATTTTGCCGCTGCCGCGCTCCGCCATCATCGGGCAAACCGTTTTGGCCACGCGGAACAGGCCAAATGTCCCGAGCCGCCAGCCCATTTCAAAAGCTTTATAGGTTGTGCCTTCCAAGGGCACATTGCCGATCTGCGCGCCCAGGTTATAGATCACGACTTCAATCGGACCGATATTCTCTTCGACATGAACGATCGTGTCTTCGAGTGCATTGTCTTCTATGGCGTTGAGCAGAATGCCGGTGGCGTCGCCGCCCGCGGATTTAATCCCGTTGACCAAACGATCGAGGCCCTCTTTGTCACTGCGCCGGCAGAGCACAGCGTGATAGCCTTCGCTCGCGAATTTGGTTCCGACATTGCCGCCAATTCCAGCGCCCGCGCCGATCACTAAACAAACAGGTTTCATTTCTGGCCCTCCGACAAGGTATAGGTTCTTTTTTGGAACTATGTCGCTCTGGGTGTATAGCCGTCAATAGACATCGCGGTGATACCTGACCACAAAATTTCTAAAGGCTCGCGCAAAAGCTTACGATTGAGCGGCCTGGCGGGCAATCAAAGCTTCGACGAAATTGATGTGGCTTCGCAAATGGTAGAGTTCGTCATTATAAGAGACCGGCACATCAACTTGGCCGACCTCGTGTTGCAGCGCTTGAATGTCGCTCAGCACCTTATTACGCGTCTCATCATTGCCTGCATCAAAGCCGCGGCGTTCGAGCTCGTGTAGATCATTGTACCAGACATAGATCTTACGCCGAATCCGCCAGCGATACACCGGCGGCGCCATCTGAACGCGCGGGATCATCAGGGTAATCAGCGGGATTAAGAAGACCCACGCGCGCTCTAGAAAGTTGGCCCAGCCGAACGAGAAATAGCGGCGGAGGAAAGTTGGGCCCTTCTTGTAATAGCGCCGCGCCTCTGAAGAGAGCGCAAGATCGGTCTGGTTCGGATCCGGATACGTCCCGCCGGTTGTGATCATCGTGCCGACATTGTGGATCGGTTCAGCGGATTCCAAAAGCACAGCCTGTAAGGCGGGGTGTAGGTCTTCTCGTACGCCGAGTTGGGCAATCGCTGCGATCAAGGAGACGTCATTGCTCGGAATATTACGATCCATATCGACGACACCTTCGAACAGGGTCACCGGCGCCAGCGCGGCATCGCGCATCGACAAACCATTCGCCCGGCGCACCCCAATCAGTCTGATGGATTCCGCGCGCAGCAGACGTTGGATATAACTCGCATTGACCGACGCGGTGAACACAGCCGCATCGACTTCGCCGGCAATCAGAGCGCTTGCTGCGGCGCTGCCAGAGAGCGGGGAGAGAGCATTCCCGCTGCCGCCCCATTCCGCCTGCAAGCGTTCCGTCATGGCGCGCGTGCCGGATCCTTCTGGTCCCGCCGCCGTGACCAAATCGTTCAAGTCTCCAAAATCATAGGCAGCGCTGTCTTGCCCGACAAAGATCCAAAACGGTTCCGCAAACATCCCGCCGAGCGATTGAATGGTCTCGCGTTCGCTCTCGCTCGCGAGGCCGCCTTGGAGCAAGGCAACATCTGCATCGCCGGATTGCAACAGAGCAAAATTCTCCACTGTACCGGCGGTCTCTAGGATCTCGACCTCGATCCCATGATCAGAGAGCGCATCGGCATAGCGTTCGGCGAGTGCATAATATTGACCATCAACACCGCCGGCCGCGAATGATATTTGCGTCGGCGGCGGCGGCGCGATGAGGCGCATCGTGACAATTAGCAAGACCAGAATGATCGCCGCCAATGGGCCGTAAACTTTCAACGCGTCTTTCATTCAATATCCCTCTAAACGGCCGGCAATCTGCCCGATCTGAAGCCATAGGTGAACCTTATGTCACAGATTGAGATGATTTGAGTCGTTTTCATGAAATCCTTCCCCTATATAATAGGGCAGTGACATGTCTAACGTCGGGAATGATCCATGAATATGCGTAATCTCGCAGTTTGGGGCCTTATTGCGGTTCTCCTGCTCGGCCTTTTGGCTGTGATGCAAAGCAATCCAGCGCAGGCGGGAGCTCAGAAAGTCGATATTTCTGAGATTTATGACCTCGCTGAACAGAAACAGCTCGCTGAGGTGAACATCACGCCCACGAAAGTCACGGCGGTGACGACCAATAATGAACGCATCTACGCGCAGAAGAGCCAAGACCTTGGCGCGCTGCGTGAGCGGATGATTGAATTGGACGTGCCCTCTGTGGTCGATGATCCCGATACAGGGTTCAATCTTGGCGATCTGATTATGGGGCTTCTCCCCATCATCTTCATTGTCGCCATCCTGTTCTTCTTCATGCGCCAAATGCAAGCGGGCGGCGGTGGCCGGGGCGCGATGAGCTTCGGAAAATCTCGGGCCCGATTGCTAACCGAGAAGCAAGGCCGGGTGACGTTCGACGATGTTGCTGGCGTAGATGAAGCCAAAGAAGAACTCGAAGAGGTCGTGGACTTCCTAAAAGACCCTGCCAAATTCCAGCGCCTCGGTGGTAAGATCCCCAAGGGTGCTTTGTTGGTCGGCCCTCCCGGAACCGGTAAGACGCTGCTTGCGCGCGCGATCGCCGGTGAAGCGGGCGTACCATTCTTCACGATTTCAGGCTCCGACTTTGTTGAAATGTTTGTCGGCGTCGGTGCGAGCCGCGTTCGGGATATGTTTGAACAAGCCAAACGCAACGCCCCTTGTATCATCTTTATCGATGAGATTGACGCAGTCGGTCGCTCACGCGGCGCGGGTCTTGGTGGCGGTAATGATGAACGCGAGCAGACGTTGAACCAATTGCTCGTCGAAATGGATGGCTTTGAAGCCAATGACGGGATCATCATCGTAGCTGCGACCAACCGCCCAGACGTGCTCGACCCTGCGCTTCTGCGCCCAGGCCGTTTCGACCGCCAGGTCACGGTCGGCAACCCGGATGTGATTGGCCGCGAGAAAATCCTCAAAGTTCACATGCGCAATGTGCCGTTGGCGAAAGACGTGGATGCGAAAATCATCGCGCGCGGGACGCCGGGCTTTTCAGGTGCGGACCTCGCCAACCTGGTCAATGAAGCGGCGCTCCTGGCGGCCCGTCGCGGCAAACGCGTCGTCGCTATGTCTGAGTTCGAGGATGCCAAAGACAAGGTCCTGATGGGCCCAGAACGACGCTCGATGGTGATGAGCCAAGACGAGAAAGAGCTGACAGCCTGGCATGAGGCCGGCCACGCGATTGTCGCGCTGAAAGTCCCGAAAGCGGACCCCGTCCATAAGGCGACTATCATTCCGCGGGGCCGCGCCCTTGGCATGGTGATGCAGCTGCCCGAAGACGACAAATTGTCCATGAGCCGGATTGAGATGACCTCGCGCCTCGCCATCATCATGGGTGGCCGTGTCGCTGAAGAAGAAAAGTTCGGCGATGAGGCGGTCACAGCCGGTGCGGCGTCTGATATTCAGCAAGCCACCCGTTTGGCCCGCGCTATGGTCACCCGCTGGGGCCTCTCTGATGAGATTGGTCCCGTCGATTATGGCGAAGACCAAGGCCAGGTCTTCCTCGGCCAGCAACTGGTTCAATCGTCTTCTGTATCTGAAGAGACGTCCAAGAAGATCGAAGAAGAGGTTCGCAAGCTCATCCAAAAAGGTATGGATGATGCACGCGATATTATGATCAAGTTTCGCGACCAGTGGTCGGCGCTTGCTGAAGCCTTGCTCGAATATGAGACGCTGACCGGCGACGAGATCCGCGGCTTGATCAATGAGGGCAAGCTACCTGAACGCCCGGATGAGCCAGATGAGCCACCCCGTCCAAACGCTGCTGTTCCTGTCATTGGAAAGCGTCGCAAAGACAAAGGCTCGGACTTTGGCGGTGAGCCGGAGCCAGCATAAGCATGGCAATGACGCGCGAGACTTTGGAGGGGTTCCTAACGGACGCCTTTCCGGATGCTGAGATCATATTGACCGACCTTGCCGGTGATAATGATCATTGGCAGGCAGAAATCATTTCGAAGCAGTTTCGCGGCAAGACCCGCGTGGCGCAGCACCAAATGGTCTATGCGGCGTTGAAGGGCACGATGGGCGGTGAGCTCCACGCCTTAGCGCTCAAAACCCGCGCACCAGGTTAAATGGCGGAAGACGCCGATCATCGTTTAGCGACCTATGGCTCGCTGGCGCCTGGCCGGGTCAATCACCATGAACTCGAAGGCCTCAGCGGCGAATGGCGGACGGGCGTCGTGCGCGGGTATCTCGTCAAAATGGGGTGGGGCGCTGATTTGGGCTACCCCGCGATCAACTTAGACGCTGGCGGTGAACCGGTCGAAGTGTTCATTTTCGAGTCTGCGGATCTGCCGGCGCATTGGCCGCGCCTCGACGCTTTTGAGGGCGAGCAATACAAACGGGTTGTCGCCACGGCGGAAACTGAGACAGGACCTGTCTCTGTCTCTATTTACGCCCTTAACGACTAAAGGCGCTTGCCCGCTGACTGAGAGATGCTGAAACTAACGGTTCTAACCGCATCAGACTCAGCCTAGCGTCGCGCCGAAATGAGCACCACACTGTTTCAATCAATCTTCGCGAACATGCCAAACGCGGCGATGATCTTGGATTCCGATCTGAACTTCGTCGAGGCCAATGACGCGTATTGCAATGCCGTTCAGCGCACCCGAGAGCAACTGCTGGGGAATTATATGTTCGATGTATTCCCCGATACGCCGGATCGGATGCAAGGGATTCGCGACCTGTTTCTCCGAACGCTAGCTGGCGAGGCGACAAAACTGGAGGCTCAGCCTTATAATATGCATCATCCTGATGGGTCTGTAGAAGAGCGGGTCTGGCAAATCGCCCAGTTTCCGATTCGGTGTGAGATCGAAGGAACGACCTTTTTGGTTCAGCGGGCTGAAGATGTTACTGAACGCGAAGCTTTACGGCGGCAACGCGATCTCGTGACAGCAGAGCTCAATCACCGAGTTCGCAATACGCTGGCAGTGGTTCAGTCAGTTGCCGAACAGACCGGTCTAGTCTCGCCCGACATCAAAACCTTCTTGAAAAGCTTTTCTGGACGTTTGTCTGCAATGAGCCGATATTTTGCAGCGCTAACCGACTCCCACTGGCAGGGCTTAAGTTTTGAATCCATTTTGCGCTCGGAGTTGGAACCATATGATGTCCCCATCTTTGATCGCATCACGATGGACGGCCCACCCATACAGCTCAGCGTCTGGGCGAGTAAGTTCACCTCCATGCTCTCACACGAGCTGATCACCAATGCCTCTAAGTATGGGTTTCTGAAATCGGAGACGGGTCGGTTGAGCTGTCGGTGGTGGCTCAATGATGAACGACTCTATGCCGAATGGCATGAAACGGGGCTTGAAAACATCACCGCTCCAGAGACGTTTGGGTTCGGGTTTCAATTGTTTGAAATGATGGAAAATATTGAGTTTGAGTACGACTTTTTGCCGACCGGGCTAAAGCTGCGGTTCTGGGTGCCAATGGATTTGAGTGTGGTGCCGGAACAGGCGGTAGAAGCCTAGCTGTCTTTTTTCTCACCCGACATGTGTTCGGCCTCGCGCAGCGCATCGATGAGGCGCTGCAGCTTATCTGGTACGCATTCGTCTTTCACATCTTCGTATTTTTTTCGTAGCGTATCCCGAAGTGCATCACTTGGGTGGAGCTGCTTTTCGTCGCGCTCTGCCTGCTCTGGGCGGCTTGAATTTGAGCGCTTTGCTGTCAAACGTCCGTCCCCGCACTATTATTTTAACCATCGGTCATGCAACGTAGGATTTCCGCACAAACGTCAATGGGTTTGTGCAGTGGCTGATGAACAGAGAGATGGCGCATGTGGGCTGCTGACCGCATAGAAAAGCTCGTACCGTACCTCCGGCGTTACGCCCGGGCCTCAACCGGCGATACCCAAATGGGAGATGCCTGCGTCGAGCGCGTGCTCCAGCAAATTCTTGTCCAGGCGCTGGATGATGAATTGACGGAAAACGATGTCACGCGCGAGGCTGTGTTCCGCTTGTTAGAGCAAGATTTAGAGCAAACGGTGCCTGCGCGTGCTGCTAAGGCGCGTCGGTCTTTGCTCTTGATTGCAGTGGAAGATTTTCCAGAGTTCGTGACGCGCCGCGTCCTTGGGGTTGATAGTAATGAACTTGTCGAACTTGTCGAAATGGCTGAGCGGGACTTCGTAGCCTCAACCGCCACGTCATTGTTGATCATTGAAGACGAACCATTGATTTCGGCACAGTTGAAACGCTTGAGCGAGGGGCTCGGGCACACTGTGATCGGGATCGCATCGACCGCAGAACGCGCAGTCAAAATGCAAGCCAATCGCGCGCCGGACATCGTCCTATGCGACATCCATCTCGCCGATGGCTCGCTTGGAACGGACGCGATCGCTGCAATGAACCTGCCCGAGCATGTGCCGGTTGTTTTCATTACGGCTTATCCGGAAGAGTATCTTTCGACGCTCAATACCGGTCCGTCTTATTTGATCACCAAGCCCTTCGATCCGGAATATGTCAAAGCCGTGATCGGGCATGCCTTGTTGAACGTCCAAGAAGGACGCCGCCCGGCCTAAGGTTCTGGGCTTCTAAGCCTGCGGCTTTTTCTTTTTGCCCCGCAACCGAGGCCAAATCAGCTTTAGCCAAATCCACAAGAAGACGCCGAGCAAGAGGACCCAAGGCAGTCCTACGGCGAAGGCTGTGATGACCGCAGCGATGGCGCCTGACAGATTATAGAAGAAATCACCGAACGCTTCGCCCAGTGGATTTTCACGAGAGCCGCTAAACGCTGGAACTTTTGTTTGATAGTTGAGATCCAGTGATGACATCGAGACGCGGAAGCGCAGAGTCTTCAGCTGCGCTTCAATGCTCTCAATGTCGCCCGTCACGCGAGCGAGTTCTCGCTCGATTTGCAACAGTTCGCCAAGCTCGCCATCCCGGCGCTCAAGCAGCGTTAGAAGGCGCCCGCGGAGCGTTTTCTGTGCGTCCAGACGGGCGCCAGTATCAATGATTTGACGGGTCAGATCTTCGGCGCGGGTTGAGCGCTGGGTGATCGCGCCCCCTGCTTTCTCGGCATCGCCTTCGACCAAGCTCATGAATTTCTCAATCCAATCTGGGGGCGCCCGGATTGATAGATTGCCGGAGGCATAATCCTCTTCCTGGCTGTAAACGTTGGAATTGATGACGATACAAGTCGCGGTGCCGGCCGCGCGGCAGGCTTCCGTGTGCGCAGCCATCATTGGCTCAACCCCGCCTTTTGGTAGCGTCAGGCCGAGATTGTGGCTGTAGGCAATGTATTGCTCGGCGGCGGGTTCACCCGTGCCAGCATCCGGCGCCGGTTCCGCCGGGCTGGCTTGCGCGCCAGCAACCGATTTCAGGCTGACGTCTACATCATAGGAGTTCGACTCTTCGGCCATAACTGGCGATGGGGCGGCCCGTGACCGGTCATAGTCTGCTCCGCCGCCTCCTCCGCACGCGGCAAGCGTAAGCAAGCTAATTCCGATGAAACTGAAACGAATAGACATGGCGGCCTCCATCCTCCCCAATAGACCTGCCGTCTAATCAGGGCGAAATCGGGATCAAAATCAAGGCAGTCTGGCCCTAAACGTCTTTTGGGGGTTTCAGCCGTCGCTTTGTGACATGGCCATCAATCTTATCACCGGTCTGCTTTTCGCCGCGCATATAGTGGCGCTGCCAGCCCGCTTGGACGGCCTCTTTGTCACCGGAAACGAGCCTCTTATTGAAATTCCCGCGGCTTTCAGCCCAGCCATGAAATTCTTGTTCGAGCTCCGGATTGGTGCTGAGCAATTTGCGCTCGGGCTCAATCTCTTCGAGCTTTCCATGTTCAATCGGAACGATGAAGCAGAATGGTTCGCCCTGTTTGAAGATCACTTCGCCGGGCCGGGTCATTTGCCAATTCATTGTGAACGGGAAGGGCAACCAATCGGTCTCAACCAAGCCCGTCAAAGGCGCGATACCATCTTTAAAGAAGTTTGGCGCGCCCGTGGTCATCAGGCCCCAACCCGGCGGCGTCCGGAATAGGTGCCCGGTATGGAACGTCACGATCCCCCGCTGAAAATGACTATCGGCGAATGAGGCAATGGCGCGCGGATCGCCGCGTGTCTTGAAGTCGATATCATTCTTCCCTGGACCGCCATTCCAGATAATTTTGAGATCCATCGGGCAGAGGATCTCCCAGCCGGTTGAGTTCGCCATCGACAATGGCAAACAGCGATAGGGTTGGCGATCGGGGAAAGCATCCATCCAGTCGCGTGTGCTACGGCCGGGAACGATCTCCGGCGCGACATCATAGATTTTATAGCATTCAAGCTGCATATCAGATCCTCATCTCGGGCTTGACCCGTTCTCGATTTCCTGCCCCAAGGCCGAAATGCCTGCAAGCCCAACAGATCTGTTTGCTTATCTCGATCAACTCGAGATCGCTCATAACACCGTCGAACACGCGGCGACCTTCACAGTGGAGGAAGGCCGTCACTTGAAAGCCTCGATGCCGGGCGGGCACACCAAAAACCTGTTCATGAAAGACAAGGATGGGACCATCGTCCTCATCTCGGCTTGGGCCGATAGTCAGCTCAAATTGAACCAGTTGCACAAATTGATCGGGACGCGGCGTCTCTCATTTGCGAGCGCTGAGCTGATGGTGGAGTGCCTGGGGGTGGAACCCGGTTCCGTCACCGCGTTTGCCCTCATGAATGATAAAGATCAGCGCGTCCGATTCATCGCAGACGCCGCGCTGATGGGCTTCGACAAGATAAATTTTCACCCGCTTGTCAACACTGCAACGACCGCGATTAGCCGGGAAGGCTTTCGTCGCTTTGTGGAGGCGACAGGTCATTCGCTGACGGAAGTGGACTTTTCGGGTCTGTGACCATTAGAGCGCTGAGCGCTTCGATTCGAACGGACGCACGATCATTTGCGAGCAGCGGTATCAAACCCTTATCGACCAGATAACCGTCCGGTCCCCAGGAATCCTCTTGGGTATATTCAATAACAAACTCCGCTAAACCTGGCACCAGCGGCACATTCTCTTTCTTGACGTAAAAGTACATACTGCGAGAGACCGCATAGTCGCGCCCAATAATGTTCTCGAAGGTCGGTGGCACGCCCGCGATGGTTGCTGCTTTTATCCGATCGAGGTTCTGTTCCAGGAAGGAATAGCCAAGCACACCGACCGCATCTTCATTGCGCAAGAGTGTGTTGATGATCGAGCTGTCATTCTCGCCGCTATCGATCCAAGCCCCGTCATTGCGGATTTCATGGGCCGCCCGCCGAAACGCATCCGGGTCAGCCTCCTTAAGCGCTTGCATCATGGGCAGCGTGTCGGCGCCGCCTTCCATTGCGATTTCTGCGAAGGCGTCTCGCGGCCCTGATGTGGGCGGCGGCCCGGAGACCAAGATTCGCATATTCGGTAAGCTCGGATCTACATCGCTCCACGAATTGTGCGGATTGGCGACAAAGCCGCCTTCCGCGTCTGGGATGTTCGCCGCCAGTGCTAAGAAGATCTGTTGCTTGGTCAGGTTTAGATTGCCGCTCGCTTTGCTGGTCGCGAGAACAATGCCGTCATAGCCAATTTTGACCTCAACCGGATCTACTATGCCTGCATTGGAGCAGAGCGCGCGTTCACTATCTTTGATCTTACGCGAGGCGTTGACGATGGATGGCTCGCTTTGTCCAATGCCTCGGCAGAAGGCTTTGAAACCGCCGCCGGTTCCCGTCGTTTCAACGATTGGCGATGGGAACTTTGAGATGGCTCCGAATTGCTCCGAAACCGTGGTCGAAAAAGGCGCAACAGTGGAGGAGCCGACAATGCGGACCTTTTGCATATTCCCCACCGCATACGCTGCTTCGAGCTCGCCTTTGTCTTGCAACTCTTTCAGGTTGACCGTCGGGCCACACGCCGCGAGGCAAATGCTGATAAGGGTGAGACGAAAAGGGCGCATAAAGGTTCCGGGTGTTGAAAGTAAGACGAGGCCTCTAATCGAGTTTTGTGACAAGCTGATGAGACGGCCGAAGAGACTTACACGTTGACCTGATTGATTTGCGTAAATCCGAAGCGCCGACAGACTTCGACCAAGCGCGATTGATCTGCGGCTGAGCTGGTCAACCAAACTTGCCCGCCAATTGCCGTCGAGGCTTTGGTCTTCGGCAGGACGCGAAGGGTCTGCCGCGCAATGGCTTCTCCGCTATCGATAAAGGTGACAGGGCGGGGCACGGTGGCCGCAAGTTCGCCGCGGATCAAGGGAAAGTGCGTGCAGGCGAGCACAATTGTATCAATCTCATATCCTCCACCGGCCTCGAACAGTGGCGTCTGTGCAGCGCGGAACGCTTCGAGCGCGACAGCTTCGCCTGAGGCCATTTGCTCGGCCATGTAAACCAGTTCGACTGAGCCATGTAAGATGACGCGGACTTCGCTCGCGAAGTCCTCAATGAGCTTTGCGGTGTAAGCGCGCCGAACCGTTCCAGGGGTGGCCAGCAGTCCGATCGTTCCAGTTCGGGTCAGCTTCGCGGCGGGCTTGATCGCGGGCACCGTGCCAACCACCGGTATATCCAGGACCGCGCGGACCTCATCCAGAGCGAGCGTACTTGCTGTGTTACAAGCGATCACGAACACGTCGGGCTCTGAAGCCTGGCACAGCGCTCGCGCGACGTCCGGCAGTCGAGCGCGCAACGCGTCGTCTGATTTTTCACCATAGGGGAAGAAGCCGCTGTCGGCGGCATAGTCGATCTGGAGTCCTGGCGCGAGCGCTTGAAGCTCACGCGCGACAGTCAGGCCCCCCATACCGGAATCAAACACTAAGACTTTGCCAGATTGTGTTGTGCTCATGAGGGATTGATTAGCGCGCTTTCGCGATCAGGGGAATCGACAATGCTTGCGCTTGTCGGACGCAATTGATATTGTGCGCTGCAACATAAAGTGGACGCGACAATGAGCTCATCAGATCTTCCTAAGGACCCTTCTCCGCTTACGCCTTTCGGGTATTGGCAGGAAAGTCTATCGGCCTGGGCTGATTTTTCACGCCAGACGAGCAAACTCGTCATGTCCCAAGCCGGCATGGGAATGCGCAAAATGGACGCCGATTCTGAAACCTTGACGGCAGACTTGCTGCGCACGCTTTCAGATTTGAATTTGCGGCACTGGCAAAATACGGCGCGCCTGCTTGAGAGTTTTCCGACTTGGATGCAGATGCCGAACACAATGACAGGCTCAGCCCTGGTGGAATGGTTCGACAATATTCAGCGCAATCGTGTGAAAGCGGCTGAAGCGTTTCAATCCGAGCCACAAGCTGATCTGAGAGCACCGCACACCCTGCCAAAACCAAGCGGATCGGCAGATGACCTCACGCGCATCAAGGGCATTGGGCCCAAGCTTTCAGCGCTCCTCAATGAGTTGGGCATTTATCATTTCAAACAGATCGCGGATTGGTCGGATGCCGAAGCACGCTGGGTGGATGACTATTTGTCATTTAAAGGCCGCGTTGCCCGCGAGAAATGGATTTCGCAAGCGCTGTCTTTAACGGCTAATGGATCTGCTACGGTTCACTAGCGCCCCAAATGCGTTCGCCCGATCTCAGGCGAGACTGTTTCTAAGCTTGACCTCAAATCCCTGAGCCTTAGTGCGGATTTCATCGCCGTGAGGGACTATGGGTCAAACGCGAAATCTAACCGATTGGACGCTGTTTGCAGCGCTTACGACGCTTTGGGCTTCGGCTTATGCCTTTACGCGCCTCGCGGTGAATCCAACAGATCCAGCGTCTGGCATCCCACCAGAGTTTATCATTCCCATGCGTTTGACTGGCGGGGCGGGAATCTTACTCCTCATTGCTTTTCTCAGTGGCCAGAAGTGGCCAGCTTTGAGCGATTGGAGAAACTGGCTGATCATTGCGATTATGGGCCTGTTCGGTACAGCGATGCCCTTCTTCTTGATCACCACAGCTCAGCAGACCGTCGATTCCAGTCTTGCAGCCCTCTATGTCTCTGCAGCGCCATTGTTCGTGTCGATCGCGGCCCATTTTGTCTTCCATGATGATACAATGAACGCGCGCAAGGCGTTTGGCATTGCGGTTGGATTTATCGGCGTGGCCGTCTTGTTCGGACCAGAAGCCATCGCGGCGTTCGGCTCGGCAAGCGTTACCGCACAAGCCATGTGCCTCTTGGCGACGGCATTTTATGCGCTCTCGACCATCATTGCGCGCTATGGACGTGATATCCCACCCTTTGTTTTCTCGGCGGGATTCGTCACCTTCGGCGCAATCGCGACACTGCCCTTTTTGGCCTTTGTCGACTATTCAACGCTCGCGCCTTCGTCCAGTGCGGTTATTGGAGTTGTCGGTTTGGCCATTGCGCCAACGGCAATGGCGTCATTTCTCTACTTAATGCTCGTCAAACGCACCAGCGCGACTTTTGTGTCGCTGACAGGATATGCCATTCCAATCCTGTCAGCGATTATCGGTTTCTTCGCCTTCCGAGAGGTCCAGAGCTGGAATGCCATATTGGCGTTCGCTCTGATCCTGAGCGGCGTGTGGTTGGCGCAGCGCGGTGGGGCAGCGGCTAAAGCGTAAACGTCCCTTCGATCACGGTCACGCTCTGTCCGCGCAGCTTGACCCGGTCGCCGACGAGTTCGGTCTCTATGCGGGCCCCGCGTCCGGGATACGCTTGGAAGCACCGGGCATTCGTCTTGTCGGTCAAATGCTGAACCAAAGGCGCAACCATACAGTGCCAGGCGCCCGTTGCGGGATCTTCTGGAATGCCGCTGCCTGGAGCAAAGAAACGGCTGGTCACATCGAGGTCCTCGCCATCGAGAGCAAAACACCCAAAATTTCCGAGTCCCCAATTGCCATCTGCATATCCGAGGGTCGCCAAACGCTCCAGATCGGGCGTAAGCGTTTTAATTTCGTCGGCTGTTTCGAACAACATCGCATAGCATGGCCCGATGAACGCTTTGCTTGGCTGTGCCCCAAACGCTTCGGTGATTTCGGCGTTGGGCATAGCCTCTTCGATTGATTGCGCTGGAAAATCCATCTCTAGGCGGCCGTCGTCCAAACGCGACACAAATAGCTCTCCGGATTTGCGCGTGCGGAATGTGATCGCATCGCCATCGAATCCCGCATGCGTGTAGAGATAATGCCCTGAGGCAAGGGTCGCGTGGCCACACAGCGGCACTTCAACGGTTGGGGTAAACCAACGTAGCTCCCACACGCCGTCCCCGGCGGGCACAATGAACGCCGTCTCCGCCACATTGTTTTCGGCGGCGATCTTTTGCAGCATGTCATCAGGAAGATAGGCGTCGAGTGGCATTACGCAGGCTTGATTGCCCTCAAACGCATTGCTGGCAAAAGCATCAATTTGAGTGAATGGGATCTTCGTCATGATCAGCCTCCTATCTTGGGGAAGCGATTGCTCCCACACCCGCGACAGCAACACAAACCATGATTTCTAAGCGATCGATCAGTCTTCCTGATCTATGATTTTCCAATTGTGCGCGATAGGCCCGTGCCCGCGTCCGAGTCCCGGCGCCCGCTTGATTGCTTCGTGCAAATAAAAGCGAGCCGCCTCAACCGCATGAGGCAACATCCTACCCTGAGCGACATAAGCAGCGCACGCGCTTGCCAAAGTGCAGCCTGTCCCATGCGTTGAGCTTGTCTCAATTCGCTCACTTTCAAACATCCATTCGCCGTGTTCGGTTTGCAAAACGTCTACAAGGACCCGTCCTGGAATATGACCGCCTTTGATGAGCGCGCCTTTCGCTCCTTGCTCGAGCAAGGCTTCGGCCGCGCGGCGTTGCCCGTTGACGCCGTCTACAGCCTTGCCGGTGAGCACTTCTGCCTCTGGCGCGTTCGGCGTGACCAATGCTGCGCCGGCGATCATCAATGACGCGATGGCCGAGACGGCTTTCTCATCGACCAATGCGTCACCGGAGGTCGCGACCATGACAGGGTCAACAATGCGCGGGGTCTCGCGCGCTAGCGCATCGAGCGTTTCAGCCACCTGTTCGACGAGTGGCGCCGTGCCGAGCATTCCCGTTTTGATCGCGTCCACCCCGATATCGTTGAGGCAGGCGTTCATTTGGGCGGTGACGGCATCCAAAGCGACGGGCCATACGCCATGGACCCCGGTTGTATCCTGTGCGGTGATTGCGGTGATGGCTGTCATCGCATAGCCGCCCAGTATCGTGACCGTTTTGATGTCTGCCTGAATACCGGCCCCACCGCTGCTGTCGGAGCCTGCAACAATCAGGACCCGGCCGGATGGAGTTGTCGCTTCGCTCATTCGATCGGCGCCTCGCCCCAGGTTGGTGGCGGGGGCTCAACTGGACGTGTGAGATCAAACTCGACGCGGAAAAGACGTTCTGGTCGGCTCATTTGATAAGTAAATTGTTGGCCGGGGTCGATTTCCACGCGCCAGGTATTTTGGGTCGAGACCTCAATCTCTTCTTGGATGAACAGCGCCTTGGTTTCATCGTCAGCCGGGAAGTCCTGATATCCTACAGCGCCGGTGCCATCGCTATCGCCGCCATACTGGGTGAGAACATCTTCCGTCCCGTCTTTATGGCGATGATCGTGCTTGAGACGCACGCCGTTGACGGTGCGCGTGATTTGCCAGGTTCGAGATCGGTCCTCATCAATTGTGAACGGAATGTCGATCCGGGTTCCATCGCAGCGTGCGGGGCCCATCAGCATTTTCGCGGCTTTGAAGTCCGCATCGACGGCATCATCGCTGACCAAAGCTCCCGCATAAGCTTCGCCATTGCAGAGCGCAGTTAAGCGCTCGAAATAGAGTGACTCTGCTTCAGGCGTGGTGGTACCGCCGCAAGCTGTGGCAGCCAGTGCTGCGGCAAGAGCGGCCCAACGCATGATCAGAATTTCACCGCGCCCGAGCGCAGCGTTTCGTAAGCGTCTGGCGTTAGCGGTTCATACTTGCCGCTGTCTGGATCGAAATACCAAATCGGTTCGCTAACCGTGTTGGGGTCGAAGCCTTCTTTGACCAGTTCGACTTTGCGATATTTGAATGTGCCAGTGGTCTCAGCCTCTTTCTGCTCGCGAATGAAGAGCGGGATGGCATATTTTGGAAGATGCTCGCTGAGCCAAGCGTAAAGGCCGTCATAGTCGACGTCACCATCTGTGGTTATCGCCGCCATGCCGGCCCGGCCATCTGTCCCTGGAACGCTTACGCCATAGACGTTTGCGGTCGCAATCTTTGGCGCACGAGCGACGAATTCTGCGATTTCATTGGTCGAGACATTTTCACCTTTCCATCGGAACGTATCGCCAATCCGGTCAACGAAATAAATGTAGCCGTCTTCGTCCTTCTTCATGAGGTCGCCAGTGCGGAACCACATATCGCCTTTCTCAAAGACATCGCGCAGGATCTTTTTCTGAGTGGCGGAATCGTCATTGTAGCCTTCAAATCGGGTCCGAACATCGTCGCCGACTTTACCAAGGGCTTCACCAGGTTCGTTCGGGTCAGTCTTGATGCAGAATCCGTTGTCGCCGCGCACAGGCTCTTCTTCGACAACATCAAACTTGACGAAGGCGACATGGCCAAACGTGCCTTTTTCCAAATAGCTCGGGATGCGCCCGACTGCGCCGATTTTACCGTCAAAGCCAAGGAAACTGACATTGCCTTCGGTCGAGCCATAAAACTCGCAGACATAGGAGATGTTGAAGCGTGTCAGGAACTCTTCCCAGATATCGGGCCGAAGACCATTTCCGAACCCCGTTCGGATCTTATGCGCCTGTTCTTTTGGATGGGGGGGCGAGTTCACAAGATATCGGCAGAGCTCGCCAATATAAACAATCGAAGTGACTTCATATTCAACCGCGTCATCCCAAAAAGCTGAGGCGGAGAAGCGTTTGCGAAGAACGATGCTGGCGCCCGTCATTAGGGCTTGCCCAACTCCGCAAAGCCCGCCTGTGCCGTGATAAAGGGGCAGGGTTAGATAGACCCGGTCGCGGGCGGTGGTTTTACACGGCGCAATGAAGGATCTCAGCATGCCTTGTGTCCGCGCTTGGGTTAGGCGCGCGGCTTTGGGCAGGCCCGTGGTCCCGGACGTATAAACATAGAGGCAGAGATCCGCTCCGCGTAGTTTCGCGCGATGCGCGCGGCTTGGCCGGTCTGCGGACATCGCGGCCATGGCTGCAACCAAGTCTTCACCCTCTTGGCCGCCATAGGTCCAGACTTTGGGCTGGCCTTCAAACAAGCCACTGCCGCTACGAATGGCTTCGTCCTGGTCGGCGCCCGTAACGATAAGTTTGGCATCGGCAATGTTTACACAATGGGCGAGGGCTTTGTCGGTGAGGTTGTGATTGATTAGACCAACCACGACGCCAATTTTTGATAGGCCGTACCAAGCCGACACATATTCAGGCCGGTTCTCCATAAACAGCGCGACCGCGTCTCCCGCTTGCAGACCAAGAGAGAGCCCCCAATTGGCGAACTTATTAGCCAGGGCATCCATTTCCGCATAAGTCGTCAAATTGCCTTCAAAGCGCCAGGCGACATTGTTGGGATATTTGTCCACGACATCTTCAAAGTCGTCCGCCACCAATTGTTCGGACTCAGGTGAAATTTCACCCGTCCACTTTTTCATACCTAGAAGGACACGCATGGTGGTCGCTTCGCGTTTGATCGTCTGAAATATACCCATTTACCTCGCCTTGTGGTTGCCCGCCCCTCGTTTCTGGTATGACACCTAGGTTGCGTAAGGCGCCGTTTCCAGTATCTGGCTTAGCTGCTACACGCAGCGCATCAATAGTTTACGCGAGAGACACCCCTAGAAAATGTCAGATCCAGTTGGCGAATTGCTACACCTCATGGATTTAGAGCGGCTCGAAGTCGATCTATTTCGTGGCCAAAGCCCCGAAAACGAAACCAATCAACGCGTCTTTGGCGGACAGGTGATTTCCCAGTCTTTGGTCGCGGCCTATCGCACCGTCGATACCGACACACGGACCTGTCATTCGCTACACGCTTATTTCATGCGGCCCGGGGATCCCTCTATACCGATCATCTATGAAGTCGATCGCTCGCGAGATGGCGGCAGTTTCACCACGCGGCGCGTCGTTGCGATTCAACACGGCAAACAGATTTTCAATATGGCCGCGTCTTTTCATAAGCTGGAAGATGGTTGGCATCACCAACACGCAAAGCCGGATGTTCCGGGTCCCGACGAGTTGGAAGACCGGATTGCATGGCGGAAACAGTATGCTGAGCGCTTGCCGGAACGGGCGCGCGTGCATTTTATGCGCCCGCGTCCGATCGAAATCCGCGAAATCGATCCGCTCGACCCCCTGAAGCCTGAAAAAGTCAGCGATACCCAACATTTATGGTTCCGCGTTCGGCGTGAGATCGATGAACAACCCTGGTTGCATCACTGTTTGATGGCATATGCCTCGGATATGTCCTTGCTTGGGACCGGTAATCGCCCACATGGCGTCTCATGGATGACGGGCGAGCTGATGTCGGCCAGCCTCGATCATGCCATGTGGTTTCATGCGCCGATTAACTTTAGTGATTGGCACCTCTACACCATGGACAGCCCCTATGCTGGCGGTGCGCGCAGCTTTAATCGCGGCTCAATTTACACGACAGACGGTCAATTGGTGGCGAGCGTGGCCCAAGAAGGCCTGATGCGCCCGGTTAAGAAAAAATAGAGTAAGCCCGCCATATATTACGCGCGGGACGTGGGAGATCGTCTTCAGCGCAGCGGGGGCGCGATAAAGTGATCAAAGCGGTTTCGCTATGTGCGATATTGGCAGCATTCGCCGCCGCGCCTGCTTGGGCGTGGGACTGCCTGAACGCGCACAGAAACTTGGTTACCATAACCGCTGGCGCTTCCGGCCATGGCGACGAAACCCGCATCGATTTGAGCGCGTCTGAATTTGCCGCAGATTATACGTTCACTTCGGATGGCGCAGATGTTCGCGTGGTTTTGGCAAGTGACGGGATAACTCCAGTCGATCACATTGTGACCGGATGGGACGGAATTACGCGGAGCGGCACAATCTACATTCGCTTGCCCGCACAAGCCCCGCTCAGTTCCACGGCGGTCTACGTCTACTATGGAAATAGCAGCTCAGCCTCACTTGGGGATGTTGATGCTGTGTTTCCGCCCTCCGGTCTTCGGTTGCGTTCTCGCGTTAGCAGCGTCGATCCGATCGACGCGGCCAGTGCCAGATCCGCCTTCGCGGCTGCGACCACAGATGTTTATGATGATGTCCGTACTTCAGTGACTGGACTGAATAATCGCGCTCTCGGCGGGGCGAACGGGAATTATGGCTGGTGCATCAGCGCCATGGTCGAGGTCACCCCGGCAACAGCGGGTGTGTGGGGCTTTCGTTATGGCGCTGACTTTGGTCATGGTGGCCACCTCTATGTCCGTGAGACCGAACTCGAACAGCAATGGAATGATGATCTTTGGTGGGCGGGAAATTTTGCAAATACAGCCGAAACCTTAGAGGGCTCAATTTTTCTCTCACCCGGGTGGCATCGCTATGAAGCGCTTGGATTTGAGGGCTGCGGCGATGGGCCTGTGGGTTGGCAAGCCCAAGCCCCTGGCGGTCCCTGGCAAGACCTCTCAACCGCGAATTTCTCGATGCGTGCCACACGATGCGTCGTGACGACGGTCTCGGTCAGCACCGGCGCGCCAGAATCCTGCTCCACCGTGCCGCGCGCGGAAAAGCAAGTAAACGTGACCTCTGACCCGCTTGGAAATGCGTCACCATTTGCGCTGCCCGGCTCTGTTATGACTTATGAGATTGAGGTCACGAATGAGGGACAGCGTCTGGATTCTGGTACGGTCAGTCTAACGGATGCTCTGCCCGCCGATGTCAAATTGGTCGTGGTTGGCCCAGGGGCGTTTGTATTGACCGATGGCGCAACGCCGGCCGATCTCTCGCTTAACTGGGGCAATGCTTCTGACCCAACGGATGGTGTGAGTTTCTCAACCGATGGGACAAATTTCAGCTACACGCCGATCCCGGATGGCGATGGCGCGGATTCCGATATTACCCATGTGCGCTTTGCTTTAGATGGCGCGATGCGGCAGCGCGTTGATGGGAGTTCCGATCCCAGTTTCACGGTTTCTTTCCAAGTGATCGTCCAATAAAGACGCCGCCCTCGGCAGAATGGTTAAACCGCTGTTAACCCTTCCAGCGCCATTGTCAGGAAAAGATTAACTATTTGGACGCCGGTCTTCGCTTTTCTCGTGACATTTGTGTAGCGCGCAAATCACCCTAGGACCGGACGTTTAATCCTGGCCTGAGGGGGCTGACTATGAATTTGCTCGAGCTCGTCATCATCGCACATCGGTGCCGCTCGACTCACCATTACATTGCCTTTGACGCATTGCAGCTGTTGAAAGGCAAGGATGCGAGTGATTGGAAAAACCTCCTACTGAAGCACCACACAGACCTGCTCAAAGGCGCCAAAGCGCCGGATACAGACTTCAAAGACTTCAAAAACCATGTCCTCCATGTTGAGGACGGCGAATGGGGCGGCGCACGTGATGCGGCGATGGAATGGTATGGCAAAGCTGTGGCGGCGCTGCGTGAAAAGAAATGGGCGAAAGCGGCTTACTCACTCGGTGTGCTGACCCACTATTATGCCGATCCGATTCAGCCCTTTCACACGGCTCAATCGGAAGAAGAAGGCGCGATCCACCGGGCGGTGGAATGGTCGATTGCGAAGTCGCGCGATACGATCAAAGCTCTGATCGATCAGCGCGGCTATCCGCAAGTCCACGCCGGCGCCGAGACAGGCTTTGTTGCCGACATGGTTCTGGCTGGCGCGAAATATTCGAACCCGCACTATCGGACGTTCATCGACCATTATGATGTTCACAAAGGTGTCGCGAACCCACCCGATGGCCTGGATCAGACGCTCCTCGATATCCTCGCGGACCTGATTTCATATGCCACGGCTGGTGTTGCGGTGTTGTTTGAGCGTGCCTTTGCGGAGTCCGGCGTGAATCCGAAGAAAGTCGATCTCGATCTGCCAGGCTATTTTGCGGCGCTCGACATTCCGATCCGCAGAATCACCAAGCGCATGGCGGATGCGAAAGACCGCAAAACGGTCGAGGCCATGTATGAGGAATTTGTTGAAACTGGCAAAGTCGTCAAAACACTGCCAGCCGACGATAAAAAAATTCGCGCGCTGCATTGCAAACACATCCTGCGCAAACCGTTGGAATGGTTGGACGCGATGCCGATCCGGCCGATTGGGACCAAGCACGTGCCGCTGCCTGAGCATCCGCAGCCCGTCGTCTATCAGTTGAAAGTTGTTCCGGTGCCAGTTGAGGTGCAGGAAAGCGAAGCGCACTTCCCGCGTCGGCCAACGGTCGAACCTGATCCGGAAGTCTTCGATGCGGAAGAGCCGGTAGCGGAAATCGCAACTATCCCAGAACCTGTGGTCGAAGCTGAAGTCGATCAAGAGCCCGACGTCGAGGCTATTGAAACTACCCTTGAGCCTGAAGCCGAGTTGCCGGAAGAAACACCCGCTGCGGCCATGCTTGCCGAATTGAATGCAGCCGAAAGTGAGCCGAAAGAGGTCGAACCAGAGCCTGTGATTGAGCCCGTGGCGAAAGCTGATCCCGTACCGAAAGCGGTCGAAGCTGCGAATGATCGCGAAGAGGACGGCGAGAACAATCGCGCGCTCACGCTTAATGCACCGGTTGTCGATGCACCCTCAATCGGTCCGAAGACTGCCTCGCGGCTTGAAAAAGTGAACATCTACACGATTGGCGATCTGCTGGATGCTGATCCAGCAGAAACGGCGACCGCGCTGAGTGTGCGTTACATCAAATCCGACACGCTGATCGACTGGCAGGACCAAACGCGCCTCATGGTCGAAGCGCCGGGTCTGCGCGTGCTCGACAGTCAGATCTTAGTCGGCGCCGGTATTCGCAATGCTGAAGATCTTGCCGAAGCGTCTGCAACGACGGTGCTCAAGGCGGCAACCAGCTTCCTGGATACTCCAAAAGGTGCGCGTGTGCTGTGGGGCGGCGAGAACAATGTCGACCAGAACGAGGTTGAGCATTGGATTGCCCTCGCCAAAGCGGCTCAAGTCTAACGCGGACTTAGAAATAGCGCTCGAGCATGGCCCCGAGGACATTGGTGTAATTGTCCGTCCAGGGCCGTTCACCATCCCCTTCAAGCCTGACCCAGTCTTCGTCGGCGGCAAAAGCGCTGAGCGCAGCTTCAGAGCGGGCGATGACAATGACTTGGCTCGCATGCGCGTCGAATGGGCTTTCATGATCCGCACTTGGATTGAAGTACTGATAATGCGCCGGAACATCGAGATCGTCTGTGATCCGCGCGACGACGCGCGGCAGGAACATAAAATTGTTCGAAACATGCATGACCAGAACGCCGTCTTCGCTGAGACGTGAGAGGTAGAGGTCAACCGCTTCGCGAGTGAGCAAATGCGTGGGCACAGAGCTTGAGCTGAACGCATCGATGAGCATGAGATCAAACTTACCCGCCGGCTCAGACGCCAAGCTAAGGCGGCCATCGCCGACAATGATGTCGGACTCTGGCGTACATTCTGAGAGATAAGTGAAATGCGCCGGATCGCTGGCAAGTTCCGCAACGAGTGGGTCGATTTCGTAATAGGTATAGGTCTGACCCGGGCGCGCATAGCATGCGACAGATCCGGTTCCGAGTCCAACAACGCCAACGTGTCCTGCTTTTTCATAGGCCGCGAAGACCTGCCCGATCGGGGTCTCTGGTGCATAATAAGTGGTCGGGCGCAGCTCGCGTTCTGGGTTGAGCGATTGGGTTCCGTGTACCGTCATGCCGTGGAACAAGACGCGGTGACCGTCGCGCTCTTGGATATGAGCAACACCGAAAAAGCTACGCTCAGCAAAGCCACCGGTGATTGGGCTCGCGGCGAGACCTATGCCCCAAGCCGAGGCGGCAATCAGCACGGCGCCGACGCGGCTCGCTTGACCAAGCACAAGGCAGAGAGTGGCGACAATCAAAAAGACACGGAAGAAGAGCATAGCCTGCTGCTCTGGACCGACTGTGAGCCGCAGAGCCAAGGCGGCTGCGCGCAAGACACGTGCCGCGGCGACCCAAATCCGATCGCGTCCCTTGGCAAGCATTGGCAGCCCTGGGCGAACCATCAGAACTGCCAGCAAGAGCAGTGGATATTCAATAATCGAATTGAATAGGACAGGGACAAGAAGAGCATTAAACGCCCCGCCCAGAACGCCCCCCAGCGACATGATCAAGTAGAATTCGGTGAGGCGCCCAGCTTCTGGCCGGTCCTCCGCCAGCAATCCATGACAGACATGCGCGGCGAAGAAGACCGCTGCGAGGTGAATCACTAGCGGCAGATTGAACGGGAAAGCAATCAATGGCGGGAGAACGAGGAAGGCAGTTGCGATCACCAAAGGCAATCTGCGCTGCGAGGACGCGAGTGACAGAACCGGCTTTTGAGAAAAGACGATGATGAAGGTCGAAATGTAGAGCAAGAGCGGCAGCACCCAGAGAAAGGGAACACTCGCAATCTTCGTCGCAATCAGCGTTGTCACCCCGACCAGTAGCGACGACGGAATGAAAGCCAATGTGAGCCACCAAAGCCGCTGGCGCCACACGTTTGAGGCCTCTGCTTCATATGTAGAAGCATCAGCCGCCGCTGAAACTGGTAAGACGCCGCCGCCTGTACGATAGGCGAGAAATCCGCAGGCGACGAGCAGGACAGCGAGGCAAGCATATCCCACGGTCCAAGCCCCAGTTTGTGCGCTGAGGGAGAGGAGCGGCTCCAACAAAACCGGATAGGCGATGAGGCCGACCAGAGATCCGATATTGCTTGCCCCGTAAAGGTGATACGGATCATGCGCGTCGGCTCGGCCAGACCGGCTATACCAGCTCTGGATCAATGGTGCGGTGGCAGAGATAACGGCAAATGGCGGTGCGATCGAAATGGCGAACACCCCAATCAACCAGAATGTGGGTTGAGTCGCGTCTGGTGCGCCGAGCGCACTGGAGAGCTGGAAGGGCAGAACGAGCGCTGCCACAGCGAGTAGGCCGGCATGGATGAGGATTTGTGTGCGCAGCGATTTGATCAAGTGATTGAGCAAATGCGCATAGGAATAACCGAGCAAAAGAGCGGCCTGGAAGCAGACCAGCGAGACATTCCAAACGTTCGGCGCACCGCCGAGCAAAGGCGTCGCCAGTTTTGCGAACATGGGTTGAACCAAAAAGACCAAAGCGGCTGAAAGGAAGATCGTCGCGATGTACGGGCTCGCACCAATTCGATCCAATGCCAAACGATCGCCTTTTTCAGGCGCAATCACTGTCCGACTCATACTCTACTCCAACGCCACCGAATTCAGGTATGGAACATTTTGATAAAGACTCCGTTGATAAGCGGCGCAAAGCCTTTCATGCCTTTCTTCGCGGCTGTTTGGATGAACCAAGCGGGGAGGCCCGAGTGCGCATAGTCTTGCTCATGACCCTTATGGCTTTTGCTGCGGCGGCGTGCGGCAAAGCCGGACTAAACGAGCTAATGGCAGATAGTCCATGCGAGGCGATTGAGCATCGCGGGGACGCCTATACCGTCTGCACGTTTGACGTGACCGAGCACGATATTCGCCTGTTCCACAGCGATGCAGAGAACGAGCCGTTCCGTCAGTTCGAGACTCTGGAGCGCGAGCTTGATGAACATGGCGAGGTGCTAGTCTTCGCGATGAATGGCGGCATGTATCATGACGACCGACGCCCCGTTGGATTCTATCGGGACCAATATGGCGACCAAGCGAGTGTTAACACCAATGATGGACCTGGCAACTTCCATCTGAAACCGAACGGGGTCTTTTGGCTGACCAAAACACTGAGCGGGATCACCGAAAGCGCTGCCTATCTCGAGCAGGGGATTGATCCGGTCTATGCGACGCAATCTGGCCCAATGCTCGTGATTGAGGGCGAATTACATGCCGGGATCAATCCTGAGGGCACCTCTCAGCGGCGTCGCAATGGCGTTGGGGTTAGTGCTGACGGGCGCAGCGTTTCCTTTGTCATATCGGACGCAGCGGTGACGTTTTACGAGTTCGCGACTTTGTTCCGCGATGAGATCCAAGTGCCGAATGCCTTATTTTTAGATGGCCAGGTCAGCCGCATCTACATGCCGCAGATTGATCGCAACGAGCAGGGGTCAGACCTCGGTCCGATTGTCGGGGTGGTCGAGTGATCACTCGATCTGTACACGGTATCGGATGGTAAAAGTCGGCACCGCGCCGAAGGCCGCGCCATTCATCGCCCCATCAAACTGAAGCTGGAAGCTCGCGACACTTGGGTCGAAGCCGCCATTTGGTGTGATGCCGGAATTGGCGGCGTTCAGGAAAGTCACGCCGTCGCCCGTATCGCTCAGGGTGCCAAAGTCTAGACGCAGCCCGCTCGTATTCCCGCCCGCGCCATCTTCGAACTCAAACGGCGCGCCGAGGCCGTTAAAGTCGCCTGTGAAGAGGCTCGTATTGGTGTCGATGACATCCCCGATTGCGACGGTTCCCGCATCGGCCGAACCGAGGCCATTATTCGTGACACTGATGGAATAAACCGCCCAGGCGCCCGGTATGCCAAGGGGATTGGTGGTTCCATTGATGGGGTCTTGTTCAATCGTCACGGATTTGCTGACCGCAAAGTCTGGCTGAGCACGATTGAAGCAGAGGTCATCGACATGCCAATAGTCGAAATCTGCCCCACTCCCTGTGGGATAAACGAACCGAACCCGAAAATTGGGGTGCCACGATGTCTCGTCCATCGAGTATGTTCGCTCGAAGATTTCGCCTTGCGCACCGGCGCCCGTAAAGGTATCGAGCGTGATCCAGTTATTGGTCGCATTCAGATACTGGAACGTGAGATCTTCGCCGGCATCCGGGTTCTCACTGAACGCGTCGGATCCACGGCGGACCCAAGCTTCGATTTCGCCGAGTTCATCTGAGTCAAAGCTAATAGATGTCGCCGTAACCGTGGTGTGGCGCAGGAACATTGAATTACTCAAAGACTGAAACGTGTCGCCGTTCACGCCGGCGCGGGTCGCATTGGTTGCGGTCCAGTTGCCGAAGCCGCTTTCAAAACGCTCGCATAAGCCAATGCCCATGCCAGACGGGAGTTCCGGGGGTGGAGCGGTGCCAGTTTCCACCAAGAGCACGTCATCAATGTGCCAATAGTCAAAGCCGATGCCACCATTCGCCGGCGGTCCGCCGCTGCCGCCGGTCTGGCGGAACCGTAGTCTAAAGCCCGCATGCAGAGCGCCGATCGGCAAGTCTAAGCTGACATTGGTGATCTCGCCATTTGGTCCCGATCCCTGTAGTGTGGCGATCGGGATCCAATTTGACGTCGCATCGAGATACTCGAAGACAAAATCCTCGCCTGTATCGACATCTTCACTGAAAGAATCGAGGCCTTGCCGCAGCCAGGCGGTCAATGTGGCTCCCGTCACCCCCGACAAGTCGATCACGGGTCCGGTAATCGTGACCACATCGCCGCGTGTGAAGGCAGAGCAATTGCCTGAGTTTGAGGTTTGGGTCGATGTCGCAGCAAGGTTCGCATCGGAAACGGTCCAAAGCGGGGACAGGCTCGAGCACCCAGCGCCATTGTCAAAATTATCGTCCAACAAAATATCGCCAGGCGCAGCCGCCGCGGACGGTGTCATTCCCACCCAGGCGAACGCGCCCGCGAGCAAGTATGGCATTGCCCTACCCATCCCTTGGCTTTAGCGACGGCGCGTTTAAACTCTGTTAAAGAACGACTCAACCAGAACGGTAACATGTTGCGATTTCTAGTCTTTTTGTGCGGAGTCATGTGCTTTTCAGCCACAGCATTGGCGCATCCTAAGGCACAAACGCAGACCACTTATCTTGGAAATGAGGGGATTATGGTCAGCGATGGCCACACCACGGTCTTGTTCGATCCGCTCTACCCAAACGGATTTGGCACCTATCAAATGGTTCCCGACCCCATGCGAGAAGATCTAATGGCGGGCATTGCGCCCTATAACAATGTGGATGCCATCTTCATCAGCCATATGCATCCTGATCCTTTCTCTATCGGCGAAGTCATTGCCTATATGGAAACGCATCAGAACGTGCGCGTCTTCGCACCTCTGCAAGCCGTTGATCTGATGAAGCAAGAGGCCCCAGCGTCTGAGATTTTCGATCGCGTCACACCAATTGGATTGGAGCGCTTGGACGGGCCGCTGAGCTTTGATCATGACGGCTTAGAGATCGACGTTGTCCGGATCCCGCATGCGGGTTGGCCCGGGCGTTCTGATATCTCAAACCTGGTTTGGCGCGTGACAATGGAGGATGGGGTCACGGTAATGCATTTGGGGGACGCTGATCCTCGCGACGCGCATTTTGCGCCACATGATGCGCATTGGATGGTGAAGCGCACTGACACGGCATATCCGCCTTATTGGTTTTTCACCATGGGCGATGGCCCGCAAATCCTGACCACGCGCCTCAACACGCTTCGCGCGACGGGCATTCATGTACCGATTGAGCTTCCTGTTGACCTATTCGTATCCGGTGCAGATTTCTTCCATACGCCTGGCGAAACCAGGCTCTTGCGGAAAGTGGCGCCTGAATGAAACAGATCAAACTCACCGATGAACGCCGGGCGCGTTTAGTGGGCCAATTGCAAACCTTGTTCGCGGCTGAGTTTGACGAAACGCTGTCTGAGTTTCGCGCCGAACAGGTCCTGGAATTGATGCTCACCACACTTGGTCCAGGCATTTATAACCAAGCTGTCCAGGATGTGCGCGCCCATCTACAAAGCAAGCTCGACGATCTGGACGGCGAAGTCTATGTCGACGACCAAACGTGATTCTGAAGTGGAGCGCCTATGTCCCTGACTTTGTATGGACTGAAAAACTGTGACACCTGCAAAAAGGCTCTGAAGGCTTTGGAAGGTGTTGGGAAGGACGTACACTTTGTCGACATTCGCGCCGAGGCGGACCTGCCGAGTTTGGTGCCGACCTGGCTTGAGGCGGCAGGATCAGATCTTCTCATCAACCGTCGCTCAACGACATGGCGCGGCCTCTCTGACGCTGAGCGCGAGGCTGACCCCGTTGCGCTGCTCGCGGCAAATGCCACACTGATCAAACGCCCGGTGATTGAAGCAGGTGACGCCATCCATGTCGGTTGGTCCAAGGACGTCCAGGCTGCCTTGCTTTAGGCTCTAGCGACGGCGCGGATTGGTATAGAGGTCTTCTTCATCGTGATCCAAGTCCGGCTCAAGACGGCCTCGGAAGACCTGTTCTGTCATCTGGCGGACATGGTTCCGTCCCGCCCGATTGAACTTAAGGATCGCACAGAAGAGTTCTAAGACCGCTTCCAGTTTTTTGTCCTGATGCGCCGGATCAAGACGCATCATCCAGGCACCGCCTAGGTTGAACAATTGATGGTCAAGCACGCCGATCTTGCGGCCCTTTTGATCATAGATGTCATAGTCCGCGCCAATACAGAAGCGCTTGCGGCGGATCGTATAGAAGCGCGCACTCGGCTTGCCTTGGATGAAGAAGCTAAACTTCTCGGTCTGGAACGGCCATTTCATGGCGGAGCGTTCGAGTTGGATCAGCTGATTGTGGCGGGCAATATTTATTGTGAACGCCTGAACGGGACGCCCACCTGCGGCCAAAGAGAGTTGCACAGACCGCCCCAGCATCATTTCGGCTGTGCCGCGCCAGCCTAAGGTCTCTGAGAAAAGACGAACCACTAGGCGACGCTCAAACGCTTCGCTGCCATCCCAGAGCTCTTGGCGATAGCCAATCAGAGCTTCACGTTTTCCGTCAATCACGGTCTGGCCGTACAGCTCCATGTCTTTGGTGAATTGGTCAGACGCGGCTTCATTTTGGGTGCGCTTCATGATGCCGATTTCCGCAGTGTTGAGATCAGTCGCCCAAAAATCGACTTTCACTTTGCGTCGTTTTGGCTTCTCCGCGGCTTTGGTGCGCACCATATCCGCTGATTTGGGGGCCAGTGCCGCTGCATTCGCCATTTCAGGTCTCCGAGAGTGAGAGAATCAATTCTTCTGCAAACTCGCGCGGAGAGGTCAGGATTTGGTTAACGGATCTGCGCGCGCTGTTAAGATTTCGTACGCCCACTCAGTCGCCAACCGATCAAGCCGAAAACGGGTAGCGCCAGACATAGAATAATTGGAATGAATTGGGTCGGCGCTACACGGGCTCGCCAGGTATTAATCACCTGATTGGATTCGCCATGCGCAGCGCAGGCGCTGATATTCTGATTGTCATCCTCGGTCGCCGTCACTGAGCGATAACGATCAAAAGCGCGGCGGATCGTAGGGGCGCAAGGCTGGATCTCGAATTGATCAAGCGCGGCGGTTCGATCCAGTGCCTCAGCGCGTTCGGCGACGCCGACCGATACGCGATCAATCGCAAAATAGGTTCCTCCGCCCATCAAAATGATCGTGGTCGCAATTCCCGCTAAAATCGGCGTCGAGAGGTTCTTGCTGAGCCATAAAGCACCGACAGAGAACAATACGCCGCAAACGATGACCGAGAGCGCAAGATTATCCATGAAGATCAACCAAGCCAGCAAAGCCAAAAACTCGCGCAGATCGGTTTGCTCCATCGTCTGCACGCGTAGGAAGTTCATCCAAAACGTGTAGCCATTGGTGACGATGAGTGCGGAGGGGACGATCAGGAAGACGGCAATGATCCAGGAGGTCGAGCGCTGTTTCACGGCTGCCTGCAACGTCTCATGCTCAACGCTTAGATTGATAAACTCGTTCAGCCCCGCAGAGATTTCCGGAAATTCGCGCGCCCGCTCATCACGCCAAGCTTGCGCGCGTTTCAGTTCCGCGCCCCGCAAGAACATGGCTGGGTCGCGGTGGCGATCTTCCCAGATCCGGGCGCTCTCGGAATAGTGTGTGTGATTTCGGATCCAGCCTAGATTGATGCGCAATGCTGGCGCCAATTGCTTCAAAGCCGCGCCAAATGACTGGCGTTGATCGAAATAGATATAGTTGAGTTTGCTGATGTCTTGTGGCGGCGGCGTCTCAGTTGGTTCGATATGGACCAGCGGGATTATCCGTTTGTTTTGGCGCTGCGCTTCGTCCAGCTCCCACTGACACATCTCGGAGGCAATCCAACCTGGCGAGAGGACCACGACCAATGTGTCGATCGAGCGGATCATGTCGCTGAGCCGTTCCTGCCAATCGGTGGCCGCTTCTATGTCGTCGACATCGAGGAGCACATCAAAATTCGCCGCTTCCAGGGCATCGGAAAGTTCGCGGGTAAATGCCTGTGCATCGGCGCGGGCATAAGAAAGCATGACTCGAAGGTCTGCCAGCCGTG
>ERZ1740070.137-NODE-137-length-51741-cov-9.656599_pt1 | contig 51741 bp, 31 predicted proteins | sample MGYA00581734_ERZ1740070 | MGnify/ENA primary metagenome ERZ1740070 (study PRJEB43018, sample SAMN04849744) | marine metagenome | isolation source: floating plastic debris | place: Pacific Ocean | collected 2008-09-01 | study: EMG produced TPA metagenomics assembly... | reverse complement strand
CTATTGCATCAACACGCGACCCGCCCGATGGCGGGTCGTTGTGCTTTTGGGCGCAAGGGGTTGGGGCGAGGGCCGAGCACGTCCGCGAGCGCCGCGTTGATCCTCGCCATGTAAACCGCCTTCCCAGATGCGCCCACGCCGCCGCATCGTCGCACAACTGCTGGACTAGTTTCTGGAGTGCAGGTCAGCGCTCCACCCTACTCTCAAGGGCATGAAACGACTCTTCGATTCCGGGAACGTGGCCGCGGTTGCAAACGTCGGCACACTGCTCGCACCGACGACTCGGGAAATGTTCTTCAACGGGACGGCGACCCTGCCTCAACAGCTTTTCGCGCACGACATCCAGCAACAGGAATGGCAACTCTCAGGGCCTGACGCGACCGACGGCTATGGGCGGAGCTCAACTTCGCAGCGAACGGGTCTGCGGGAAGTTCCCAAACATGCGAGTCGACGGTCCTGATGATACGGGGCTTGGCAGGTTTATCCCGACAACTTCTGTCGACCAATACGGCTTCGAACTCGCCAAGTGGATGGACGTGCCGCCGACGGAACTGCGGACCGTGTTCCCGAACATTGATCGGTTTCCCGATCCGGGCGACCCATCGACGCACCTTGGCATGCTCACCTAAAGCTCCTCGAACCACCAAGGTTCGATATCGTCGTCGCGGAGTTCGTCGATCAACTCGCCGAGACGCACCCGATCGACACGTTGAAGGCCCAGCCATCGCTCCCCGCGAATGGGATCTTCGAGTAGTGCCATGAATTGCGGGTTCTCATCAGCTTTTCCCTGGGTCAGTGTCTCCAGGGAATCCCACAGGCGGTTGTACGTCTCGTCGAGCATGCCGTCCGTGTCCGGTAGCCGGTTAAACAACACCCAGAGGTGCGTCGCGGCATGTCGAAACGACGCATCGGGTGGACTCCACTTGGGGATCTCCGCGTATTCGAGCAACTCCTCTCGCACCAGGTCATCTCGATTCGCACCGATATGAGCGAGCATCCGCGCGGTCGACAGCCCGACGAAGGCTCCCAGTGTCTCGGGAGCGTCTTGGGGATGCTCCTCCAACAACTCCTGAACTCGATACTCGATGTTGTCTAGCACGTCGTCGGAGAGCGGGGCGCTGAGCCCCGCGATCACCAAGCGGTTGCTGAGAGAGACGTACGCCTGCAACCGGAGAGCACTCTCGCTGAGCACATCGTCCGGTTCCACGTCTTCAAACTCAACGAGGCGACGGACGGCCTCGGCATCCCCAGTCGATGCCGCGAACGCGGTGACTCTTGCCTCGATGTCCGCTTCGTCCATCTCAACACTGTCGAGCACGATGGACCGAGCCTTCCCTTCGTCTTCCTCAAGTTCGAGACCTTGGCGACACCTGTACCCCCACCACCGCCAGCGCAGCTGGGCGCCTTCGTCGAGGTCGTTCGGATCGATGCGTTCAAGCGTTTCCAGGCCTGCGGCGAGTAGTCCGAACCGCGACTCTAACTCAGCGAGTTCAACGAGTTCATGCGGATCCATCGCTTCGTCCGAGTGAGCCACGACCAACGCTTCACGTGACGCCCCAACGTTCCCGCGTTGGAGTAATGCAATGACGCGATTAACGCCGTCGTCCGGTAGGTCGGCCCAAGTGTCTCCATCGGATTCGCCGGTGGTTGTCGTTGTCTCCACGCCGCTGAACCACACGGCACCAACAGTGCCCCCGAGAACAAGTGAAAATGCCGCGATCGCTCCGACAAGCCACGCTGGCCCAACTCGCGGGCGTTTTGTCCCAACCATCCCAGCAAACCGCTCGCGCAAGTCGTCTGAGAGCGCGGCGGCATCCGGGTGCCTTGCAGACATCTCAGCGCTGCAGGCGCGGTCTGCCACGGTTTGCAGCATCCGTCCAACAGGACCGTCGGGGTCGGTGCTCGCCCGAAGCCCGAGCGAGATCAGCCTCCCGAGCGCGAAGACATCGGCGGCCGCAGTCGCCGCGTCGCCCCGCGACTGCTCGGGGCTGGCGAACGCGGGCGTCATCGGAGAGGATCCCTGGGTGATGTGGCCCCGCGTCAATCCCGAGTCCGGCCCGACCAACGCCGCCCCGAAGTCAACAAGCACGGGCGCGCCCGTCCTGCTTACCAAGACATTGCTCGGCTTGATGTCGCGGTGAACGACCCCAGCCTCGTGGACCACCCGCACCGCGTCGCAGAGTTGCAACAACGTGCTGAGGAGGTCTACGCACCTGTGCCGTCCGGACTCGATCGCGAGGTCGAACGTCAGCCCGTCGAGTTCCTCAAGTACCAGAAAGGGCCGCCCGTCATGCGTCTCCCCTCGGTCAACCAACGACACGATGCCCGGGTGCCGGAGCACCGCGAGGACCCTGCCCTCCTGGTGCAGCCTCCCCATGGCTTCTTCAGGAGCAAGCCGGCTCCAATCCGCAAACTTCACCGCGACGAGGACCTCCGGCGCGGTCAGCGAGGCGGCTCTCCAGACCGTCCCCATCCCACCGCTCCCGATTGGGGCGATCAGTTTGAAGCCTCCCACGACATCCCCGGGCCACGGGTGGCGTCGCGGCCGCCCTTTGTCGCTCGGTTCACCGAGTTCATCATCGGCTTTGAGCATTCCCAGGAGAACTTCCCGCTCTCGTTCTCCAAGATTGCCCTCGCGTAAGTACGCCTCGCGGGCCGCCGGGTCGAGACCGATCGCGTGGTCGAAGACCTCCCGAAGCCGAGCGGTGGGAATGGTCACCCGTCGTTCCCGAGGGCGTGGACCAACCATGCGCGGGCAAAGCGCCAACGACGTTGGACCGTCTTGGTGCTCACATCGAGTGCGGCCGCGCACTCCCCCGCGCCCATGCCCGCGTACACACGGAGTTGAGCGACCTGAGCTGCCTCTGGATCGAGTTTCTCAAGGTGTTGCATGGCATCTTCAAGTTCGAGCACATCGAAGCTCTGATTGTCCACCGAGATCCTGGCGACGTCGGCCTCCGATCGCTTACCGCCGCCTCGCTTGACCGCTGATCGCGAACGGATGTGATCGATCAGAACGCGGCGCATCGCCACCGACGCCGCGATAACAAAGTTCGAGCGGCTCGACCATCCAGATCGGTCCTTTCCAAGACGTATGAAGGCCTCGTGGACAAGCGCGGTCGGCTGGAGGGTCAGGGAACGGGCGCGTGAACCAAGCGTCTTCGCGGCGAGTTCCCGGAGTTCGTCGTACACGGCGGGCATGAACGCGGCGAGCGCATCGTCGGCGTCGTGATCACGCTCAGCCAACGGCCCGGTCTCGCTCAGCCTATCCCCGTCGATCTCTGAACCCGTCATCCCAAAGCCCTTCGCAGTCCCCTGAGAGCCGATAATTCTCGCTTGTCCCGTAGCCTACCGAAGCGCCGACTCCCCCCGGTGTCGGACCGACCGACAATCTCTATTCGCGAGAATCGGCGAGAAGTTCATTCTTGGTGTCCGCTTCAGCGACGTAATGCCGCGATAGAGAGGGAGAGGGGACCCCAACCGATGCTCACGCGTGGATCACTCATCACGGTACGCATTCCCAAGGGCGCTCTTGATCGAGCAGGGCTGGCCGAGGGAGAAAGAGTACGTGTAGAGCGTCACCGCGAGCTGCGGGACGAGTTGCTGAACCGCAAGAGCTTCGAGACCCCGCTGGATCCGAAGATGACATCGGTGAGGCGTGGCCTCCTAAATGTTGGGGACGCGTCCGACTCAGATCGAGCGCCACACGTCATATGCCGCACGCCGATCGGCATAGCTTGGTATCGCCAGGAGAACACGCAGTGACCGCAACGCACACCCGCCCCCGCAGGCGAAGAAACTTTTTCACGACGAGCCGCATCGCCTTGATAGCGGCCGCTGTGCCTGCGTCGGTGGTTCTTGCCGAGGAACCTTCGCTCCCGGCGGACGGGCCGGCGATCGCGGGCGTCGTGAACGCCGGCTTTGAAGGGGAGGCAGCGTGGACTGGGCTCGTGACGGGCAACTCCGAGTATTACGCACCGGTTGAAGGCAGTCGCTACGCGGTACTCGGTGCGACGAGCGGCCCGCTTGTGCAAGAGACCGGTGTCGTGGTGCAAACGGGCATGCGGTACGAGGTCACGGTGTGGGCGCGGAGCATCTACGACGGCGCCCATACCGCTCTCTTGGCCGCGCCTACATACCAACAGATGCCCGTCACGGGGACGACGGCCGAGGCAAGGGCTCGGCTTACGGTCGGCGCTGCCGGGGGCGCGATCTCGACCGTTGATGTTGGCGTCAGCCCGCGGTCCCTGCTCGGCGACGCGGCGAGCGTCCCCAACGACGACGGCGCGAATGTCTGGGTCGACGGCGACTTCCGCGTGCAGTTCGCCGACTCGATCCTGTACCAGGCGCTCGCGAGCGACCCGATCACAGACCCGTGGCAGGCGCTCAACGACAACACCTACGACCAAGACCTCGCAGTCGGCATCGTGAACATCCCGGGCGGGCAGCGGTTGATCTTCGACTGTTTCTACTCAGACGACGCGCCAATCGGCGAGCCGTGGGAGAGCCTCATCACTGTTCGGCCGGTCGGAGGTGCGCCGCTCTCGTACACATGGGGGCCCAGGGAGGTCACGCTGTACAACGAAAAGCAGAACACAGGCAACCCCGATGACCAGTTCCCTTGGGTTATCGATGCGCACGCCTTCTGGGACGCCGACGCCGAACGCCTCTGGATGAGCTGGGGCGGGCACGACCTGTACGTCACCGAACTTGACCCAGCGACCGGTCTCCCTGTGGATGACAGTGGGAACCCGATCAGCCAGAACATCAGCACACTCGACCCCAACGTCATCGACGACCCGCTTCACACCATGATCATCCAGGAACAGCCCGAGGGATCGCTCGACGACCCATGGCGCCGATCGACTTACCAGGAAGGCCCCGCCATCTACAAGCACGGCGGCTTCTACTACTACTTCGCCACGTACGGAAACCTGGTCTACGACTACACAATTCGGGTAGGTCGATCGACCAACCCTCGCGGGCCGTACCTCGACCGCGACGGGAACAACCTGATCAACGGCGGCGGGACGTTCGTCCTCGGCGACGACACGGAGCAGCTCGTGCCGGGCCACCCGCACATCTGGGAAGAGTCGGGCGTCTTCTACATGGGCTACGACTACCGCACCACGCGCGATCCGTCAGCAGATGAGCGGGACTTCATGGGCATCAGGCGTCTTCACTGGGTCGACGGTTGGCCGACCATCTGGCGACCGGTCACAGTGTCGTTCAGCGCCGATGATCACCCGGAAGCGATCGGCCAGCCGCTCACAATCTCCGTTCGCAACGTCGGCGATTCAGGGTCGGTGCTCGCAATCGATCGTGTCCGCGTCCGATCCGTCCCGGAGCCGTGCGCGGTCGATTTCGATTTCAATGGCCAGGCCGACTTCTTCGATGTCATCAACTTTCTCAGTTCGTTCGACGCTCGCGCTCCGGGTGGCGACTTCGACGCCAACGGTGAGTACGACGCGATGGATGTTCTCGCCTTCCTCCAGTCGCTCTCGGAGGGATGCCCAATCAACAGAATACTGCCCCTGGGAGCCTCACGAGTTGAAGGGGCACGGCCTGAATTCGAGAGCTTTCGCTACGAACTATGGAAAAATCTGATTGATGGCAATTGGACCTTTGACTTCATAGGAACTCGCTCGGACGACGCAGTGTATCCACTATACAATGAACTCAGCTTTGATGTTGACCACGAAGGGGGCGGCGGGGGAACGTCGGGACAAATCCTAAGTGGTATAGAGGGCTGGCTGAGCGAAACCGGTCCTCCAGACATCGTGCTATTCAGTTCGCCCGGCGGGAACGATGCACTTGAGGGCTTGCCCTATGACGATACCATTGAGAATATCAACAACATAATTGACGTCATCCAGGCCGACAATCCTAAAGTCACGATTGTTATCGAGCAGTTGGCTCCCGGCCGTTCCGATTTTATGACACCCGATCTGGCCAGCTATATCAATCGTTTGCAGCAAGAAGTCCTGGATATTGCAGGCGACCAGAGCACATCGACATCGCAAGTGATTGCAGTCGATATGTTTACAGGTTTTGATGACTCATTGCTGGCTGACGATATTCATTACAACGAAGCTGGCGCCGAGTTTATTGCGACGCGATATTACAATTTGCTCCAAAACATACTAGATTGACAGAAACATTTTCAGTTGGTATCTCGTGTCGACGAATCCCGAGCAGGCGTGCATTGCCGAGGAAAGGGTCGCTGATGTTCATGCGTTCCACCGATTTGGTGTCCGCCGGCTCGCTGATCGGGGTGCTGGCCGTCTCGGCGGTCTCGGCCGGCGTCGTCGCTGCGATGCCGGCAGCCGCGGAGATGAACGGGCTCGATCAGATCGTCCCGGCGGCGGAAGCAACGCACGTCGCCCGCGGCGGCGTCTGGAGCGATCCCGCGGCGTGGGATTCAGGCATCCCGGGCGACGGGGCTCGCGTCCGCGTGCCCGAAGGGGTCGAGGTGCTCCTCGACGTCGACGGTACGGCACGGATCGATTGGCTGCGTCTCGAGGGCACGCTTCGCTTCGCGACAGACCAGGACACCGAGTTGCGGGTCGAGACGATCGCCGGCTTCATGGCAAGCCGACTTGAGATCGGCACCATCGACGCCCCGATCGACGAGAGCACACGCGCGAGCATTCTCTTTATCGACGATGGACCGATCGACGAGACCGCTGATCCGAAGATGCTCGGCCGGGGTCTGATCACAATGGGCGCGGTGCGGATGCACGGGACGGCCAAGCTTCCCTATGCCGCAGTCGTTGGCCATCCCGCCGTCGGCGACACCTCGTTCACCCTCGCCGCCGTGCCTTCGGGCTGGCGGGTCGGCGACCGCGTCGTGCTGACTGGCACCGAACCGCTCGACCCCGCTTCCGACGAAGTCCGCACCATCGTCTCGATCGACGAGCGCGAGATCGCCTTCGATCCGCCTCTCGAGGGCGACCACGACGCTCCGGCGGAGGACCTGCTCGTGCACGCGGCGAACCTCGACCGGAACGTGCAGCTGCGATCGGAGTCCGGCGAGATCCCGCGTCGGGCCCATGTCATGTTCATGCACACCCACGACGTGGACTGCCGGCACGTGCGGATCCACCGACTCGGCCGCACCAACAAGCGGGTGCAGGTCGACGACTGGTTCTTCCCGAACCTCGATGCGGAACTGGCCGAGCCCGGGCCGACCACCAACCGCCGCGGCCGGTACTCGGTGCATTTCCACCGCGGCGGCGTGGATCCCTCCGCGCCCGGAGCCGGGCGCATCGAGGGCTGCGTCGTCGAGGACGATCCGGGCTGGGCGTACGTAAACCACTCGAGTCACGTCGACTTCATCGAAAATGTCTCCTACGACGTCGTCGGCGGCGCGTTCCAGACCGAGTCGGGCGACGAGATCGGCTCGTTCATCCGCAACCTCGCGATCCGTACCGTCAACCCCGACCATCCGATCCTCACGCCGGAAACCGAGCCGGTCGACATCCGCGAGGACAGCCAAGACTTCGCGTTCCAGGGCGACGGTTTCTGGTTCCACGGCGGCGGCGTGGTCGTCGAGGGCAACATCGCCTCGGGCTGTTCGGGTCACGGCTTCATCTTCTGGACCGAAGGCATCCGAGAAGTCGGCACGCCGTTTGACTTCCAGAACATGTTCCTTGCCTCGAACGTGCCCAACGGAAACCTGCTCGGCGACCTAGACCAGATCGGATCGTGGTTCGTTCCGCTTCGGTCCTTCCGCGACAACACCGCATACTCGGTCGCCAAGGGCCTCGCCGCTTATTACATCCATACCACTCAGTTCGACGACTTGTACTTCCTGCCGCAGGCCTACATCGACACCATGCATTCGACGCTCGAGAACACAACGCTGTGGAATGTGCACATGGTGGGCGTTGAGTTGCAGAACTGCGAGCGATTCACCTTCGACGGACTTCGCGTCGAGAACTTTCACGTGCCCGGCACGATCGGTATCCAGCCTTGGCACACCGTCGCCGAGCGGACGATCTGGCGCGACTGCGTCGTCAAGGGCTTTGACGTGGGCATGGTGCCGCCAACGCAGGGCGATGTCACCATCGGCGGGGGTGTCTTCGCCAACGCCGTCGACTTCGAATTGATCCCGCCGCAGAAGGACTCCTTCGAGCCCGCCGACACCCGCGACCTGCTGATCGCGAATATCTCCTTCGAGCCGGTCGATTTCATCGAGCCCAGCGAACGCGTGCATTTCGATCTGCTTGCTGGGCCGGCACTGCGCGGCGAACTGCCGCAGTTGAACCCCGAGGACGCCCATCTGCTCGCCATGATCCCAGACCGCATCGAGGTTGATCTCGAAGGTCTTGGCCGACGCCGCCTCTACTACGCCGAGCAAGCTCCAGACTTCGTCCCGGTGAACATGGAGAACATCGCAGACGCCGAGGGCACATACCGCACGGAGGTGCTCAACCGGACCAACGCTGAGCTGATGACCTCGATCGGCCTCTGCTTCGCGGGCGCACTGCTGCCCTCCGATGCGGAGGAGGTGTCCGGCGTCGCCGGGGGTTTCGCCGGACCGACCACGACCTCCGCGATGCCCGCACCGAACTGCCTCTTCATCAAGGCCCAGACTCTCTCGCCAGACTTCTTCGACGCCTTCGACTTCTACGAGTGCTGGGACACGTCCGAGCCAATCGGCGTCGAGGTCGCGCCATTCGATCGCTGCCCGGTCGATTTTGATCTCAATGGTCAAGTTGACTTCTTCGATGCGATCGATTTTCTCAGTGTGTTCGACGCTCGCGCTCCCGGTGGTGATTTCGACGCCAACGGCGAGTACACCGCTTCGGATGTTCGCGCCTTCGTCCAATCGCTCGCGAAGGGGTGCCCATGACCACCGCGAGCCCCATGTACACATGTGCGACGCCCAGAGGACATGATCACTAATGCTCACGCATTCCACCGACTTGTTGTCCGCCGGCCCACTAATCGGAGCGTTGGCCGTCTCGGACGGTGTCGTCGCGAGACGTAGCATTTCGATCGGAACTCAAACCGAGGGCCACTCGCTTTCAGCGATCGTACTCTTGGAGAGTTGTTCCTAAACACTATCTCGTTGGACGGCCGGCCCTGTTGAGTCAGGGCGACTAAGCGGTCCTCGACCCTGTGCAACTGATCGGCTCGTATCGGTTTCCAGGAGCGTCGGGACCGTCAGCGTGGCACCCCATCCTGATGGAGCCCCCGGCCCATGCCGCAACCGAACGACTGCCGCACGGACGCTCATGAGTTCCAGAGGCATGTCAGAAAGACCGGTAGCCAATCTCCACATCTGCCGCGCAACTTGCAAGCGGTTGGTTTACCCGCCGCCGCTGGACATGCACGCGCCGCTACGCAATGCGGCTCACTGCTTCCACCGCCGGACTTTGCCGTGAGACGCGGTGTCCCACGACTATTGCATTAACACGCGACCCGCCCGATGGCGGGTCGTTGTGCCTTTGGGCGATCTTGCGGCTGGGCGGCGAGCCGTGGGGACAGGACCACGCTCGGCGTATCCACAATGGCCGTGAGCGCGTCGGTCTTGATCGAGCGCTGGACGCAATGCTGCGATGTCTGCGTGCGCGATGCCGTTCACCGGTAGATGTTGGGTACAAGAAACTCCCAGTCCGGATGATCGTGCGGGCGAAGCTCGTCGCGGGTCTGTGGCACGTACGGGTCGTCGGTCAGGTCGCGGCCGTTGTGCCAGCGGCAGTCTGGGCTGCCGGTTTCCAGAAAACCGAGCACCTCGGCGTGCCCATCTTGAAACGCGTATACGCCCTTTCGGTTGTGCCAATATGCATACGGGCCGGGCAAGTCTTGGTAGTAGTTGGCGACAATCGGCGGGCTCACGCGCAGCTCCGCATTCACGCGGTTGGTCTCGGCGACCAGGATGGTGTGATCGGGGCGCTTGATCGCGGTGTCGGGCTGGGTTGCGCGGCGGTCGGTCTTCTCTCCGCGCCAGAGCACGTGACCGTTGATCGCGTAGCTGGATCGCACGTCGCCCACGCACAGCGTGCCGTTCTCTGTGTAGCCCATTTCTCCGCGAGGCCCGGGGTCGGGATGCGAGGGGCAGGCCCATACGGACTCGTCGACGGTCGCGCCCGCGTCCATGAGCCGGTATCGCCACGTGACGTACTCGCCCTTGGAGACGATCGTGCGGTTCTCCGGGAGCCGACTGCCGTTCGAAGCTGCGAAGGCGTTGATAGCGAGCGAAACTTGGCGGGCGTTGGACAGGCAAGTCGTCTGACGGGCGGCGTCTCGAATGGCTTGGAACGGCGGAATCGCCAGCGCGAGCAACAAGGCAGCGATTGCAATGACCACGATCGCTTCGGTCAGCGTGAAGGCTCGCGCCGAGTTCGCGCATTGGTTCGACTGACGTCTCATGATCCATCCCTCACGCGCACCACACGCACGGGGCTCGCGCCTGAGTACTCGAAGGAGCTCGGCCACGTCTTCGAGCCTCCCTTGGAAGGTGGGAGGTACGCGACCGTGTAGCCGTCGGCATCACGTCGGATGATCAGCCGGAACCTCGTGCCGATGAGGCGCGGGTTGCGCCCGTTCGCATGCACCGCGAGCACGCGTGAGTACTCTTCGCGCTGCTCCCACTCAATGATGCGGTATGTGCTCAAGGGCCACTCCTCGACTCCGAAGCGGATCTCCCGCGACGTGATAGTCATCGGGACGCGCTCTGCCTCGGCCCAAGGACCGAGGATTCCGAGGGGGCCCGCGTTATCGGGGATTCGGCCGTGCTCGTCCCACCCCTGTGGTGGGCGAACGCCGAACCACCGATGCTCGTTCCTGCCGAGTTGCAGGCCTTCGGTGATTGGGTCCAGCACAAGGCGACCAAGCTCATCGAACTCAACCGCAATCGAGACAAGTTGCCCGGTCTCAAAGCGGGAGTAAGGATCGCCAACCGGGAGTATCTGCCTGACTCGCATCACGAGCACGTCTCGCCCATCTGATCGCTCGTCTGCTGATTCGGCTCTGACGAGTTGGAGCACAGCGCGCTTGATCGCGCCCTCGTCGGTGGTGCCGTGCCCGATGCTCATTCCCGTCTCCGAGATAAATACGCCGCGCTCATCGAACGATTCATCGAAGGTCGAAACGATCGAGAACGGTCCGATGGTGCCCGTCGGCCGCTCCGGGCCCGGCTCGGCCTGCGCCGACGAAGCACTGAGCATGGCAGCCACGCTCGCGTTCGTCCCACCGGCGCGAAGGCTGGCAAACGTGACAACCCCGCCACAGACGACGATGACAGATGCAACGGCAAGCGCGCTCAAGGACTTGGCCGCCGCCCCACTGCCGCCGTTTCCCAAGCCAACAAGGGCGCCCTTGCCGACAACTGCCTGGTACGCAGCGCTTCCCCCTTCTGCGGACACCGCCGAGAGGGCGGCGGCCAACGCTCCGACGCCGCCGAGGGTGACACCGCCCGCAACCAGCTTCGTGCGGAGGGAATCGAGCGCCCTGCGCAGCCGTCGCGAGATCGTTCCCTCGCTCACGCCGCGCTCTTGGGCGAGCTCAGCTTGGGAACGACCAGCAAGAAATCTTGCGACGATGAGGTCGCGGTCGGCGTCGGCAAGCTCGGACAAGGCCTGATCGATGATCGGCTCGATCTCCCGCCAGCAGAGAACGTCTTCTGGAAGCGATGAGGCCTGCGCTTGACTGGATGACGCACGCTCGGCTCGACTGCGTGCCGTTGCGCGCCGGGCCACGTCGATCGCTGTCCCCACAGCGGTGGCATGCAACCACGCAGCCACGTTGGTTCGCACGCGGCTCGCCTGGCGTGCGAGCTTGAGAAACGTCTCTTGCGCGGCATCCTCGGCATCCGCTTCTGCCACGAGGCGGCGCCGGCAGGTGGCGAGCACCATCGCGCTGTAGCGGCGCGTCAGCAGCTCGAACGCCTCCGGATCGCCACTCCGCGCGAAACGCTTTAGAGCCTCGGTGTCCGAGATGCCCATGCCCCATCCGATGTTCTCGGTCCGTGCTGTTGCCATTGGAAGGACCTCCTTACCAGATGGTCGTGCGCGGAGCGATGGGCTTGCGCGCAAATCGGGGGTTCTACCGGAAATAATCGCCGCGGCGTGACACCAAGACCGGCCACGTATGTTGGGCGCCGGCAACAACAACGTCTCAGGCGTGTATCGCGGACTGCGGCGAGAACATGGAGGCTCTTGCTGACGATGACGAACAGCGAGACACTACCGCATGCAGAAGACACATGGATACAGCGCACGAAACCTCGGCACGCGCAGAATGGGCTTGGGCGCCTTCGTTGCTGTTGCAGTCGGCCTTGGCACCGGGTGCCAGCGCGATTCTGGCGGCGGGACGGACGCAGCCGAAATCGAACAGGACATGCCCATGCCAGCCAGCAACCTGAGTTCCGACGCCGATCAGACTGCCGCCGCCCCATCACCGGCGATCCAGGCTTGGATGGACCGCCTGACAGTCGACCACACGTACGATCCGGCGACCGGCTTCATCGTTGCGGAGGAGACGATCACGCTTCCCCCGCTCATAGCCGACGGCCCGTCGCTCGACGAGGCGGTGCGTGATGCGGGTGAGCAGATCGTGGTTGTCTTTGCGACCGCGGATCGGTGCGCACCGTGTCAGCAGTACAAGCAGGATGCACTCAACGACGAGGCCGTCATCGCTCGCCTCACCGAGCTCGGTGTTGTTGTGACACACGTCGAGGTTGACCAAGAGCCCGAGGCTGCCGAGCGGCACCTTGGAAGCAAGGCGATTCCGATGACGTACGCCTTACGGCACGGAACGAAACTTACGGAACTTCGCGGCCAGCGATCCGCAGACGAACTTCTCGCGTGGCTCGACGCTCTTCCAGAGAGCTAACGCGCCGATTCCCTTCGCACACCATGCGACATCCTCATAGCATGACCATCCCCGCTCGGGATGGTCGGTGCCGTGTGCGCGCGTGAACCTATCGCGAGCGCCCGTCTTCGCGCGAGTGATCGCACGCGAGGGCCCGCGGAGAACGCCGCATGGCATCGAGTGCAACACCGCCCGGGTCGTCACAAACTGCATCGCTGGCCCCCACACGGTCGGCCGAAGTTCCCATGACGCAGAAGATCGCCTTCGGCGTCGGCATGCTGGGCAACCAAATGTTCCCCGCGGCACTAGGCGTCTTTATGGTCGTGCTGGTGCAGAGCCTCGGGATGGACCCTTGGATCGCGGGCGTGCTCGCGTTCTTGCCTCGGATCTTTGATGCCGTGACCGATCCGGTGATGGGGTACATCTCGGACAACACGCGATCGCGCTGGGGCCGTCGAAGGCCGTACATCTTCATCGGTGCAATTCTCGCGGGTGTGTCGTTTGCGCTGATGTGGCAGCTCGATGCGAGCAACAGCCAGATGCACAACTTCTGGTACTTCCTTGTGCTCGCGCTCGCGTTCTACCTGGGCCTGACAATCTTCGCGACGCCGTATGTTGCGATGGGCTACGAGATGAGCAGCGACTTCCACGAGCGCACACGGATCATGGCTGTCGCGCAGTGGATCGGGCAGTGGGCGTGGGTGATCGCCCCGTGGTTCTGGGTCATCATCTACAACCCAGAGCTGTTCCCCGACCCGATCACGGGCGAGGCGAACGGCGTTGTCGGCGCACGCACACTGGCGGTGTGGGTTGGTATCGGGTGCATCGCGCTGGCGATGACGCCCGCGATCTTCTGCCGCACGCAGCCGGTTGACCCCGACACGCTCGACGAGCTCTCGATCCGTGGCATTGGGAACAGCGTCGGCAGCTTGCTCGGCGGCGTCGTTGCAGCATTCAAGAACGGTCCGTTCGTGCGCATCTGTGTGGCGACGTTCCTGATCTTCGGCAGCTTCAACACGATCGCTGCGTTCGCCTACTTCATCATCGTGCACTACATGTTCGCGAGCAGCACCGACGCCGCGGGCCGCTGGCCCACGTGGCACGGCACGGTCGGTGCGCTCGCGACAACGTTCCTGGCGATCCCCATCGTGACGATCATGGCGACCCGGCTCGGGAAGAAGACCGCGTTCGTCATCTCGCAGAGCATCTCGATGCTCGGGTACGCCGCGTTCTGGTGGTGCTTCAATCCCGACGATCCTCGCATGCTCTTCCTCCCCCTGCCGCTCTTCTGCTTCGGCATCGGCGGTCTGTTCACGATCATGATGTCGATGACCGCCGACGTGTGCGACCTCGACGAGCTCCGCACGGGCTCACGGAGCGAGGGCGTCTTTGGCGCGGTGTACTGGTGGATGGTCAAGCTGGGATTCGCGGTCGCGGGGCTGGCGACGGGCGTGATCATGAGCTCGGTCGGCTTCGACCCAAACGCGGAGCAGCAGAGTGAGACGGCGCTGACCGGCCTTCGTCTCGCGTACACGATCGTGCCGATCGCCGGGGCGGCGCTGGCCATATTTGTCATGCTCGGGTACGACCTCGACGAGGCGAACGCGGGCGAAATCCGCCGTGAACTCGCCGAACGGCACGCGGCTTCGGCAACCTCGGCCTCACCACCCGACCAAACACAAAGCGAGGGGCCATAATGCTTGCAATGGCACTCCAAGAAACCACCGTGCGGACCCCCGAGGGCCGCTTCGTCGAGATCAACGGCCGATCGCTGTATGAGATCGAGAACATCGACGCGATGCCGCCGTTTCTGATGACCGTGGTGGGCGATACCGACCTCTGGATGTTCCTGTCGTCCACCGGCTCCTTCACCGCGGGCCGCGTCGAGGCCGAGCGGTGCCTGTTTCCATACGAGACCGACGACCGTATCCACGAACTCGCCGGGATCGCCGGTCCCATCACGTTGATCCGCTTCAGCGATGGGCGCCTCTGGGAGCCGATGAGCCCGCACGCGAATGCGAACACGTTCACGCGCACGCTTCGGCGATCGGCGGTGGGCGACCTTGTGCAGTTTGAAGAGCGCGACGCGGCAACGGGTGTGATCTTCCGGGCCGAGTTCGCACTCTCGGACACCTACGGCATTGTCCGAAGCTGCGAGCTTGTCGCGCCCGACGACGGCGCTGGCGTCGAGCTCGACCTGCTCGATGGGTACCTGCACGTCATGCCCGCGGGCGTGCCGCTCGGCCTTCAGCAGACCATGAGCACGCTCGTCGACGGCTACAAGCGGTCGGAGCGCGTGACCGAAAACGGGCCAGCGGTGTACCTGCTGGAGTCACCGATATCGGACAAGCCCGAAGCGAGCGAATCGCTGCGGGCGAATGTGCTCTGGCACACGGGCCTAGATGGGGCGACGGTGTCGCTCGACAGCCGTGCGGTTGACGCATTTCGCGCGGGCCAGACCGTTGATCCGGCACACCTCTCGCTTGGTCGGCGGGGGGCCTGTCTGTGCTTCACCTCGCTGCGCCTCGCGCCGGGCATGAGCGAGCGGTGGAACATGGTCGGCGACACCGATCTCGACCACGCCGACGTTACCAAGCTCGCCCGCGAGCTCGGCGACGCAGACTCCCTAGCCGATCGAGTCGAGGCCTCGCTTGAGCGCGATCACCAGAGCTTGGCAGCCCTGCTCGACGGCGCTGATGGTGCGCAAGTCACTGCGGACGCGGTTGCCTGTGCTGCGCACCGATCGAACGTGCTCTTCAACGCGATGCGCGGCGGCGTCCCGCTGGCCGATTACGCAATCGATGCCGCGGACTTCCGCCAATTCGTGCGCGCACGGAATAGCACGGTTGCCGATCGGCACCGGGCGTTTCTCGACAGGCTCCCAGCAGAGCTCAGCGTAGAGACGCTGCCGCAAGCGGTCGCGAGGGCGGAGTGCCCGCAACTCACACGGCTCGCGATGGAGTATCTGCCGCTGACCTTCGGTCGTCGGCACGGCGACCCGAGTCGGCCTTGGAACCAGTTCCGCATCAAGGTGCGCGACGACAACGGCGAGCGCGTCTCGGGCTATGAGGGCAACTGGCGCGACATCTTCCAGAACTGGGAGGCGATGTGCCGGAGCTATCCTGCGCTTCTGCCCGGCGTGATCGCCAAGTTTGTCAACGCGTCCACCGTCGACGGGCACAACCCCTACCGCATCAACGAACGCGGCATCGACTGGGAGTGCCCCGAGCCCGACAACGTGCGCTCGAACATCGGCTACTGGGGCGACCACCAGATCGTGTACCTGCTTCGCTTGTTCGAGCAATGCCAGGACACGCTGCCCGACGCATTGCCCGCGATGCTCGAGCAGCGGGTGTTCTCATACGCGAACGTGCCCTACCGCATCAGATCGTTCGCGGAGATCGCAAAGAACCCGCGCGGCTCGATCCGCTTCGACGACGCGGCCGACGCCAAGATCCGCAAGCTCGACGGCGTGATCGGTGGCGATGCGAGGCTCGTCCTCGACACCGCCGACGAGCCCGCGCTGGTCACGCTGCTCGAGAAGCTTCTCGTGCCCGCGCTCGCGAAAGTTTCCAACCTCGTGCCAGGCGGCGGCATCTGGATGAACATGCAACGCCCCGAGTGGAACGACGCGAACAACGCCCTCGCGGGCTTCGGGCTCTCGATGGTCACGCTCTACCAGCTCCGCCGATACTGCGACTTCGCGGCCGGGCTGACCGAGCGACTCGGCGACGGCTCGACGCACATGTCGCCGGCGGTCGCGGCATGGTGCGAGGCGATCACCGACATCGTGTCGCGACTGAACACATCCGCCACGTCGACGCCGATGGATCCGGCGCTGCGCTGGCGTGCGATGGCGGACCTTGGCTCGGCATTCGAGACCGCGTGCGAGTCGCTCTACCGCGAAGGCCCCTCGGCCCCGGTCGAGATCGACCGCTCGCGCGTGCTCGAGTTTTTCCGCCAAGCCCGCGACCTGTGCGACGCCTCCATCCACCAGGCGAAGCGTGCGGACGGCCTGTATCAGTCATACAACGTGCTGCGCCTCGACGGCGAGAGCGCCTCGGTTGACCACCTCAGCATGATGCTCGAGGGGCAGGTGGCGGTGCTCGCCAGCGGCGTGCTTGAGCCGCGCGAGGCAACAACCCTGCTCGACACGCTCTTCCAAAGCGAGCTACACCGTGAGGATGCGCGGTCGTTCATTCTCTACCCACGCGTCGACCTGCCCGGCTTCATGGATCGCAACATCGTGCCCGGTGACGCTGTCCGGGGCTGCGACTTGCTCGAGCGGGCACTCGACGACCGCGACGCGGGGCTGCTCGTGCGTGATGAGGACGGCAACATTCGCTTCTGCGCGGGGCTCAACTCCCACGATGCGCTCGCCGCCCGGCTCGCCGTGCTCGCAACCGACCCTAAGTGGAAGGCGCTGGTCGCTTCGAATCGCGACACCGCCCACGCGGCGTTCGAGCGAACCTTCAACCATGCCCAGTTCACCGGGCGATCCGGGACGATGCACAAGTACGAGGGCATCGGGTCGATCTATTGGCACATGGTCTCCAAGCTGCTTATCGCCACGCAGGAGTGCGTGTTCCAGGCAAAGGACTCGGGCGCAGACTCGGACGCGATCGACGCACTTCGCTCGCACTACTGGGCGGTCCGTGACGGGCTGGGCTTCCGCAAGACGCCCGCCGAGTATGGCGCGGTGCCACACGAGCCTTACTCGCACACGCCGTGGAGCGCCGGGGCTCAACAGCCCGGCATGACGGGGCAGGTTAAAGAGGGCGTGCTCGCCCGCTTCGGTGAGCTGGGCGTCCGCGTGATCGACGGGCAGATCGTCTTCGACGCCGCGCTGGTCGATCCCGCCGAACTGGTCAGCACGGGCGAGACGTTCCGCTTCTTTGGCGGCAAGCAGCAAGAGATCGACGTCCCGAGCAAGGCGGTCGCGCTCACGCTCTGTGGCACGCCGATCATCATTCGAATCGCCGACTCCGACCACGTCAGCGTGCACGCCGCGGGCGGAAGCGTGACCGAGGTCGAGGGCAACCGTGTTCCGGGCGAGAGCACCCACGCAATATTCGCCCGCGACGGATCGGTGAGCAGAATCGAAGCTCGCATCCGCCGCTCATCCTGACCCACGTGACCCCAAGGACACCCAGCCATGCCGCGCGTACTGACATCGCTTCTTGCCTGCGTAATCGCAACCGCTGCCTCGCTCCCCACCACGCCGGCGTTGGCGCGCGAGAGTGTTTCGGACATTCACCAGCCGGAGTCCGCCCTCTTGGATGGGCAGGTCCGTGCGGTGTGCTACTCGGGGTTCCGGGCTGGGCAGCACCCCGACCGAGGCGACGGCGCGAACAACCCGACCGACGAGCAGATCCTCGAAGACCTGCGCATGCTCATCGATGAAACGCCCTTCCGCCTGATCCGTCTCTACGACAGCCGAGAGAACTCCCAGGCAATCCTTGAGCTGATCGACGAGCACGACCTGCCACTGCGTGTCATGCTCGGCGCGTGGCTCTCGGCGGAGGTGAGCAACCCGAACTGCCCTTGGATGCCCGAGCCCTATCCAGAGGAGACGCTCGTCGCGAACATCCGCGACAACGCGATCGAAGTCGGGAAGGCCATCCGCCTCGCAAACCGCTACCCGGACATCGTGTCGTCCGTCGCGGTCGGCAACGAGGCGCTGGTCGATTGGACGGACCATCTCGTGCCGATCGAATCGGTGATGAGCTATGTCCGCGTCGTGAAGTCGGCGATCGACCAGCCGGTCACCGTCGCGGACAATTACGAGTGGTGGGCCCAGCACGGGCAGGCGCTGGCCGAGGAAGTCGACTTCGTTTCGATCCACGTCTATCCGGTCTGGGAGCAGCGCGGCATCGACGAGGGCATGAGCTACAGCATCGCCAACGTCCAGCGCGTGCGCGACGCCTTGCCCGACGCGCAACTCGTGATCACCGAGGCCGGCTGGGCGACGACCGCCAGCGAGTTCGGCGAGCGTGCCTCGGAAAAAGCCCAGCTGCGCTACTACCGCGAGCTGATGGGCTGGGCCGCGCAGGTCAACATCACGGTCTTCTTCTTCGCGGCGTTCGACGAGAGCTGGAAGGGCGACCCGGGCAACCCCATCGGCGCCGAGAAGCACTGGGGACTCTACTTTGAAAGCCGCGAGCCCAAGCTCACGATGCGGTCGCTCACTGCCGAAGAGCGCACGCCGGTCCCGCTGTCGACACCCCCCCACTCGCACTAATCGCTTTGGCGACTACAACTCGGTGTACTCGAACCAGTCGAAGTCGGCGTGCAATCGCGAGCCGGTCATGTCCTGGCAACAGATACCAACGAACGCGCCGGTGAAGTGGTCCCACCCGGCGCCGTAGTCATCACTGAGAATCGTCGCGTCGAGCTCGGGGCCGAACCAGCGCCAGTCGTCGGCGGGATCGAGGCGCACGCGGAACCGCAGCGAGGCATGATCCAGCTCTAATCGAAGATCGATCGGGCCGGTGTCGGGGGCGATGAGGTCGGAGGTGAGATCGTCGCGGTACGTCCCGTCGTCGGCTTGTGAGAGGCGCACAACACGATTGCCGTCGTCGTCGATGGTGACGTGCGCGTAGTACCAGCCGCGCGTGTCGTAGTACGCGATGAGGCCTGCCATCTGCTGGATCGAGCTCGGCTGAAACTCGACGCGTGTCGCGGCGCGGCACTTGAGGGCCTGCACGCGCCGCGCGATGAGCGACTGATCGAAGAGGCTGAACAGTGAGTCACGGCCGTGCAGCCGGCAGAAGCCTGCCCGCGCGTCGAGCCGGAGCCACGACGAATCAATCGGCGCGCGAAGCGATTGGAAGTGCGGGCTCAGGGTCGTGCTGTCGAACTGCTCGGTGTGATCGCGGCTGGCCTTGATACGTGGTGTGTCGCTCGGAACCTCTACCGACGCTTGCGGCTCGTTCCCGCCGCCTTCGAGGCGAAGCCAGCCGTCGTCGGTCCATGTGCAACGTTGGAGCGAGGTCTCGCGGCCGAGTATGCACCGGCGTTCGCTGCCGATCGGCCTACCGCCCAGGTGCGCGAGGATCGGCGTGCGGTCGTCGGCGTAAGTCAGGCTCGCGTGCCCGGACTTCTGGATCGTGCGTTCCGGATTTGTGCGCGCGGTAAGCATCGGGTAGTTCGGGTCGGTCTCGTAGGGACCATCGATCGAGGGCGATCGCGCGATGGTGACGGCGTGCTCCCAGGACGTGCCGCCTTCGGCGACCAGGAGGTAGTACAGGCCGTCACGCTTATAGAGGTGCGGCCCCTCGGTGACGCCCAGGTCCGTGCCCTTGTAGATGTTCTTGACCGGGCCGATGAGTCGGCGTGCGTCGTGGTCGTACTGCTGCAGCAGGATGCCGCCGAACGGATTGCGCCCCGTGCGGTGGTCCCAGATGATGCCGAGCAGCCAGTGCGAGCCGTCGTCGTCGTGGAACAGCGAGGGGTCGAAGCCGCTGGAGTTGAGGTAGATCGGCTCGGACCACGGCCCATCGATCGACTCGGCGGTCACGAGATAGTTCGGGAAGTCCGCCATCGCCTTGCCGCACGATCTGACGTTGGTGTAAATCAGCCAGAAGCGGCCGGGCGTATCGCCTTGCGGCGGCGTGTACGACAGGCACGGCGCCCAGACGCCGCCCGAATCGGGCACGCCGCGCACGTCGAGCTGGCTCGTGCGCGTGAGCGGCGACGGACATAGTTCCCAGTTCACGAGGTCGCGCGATCGGTGGATGCGAACGCCCGGAAACCATTGGAACGTGCTCGTCGCGATGTAGTACCACTCGCCGGCGCGGCAGATCGATGGATCGGGGTGGAAGCCCGGCAGGATCGGGTTGTTGATCGTGGTCATGCGTACGGTCTCTCTTCTGATTCATCGAGCTTCACGGAGCAGGTATCGCGCGCGGTGTGAGCGCTCTGGCGCGAACTACGCGCCCATGAGGATCTCAACGGTCCTTTGATCGAGCGCTTCGTAGGGCAAGGCCCGCGACGCGAGCGCGTCGCGATCGAACGTGCGTGCATGCAACGCCGCCGCGTCCGCTTGTGGGCCTGACGCGTGCGCGTTGATCTGCGCGAGCAACTCGCGCACACGCCCGTCGGCATTCCAACGCTTCGCCGCTTCGCGCAGCGCGATGTACGTGCGCATGGACCCCTTTGCGAACTCGACCACGTCGGCCCGGTCGGATGTTCGGTAGGCGTGGCTGTCGAAATGGCGATAGCCGGACCACGCGTGATCCTCGAGAAGCTTCACAAGAAAGAACGCCGACTTGGGGTTCTCCGAGCCGAACCGGAAGTCTTGGTCGTACCGCCCGCCGGCCTGGTCATTCAGATCAATATGAAACAGCTTCTTGGACCACAGCGCCATCGCGACCGCGTGGCTGAAATTGAGCCCCGCCATCTGCTCGTGCGCGACCTCCGGGTTGACGCCGACCACGCTCGGGTCGTCGAGCGAGTGGATGAACGCGAGGCAGTGCCCGATCGTGGGCAAGAAGATGTGCCCGCGCGGCTCGTTCGGCTTCGGCTCGAGAGCGAACCGGAATCCATAGCCCTTGTCGGCGTCGTACCGCACGAGCGTGTTGATTGCGTCCCGATAGCGGTCGAGCGAGAGCACCGGATCCTTCGAGGCATCGGTCTCAACGCCCTCCCGGCCGCCCCAGAGCACGAACATATCCGCACCGAACTCCGCACCAAGATCCATCGCGTGCAGCGCCTTGTGGATCGCGTACGCACGCACGTCCGCATCGTTCGACGTGAACCCGCCGTCCCGGAAAACTGGGTCGGAAAACAGATTCACCGTCGCCATGCACACGCGCAGACCCGTGCGATCGAGTGCGGCTCGGAAATCCGCCTTGATCGACTCCGCCTCGGCCGCCGTCGCGTCGATTGGGATGAGGTCGTTGTCGTGGAAGTTGACGCCGAGCACGCCGCCAGCCTCGCCGAGCAGGTCCACAATCTCGGCGGGTGACAGCGCCGAGCGCGTTGGCTCGCCGAAGGGATCGCGCCCTGGGTTGCCGACGGTCCAAAGGCCGAAGGTGAACTTGTCGGCGGGTGTTGGCAGTGGTGTCGCTGGTGCGGTCATGGCGTGTGGTCCGGTGTTGGGATCTGTTTCGGTGCTGGGCTCGAAAGTTGGTTGTCGGAGGCGAGCGTGTGAAGCGCCGCGTGTGCTGGCGAGAGATCGGCGTGCAGTCGCTCAAAGACGGCTCTCGCCTCGCGCATCACGGGCACGGTCGCGGCGACGGGCTCGATCGGCTGCGCTGGGCGTGACCAACCCCGCGCCAACGCACGCGCATCGAGCGCGGCGTCAATGGAAACCGCAGCACATATCGCCGCGCCAAGCGCTGGCCCCTCCTCAACCTCCAGCGGCACGACCGGACAGCCGAACGCGGTCGCCAGGATGCGACACCACTCCGGCGAAGCCGACCCGCCGCCCGTGACGCGCACCGTCGAGGGCGCGATCGTGGCATCACGCACGATGTCCAGAATCGCAGCCAGGTTGAACGCAACACCCTCGAGCACCGCGCGCATCAGGTGCGCACGCGTGTGCGATCGCGTGAGGCCGATCCATCCGCCGCGAGCCTGGGGATCTGGAATCGGGCATCGCTCCCCCGTGAGGTACGGCAAGAAGATCAGCCCCTCGCACCCGGCAGGTGCCTCGCCAGCCTCTCGCAAGAGGTCGTCGAACGCGACGCCCGGCGAGATCGTGTCGCGTGCCCACTCGAGGCTTCCCGCGGCCGACAGCATGCAGCCGCTGTAAAGCCATGCGCCGCGCTGCCGTTCCGAACCGGTCGCATCACAGAACAGATTGATTCGCCCTGGCTTCGCCAAGGAGCTCGTTGGCGTGTGATCGGTTTTCGGCTCATCCAGCGGCGCGAGCACGACGCCGCTCGTGCCGAGGATCGCCAGTGCCGACCCAGGGTCGGTCACGCCCGCGCCGAGCGCCGCAGCTTGGTTGTCGCCCGATCCGATCGCAATCGGCGTGCCCGCGGGCAAGCCCGTGTGCTCTGCCGCCCAACGTGTGACTCGGCCGATCGCGGTGCCCGACTCATGCACCGCGGGCAGCATCGCGCGATCGATCTTGAGTGCATCGAGCACTGCGGGCGACCAATCGCGCGTGCGCGGGTCGAGCAGCATCGTTCCCGACGCGTCGCCCACGTCCGTCGCGAGCTCGCCGGTGAGTGCGAGCGCGAGATAGTCCTTTGGGAGGCAGAGTGCCGCGACGCGCTCGGCGTGTGCCGGCTCGTGCGTTCGCAGCCAGTGGAGCTTGGGCGCCGTGAGCCCGGTGAGCGGCGGGCAGCCGGTGCGCTCGACGCACGCGGCCCGGCCGCCGAGGGCCGACTCGATCGGAGCGAGGCTCGACTCGGTGCGCTGGTCGTTCCACATCAGCGCTGGGTGGATGGCGTCAATGGTGTCGCTGCCCGCGCGATCGAGCGCAGCCCGGTCGAGAAACACCGACCCGTGCATCTGCCCGCTCAGGCCGACCGCGGCGATCGAGCTCGCATCGAGGCCGCCCGCAACCAGCGATCCAACCGCAGCGGCGGTCGCGTCCCACCATCGCGATGGCGGCGTCTCGGCCCAGCCCTGCCGCGGCCTATCGAAGTCGAGCCCGTGGCTCGTAGTGCCGACCACCTGCCCCGCGCGATCCACCGCGATTGCTTTGACACCCGAGGTGCCGAGATCGATGCCGACGAAGATCGGTGTCCGGAATGTCATGCCTTGCTCCACCGCCATGCGTGATACTCCGAGGCGGACGGTGCCCGGCCGCGCGTGCCCGGCCAAGACGCCTTCGACCGCTGTGCTCTGTAATCTAGCGTCTGCGGAGCACGCGCCGACCAGCGCGGCGGCCGAGGAGATTGACCCATGGCGAAGTTGATGACGTGGTCGGTGGTTGTGATGTCGATCGTCCTCGCGGCGGCAGCACGCGGCGACGCCTCGGTGCCGGATGGTGCCACCTCGATGATCGGATCCTTGGGCGATGTCCGCATGACTGGTGTCGAGCCGCTCAGCACGGGCGAATCGCTGACGGTCCGCGTCGCCGAAGTCGGCGAGCACCCGTGGTCGTCGCAGGTCGCCTGGCACATTGACTCGGGCGTCGAGGTTGGCGACGTGCTCCTGTTGCGCGTTCGCTGCCGCACGCTGCAAGCCGACACGGGCGAGGGCGCGTTCGGCCTCAACGTTGAGCAGTACGAGGGCGACTGGTCCAAGCTCGCCTCGGCCGGCTATCTCGTGCCAAAGGAGTGGACGACATTCAACCTCCCGTTCGTTGCGGACCAGGCCTACGGCCCCGGCCAGTGGCAGGTCGCTCTGCACCTCGGCTCGATCTGGCAAGACATCGAGTTCGCCGAGGTCTCGCTGCTCCAAATGCCCGCCGGCACCGATATCGGCACGCTGCCCCGCACGATGACCTCATACGCCGGCCGAGCGATCGATGCCCCGTGGCGAGCCGAGGCGCTCGAACGCATCGAGAAGCTCCGCGTGTCGGACGTGCGTGTCATCGCCGTCGACGAGCAAGGCGTGCCCATCGCGGGCGCGACGGTCACCGCGGAGCAGACACGCTCGGCGTTCGCCTTCGGCTCGGCGATCACCGCACGCCACGCGTCGGGCACCGAGCAACCCCTGTCGCCCTACCGAGCGATCGCAACCCAGTTCTTCAACGAGATCGTCTTCGAGAACGCGATGAAATGGGAGCACCACGGCCTCGGTGACCAGCGACAGATAGACGCCGCACTCGTCTGGGCACTCGACAACGGCATGACCGCACGCGGGCACACGCTCGTCTGGCCCGGCTGGAGAAACCTCCCCGCCAGCGTGAAGGCGCTCGAGCACGATCCGTTCGCTCTCAGCCGAGCCGTTGAAAGCCGCGTTGTTTCGACGGTCTTTCGGTACCGACGGCGTCTGGCCGAGTGGGACGTGGTCAACGAGGCGTATGCCAACCACGACCTCATGGACATCCTCGGATACGACCACGTCGCCAAGTGGTTCCGCATGGCCGACGCCGCCGCCCCCGAAGCGCGGATGTACATCAACGACTACGGCATCCTCACCGCAGGCCGAGTCGGCTCGCCGCAACAAGACGCGTATTTCAACCTCATTACGCAACTGCTTGCGGATGGCACGCCGGTCGAAGGCATCGGCATGCAGGGCCACTTCGGAGGCTTGCTCACGCCACCGGCTGTCATGGTCGACATCTTCGATCGCTTCGCAACGCTCGGCCTGCCGATCAAGATCACCGAGTACGACCTGAACTCCGACGACGACGCGCTCCAGGCCGACTACCTCCGCGATGTGCTCATCGCCGCGTACAGCCACGAGGCGGTCGAGGGTGTCGTCATCTGGGGTTTCTGGGCGGGCGCGCACTGGCGGCCCGACGCCGCGATGTTTCGCGAGGACTGGACGGCAAGGCCGCACGCCGATGTGTGGCGCGAGCTCGTGCTCAACGAATGGAAACGCGTCGAGCCCGCGACGACCAACGCCGAGGGAGTCGCGACAATCCGTGCCCACCATGGCACGTACGCGGTGCGTGTCTCAAGGCCCGACGGGCGTGCCGCCAAGATCGACGTAGAGGTCGCAAACGACGCCGGCCCCATCCGAGTGGTGGTGCGAGACCGACCGGCCCGACGTTGATCTCGCGGGAGATCTGTTCGGGGCTTCCAGCCTGGGGGCCGGCATAATTGCTGTCCGAAATCGCCTGTGCCGAGGCACACGGCCTTTGATCGGCAAATGCGCAAAGACGCCGGGACAAGCCCGAGGGTTCAACAGGCGCAGCAGGACGCTTCCCGACCTTTGCAACTGACTGCGCCACCCCCTCTCACGCGACAGCGGTCACAAGCGAGCCTTTCGTAAGATCAAGGCCGGCTGATACCATGGGGCAACATGGATGGCTCCGATCCGCCCAATCCGCACAGAGACATGTCGGCAGCGGACGCGCTGACGAGCACTGTCTACGGCAGTCTTCGCGAGATCGCGGGCAAGCTGTCCAACCCTCGCCAGGCCGCCCTGCAGCCAACGCTTGTGGTACACGAAGCGTACGTTCGTCTTGCCCAGTCTGGCTCGCTCGCATTTGAGAGTAAGGAACACTTCCTCGCCGTGGCAGCCAAGGCGATGCGGCATGTCGTTGCTGACGCTGCTCGGGCTCGCAACGCCCAGAAGCGAGGCGGCGGATGGATGAGAATCACACTCGCCGGCATGGCGGAGGGCGACAGCAGCGCCCTGGACTACGGCTTCGAGGAGGTCGCGCACGCGATCGATGCGCTTGAGCAGGTTTCACCCCGACAGGCGCGTATCGTCGAGCTGCGCTTCTTCGCGGGGCTGACGGTCGAACAGGTCGCGCAAGCTTTGGGGGTTAGCGATCGGACGATTCGCAACGACTGGCGCGTCGCGCGGGCGTGGCTACGCACAGAGCTTGACGAGAGTTGCTCGTGAAGGAAACAGAGGGTTCCAGCTCGGGGCACGAGCGTCTGGGAGCGTTGTTCCTCGAAGCGTGCGATCTCTCTGCCCAAGAGCGTGGCCCGTTCCTTGATCGTGCATGCGGAGACGACACGGGCCTGCGAGAGAAGCTCGCCCGTATGTTGGACGCGGACGAGCGCTCCGACGTCTTGTCTGACCCCGGCGGCGGCCGCGCGGTGGCGCGAGCGGCGATAGGCCAGCCCGACTCGATCGCGGGCTACAGGGTTGTGCGTGAGATCGGCCGCGGCGGCATGGGAATTGTGTACGAAGCCGTGCAGGCGTCGCCCGAGCGGCGCGTGGCGATCAAGGTCATTCGACCGGAGTTTGCTTCGGCGGTGCTGCGCGATCGCTTTGCTCGAGAGGCAGAGGTTCTGGGGAGGCTGCAGCACCCGGGGATCGCGCAGATTTTCGAGGCCGGCGAGCACGACGGCACGCCGTACATCGCTATGGAGTATCTCGACGCGTCTTCGCTAGCGCACTGCAGTGACGCCTCGGCGTGGAGCGTCTCCGAGAAGCTTGCGATCATCGCCCGTGTGCTTGACGCCGCGCATCACGCGCACCAGAAGGGCATCGTCCACCGCGATTTGAAGCCGGAGAACATCTTGGTCCTCCGCGTCGACGACCAGTCGGCATGGACGCCGAAGATCGTGGACTTCGGCATTGCCGCGGCGCTCGAGTCGGAGGTCGTCGCGACGATCACCGGCGAGTCCGACGGCGGTTTTATGGGCACGATCGCGTACATGAGCCCCGAGCAGATCGAACGCCCGGCGGACGTGGACGTTCGAGCCGACATCTATGCGATCGGCGTGATCGCGTACGAGCTTCTCTCGGGCGTGCTCCCGATCGAACTCGCTGGGACGTCGCTGCCGAACGCGACGCGTCGCATCGTTGAGTCTGAGCCGACACGACTCTCGCGCGCACTGCCGGGGGTGAACCCCGACGCCGAGGTGATACTTGCCAAGGCGCTGTCGAAGGAGCCATCGCGGCGGTACGAGTCCGCGGCGGAGTTCGCGGCGGATATCCGGCGCTGCCTCCGTGGCGAACCGATCACCGCGCGTCAGGCGAGCGGGCTCTACATCGCATCACGCTTCGTGTCCCGGCATCGCGTCGGCGTTTCGGCCACCGCACTCGCACTGGTCGCGCTCGTTGCGCTTGCCGCGGCCTCCTCCGCCCTTGCGATCCGGGAGAGCGAGGCTCGGCAGACGACCGAGAAGATCCTTTATCGATCCGCGCTCGCTGGGGCACAGGCGGCCCTCCGGGAGCACAGTCCGGGGCTCGCCGGCGATCGCCTCGACGACGCACCACGCTGGCTGCGAGGCTGGGAATGGGACCATCTCAACGCACGCCTCGAGCGTCACGCCGTTGCCGAATCGATCAATGCCAATAGCGGAACGCCCACAGCCGGTGCCCACCGATGGGACAGCACGGGGAAGCTGCTACACGTCACTGCACTCCGCGAGGGTGTGCTTCACCTTACGACCATCGACATCGAGTCGCGGTCGATAGTGCGTGACATTCCGATTCCGCACGCCGAGCCGCTCGGCGACGACACGCTGGACCCGACCGTCGCATCGATCGCACCGGGTGGCAATCGGGTGCTGCTCATCTACGGCGGGCGCGGGGTCGCCGAGGTCATCAACGTCGGGACGGTCACACACACGCAGGAAAGTCGGCCGGCAGAAGACACGATCATCCATCTCGGCCAGGTGCCTCGCGCACCGTCGGCCTCGATCGGCGCACAACTCGCGACGAAGACTGTGTCGGGCTTTGAGGTCTACTGGAACGGCCGGTCCTGGCAGCCGATCTCGGTCGTGCCGGCGGCAGGACTGGGCGACGTCTACATCGCAGAGATGCGCCCGTCCGCTGCGGAGCGACTCCACGTGCTCGTCGACGCAGAGAGCCACCGCATCTGCTGGGTGCCACCGCTAAGCCCCTCGATTCGCAGCATCGACGTGTCGGCCGATCAACCGCTCGTTGTCGTGGTCGACAACGGCCTTCGTGTCCGCGTCTTCGATCATTCCGCCGGCTCAGGGCTTGAATCGGAGCGGCCTTGGACGCCGATGGTGCCGGAGCAGGGAAAGGTGCGAAGTGTCCGGTTCTCGAGCAAGCCAGGAGTGCTCGTCCTCCACTCGACAAGCGGACGGATCGATTGGATCGATGTCGCGACGGGCGCCCTCCTGCGAAGTGAATCGTCAATCAACCGGCCAGCGTGGATCATCGTGCGTCCGAACACCGCAGATGGCATCAGCACAAACGCGATCATTGCGATCTCTTCACGTGGCGCGATAGACATCTGGGATGACGACACAGTCCCTGATGACATCCTGCGCGGGCACAGCGCGTGGGTCTCCGCAGTCGAGGTCTCGCACGACAGTTCCGCGCTGCTCACAAGTGCATGGGACGGCACCGTTCGGGCGTGGAACGCCGCCACAGGTGAAGAGATCAGCACAGTCACCCTGCCGTCGCTTGCGGGTGACTACGACGCGGTGATGGATATCGCAATGGACCGCCTTGAGATCATCGCACTCATGCTCACCGGCCAGCATCAGCACGGGCGCGCTTATCGAGTCGACATTCGATCGGGTGCTGTTGAAGATCTCGGTATCCGCATCAAGGGGCCGCACCCCCTTGTGTTCTACGACCGCGATGGCACGCCGCATATCATCGCGCGCGAAGCAAGCTATGACGACGACGCCGAGCCGAGCGACGTCCGCCTTCACACCGGCATCGCCTCCGCGGCGGTCTTCGTTCCAAGCCAACCTCACGCCCCCAAACTCGTGGTTGGTGTTGCCGAGAACGGCTGGCTGACCGTGGTCAGGATCGACGAGCGCGGCGTCGCGCGGTCCAAGCCGCTCGATCGGCCCGTGGAGGCATGGCACAACGGGGTCGCCCTCGCGATTGATCCGACCGAGCGGGCGTTCGCCGTGGCAACGCCGACAAGCAGCGCCGAGGTCGTCAACATCGCGACCGCGCGAAAGGTCGGCACGCTCGAAGGGCACACCGACGAGGTGCTCTGCATCGCGTGGTCTCCCGACGGCGATCGCATCGCCACCGGCTCGCGCGATGGCACGATCGGGATCTGGGACGGCGCGACCTTTGACCTATTGGTGCGGCTCGAGGGACACACCGACTACGTCGCCGACATCGCGTGGAGCCACGACGGCACGACGCTGTACTCCGCCTCGGGCGACCGCACCGCGCGCCTCTGGAAGACGGCTTCAACGAGGTAGCTCATCGAGCGTGGGGGCGTCGCAGCCTTTCGCATTCGATGATGTCTCCCCCTGAACGCGCAGCGGCTCGTGCCGTCGGATCGACTTGCAATCAAGAGGATCGGACATGGCCAGGAAACGCCATTCAGCCGAGGCGATCGTGAACAAGCTTCGTCCGGCAGAGGTCGATCCGTCGAAGGGCGGCTCGGTGGTATCTGTATGCACACTGCTCGGCGACGAGCGCAACTGGTTCGAGCCGGCTGAGTCATTGGACCCTGCAAGGGCAGGCCGACCCGAGGGCCCGCCCAGAATGCAAACATCTCGGAAAAATCAGAATCTGCTTCCGGGTCCGGCATCCTTTTACGACTAGGTATACGGAGCCGGCGGCGAGACCGCGTTGCGACAGCATGGCTGCCGCGGGCTCGCAGGAGAGTGTTATGAAGTCTGTCGGATTCGTTGTTTTCGTCCCCGCGTTGATCGCGTTGCAGACCGTCGCTGCCACGGCTCAACTGTCGGTGCCCGACCTCGGGATCACGAATGATGCCTCGTACCAAGCCGCGGTTCAGGCGATCCGGACCAGCGAGTATGTCCGGGCCGACTATGCCCTCGATCCGGAGCCACGGATACCCGCGGCACTCGCGGGGCTCGCCGCGTACGCAGCACGCAATCCGCTCGCCGACGAGGGGCAGCTTCACACGTTCCTCCACCTGTACGACCAAGCCCTTCGGGCGGCAGATGGTGAGCCGGGCGAAGAACGCCTCGAACGCACGTCCGACCTCATGATCGCAATGCGTTTCTCTGTTCCCTTTGACCACATGGCCCACGCCGTGCTTGCAGGGACGGACAGCCACGTCGGCAATGACGCGCTCGGCCTGCTCGGGCTCGTGCTTCCCGAGGTGGAGAGCTATGAGGAGTTCGAAGAGCAAACCAGAGCGTTCACGCGATACCGCCGTCGAGACTTCGCCAACGACAGCGAGTGGTCCACCATCCTGGTGATGGGGCTGCTTGGCCGCGACCTGCGTGGAGGCGCAAGGCCCGCCCTTGCCTCGGTGGTGACCGATTACCTGCGCGACGAACTGTTCTCGCTCGAAGGCGGCACGAAGCAACGCTTCCAAGACGTCGACGCGGCGATCGCCGCGCTTCCCGCTTCGTACGCCGAGTACGCGGCCGCACTTGCGAGCACGAGCGCCGTTCTCGAGTCAGCGACCAACGACGACGACGCCGAGGCAGCACTCCTCTGGTCTGAGGTGCTTGCGGGTTTCCAAGACGCACGGGTAGAGGCCGACACGGTGCTGCTCCAGATCATTGATCTTCCCGACGTGCCCCTCCGAACCGCGATCGATCGGGGTGATGTCCCCTCGGCACGACTCGATGCCCAGAACGCGTACAACCGGACGATCGACAACCTCGCAGGGACGCGAGCCCGTATTTCGGCGAACACGTTCCTCCTGTTCCAGTCCGACTCCGAAGAAGTCAGGCAGATCGCTGCACGTGCCCGCGAGGTCGGCGATGGACAGATGGAAGCGACGAGCCGCTTCGCGTCTCTTGGCGCGGGGTTCGAGGTCGCCAGCAGCCTCTTCAACGTTGGCAAGGCTTTCGTCGGGAAAAACCCCTTCGAGATCGCCGGAGCGTTGGGTGACTCGGTCATCACCACGCTCGAGGCCGGCGGGACCCTTGAACCCATCCGCTCGGCCGACGAGCAAATCTTCGATGAGATCGTCGCGACACGCCAGCAAATCGCCGCGCTGACCGACCTCGTCGATGTCAGGTTTGATCGGGTCGAATCGCAGCTCGAGGGTGTCTACTTCGCGATGACCGCGGGCTTCGACGGACTCGTCAACGACATCGCGGATCTCCAGGTCGACGTCAACACACTCCGACGCGACATCGAGGATCAAGCCGCCGCGCTGGACCGCATCGAAGACTGGCTCCGCACCCTCGGTCAAGACGTGGTCACCTCCCAATTCGCGGTGAGCACCAATCTCGTGCTGAACTTCCGCGACCAGAACGGCATCGACCTTGACTACGCAACGGGATTCATCACCGGGCTCAACGAGTTCGCGACCTACGGCGAGACCACCGCAGCGCTCCCCACGTTCGCCGGCCCGGGGCCGCAGACCATCACCATCGACAACGCAGCCGCGCTGCTGAACGGCTCGCCTGTGTCGCAGTCGCTCAACGATCTCGCAGACTTCGCAAGCAGCTTCAGCCCAGCAGCCGCGGCACAGCTGCCCTCGGGCGCCATCCCTGCCCCCTATCACTGGAGCCAGGCGGCGACCTTCTACAGCCAAGCGGTTCGTGAGAATCCCTGGTACTTCGCGTTCCAGCAGTCCGCGCCGGAAGGGCAGGACCTTATTAATCCGCTCATCGACTCGGGCGACCGGATCACCAATCTCACGGCCGCACTCGACGACCCCGAAGCCGTGCTGCTCCCCCTTGTCGACGACTACCTCGACACGGTCGATGCGATGCAGGAGCGCGTCGAAGCGATCCGAGACTCGGTGCTCGACGACCTCAAGTTCCGCGACCAAGGGGTGCTCGTGCTCGATCCCTGGGGCGGGTTCGGCCAAGACCTCACCGACGTGACGGAGACAGGCTTCTTTCCGCAGTCGGGCGGCCAGACTGTCCTCAGGCCGCGCTTCGAACAGGACCCACTGAGTATCTTCAGCCGTGTTTTCACCATGCCGTTTGCGCCCGGCGACCCGCGGAACTGGGATCTCTTCCTCGGATCGGTCTGCGGCACGCGGGGTGACGCCTGCCAGATTCCGATGCTTGTCTATCTGCTGGAGAGGGCAGAGAACACGACCGCGAGCTATCGCATCGGCTACTACGCCGACATGGAGTCGCTCGCCAACTGCACGTTCGGCCCGGGCAGCGACCCTCAGTTCGTCGACGGCGAATCCGTGGCGGTCTTCCAGGTCGTCTTCCAGATCGATGCGGAGATCGATGGCATCCCACAGACCTTCGGTTTCGTCCGTGAGATCCGGGCCCGCGTGCGGGAACTCGTGAACGTCGGTCCTCCGCCTAGCTACGTTCCGACATGGCAGCCTTTCTGCGACTTCAGCGACGGCACGTACGACTTCGAACAAGCCGCCTCCGACGTCGCCGACAACATCTTCGATGCCCCAGGGTTCTTCAAGCTCGCGGAAGTCGACGACTTCCGTCTCGACCCGGCTTTCCAGGGCGTGAGCTTTGTCGAGGATTTGTCGTCGGGCAACGCGCTGAACGGGACAAGGCGTTTCTACCTGAACAACCGCCTGAGCGTGAACTCGTTCACGACACTCGACTTCCAGTACATCTCCGACCGCGTGCTCAGCGTCAGCGACTTCATGCCCGACGGCACGCCCGTGACCGGCGACGCCCTCGAAGAACTCGTCACCCGCTTCCATGAGGCACGCGACCAGGTTTGGGCCGACGTGATCGCCGACAACACACCGAATGACGCGAACAGTGTGACTTCACTCGCGGAACTCGCGATCAACCTCGAGGCGTTGCTCGACGCCTTCAGCACGCTCGTCGTGCCCGACACGCTCGAAACCAGCACAATCGCCCGCTCAGCGCTCCGCGGCAATCCGCTGACGAGCGATATGGCCCTCGAGATGCCCGGCACGTTCGACCTGTTCGCGCCCTTGATCGGCGAGAACATAAACAGTCCGTTCTATGACCTATCGGCCGACTACGGAGAGCGAGCGGCTCTGCTCGGCAACGAACTGCTCGCCGCCCTAGAAGAGTCGCCGCAGACAATCGGCTACCACGCGTGGTCACTCGCCGAACTCCGCGAGACTCGCGACCTCGCCTTCCGCCTCGCGCTCGACGACACCTACACCGCGGTCCCCGGCATGGCACTCGACATCCCGGCATCGAGCGGTGTCCTCGCCAACGACGTGAAGCAGACCTTCAGCACCGTACATGTCGATACCGGTGATACACCCGACGGCTCGGCCTTCGCCGTGATCCCACCCGTCAACGGCGTCCTCACGATGGATCCGGATGGCGCCTTCCGGTACACACCCAACCCTGGCTTCCAGGGCGAGGACGTTTTCAGCTACACCGCATTCGTCGACTACACGGGACGCATCGACACCGGGCCCGGCGGGTCGCCTCCGATCGCTCGGAGCGACTACGCGACAGTGATCATCCGCGTCGGCGTGCCGCAAGACCAACCCGGAGCCTGGGCGCCCGCGTACGATTCCGCGGACATGTTCGACCTGATCGCCTTCCTTCGCGTCTATGACGCGGGCAATGCAGCTGCGGACATCGCGTCACCGTCAGGAACGCTCGATGCCCAGGATGTCAGCGCGTTCGTCGAAGCAATCGACGACGCGAGCGAGTAACCAAACGACAGTGGTTCAGCGTGCGACATCAGGCCGCCCCGCAACGCGAGCGGGACCGTCGGGCCTGCCGGGCGGTTATTCGCGTCGCAGGTTGCCGATGGGGCCGGACCGCGCAGGCTACAGATGCTTGGCCAACACCACTCTGCGCGCCTGATCCAGACGCTCCGCGGATGCGAGCAACATCCGCATCCTGGCAACTCCTCGGCGTGACCCTCGCTGGCATCCTCAACGAGCACCAGCTGCGCGTGATCGACTAACTCGAAGCCCAAAGCAGATCCTGCGAGAGCAGATCGCTGCCAAGCGAATGCGGCTCACCGATGTTGAGCGGCGTTGGGACACGAGCCCCCATCTGCCCGCGCGAGGCGGGTCCAACGGTCGGAACAGGCGCAACAGGACGCCCGCCAACCGCAGCAACGTACCGTGCTGCCAAGTCGTACCCCCTACTCCTTCAACCGGCCGCGCATTTTCCGGTGCAGCAGCCGCCCGCTTCGGCTCGCAAGCCGGTGCACGGACCTGGCGTGACGCAGCGGCACCTCGCAACTCTGCGACCCGGCGCACTAGCTCGCGAAGCTGTGAATGCGCCGACCCGAAGTGGTGCGAAGCATCGAGTTACGATACCCGCACCGCCACCGCCAGCAGCTCCGGTGCGCGGCAATGCGACTCATCGCAACTCGATTTCGCGCCCGATACCTGCCCGCTCGCGATCTCGAGCGGCCGACGACAGGCCGTACGAGCACTCGTGGAGACGAGGTCATGAGCCCAACTGCTACACGCGGCCGGGCGTGCGTGATGACCGTGGCCTCGCGGACCGCGTTCGGATCGATCCCGTGCCGGCATAGCAAGGCCGGCGGCGGGAACCGGCGAGCACGCCCGCCACACCGAGGAGTGCCGCGCCCGCCGGTGCGGGAACGACTCGCAGCCTGGCAGCGCTGCCGGTGTAGTCAATGGTAAAGAACAGGTTGTCGCCGAGCTCCGGCGCGTCGATACCCGTGAATCGGCCGTCGAGCGAGCCCGACGAGGTCACGATGTCGAACGCGTCGCCGTCGGTGGGCGTGTAATCCGCGCCGAGAGCGACCTTGAGCGTGCCGCCGAGCGTTGCCGTGTCGGTGCGGTGTGCGATGACGTCGTGCGACGAGAGGTCCAGCACGTCGATGACGAGTTCCGCGGCGCTGCCGAGAGACACGTCACCGATCCACTCGATCGTGCCAACGGTCAGCAGACTCGAGGCCAGACCGGGCGCGACGCTGCCTTCCAAGGTGATCGGCGCATCGCTGCCGAAAATGCTGCCCTGGCCGAAGATCGTGCCTTCGAGCGTGGCGTCGCCGACCGACGCGATACGCGCGTCGCCGCCCGTCAGAACCAGGCCGCCCGCGCCGATCGAGAGGACCTGCGCATCACCCGTGACAAGCATCTCCCCCGAGACATCGAGAAAGTTCGAGACAACGTCGACCGTGCCGCCATCGAGCGCGAGCGTTGCGCCGTCGTCGACGAACATGCCGTTGGTGCCCCGAAGCGTGCCGCCCGGTCCAACGCGCACTTCGCCCGCGGGACGGATGAACGTCTGGCCCGTCTCGATGCGTCCGCCGGAATCGATCGTGGTGAGACCCGCGTTGGTGTACCGGAACACCAACATCACGCCGCCGTCTTGCACAGTGGTTGTCGACCCGGCGAAGGTGTCCGCGAGCGTGACGTTGTCCACGCGGCCGCCGGTCACGAGCACGGAGCCGCGGTTCGCAAACGGGCCGGCCGCGAACTGACCGAGCGAGACGCGCCCGCCCGGCTGCACGACGAGTTCGGCGCCCGACTCGTTCTCGAATCGCGCCGCACGGACGGTGCCATTCGAATCCAACCTTGTGACGCCCAGATTCCTGTACTCGAGCACGGCGATACGCCCAATCCCTGTCCCGCCGCCGACGATCGTCTCACCCGATGCAGACGTCTGGAAGACATCAAAGTTCTCGATGAAGCCGCTCAGTGCTTCGACGCGGGCATCGTTGCGGAAAAACGGATCGCGGCCGCTCGCGCCGATCCGCTCGATTCGCGCTTGATCTTGGAGCCGCAGGACCGATCCGCTCCTGTTTTCGAACCCCGTGCTGATCTGAAGACGCGCGACCCCACCCATCTCGAGCAGCCCCTCGTGCCGGAACTCTTCCACCGTGGCTCGACACTGGCCGCTCATCGACGTCTCGCTCCCGCCGAACGTCTTGAAACTCCGGACGCCATCGATCTCACCCCCGGTCCGCATAATCAAGGAGCCGCGCACGTCGAAGAGGTTGCTCACGTCGAGCAACCCATCCGAACCCACGGTCAGCGAGCCCAAGATGTTGGCGTTCACCGCGTTGATGGTCTGATTCTCAAGCAGCCGGTTTTCGAGCGCACCGACCGTGAACGTCTGGCCGGCGGCGGCCGCGGTGAGCATGAGCGGGAGGGCCGCGATGCGATGCGGACGGGTCATGGGTAGTCTCTCCTTGAGCTCGCGGCGGCATGGCCGGACACCGACACCGCGTCATGAAGGCCATGCGCGCCCGGCGCGAACCGAGAATTTTCTTTCTGAGCCGACTCGAACGGCCGTGAGGGCCGTTTCGAGACGACCTGGCTAGTGACAAAACCGACCGCACGACCGATAAGGCCCGCCGCGTGATCGACGACACCGAAATCGTGCTGGAAGGATTTGACCCCGCGGATCGGGAGCGGTTGCGCACGCTCGTGCCGCAGGTCTACGACCAACTGCGACGCCTCGCGTCCTCATGGATGGGCGACGAGCGTCCGGGCCACACGCTCCAGCCGACGGCGGTGGTCAATGAGGCGTACCTCCGCATGGCCGAGCAGGATGACGCGCGCTTCAACGACTCGTCGCACTTCTTTATCATCGCCGCTCGAGTCATGCGTCGCGTCCTCGTCGACCACGCCCGAGGTCGAAAACGCCAGAAGCGCGGCGACGGCTGGCACCGCGTCACGCTCGCCGGCCTCGGCTCAAACGACGCCGCCCGCGCGGTCGACCTCCTCGCGCTTGCCGACGCGCTCGACCGGTTGGGCGAACTCGACACGCGGGCTGCCAGCGTCGTCGAGCTCCGGTTCTTCGGCGGCCTCGACATCGACCGGACCGCCGAGGTGCTTGGCATCGCGCGGAGCACAGCGGCCGAAGACTGGCGGTTCGCGCGGGCGTGGCTGGCAAAGGAGCTGTTCGAGTGACCGAATCGGACTACCGCCGGCTGCGCCAAGCATTCACGCGAATCGCCTCGTTGCCCAGGGACGAGCGCGACGCGGCACTCCGCGAGCTAAGCGCGGAGGACGAGGCGCTACGCCGCGAGGTCGAAGCACTGCTCGAGCACGATCGCTCCCCGAGCGACGTCTTCGATGCCGCGGCCTCGAGCATCGCGCGAGAGCTCGACGCCGCCGCCTCGCCTGCCGAGCAACCGGAATCGATCGGCCCATACCGCGTTCTCGGCATCCTCGGCGAGGGTGGCACGGGCACCGTCTACCACGCGCAACAGGACGACCCGGACCGCGAGGTCGCGGTCAAGGTCCTGCGCGATCGCCTGCTCTCACGCTCGGCAACGATCAGGTTCAACCTCGAGATCGAGGTGCTCGGCCGACTCAACCACCCGGGCATCGCGCGAATCTTCGACGCCGGGACCGCTTCGGTGTTTGGCGGCCAGCGCCGGTACTTCGCGATGGAGCTCGTCCGCGGGACCACGATCACGCGGTTTGCCGAGCGGCACGACCTCAGCGCGCGTGAACGGGTCACGCTCTTCTGCCGCGTCTGCGACGCGGTGCAACATGCCCACCAGCACGGTGTCGTCCATCGCGACCTCAAGCCCGACAACATCTTGGTCGAGGGCGACCTCGCCACCGCCGAGCCCAAGGTGCTCGACTTCGGCATCGCACGCGTGATCGGCGACGAGCTCGCCCCGACCAGCGCCGCGACGCTGCACGGCCAGCTCGTCGGCACCCTCGCGTATATGAGCCCCGAGCAACTCTCGGGCGACAAGTCCGAAATTGACACCCGCGCCGACGTCTACGCGTTGGGCGTCGTCCTCTACGAGCTGCTCGTCGGGCGTGCACCCTTCGATGTGTCGGGCAGCTCGATCACCGAGGCGATCCGCATCCTGCGAGAAACCAGGCCCGACCAGCCCAGCACCGTCACCCGGCAGTTCGACCGCGAGCTCGAGACCGTCGTGATGACCGCGATGGATCGCGATCGATCAAGACGCTATCCGTCGGCAAGCGAGCTTGCGGCGGACGCACGGCGTTGGCTCAACGACGAGCCGATCGCGGCCCGACCGCCCAGCCGCGTCTACGTCGCGCGGAAGTTCGCCAAGCGTAATCGCGTGGTGCTGTGCGCGGTCGCCCTCGTCTTTGTCGCGATGGCAACGGGCATGCTGCTTGCCATATCTTCATCCGTACGCGAGGCGGACGCGCGGCGCGACTCCGACAGGCTCGCGCAGCTCGCAGCGGAGCGCGAGCAAGCCACTCGAGCCGCTCTCGAGGTGAGCAAGGCCTCGAGAACGCTGCTCGAGAACGCCCTGCAGAGCATCACGCCCGCATCGGCGCAGGGGCGCGATGTGAGCCTGCTCCGCGAGGTGCTCGACGACGCGACCGACGCCGCGTCACGCGACCTGGCACGGTTCGACGCCGAACGGGCCGAGATGATGGCGGTCTTCGGGAACGTGTACCTCACCATCGGTGCGCTCACGGAGGCCGAGTCCACGCTGCGCCAGGCACTAGACGCGGCGCTCGAGTCGGGCGATCCCGAGCTGATTGACGAGTCGGAGTTCCAGTACGGGGCGGCGCTCAGCCACCTCGGCGACCTCGATCGTGCCGCGAAGCTCCTCGAGGTCGAGCGTCCACTCGATCTTCCGGGTCGCGACCCGCTGGTTGCGCGTCGGCTGACGCTCCTCGCGGAGATCTGCCTCAACCTCGGCGACCCGGACGCGATCGATCGTGCGCTGGAAGCAACGCGGTACGCGGAAACGATCGACAGTGTCTCCGCGGCAAAGGCCCGCTTCGTGTACGCCGCAGCATTGCGTCGCTCTGGCCAACTCGACAACGCCGAGGCCGAGTTCCAGCTCGCTGCCGACGCCTTCACAGAAGCAGACGATCCGATCGGCACGAGCACAGCGGTCAACTCCTTGGCCGCCATCGCGCGCGCGCGTGGCGACCTCGAGCGCGCCGAGACCCTGTATCGCGAAGCTCTGGGCCTCCGCAGGAGGGTCGACGGGCGTCCCCATCCGCAGACGGCTGTCATCCTGTCAAACCTCGGGCGCACGCTCTTCCTACGAGATGACTTCTCGGGGGCACTCGCAACACTCGATGAGGCGGTCGCGATGCTCCGCGTGATCTACACCGAACCCCACGTCCGCGTCGCGATCCCGCTGGCGACACGCGGCCGGGTGCTCAGCGAACTCGATCGCCACGGCGACGCCGAGAAGAACCTCACCGAAGCCGTCGAGATGCTCCGCGTTGCAACGGGGCGACCCCACCCCTTCACAGCCACATCATTGCTGGACCTGGGGCACGCGCTCAACCACGCCGGCGAGGCATCACGAGCCATCGACGCGTTCCGCGACGCAGAGCGCGAGTGCGACGAGCTGGGTCTTCAGTCGGAAAACTACCGCGTGCCGATTGCGATCGGCATCGCGGAAGCACTCGAACAGCTCGGGCGGGTCGACGAGGCCGAGGCGGTCCTCACCGAGGCGAGAACACTCCCTGGCATCACGGACGCGGGCTTACAGCGGCTCGACGAGTCGCTCGCCGCTCTCGAGACGGATCAGCCCAGGCGCTGACTCACGATGGACTCACTGCTGTGTGTCGCGATCCGCGCTTGTCTCCAATTCCAGCGTCGCTTTGATATCCACGGCCTTCTCCGCCTGATAGCGCAGCTGCAGATCACTTCCCCGACCACCCTCGATCCAGAACCGGTGAACAACCGTTCCCCGCGAGCCAACGCCCTCGTTGTAGAGCACGCGAGCGGGCTCGTGGCGGACCTCGTCGGCGGTCGTGTCCCACCAGCCATCGAGCTTGCCGGATGCGACGACGCGGATGCCCTGACCCTCCGCGGTGAGCAGGTCCGCCGCGCCGATGCCAGCATCGCTCGCGCGGGCGGTCCTCGTCGGGATGAGCTTGTCGTTGCGGATCTCGACTGTGACTTCCCACAGTTGACCGCCCAGCTTCTTCACCTTCGTGCGGTCGAAGCGGAGCTTGGGCATCTCGCCGCCGTGCAACATCGTGAAGGCGAAGTTGCGGTGTGCCTCCTCCTCGAGCATGAACACCGGCGTGGAGCGTGAGGACCACTTGTTCAGTCCACCGACGAGCACCGTGCCGTGCTCGGGATGCTCGACCTCGCTGAAGGGCTGGAATGTCGCGCCGAACTGCAGCCTGTCGCGGAACAGCCGCATCTGCTCGGCGGTTGGGCGGCCGCTGCGCTGGAAGTACTTCCCAACGGTCCAAAGCTCGTTGGTGAAGCTGATGATACCGAGTGCCTCGTGCGCCCAGGTGACTTCTCCGCCGTGGACGTTGTAGAGGTCGCTGAACACGACGAGGTACCGATAGAACGGAAGCAGGTCGGTGCCGATGCGACCGATCTCGTCGTACACCCGCAGATCTTCCCGTGGGTACGCCCCCGTTCGATAGTTCGTGCCGGGGCCGCGAAGCATCATGCCGCCGGTGTTGTGGTAGCTCTGGAACGCGGCGATGTTGGGATGGTCGTAGCAGAACTGCGCGACCGCTCGGGTCTCGGGTGCCGACAACGGATACGCGCCGGCCCCAAACTGCACGTAATCGGGCTGCCAATCGGCGGGCCAGTTGCGGTTCATGTCGTGCCCGTCGGTGCCGTCCTCGTTGGTTTGGCCGTCGCCGTCGTCGTCGATGCCCTCGCTGCCGAGGAACGTCCAATCTCCGGACTCGCCCGCGGGCACGCGTGTGAACACGCGATCGTCGAAGCGGTCGCGGACCCACTCGCCACGCGGGTCTCGCTTCCACATCTGGGTGATGCTGCCGTCGCCGTCGAGGTCGTCGGCGGGGTCTTCGTCGATAAGCCCGTCGCGGTCGTTGTCGCGAGGCATCTGGTTAGAGCGTCGGTTGTGGGGAGTCGAGGGGCCCTCGAACCACCTCGCCCGCGAGTCGGGGCTCACGATCGGCATCATGTAAAATGCGTAGTCGTCGAGCAGTCCGGTGATCTCGTCGTTGTGGCCATAGTACGTCGCGAGGTACCAGAGCGAGTACAGGACGACCTCTGTCGCTTGCACCTCGTTGGCGTGGATAGATCCATCGATCCACATGGCGGGCTTCTGCGTGTGGTCATCGCCCGGCTTGGTGATGATGGCCATAATGAGCTCACGCCCTTGCAAGCTCGTGCCGATCGTGCGGAGTTCGATCAGCTCGGGGTATGCCCGCTCGAGCGCACGCATGTGCTCGTCGGTCTGCTCGACGTCGTAGTACCGATTCCACGCGATCTCGTGGCGAGAGTCAACCGTGGCCTGCGCAAACGCCGTCTGCGCGAACGCCGATACAACCGCGAACGCAACCAAGAGCTTGAGACATGTCGCGCGAATCATTGCTGGGTCTCCATCGTGATCTCGTGACGCGTCGCGCCGATGAGGGGCGAGCGGACCTCGACAACGACGCGGTCGCCCTGGCCCGCGACAACGAGCCACTCGGCCCGTTCCGTGCTGCCCCGTCCGTCGATCGCATCGAAGCGGACGGTCCGTGGTCCCGACACGATCTGCTCGCTCTCAAGGGCGAGGTCCGGGTCGAGCACGCACACCACGCCGGGCACGCGGCGGGCCTTCACGCCGATCGCGGAACTGGTCGGGAGAGTGCCCGAGTTCCGCATCTGCACGCTCACACGCCAAAGGCCCGCGCTCACCCGCTCGACTACGGGGGAGTCGATCGACAGCTCGGGAAGCATCTCGAGTACCGATGCGGCGAATGCGGCCTGCTGCCGATTGAGACGATCTTCTTCCGCCGAAGGTGGGTTGACGCGGACGCCGGGCACGAAGCCCCCGACCTCGACCGGGCCGAGCTGCGGATGCTCGACCGGCTGCCACTCGACGAACCCGTCGATGCCGTTCTCATCGATCCATGCAAGCCACTTCGCGTCGGGCGAGCCTGCGGGCGAGGATTCGGCGCGAGTCGAATCGCCTGAAGCAGCGGCATTGATGGAGGCGAGGACTTCTGGGCGTGGCCCGGGGTCGTCCCCGCCCATTCGGACGGCCGTCACGCGATCCTGCACGTCCGCCGGCGCCGCCGCGAACCGCTGCATGAGGTCGGCGAGCTCGGCTTGGTTCATCGCCTCAACGTCGGCCAGCAGAACAGCTCGCTCGTCGGAATCCATGTAGAGCACGTCGATGAACATCTCGTCCACGCCGCGGTCGGCGAGGTCTGCCCGGTCCGCGGCCTCGATTTGCTCAGGCGTCGGAGCCTTGCCCGCTGCATCGGCGTCCGGCTTGCCTTCCGACTCGGCTGGTTCGTCGGCGTCGGTCTCCGACGTGTCGGCCTCGACCAAATCGGGTCGCACCCAGACGGGTGTGCCGAACGCATAGACCCCGAGGTCCGCGTAGCACCATTGAACGAGCGAGCCGGCGCGGTTTGGCCCCGGCTCGGTGCTCGAGATGCCGGTAATGTCACCGAACGCCTCGGCGGCTTCTTGATACGCCGCGGCGTCGTCCGCCTCGATACCCAGCGGCACCTTCCGGGCAGGTCCGAACTCGCCGGTCGGCGGTGTCGTCGTGACGGTGTCGTGCGGGCCCAGCACGATCACCGCCGCGATGTTGCCGCGCGATTGCAGCCAGTCGACAAGGGCCTTCGCCTCCGGGCGAGCGAGCGGGAAGCGGCCTGCCCCATCGGCGTGCTCGGGCCAGTGTGTCGGGAAGTGCATGTCGAGGTCGACGCCGCCACCCGCAGCTCCACCCCGGCCATCTTCGTTGAACCGTCCGTCCCCGTCATCGTCGACGCCCTCGATAAGCAGCGCGTGCGTCGCGAGCTCGTCGCCGCGTGGCCCACGCATCAGCCGCGGGTCATCGGTGTCGATGACATGCGTGGCTTCGAGGTCGTATCCGCCGTTTGGTGCGGGGATACGCATCATCGTGATGTACCCGTCGCCGTTGAGGTCGTTCGGCGGGTCGTCGTCGATGCGGCGATCGCGGTCGGCATCGCCGGGCTCGGGAGCGCGTCCGGAGAGTGCCTTCGGCGACTCCACGGACATGAACCGGGCAAGGCCGTCGGGATTCACGCGTGGGATGACATAGACCGTTCGCCCCGCTAAGGACTCGGCGTGCTCTTCAATCAGCAGCCCAGCAAGCGACTCGGCAACACGCGCTCCGATCTTGTGGTGCCCTTGCACGCCGGCAATCACCACGAGTGCGGGTCGATTGTGCGGGCTTCGGCCGGCCTGGTCTTCACGGGCGATGGTGAAGACCTCGATCGGCCTCCCACCCACGCTTTGGCCAATGGCCTCGGATCGCACGACAGGCGCAGCGGCGGCTGCCACGGTCGTTGCCGCGAGGCCTGCGAGACAAATCGACTTCGAAAGAGCGATGAAACTGCTACGACGCATGCTTGCATAACCTCCGAAAGCGGTGCGTTGCGTATGCGGAAGCGACGCGACGTTGGAACCGCCTACACCATAGCGAAGTCGCCGTCCCTGACTCGCGCGCGTGGATGACGTGGATAAATGGCCCTTTGCACCACACGTCGCAGCACGACCAACAGCCTGCGCTCTAACATTTCGCGACGGGTGACGAGGTTCATGGCGTCGCGTTAGCACCAACATCAGTGAGTTGGCTCAATAACCAAGCGTGCAGCCGGCCACACCGCAGCTACGACCGCCGCTCGAAAGACCCGGCTTTGCGAGGGCTGCTTGGGCAGAGATGACTCGTTCGAGCGAAGAGTGCCCCGGCGTCTCCCCGAGGCCAACTCCGGCGAGTCGGCACAGCTAGCCCCACAAGGAGATCACCGCACGCATCGGGTGCCGGACTTCGATCGCGTAGGGTCCAAAAACTCGGCCGACGCCGTTTCGCTCGGCTGATCCGTACCCCTCCATGGATGCGAGCCAATCCCTTTCACTGGCAACTCCTCAGCGTGATCCTCGCCGGCATCATCAACGAGCGTCAGCAGCGCGTGATCGAGTACCTCAAGGCAGAAAACCAGATCCTGCGAGAGCAGATCGGTGCTAAGCGCGTCCGGCTCACCGATTGCGAGCGCCGCGGACTCGCCGTGCTGGGCAACGGCATCGCGCGCAAAGCGCTCTCCGACATCTGCTCCATCGTCACACCCGACACCATCCTGCGGTGGCATCGCACGCTCGTTGCCCGCAAGTACGACGGAAGCAACTCAAGAAGCGCCGGGCGACCCCGCGTCATGGCCGCCATCCGAGAACTGGTCATCCGCATGGCCACTGAGAATCGCCACTGGGGCTATGAGCGGATCGAGGGAGAGCTTCGGAAGGTCGGCCACCGTGTCGCCCGCACCACCGTCGGGAACATTCTTCGCGAGCACGGCATCGATCCCGCCCCACTCCGATCGACGCGAACGTCCTGGGCGAAGTTCCTCCAGCTGCACTGGGATCTACAGCCGCCATGGACTTCTTTACCGTTGAGACGTGGACCTCTCGGGGCCTCAAGCGATTCCATGTGCTCTTCGTGATCGACCTTGCCACTCGCCGCGTTGAGGTCGTTGGCGTCACCGATCGACCGCACTGGGAATGGGTCCGCAACGCATTACGCCGGCAGCTCGAGCGGGCGGAGGCCGAGCGGGCCGCCGGCGGCGTTGGTGCGGGCGAGAGCGTGTACCGCGCAGTGCGCGAGCCCATAGGGCACCATCGGCCACCACGGGCCACCACGGCCGGTACACGGTCTGCGGGGACGGCGTAGATGAGGACGATCGAAGAAGTGCCTAAGTTATTATCTGACAGGCGCATGAAGAACGCCGGGGAGTGCCCGGCGTTCAATAGGCGCAACAGGACTTGAACCTGTGACCTCTGCCATGTGACGGCAGCGCTCTAGCCAACTGAGCTATGCGCCCGGCAACCCTTTTCAGGGCCGGGAGCCCCTTGCTGCTGCCAAAGGCAGCTTTGGGGGGCTGCGCCGGGATTGGTCCGGCTTGGGAGAGTCTTTGCCGAACGCGACGCCGGGTCAAGCCTCAGGCGGCCTGGCATATCGACCGGTGATCGGCTCGGGCCTATCCTTCTGGGCTCGCAGCGGCTCCGCTGGGAGTGCTCGCGGGACGGTCTGGCCGACCATCTCGCAGATGTGTATTCAACGCTCGGGCACGCTGACGCGTCAGCCGCCCAACCGAAGCGCCCTGTGGCGATCTCGCCGGCACCACGCACGCGTGGCACGCCGGGTTGGCCCGCGACCGCCGGTGACGCTGTTGTAGAAAGGTCGGGCCGACCCATGGCCAACCCACTCGTTCAGGATCTCATCGAAGCCGGCATCCACTTCGGCCAGCGCACCAGCGGCTGGAACCCGAAGATGCAGCCGTACATCTATGCCAGGCGCAACGGCATCCACATCATCGACATCAAGGAGACCGTCAAGGGCCTCCTGCTCGCCAAGAAGTTTATCACCAAGACGGTCGCCGGCGGTAAGGACGTGGTCTTCGTCGGCACCAAGCGTCAGGCAAAGAACGTGCTCGAGGAGCACGTGCCGGCCGTGGAGATGCACTATGTCACCGAGCGTTGGCTCGGCGGCATCCTGACCAACTTCCGCACGATCCGCGCACGCCTCAAGCGACTTGAGGAGCTCGAGGCGATCGAGGCGAACGACAACTTCCAGTCGTACTCCAAGAAGATGGAGAGCCAGCTCCGCCGCGAGATGAAGAAGATCAAGCGGAACCTCGACGGCATCCGCCGCATGGAGCAGCTCCCCGGCGCGGTCGTCGTGATCGACGCACGCCACGAGTCGACCGCTCTGCGCGAAGCCCGCAAGCTTGGCATCCCGACGATCTCGCTCGTCGACTCCGACGGCGACCCCGATCTCGTCGACATCCCCATCCCCGGCAACGACGACTCGATGCGGTCTATCGACGTGGTCATCCGCGAGCTGTGCAAGGCGTGCCACGACGGCAAGCAGAGCCGCGCCGTCTCGGCGGTGCAGGCCGGTGCCGATGATGACGAGGGCGGCGATCGTCCGCGCCGCAGCCGCCGGGCCCAGTTCCGTTCGGACGAGGCCGGCCGCGATGCCAGCGCGAGCAGCGACACACCTGCCCCCTCCGCCGAGGCCGCCCCCGCCGCGTCGGCACCCGCCTCGGAGTAAGAAGAACTCTTGGCCGATCGCAACCGCGATCGGCCCGCGATACATCGAGCCAATGGCAGCACCGATCGCACGTCGCCCTCGGTGCCCGCCATGGGCAGCACGAACGACCACGAACAGGACCGGGCACCAAGCGACCCGGCCTGCGACACGACACTTGTGAGGAATGACTGTGATGACCCAGATCAGCGCGAAGGACGTGATGGCCCTGCGGAACCGCACCGGGCTTGCGATGATGGAGTGCAAGAAGGCGCTCGGCGAGGCCGGTGGCGACATCGACCAGGCCGAGGACCTGCTCCGCAAAAAGCTCAAGGGCAAGATGGAGACCAAGCTCGACCGCGCCGCGGGCGAGGGTCGCATCGGCATCGCCGTGGGCAATAACGGAGCCGCCATCCTCGAGCTCCGCGCCGAGACCGACTTCACGGCGAAGAACGAGAACTTCATCAACGCGGCCAACAAGCTCGCCGAGGCAGCCCTCGGTGCGGGCGCCGGTGACGTCGCGACCACCGACGACATGACCGCGATCATCGACGACATCCGCATCTCGACCGGCGAGAACATCTCGATCGCTCGCGCCCACAAGGTCGACGGCGAGGGCACCTTCGGCTCGTACATCCACCACGACGGCAAGACCGGCGTGCTCATCCACGCGACCGGCGATGTCTCGCAGGAGACCCTCCGCCAGATCGGCATGCACGTCACCGCGGCGGTCCCCCGTCCGCTGGGCGTGTCCGCCGACGACATCCCCGCGGAGAAGGTCGAGCGCGAGCGCAAGTTCCGCATCGACCAGGCCGTGGAGTCCGGCAAGCCGCAGGAAATCGCCGAGAAGATGGTCGAGGGCGGCATGAAGAAATTCTTTGCAGAGGTCGCGCTGCTCGAGCAGCCCTACGTCATTGACCCTTCCAAGACCGTTCGCGAGATCCTCGGCGATGGCGGCGATGTGAAGGCGTTCTTCCGCTGGGCTGTCGGCGAAGAGGCGTAACAACTCGCGGTCATCCGCCCGGGACAATCATGTGTCAGGGAACCCCCACTTTCCCTGCAACATGACGGCTCAAAGCGTTTCGCGCCGCACTCGACAACAACGAACTGCTACACATTGCTATGCTGCCGCCGCTATGCGACGAGCAGCATTTTTTATTGCACTGTGCATGACACAGACCGCGATCGCCCAGTCTCGGACTGAGCCAGAAATGGCGTGGATCCCCGGCGGCTCGTTCATGATGGGGTCGACGCGGCCCGACGCTCGGCCCGACGAGCGCCCCGTGCATCGGGTGCGTGTTGACGGCTTCTGGATGGGCGTCACCGAGGTTACCAACGCGCAGTTCGCCGAGTTCGTTCGCGAGACCGGCTACGTCACGACCGCCGAGCGTGCGGTCGATTGGGAAGAGCTGCGCACGCAGTTGCCGCCCGGCACACCCAAGCCCAGCGATGACATGCTTGCGCCGGGCTCGCTTGTGTTTACCTTCCCCGAGCCCGGGACCGATCCGCGGGACGTGCACGACTGGTGGGCCTGGACCATCGGCGCGAGCTGGCGAGCGCCCGAGGGGCCGGGCAGCACGATCGAAGGTCGCGAGAACTACCCGGTGGTGCACGTTTCGCACGACGATGCGCTCGCGTACTGCGAGTGGGCGGGCGGGCGACTGCCGACCGAGTCCGAGTGGGAACTTGCAGCACGTGGCGGCCTGCCCAGCGCGCACTTCGTCTGGGGCGAGCAAGACATCGATCCCTCGCACGCGAACGTGTGGCAGGGCGAATTTCCGGTCCGCAACACACAAGAAGACGGCTACCTCACGACGGCACCCGTCGCGTCATTTCCGGCGAACGGCTTTGGCCTGCACGACATGGCGGGCAACGTCTGGGAGTGGTGCTCGGACCAGTTCCGCGTGGATGAGTACTCACGCCGGCGGATGGCTGCGGGCCCTAAGGGCACCGTGAGCAATCCGCAGGGGCCGAGCTCTTCGCGTGATCCGCGAAATCCCAACGCACCCGTGTCACGCGTGCAGCGTGGCGGCTCGTTCTTGTGCCACGCGTCGTACTGCTCGAGCTACCGCCCGTCGGCACGCATGGGCTGCACTCCAGACACCGGCATGGCGCACGTGGGCTTCCGCCTCGTGCGCGACGTCAGCGATGAGTTTCCACCGCCCGCGTCGGGCGAGAAGTAGAACGTCAGCGGCACCCGGCCGCATTCACTCGGTCAGCACTTACTTGGCCACACGAAGGGAAGGCACTTGATGGGATTCACAAAGGGAATGCTCGCGCTCGCCACAGCGGCGATCACGAGCTGCGTCGCGATGGCGCAAGACAAACCGAACATCCTCGTCATCTGGGGTGACGACATCGGTCAGTCGAACATCAGCGCGTACACGTTCGGGCTGATGGGCTATCGCACGCCCAACATCGATCGCGTCGCTAAAGAAGGCATCATGTTCACCGACTACTACGCTGAGCAGTCCTGCACCGCCGGCCGATCGTCGTTCATCATGGGCCAGAGCGTCTTCCGCACGGGCCTCTCCAAGGTCGGCCTTCCCGGCGCTAAGGAAGGCATGATGATCGAGGACCCGACGATCGCCGTCATGCTCAAGGACCAGGGCTATGCCACCGGTCAGTTCGGCAAGAACCACTTGGGCGACCGCGATGAGCACCTGCCAACCAATCACGGCTTCGACGAGTTCTTCGGCAACCTCTACCACCTCAACGCCGAGGAAGAGCCCGAGAACGAGGATTACCCGGGTGACGCGATCATGCCCGACGGCCAGACCTTCCGCGAGAAGTTCGGTCCCCGCGGCGTGATCCACTCGTGGGCCGAGGGCAACGGCGAGCAGCGCATCGACGACACCGGCCCGCTCACCAAGAAACGCATGGAGACGGTCGACGATGAGACCAGCAAGCGCGCTCTGGAATGGATTCGAGAACAGCACGCTGCAGGCAAGCCCTGGTTCTGCTGGTGGAATGGCACGCGCATGCACTTCCGCACGCACGTCAAGGATGAGCTCCGCGGCATCTCCGGACAGGACGAGTACTCCGACGGCATGGTCGAGCACGACATGCACATTGGACTTTTCCTCGACCTGCTCGACGAACTCGGCATCGCCGACAACACGATCGTCTTCTATTCCACCGACAACGGGCCGCACATGAACACCTGGCCCGACGCTGCAATGACGCCCTTCCGCGGCGAGAAGAACACGAATTGGGAGGGCGGCTGGCGCGTCCCTGCGATGGTGCGCTGGCCCGGCAAGATCGAGCCCGGCACCGTCTCGAACAGCATCATGCACCACATGGACTGGCTGCCCACACTGACCGCGATCGCCGGCAACGAGAACGCCAAGCAGGATCTCATGGACGGCTACCGCGTTGACGCGATGAGCCGTGACTACCGCGTTCACCTCGACGGCTACAACTTCCTGCCTTACCTCATGGGTGAGGTTGAGCGAGGCCCGCGCGAGGAGATCCTCTACTTCTCCGATGACGGTGATCTCACCGCACTCCGCTACATGGACTGGAAGCTCATTTTCATGGAACAGAAGGTCTACGAGACGCTTGAGGCGTGGGCGAACCCCTTCACGCCACTCCGCGTGCCCCTAATCTTCAACCTCCGCCGCGATCCTTACGAGCGCTCGCAACTCACATCGAACACCTACTACGACTGGTTGATCGATCACGTGTATCTGCTTGTACCCGCCCAGGCCTACATCGGCCGGTTCCTCGAGACCTTCGGGGAGTACCCGCCACGACAAAAGGCGGCGAGCTTCTCGCTCGACAAGGTCATGGAGACCCTCGAGAAGGGTGCGGCCGGCGGCGGCTAACCCGAATTCAGCGACTCTGGCCGCGCGAGAGCGCGGCCAGGGCCTTTCCTACCTGCAACGGCCTCGGAGATCACATGATCCACGCGCTGCCAAAGACCGCCGAAGCATTACTCGTCGCCGGGCTCGTTGCTGCCGTCGGCTGCGTCGGCGAAGCGGCGGCCCAAGCTGTGCCGGTCGCTATCGAGACCCAAGAGCCTGCTGCCGTGTCGCTCGACGAAGCGCGGTCGCCGTGGCAACTCGAGCTCATGCCGTATCTCTGGATCCCGGCTCAGAGCGGCACCGTCGCGATCAACGGCATGCCCGCGGATATTGATCTCGAAATCGGCGAGACGTTCGAAACGATCACGGACAACTTCAACTTCGCCGTCGCGCTCCACGCCGAGCTTGCCCGCGACCGCCTCACGTTCTTCGCCGACGCGATGTACCTCAGCCTCGAGTCCAACGACATCCCGACTGAGTCCGGCGAGGTCGATGTGCGGCAAGACCAGGGCATCTTCGAGCTTGGTGCCGCCTACACCCTCGTCAGTGCCGACGACGTCCCACCGGGGCCGGGCGTGACGCTGCAACCGCTTGGCGGCGTGCGCATCCGGACACTGAGCCTAGACATCGACAGCTCGACCCGCGACAGTTTCTCGGGTACACAGACATGGGCGGACGGCTTCATCGGTGCCCGCGCCCATCTGACGCTGAATGATCACGTCGCGTTCCGCCTTCGCGGAGACATCGGCGCTGGTGGCTCGGACTTCACCTGGAGCGAGCTCGCTGGCATCGACGTCAGGCTCGCGCAACGCATCGTTCTGCAGGCCGGCTACCGCGCGCTCGACACCGATTACAGCGACGGCCACGGCGCGGAGCGCTTCGAGTACGACGTGCTGCTGCACGGGCCGTACGCCGCCCTCCAAATCACATTCTGACCCACACGCCGTCAACGACGGAACGCACACGCACCCCTTGGAGACCGACGCGATGATTCGCAAACCCTTGTCGCTCTGCGCCAGCGCAGTCCTTGCTTCCACCATTGCGCTTTCGATGGTGGGCTGCGCTTCATCGCCGCAGCTCGAGTCTTGGAACAACACCGAAACACGCGACACGCTCACCGAGTTTGTGTCGCGCACGACGACACCGGGCAGCGCCGACTTCGTGCCCGAACCGGAGCGCATCGCCGTCTTTGACAACGACGGCACCCTCTGGGGCGAGCAGCCCTACTACTTCCAGCTCCGCTACGCGATCGACCGCGTCCAGGCCGAGGCCGATCAGCACCCCGAGTGGCGCACGACAGAGCCCCTCCGTTCCGCGCTCGCCGGCGATGTGAAGGCCCTCGCCGGACAGGGGCACGAGGCGCTGCTCGAGCTGTTCGCCGCGACACACGGCGGCCGGACCGACGAGCAGTTCGCCGCCGAGGTCGACCAGTGGCTCACGACCGCACGCCATCCCGACATCGGCCTGCGATACGACGAAATGATCTACGCCCCCATGGTCGAGATGCTCGAGTACCTCCGCGACAACGGGTACAAGACATTCATCGTCTCGGGCGGCGGCATCGACTTCATACGCGTCTTCTCCGAGCGTGCCTACGGCATCCCGCCCGAGCAGGTCATGGGCAGCATGCTGACCGCCGAGTACATCTCCGACGACGCCGGCCCGCGCGTCGTAAAGAACGGCGAGATCGCGTTCATCGACGACAAAGCCGGCAAGCCGGTCGGCATCCATCACGTCATCGGCCGGCGCCCGACGATCGCGGTCGGCAACTCCGACGGCGATTTTCAGATGCTTGAGTGGAGCACCGCCGGCGCGGGGCCACGCCTCGGCATCCTCGTACACCACGACGACGCGGCCCGTGAGTACGCCTACGACCGCGACTCGCACATCGGCA
>ERZ1740070.136-NODE-136-length-51837-cov-14.189294_pt1 | contig 51837 bp, 41 predicted proteins | sample MGYA00581734_ERZ1740070 | MGnify/ENA primary metagenome ERZ1740070 (study PRJEB43018, sample SAMN04849744) | marine metagenome | isolation source: floating plastic debris | place: Pacific Ocean | collected 2008-09-01 | study: EMG produced TPA metagenomics... | reverse complement strand
GTAAGCGGTTTTCGATATCGTCATATTTCAGCTTCTTATCCATCAAGAAGGCGTATGGCGGCATGATGCTTTCCGGCACCAAGGCGCGCGGATCGATCAAGTGGTCGACTTGCCATTCAGCAGAATACTTGCCGCCAACCCGTGCGAGATCTGGCCCGGTTCGTTTCGAGCCCCACTGGAAGGGGTGATCGTACATGCTCTCAGCCGCCAGCGAATAGTGGCCATAGCGTTCCACCTCATCGCGCAGCGGGCGCACCATTTGCGAATGGCAGACATAACAGCCTTCGCGAATATAGATGTCACGACCCTTCAGTTCGAGCGGAGTGTAAGGGCGCATGCCGTCCACTTTCTCGATCGTATTGTCCATGTACATCAAGGGGGCCATTTGGATGATCCCGCCAATCGAGACCACGACCAGAATGCCGATGGTAAGGAGCAGAGAGTGGCGCTCCAAGATGCCGTGATTGTTCATCAGTCCCATAGTGATTCAGGGCCTCCTATTCGGCAGGTGCCAGCGCGGCGCGCGGCTCTGGTGTTGCATAAGGATCATTGGCCTCTTCGAGATCTTTCGCCTCGCCATGACCAAGGACGGTCCGGACCAAATTGACGGCCATGATTACGGCGCCAGAGAAGTAGAGCAGGCCGCCCAAAGCACGGATCATATAGCTGATATGCTTGGCCTCGACGGTTTCCACGAAGCTGTACTCGAGGAAGCCATACTCATTGTAGGCGCGCCACATCAGGCCTTCCATGATTCCGGCAAACCACATGGAAATCATGTAGAAAATGATGCCGATCGTGGAGATCCAGAAGTGCCACTCAACGAGAGATTTCGAGAACAAGCCCTTCTTCTTGTACAGCCATGGCACCAAGCAATAGAGCGCGCCAAAGCTGATATAACCAACCCAGCCGAGCGCGCCGGAATGCACGTGGCCAATGCCCCATTCGGTATAGTGGCTGAGTGAGTTCACAGCGCGAACCGACATAAGCGGCCCTTCGAAAGTCGACATGCCGTAAAAGGCGAGGGAGACGACCATCATCCGAACCACTGGATCGGTGCGCAGCTTGTCCCAGGCGCCAGAGAGCGTCATCACACCATTGATCATCCCGCCCCAACTTGGCATCCACAGCATGATCGAGAAGGTCATCCCAAGCGTCTGTGCCCATTGTGGTAGAGCGGTGTAGTGCAAGTGGTGCGGCCCGGCCCAGATATAGATGAAGATCAGTGACCAGAAGTGCACGATGGATAGGCGGTAGGAATAGACCGGCCGATTCACGCGCTTCGGAATGAAGTAATACATGATCGCCAGGAAGCCGGTCGTAAGGAAGAAGCCGACCGCATTGTGGCCATACCACCACTGCGTCATCGCATCTTGAACCCCGGCAAAGACTTGCACGGATTTAGACCCGGTCAAGCTCACCGGAATCGAGAGATTGTTGACGATGTGAAGCATCGCAATCGTCACGATGAAGGACAGGTAGAACCAGTTCGCGACATAGATGTGCGGCTCTTTACGCTTCCAAAGTGTGCCGAGGAAGACGAGCAAATAGACCACCCAAACCAGGGTGAGCCACAGATCGACATACCATTCCGGTTCGGCATATTCCTTAGACTGCGTGATGCCCAACAAGTATCCGGTCGCGGCGAGCACGATAAAAATCTGGTAGCCCCAGAACACAAACCAAGGCCACATTCCGCCAGCGAGGCGCGTTCGGCAGGTGCGCTGAACGACGTAGAAACTGGTTGCGAGCAGAACGTTACCGCCAAACGCAAAAATCACCGCGCTGGTATGCAGCGGGCGAAGCCGTCCGAAATTGGTCCAGCCAAATTCAGGAAAGTAGAACACATTCGGCCAGGTCAGCTGAAGCGCGATTACGACCCCGACGAGCAGACCCGCTATGCCCCAGAACATTGAGGCCGCGACGCCAAACTTGACCAGCGTGTTTTCATACTCGCTTTCGTCAAATGGGTCGCGATCGACCAGTCCGCCAGCCCAAAGGGCCGTCCCGATCAGGAAGGCGCCTGCGAGCCCCATAAATGTCAGCGCTTGAATTTCCATGCCTGCGTCTTGCGCGAAGCTTCCCATTAAAAGCGCCAGGAAAAGGAACACGCCTAGAAGCGCCCCCACGGCGAGAATGCTTGTATTGTTTCCGCGTCTGACGGACCCGACCACTTGCGTCATTGTCGCTTTGCCCTTCGATTGTCCCCTGAAAACAGGGGGGTTTCAGCTTGGGCGAGCATTATCCGTGGCCGCATGATGTCTGAATAAGGGGTTTCCCCTATGTGCGCCGCCGCCGCACTTTGTAGAAGAGGATCATTCTCAACGCATTGGAGTGCACCATGTCGATTTCTTTCCAAGCTGCATTGGGCGCCGTGCTTATGGTTGTCGGCGGCGTGAAAACATGGCTGCACATGGGCACAGTGCCGATGCTGGCGCTGCCCATGTGCAATGGCAAAACCGTCAATCTCGCTCTGACTCAATCGAGCTGGTTTGAGCAGGCCCATTGCTGGGGCTGTTACGCTTTTACGCTGGGCCTAGGTCTTGCGGCGTATGCGCTCTACCAGATTGCGAAAGAGCGGCGCTCTGTCGCGAAGGTGATGGATTGATCCATGCCGGACGCCCATTACAAAGGATGGCTGATGGAAGACAATCAGCATCCGGTCTTGACTGACATAAATGGGCAATACGGCGATCGCCGATCGCTAGAGCCTCTCATGCGGAGCGTTTTAGCGTCCGTCCCTGACGCCATGATCGTGATCAACCAACAGGGTCAGATCCTCGCGTTTAGCGCGGCTGCAGAGCGTCTTTTCGGCTATAGGGCTCAGGATGTGGCGGGAGAGAATGTCTCGATGCTGATGACCGGTGCCAATGAGGCGCATCATGATCAGTATATCAAAAACTACCTATCGACCGGCGAGAAACAAATCATCGGGATTGGCCGGATTGTTGAGGCGAAGCTCGCCGATGGCACCGCGATTCCGGTCGAGCTGAAAATCGGCGAAGCTGAGATTGACGGGCAGCGGCTCTTCACTGGCTATATAAGGGATATGTCGGAGCAGCAGGCGAACGCCTTGCGCGTCAACCAGATGCAAGTCGAGCTCGCAAACTTTTCCAGGCTAAGCGCGGTTGGTACGATGGCCTCGGCGATGGCGCATGAGCTCAATCAGCCGCTCACCGCAGTTGCGAACTATTTGGAGGCGGCGCGAGACCTGCTCAACGATGCCGACAAAGACACGTTGGCCTTCATCCAGGAAGCGCTTGATGCGGCAGCGACCCAGTCTATTCGCGCTGGGCAAATTGTGCGGCGGTTGAGGGACTATGTTTCGCGCGGTGAACTCGATATGCGACCAGTCAATCTTCTGGAAGTGGTCGAGGACGCAACCTCGCTTGCGAAAGTTGGCATCGAAGGTCAATTGGCGCGGGTCATTGCGCAGATCCCCGATACCGTTCCAGCTGTTCTGGCCGATCGGCTACAATTGCGCCAGGTGATTGTGAACCTGATCCGAAACGCGATCGAGGCGCTTGCTGATACGGCGAACCCTCAAATCTGGGTGAAGGCGCATGCTGAAGACGGCCTGGCGCACATTACCGTTGAAGATAACGGGCCGGGCATTCCAGGCGCGGATGAAACCTCTCCGTTTGATGCTTTCAATAGCACCAAACCCGGCGGTATGGGGCTCGGTCTTTCGATCTGTCAGACCATCATGGATGCGCACGGATCGGTCATTGAATATGCGCCGTCTGAAAGAGGCGGGGCCGCGTTCAAATTCACCCTTCGGCTAGACCCAGGAGACTTCGGGAATGACTAATCGGACAGTGTTTCTGGTCGATGATGACGAAGCTATTCGTCATTCGGCAAGCTTCATGCTGCGGCATGCGGGATACACGGTGAAAACCTATCCGGATGGCCTCGCCTTCCTTGATAACGTGTCGAGCGAGCAAGACGGCTGCATCCTGCTCGACGTTCGGATGCCGGGAATGGACGGATTGGCGGTACAGAGCGCCCTCAATCATCGCGGGATCAATATGCCCGTGATCATTCTGACCGGACATGGCGACGTTCCCGTGGCGGTTGAGGCTATGAAGGGCGGCGCCGTCGAATTCCTAGAGAAGCCATATGAAAAGCAGGCGCTGGTCGGCGCCATCGATAATGCGTTCAACCTGCTCGACAATCAGATGGCTGATGACAAGCGCAGTCGGGAAGCGAAAGCCCGGCTGACGGAACTCACGCCGCGCGAGCGCCAGGTCTTGGAGTGTCTGGTTGATGGCCTGACCAATAAAGGTGTGGCGCAAGCCTTGTCGATTTCACCGCGCACCGTGGAAATCCATCGCGCGCATATGATGGAAAAGCTGCAAGCCGACAGCCTGTCGAGCGCCCTCCGCCTCGCGTTTTTGGCGGGCATAGGTGATGAATAAATTGCGGGACACTACTTAGAGACGTGTTATTGGATTAGCGATACAACTAAAGCATGCCCATTCAAACCGCATCCTCCGTGCCTGATGCACAAACGGCGCCGTCCCGACTGATCTTGGTCGAGGACGATGAGAACGTGCGTCGCTCGATGACGATGCTTTTGAGGGCCCGCGGCTTTCACATCGATGCATACCGAAATGCGACTGAGTTCCTGTTAATGAACGGCCAGCATGGCGGCGATTGTCTGCTGGTCGACTATAAAATGCCGCGCATTGATGGTCTCGAATTGATGCGTCGCACGCGCGAACTGAAAGATTCGACTCCGGCCATTATGATCACAGGCTATTATTCAGATTCCTTGAAGGACCGCGCGCTCGATGCTGGTTTTGTGACGGTGATCGAAAAACCAACACCGCCGTCTGATCTCGACGCCGCGATCCGGGCGCTTCTAAACTAGGCTCAACGCCACCAAAAAAGGGGCTGCGCAAGGCAACCCCTTTTCCAAGATCATGCTTCGCAGCTTATCCAGCTGAGAACGGCAAAGACGAGTGGTGCAGGTTGATCTTCAAAGCACCTTCATCGTCAAGGACATAACCGAATGTGTACTCGACTTTGGTTTCGCTGCCGTCTGGGCCAGTGAAGTAATAGTTGCCCATGGCAGTGGCTGAATCATTATCGGTGTAGATGCCGTTGCTTTCCCAGCGAACGTTCGTCCAACCTTTGATGGCAAAACCAGTGTCTTCCGTGCCTTCTTTTCCGATGAAGTAAGCAAGCGCCTCATCAAAGGTCTCACGGAACTGATCGTCTGCAGCCAGCGTTGGTTTAAACATCACGGCTGTTTCGTCATAAGCGTAGAGTGAATTGATATGCTGCTTCGCACGCTTTTTGTAGTCGCCCTCATCAGTGTGCACTTTTGAGATTGCAACGATGCCATTGCCCCACTCAGTTTGGGCTGCAACGACGTCAGCTTCTGTGATGCCAGTTGTTTCAGCTTCGGCATTGTCCGCTGATGCTAAAGAAAGGCTTGCCGCAACTGCAACGCCTGCGATACCACTAAAAACTGCTTTTGTATTTTTGCTCATCGAAAAAATCCTTTCGCTTTCGAGATTGCGATTTTTGGAGCGGGGTTATCCCCGAAAAATGCCTCATTCGATTGCTCGCTGAGACGTTTAAAACTGAATGCGTCCATAACCTCCGGTTGCCGCATGCGATAGGAATTGGTCGTTGCAAGGCTGATTTCAAATAATTAAAAGCTATTGATGTGAAAGTTCGAAACTCTCATGCTCGAACCACGTTATGAGAGTGCTGAATAATTCCGAGGCAAACATGGGTTGCGTCGCGGGCAAGTGAGGCTTCGCCGATTTGCCTATTGTAAAGATAGGTTTTTTCGATCTGAACCGGCTGATCCCGCACCTATGTCCTATCCAACCAAAACGACGGAGAGGAATTGGAATGAAATTCGAACACTCGGTAAAAGCTGCAATCGCTGCGATCATGGCGGCGCCAATCGCGTCCGCGACGCCGGAGTTTGCCTTCCCAAATAGGGACCAAGTGCGCAGCGGCGATGTTGTCGTTTATGTCGGACCTGATCAGGCGCTGAGCGAAAGTGCAGAGCGGATCGACCGCGCCACCGATGGCCGGTTGAGCGCCGCGATGCAGGCGGAGCAGTTTGATGGCGCGTTCGGCTCAACGCTCCCCCTTCGCGCGATGGCACCCTTCTCTACGATCAGCGTGATCGGCACAGGGGAGGATACGCTGACAGCGCGGCAAATCACTGATCTCGGCGGATTTGCTGCGATGGCAAATGATCAAGATGACATTGCCTTGCTCGCAGACGGATTTACTACGGAGGTTGAGGTGCCAGGCGCCTATCTTGCCAAAGGCTATGCGCTCGGCAGTTACACGTTCACAAAGTATAAGAGCTTCGACGAAGAAAACCCCGCTCCAATTCCTTACACAGCCAACATCATTGGCGCCGGAAGGGACAGCCGGTCCGTCTTCAACTCTGATCTAGCGCATGTGGTCGAGGGCGTTTCGCTCGCTCGCGATCTCGGGACCGAGCCTGGCAATACGCTGTGGCCAGCAGAGTTTGTTGAGCGAGTTCGCACTGCTTTTGACGGCGTTGATAAGATCACTCTTCGGGTCCTGGATGCCGACCAGATCCGCAGCGAAGGCATGGGTGCATTGATGGGCGTCGGGCAGGGGTCCATTCATGACCCACGCCTTCTGATTGTGGAGTATAATGGCGGCGATCGAGGCGACGCGCCCGTCGCCTTGGTCGGCAAAGGCGTGACGTTTGATACGGGCGGCATCTCAATCAAACCCAGCAGCAACATGTGGTATATGAAATCTGACCTATCCGGCGCGGCGGCTGTAGCCGGGGCTGTGCTCGCCGCTGCAAAGCGCGGGGAAGGCGTCAACGTGGTCGGCCTCATGCCGCTGGCCGAGAACATGCCGTCCCAAGACGCCATCCGCCCTGGTGACGTGCTGACCACGATGTCCGGCAAGACGATCGAAATTCTGAACACGGATGCCGAAGGTCGTTTGCTTTTAGCAGATGCGGTGACCTACGCGCAGCAGAAATATGAACCAGAGATGCTACTCAATATTGCGACCCTGACCGGGTCCGCTGCGCGCGCTATGGGCGATGACTATGCAGCCGTGATCACGCGTGATCTACCGCTCAGTCTGGAGATGATGGAAATTGGTAAGGTTGCGGGCGAAGACGTCTGGCCATTGCCACTTCACCCAAGCCACTTTGAGCAAATCCAATCTTTGATTGCCGACATCAAAAACATTGGCGGCCAGCCTGGCGCTTCAATCGGCGCCGCTGTCGTCGGCACATTTATCTCTGAGGACCTACCTTGGGTTCATTTAGACATTGCCGGCGTCGATTGGCGCGATGTCGCAACCCCAACGGCGCCGATCGGTCACGCTGGCTGGGGCGTACGCTTCATGGATCAGCTCCTGCGCGAACAGTGATCTGATATACCCTCAACCAGAACCGGCAGACATCGCACTCTGCCGGTTCTTTTATCCGTTGGATTGGGCGCACATGCCCGCGTCAAATCGAAATGGCGTTTGCCACTCGATAAGTTGAAAATCATCTAAGCGAATTTGAGTTGGCTGACTCATGGAGCGTGCTTCCAAAAGCACTCGAATGGATCGAGCACGCGTTCTTGGACTATCGAAGTCAATATCCAGATCGACGGTTTGACCTGGAAGAAGCGTTTGCGTGCCAAGTAGTCGTTTTTTGCCATTTTGCAGCGCGTCTTCCAGGCCTTGTCCGGTCGCGCGAATTTGCAAATAGACGTCTACTTCGGCGCGGTTCGTAGAAGACAAGTTCGCGCGAACCGACATTGGTGTTCCAGACGTGAAGACGCGTTGAAACTTGCGCATTCCTGTTACGACTTTGCTGTTCTCTGAGAGATCGATTTGCATTACTTGATCGGATGAGTCAGCCGTGTCTGTGCGGACCGCGACGCGATGATCTAGATCCAACCAAGATCGATCTGGTGCGTCAAACAAGTCATATGAGTCAAAATCACCGCGGGCGAGCAAATCGTGACCAGTGCGCATCTTCTCTAAGCGGCAATCTATCGAAAGGTCGAAATTGGGCGGTTCGTCTTTCGCAGTGTTGTCGCGCGACATGATCATATGTCCGCCCGAACGTTGAAGGTTGGTGTCTCGTTTTGCTGAGAGATCAAACAGGCGCCGGTTGATCATATTACGCATCGGGCCGACCGCAGGCGTAGGGTGATAGCCTTTTATGTAAAGCGGCACGGTCTCGGCGTGATGGAACTCGTCGCCATCCATCCAGACATAGAGCAGGGCGGCTGATTGCGCGGAATAAAAGTACTGATCGAAGAGAAAATTCCCGAGTGACCACGCGATCAGTTTGCTTTGGTAAAGCTCAAGGCCCTGAACCACATGCGGGTGGTGGCCGATGACGAGCGCAGCACCCGCATCAATGGCTTGTTTGAGTTTGGTTTCCATTGCGAGGGTTGGCTCCTCGACATATTCCAAACCACCATGGAATTGCAGGATCGGCGTTCCGCCATTTTCGACGCTTTTGCGAGTCGTGCTCAGCAAGTTGTCTGTGGTTCCGAGCGCAGCGCCGCCTTTATCATTCTCGGCCGACTGGGTTGGTGGCCCCGCTGGCCATCCAACATAGCTGAGAAAGTCATAGGTCGCAGTCTCGGATTCGAATCGAAAGGCGTCCAACGCCTCCGCTTCGTCTTTGCCCGCGCCTGAAAAATCGAGCTCGCTCTGCCTCAGGTGCGCCAGCGTTATGTCTAAGCCAGGCTCGAGAAAGTCGTAGGTGTGGTTGTTGCCAAGGGCGACATAGTCGACCCCTGCCCATTCTAGAGCCTCGAGCGTTTCTGGCGCAGAATAGAAGGTGACGAATTTTGGGGCAGGGTCGCTCGGAGGAGCGCTAAAGATCGGCGTTTCGAGATTGATTGAGGCATAATCAGCGCGCTCCAAATATGGCTTCATCTCCGCAAGAAGAGCTTTGGAATCCGCTAGAACGGTATCAGTCGACACCAATACGGGTTCCCCTTCAAATGGTTCATAGAACCGCCGCCCGATCATCGCGTCGCCGCCAAAGACAAAGAGGGTTCGGCCAGGATTCTGAGAGACTAAGACGATATCATCGATCATATCATCGCGCTTGAGTTCAGCGTGGCTGAACGTGTGCCGCATAGGGTAGTGATCGGCCGCTTCCACTTCAATTCGATAGACGTCTGCTTCGGTTGGAGAAATTGAAAAAGCACCTTGTGGGGTGGTCGAATACTGAGCCTCGCCAATTGTGAGCGTTGCGATTAAGGGCGCGCCGTTTTCGTCGACGACTTGGCCTGAAAGCCAACCGCTCTTCTGGGCCGCGTCGACGGACTGACAGGCCGCGATGAATAGCGAAGATGTGAGCGCGAGAACGCTACAGATCAGGCGCAGCATAATAGGTCTCCTCATCCAGCTCCCCTTCAGATTTCGCAACAACCGTCGCCACCGCCAGGTCGCCTGTCACGTTGACCACCGTCCGCATCATATCGAGGACCCGGTCAAAGGGGAGAATGAAGCCAACAATGATCGCGGTCTGCTCAGCGGATATGCCGATTGAGGTCAGCACAGCGGCGAGAAGAAACAGAGAAGCTGAGGGCACTGAGGCCGTGCCGATTGAAACAAGCGTCGTCGTGAGGCCAATAATCAAATAATCAGACAGGTCGAGCGGTACGCCAAACGCTTGTGCCGAGAACAAGGCGACAATCCCAACATAAAGCGCCGTTCCGTCCATGTTGACGGTCGCGCCCAAGGGTAAAACGGACGAGCGAACCGGCACGCCGATCCCCATATTCTCTTCCGCAGCCGCCATGGTCGCTGGCAGCGTCGCCGCGCTCGACGATGTCGAATAGGCGAGCAACTGCGGGTCTACGGCGCCGCGTGCGAATGGTAAGACGCGCATGCGAGCGAGCAGTTTCACCATGCCAAATTGTACGAACACGATATGCGCGATGCAGGCGAGATAGACCGCAAGCGCCAAGGTCACGACTTTGAGTAGAGTCGTTGCACCTTGTGTTCCTGCGACCCAGGCGATCAAGGCAAAGACGCCGAAAGGGGCAAGCTCCATCACGATAAAGGTGAGTTTCAGCATCACCTCTGAGCCAGCATTGAACAGGTCTTTGAGAACCTTTGCTTCTTCGCCGACCATGATGATGCCAATCCCAATGAGGATCGCGAACACGATCACCGCAAGGATGTTGCCTTCGGCCAATGCCTCAATCGGATTGACCGGGATCATGTTCAACAAGCGCTCGCTTAGCGTCGTGGCGCTGCTGAGCGTTTGAGCTTCCGCGCCCGAGAGATCTACGCCGACGCCAGGCTGCATTATGGTTCCGAAGATGAGCCCAATGGTAATCGCTAAGGCCGTGGTCCCAAGATAGAGGGCGAAGGCTTTTAGGCCGATTGATCCCAGTCGCCGCGCATCGCCCATAGCAACCACGCCAGCAACCAAAGTCGTGAAGATCAAGGGCACAACCAGCATGCGGATGGAGCGCACAAATATATCACCCATCCAACGGATCGAGTTCGCGCCTTCTCCCCAAATAAGACCCGCGATTAATCCGAGAACCAAAGCGCCGAGAATTCGCTTCCACAGGGTGATCTTGAACCAGGCTTTGATCATTGCGTGATCTCCATTTTAAGAACAATCGGCGCGGCGCAGCGGCCGGCCATAGAGTTGGTCCTCAACGCGGCCATTCTTGATTGCGTGAGCGCCATTTACAAAGAGATGGACGACCCCGATGGACAATTCTGCGGGATTTGAAAAATCGGCAACCGGGCCAAACGTTTCAGGATCGAAGACAACAATATCGGCGAAGTGATCTGCCTGCAGTTTTCCGCGCTGGCACAGCTGCAACGTGTCGGCCGTGAGGCTTGTGCTGCGATTGATGAATTCGGCAAGCGGCAGAACGGGTTTGTCGACCACATAGGATCGATACTTAAGCGGGAAGCTCGCATATTTGCGGGGATGACCGTTGGTGCCATCAGAACTTGTCATCACCCAAGTTTGGCGCATGAACCGCTCAATGTCTTGGTCTTGCATATTGAATGACGCGATCCTGGAATCGCCGGTCAGAACGATCTCGATGGCAGCTTGGACCGGATCGAGCCCGAGGGCCAAAGCTTCATCTGAAAGTGTTTGGCTCGGTCGTCCTTCTGTTCGAGCAACCAACAGGATCGCATCGGGGCCACCTCTGCGGCGGAGGTTCTCTGCAATCTCGATTCGTAAACGCTCCTGGTTTTCCGGGGCACGCAGGCGTTCATACATTGCTTCGTCGGAGTCCGCTTTTGCCCAGTTCGGTATGAGCGCGTTTGATATCCGCGTTCCAGACGCCGACCAGGGGTATTGATCGGCGGTCACTATGAGGCCTTCTGTCTGTGCTGCTTCAATCGCTGCGACGACCGCTTCACTTTGCCCCCAGACATCAACTCCAAGGGCTTTGATATGCGCGATATGGACCGCTGCGCCGCTCTGCCGCCCGATCTCGATTGCTTCTTCAATCGCGCCGAGCAGACCAATTGAGTAGGTGCTTTCGTCGCGAATGTGAGATTCGTAAAGCGCATCAAACTCGGCAGCGATTTGGGCTAGCTCGATTATTTCCTCTGTCGAGGCGTAAGAGGCCGGGGCGTAGTAAAGCCCCGTTGAGAGACCGAGCGCCCCGTCATTGAGGGCGGTGCGCAGGGTCTGCTTCATATGCGCAAGTTCATCCTGCGTGGGCGGGCGATCGTCCCGGCCCATGGCTTCGCCACGGATCGAACCATGTCCTGTAAAAAGCGAGAAGTTTGGACCCACTCCGCGGGCATCCACCGCCCTCAGCGCCCCGGCGACATCTGTCGGGCCCCCACCATCATTGCCTGACACAACCGTGGTAACCCCTTGGGTAAGATATCCAGAGAGTCGTCTGCTATCGGTTCCAAACAAGACGTCAGACGTTGTGTGCGTATGAGGGTCGATAAAGCCTGGCGCGACGATCAAGCCTGACGCATCGATGACAAGTTCGCCTCGCATTTTTGCAGCCTTAGCGTCTCCTACAAATACAATTTTATCGCCGTCAATGAAGACATCAGTCTGCACGCCGGCTCCAGATATTCCGTCAAAAACAAGGCCTCCGCTGATCTGAATGTCAGTCATGACAGGCGGTTCAGGGGCGTCTTCGCAGGCGGCGATTAAGAGGCCGACACAAGCAAAAAGAAGGCTGGTGCGCATCTTTATTAGTCTTGCTCGAGCAAGAGCGTCATCATCTCTTGCGCGAAGATGCGCGCGGTCTCGGCAATTTCCGTGCGGTCGGTCTCATCGCCCAATTCGTAAGTGATCGCCGGGACTCCAAATACCTCGAAAATATAAGTCTTTGACGTTGGCAGGTCGACATTGTGAGCGCCTTGGCGATCGAATGTATAATCGGGCAACCTACTGCGGGCGCGTTTCAGCCACTTCGCCGTGAAGCCATATTCGGTGCCATCATTCCCAACAGGCTGTGTGTAGAACACGTTCTTCCGCGTCGAGTGAAAGTCGAGGAAGACCGCCAGGCCGGGCGCCTCGATTTTACCAATTACCGATTTTGCAGCTCGAGTTTCAGGCTGGGTGAAGGGGCCCCAGTCGCGGTTGAGGTCTAAGCCGCCCATATTGTGACGCCAATGCCCATGCTCGACCCCATCAGGATTGAGGTTGGGGATGATGACCAAATTATAGCGATCGCGGAACGCTCGCGCGAGCTCTGAATCGCTCAAGATCTCGTCGGTAAAACTCACCATGGCGAGTGCCCCAGTTACCTCCGGGGGATGCTGGCGCCCGACTAACATAACGGTTTTTGGCGCTTCAATCGTAGCTCTAGTGTCAATCATATTGATCGGACGATCTTCAATTGAGGAGCCGATCTGTGACAGTGTCACGAATGGCTTTGTCGCATGCGCCTCCGCCCACGCATCATGAGCCTCGTTGGTGAATATCTCCTGCGCCGAGACAAACAGCGGACGGTCATCAAGTTCGATGTCTAGCGTGACGCGATAGCCAGCAGCCTTCACATCAACACGGTCATCTGGAAGCACAGTCCACGCGGTGCCGTCATAACTGACCTTTGGTTTATAGCGGTGCGGGTGTTCTTCATACTGCAAGATCAGCCGAACGTTTTCGGATCGGTTAGGGGTGAGCCGAACGGCGTACCAAGGGCTTGGATTGATCGGCGTGTCTTCCGGTTGAAGCAATATTTCGATTGAAGTTGCATCTACGACTGCGCACGAAGCCATGTTCGCGGCCGCGAAATCAGCGTCGACCCGAAAAACGCCGGTCTGACAGACCTCGCCCTCAATATTCTCAACGGAAATTTCCTCTGAGGGCACTTGCGTGCAGGCAAAGCAGAGGGCGAAAGCTAAGATTGCGAACGATCTTATCATATGATTTCTCCTTAGGCCGCGCGTGAAGCGTGGGTTGCGGGTCCGATAATGTCCGCGAGACTCTTTGCGGCTCCTGCAGAAAGCGTCCATCCGAACATGCCATGCCCCATATTCAAGTAAACGCCGGGGGCTTTTGATTGTCGAACAATCGGAAGGCTACTCGGAGTTGCGGGACGGGCGCCGATCCAAGTCGACTGAATTTTCGAGTAATCAGCAACTTCAGGGATCAACGTGCGGACGGTTCGAATGAGGTCCTGAACGCGCTGGCGTCTGCGTTCCTCGCTTGCGATACCAAAATCGGCGAAGCCTGCGATACGGATCTGATCGCCAATCCGTGAAAAGACGATCTTATAGCTAGCGTCCGTTATGGCAGCGTCCGGAGGAGAGGACCCTACAGGGGCGGTAAGGGAATACCCCATGACCGGGTAAATGGGGAGGCGGATATCAAGGCTGTTCAAGAGCTGCGTACCTGCGACACCTGTGCAAACCACTACAGCCTCGAATGCTTCGCGATCACCGGTAGATAGCGTGAGTTCCCGTTTTCCATGCTGGGTGGCAGTCACACCGGTCACGTCCGTATTAAAGGCGAAGCGAACCCCAAATGCCGACTCGCAGTGTTTGACCATCTGTTCCGAAAACCGTGCCGCATCGCCCACTTCGTCCCCTTCGATCCACAGGCCACCCGCAGCTTCACCCTTATAATTCCGCAAAGTGGGTTCACGCTCTAAACACGCGCCCCAAGACAGGACTTCATGCGAGGGCGCCTCCGATGATGCGGCAGCTTTGCGAAGGTCTTTCTCTTTTCTCAGAAGTACCAGTTTGTTGGCTTTGCGGTGTCCGAACTCAAAGCTAATCTCTGACAAAACCTCTTCGAAAACAGTCCCAGACCGTTGGGCAAGGGCAGCTAAAGCTCTGGCATCAATTTGAGATTGCTTCGGCTGGCAATGCCCCAAGAATTTCAGCGACCATTTCATGAAGTCCAAGGATAGTGTTGAGGGCATGCGGAAAGCTGGATCGCTCCCGAGCAAAATTCCGGGGACTTTTTTGAGGAGGTTTGGCGTCCCCATCGGCGATGCGAAACCGTAGGATAGCTGCCCACCATTTGCGAAGCTGCTTTCCATCGCCGCTCGGGGTTCGCGGTCAAACACGCTCACCTCATGGCCGGACTTGGCCAGCATATAGGCTGTGGTTACACCCACAACGCCTGCTCCAATGATCGCGATCTTCATAACATGCACCCAGGCATGCAGGTGAGCTCTGAAAGGAGATCGCTCACCTGCGATGGTACCGACTAGAATTCCTTGCGGATATCCACGTACCAGTAGCGCCCGCGGTTGGAGTGAAGGCTTGGGAAATAGCCACTGGCGAATTCGTCAGCGAGCGGTGGATCTTCATCCGTGATGTTTCGTGCACCGATGCGGATACGTGTATCCCCGCCTAGCCATTCTTCGAATGAATATTGGCCATAGAGACTGATTGTCTCAAACGGATCGACTTCAAAAATCTCACCATCTGGACCAGTGACCGAGGTGTCGATAACTTCGCCAACGTAATTGTAGAAGAGGCCTGCACCCCAAGCGCCATTTCTCCAAATGACACTTGCGTTCCCGCGCCACTCCGGGCGTCCGTTTTGCTGAACGCGATCTTGAGATCCTGGTACATCCACCGCATCATTGGCCGCTCCGGCTGCAACCGCAGACAGGATTGTATCGGCCTCCGCTGACGGGGCTTGGAAGGCTTCTTGTAGATAGGCCGCATTCACTTTGAAGTCGAAATTCCCGAGCTGATCGGTATCTAGGCCCCAGTTCACACCGAAATCGATACCTTCGAATTCGCGTGGGTTGAGGTTCACATATTGGTCAGCGACTTCAATGATTTCACCCGCTGGGGTGAGCCCAGCCGCTGTATAGAGCGCGATTTCGTCCGCTGTTGGCGCAGCGCGAATGACATTCGGGTTTGAGCCACCGCTCAGCCGCAAGACATAGTCGAGCGAGATTTGGTTTTGATCGCCAAAGATTCCGACGACGTCCTCTTGTTCAATCCGCCACCAATCAACTGTGAAGGTGAGGTCATCAACGAAGGATGGCTGATACACGAGGCCGATCGAGATATTGTCGTTCTCTTCCGGTTGAAGATCAGGACCACCCGACCGGACACTTTCAACAGAGTTGCCATCGCACTCGCCTGTATCAAATGTCGTGCCGTTCGCTCGAGCTGTCGCTTCGCACAAAATCCAGTCTTCACGACCGCCATTCACGCGGCGTATGCCGGTTGCGTTGATTTGCTCCAAGTTTGGTGCTCGAAACCCTTGAGAATAAGCGGCGCGGACCTGGAAATCCGGATGCGGGTACCAGGATAAGGCAACCTTTGGTTTCGCGATACTGCCAACGTCCGAATAGTCTTCAGCGCGAACCGCAAGCTGTGCATCTAAGCTATGAATGAGTGGGATATTCATGTCCTCACTCACGAGAGGGACAGCCAATTCGGCAAAGGCTGATAGCACTTCTCGGTCGCCATCTGTATCAGGGGTTGGGCTAGATCCCATGATGTCGCTTGGAATCACGTTGCCGGTGACGATATCGGTAAAGACAATTGTGCCATCTAAGCGAGCGTCGCGATCATCGCGGAACTGTTCGATCCGGAACTCAGTCCCAAGCGCGATCCCGAGCCCCCCCGCAGGCAGTTCGATCAAGGACCCGTTCGAAAGCTTAAAGTCGACCAATGTTAGGGTGGTTTCGCCGACTCTGGAAACCGGAACGATGAAGCTGTCTATCGTTGCTTGGTTTTGATTGTTGAACGTGCCCGGCGCGTTCGTGTCCGCAACATTCCCACCAGCAAAGATATTGTAGGCGTCCGGTGTCGTCCGAGCGAGCGCTTGTTGGAACAAAGTGTTGCTGACCCGGTTTGTTATGTCTGTTGTCTCTGCTTCAGAGTGCAGGAGCGCGCTTTCCCAGTTCCAGGTGCCCCAATCGCCACGGGCACCGCCGAGGAGTCGGTAGCTTTCATTCTCAACATCGACGCGGCGTGGTCCAATATCCAGTGGGCGGTAGTCGCGGATCTCAAGGTCAACGCCAAAGGGGTTGTAGAACGATGTCGCGGGAACGACCAATCGTCCGCTCGATAGAATTTGAGCAGCTTCGCGTTCGCGATTGTAATCTGCGTGATAATAAGTAGCTTCGGCAAAGAATTCGACGCCGCTATCGGTTTCGTGATTCACAAACGCCATTACATTTTGACGTTCTGTGTTACCCACCAATTCGCGATAGCGTGCTCGATCTAGTCTGAGCGATGTATCAATTGATCCACCATTATCGGCGCAAACGCCGTTTCCTAGATCGACAAGACAGCCAGAAAATGTGTCTGGCTGAATATGGAAGTCATCATCGCCGATAGCATCGATTGCACCTCCCAGAGCGCGAAACTCCGCCCATTGTGTTTGGGTGGACAAGTTACGGAGTTGCGTGTCGCCCTCAAAAGGAGTGCCCTCAAAAAAGGTTCGCAAATCTTCAGTGCTTGAGTTGCGCAACTGTAACGCTGAGAATCCTTCGCGATCCAAAAAGTTAGCGAATACCGAGACATTTGTCCGGCCATCATTGAAGTTTTTACCCCACTTGATTGTTCCGGTCAGTTCACGCAGGTCCGTGTTTTCAGAGCCGCCATAACGAACACTGGCATCGAAGCCTTCAAAATCATCTTGGGTGATCGTGTTGATGACACCTGCGACGGCATCTGTACCGTAAATCGCGGCGGCGCCGTCACGCAAAACTTCTAAACGTTGGATGCCGGTTATGGGCAAAGACTGTGAATTCACCGTGTTTACTGGAACAAAGTCCTCGACCTGCGTACCTGGATGCAAAACCAGTCGGCGGCCATTCAGCAACACCAATGTATTGCCCGTGCCGATACCACGCAGATTGATTGATCCGATATCACCTCGCGCCCCGTTGACGCCGGTGAATTCAGCCTCAGAGAATATGATGTCGCCAACTTGTGGAATGGCTCGCAACAGCTCGTCACCACTGCCAGCGCCTGTAACATCGATGTCGTCAACATCTAAGACCGTAACAGGTAAGGCGCCCGCAATATCTGATCCAACAATCTGTGATCCGACTACAACGACTTTGTCGAGTTCGCGAGTATCTGCGTCGCCTGCTGCGGTGTCTTGAGCTTGTGCGATAAGGCCTGTTGCGATCACAGCGCTGCCCAGTAACGCTGTTTTTAGCGAAGTCTTGACGATCATATCCATTTCCTCCCGATAGAACTCATCACTGAGAAGACTGCGTAGGATTTTTTGCGTGGGCAACGTTTTTGAAACACTAGGGATATAACCAAACGTTATGCATCTTTATCCTGAAACGGCCCTCAATTCGGTTGTCAGGTCGTCAAGAAACGTCCGTTCGGAGACTGAGAGATTGTAGTTCTCGCGAACGATGGCACCGACTGAAAGCCCAATGTTTTCGGTGAATTCGTAAGTGTCCACCTCTGCGATAGACGGCGCTCGCGCGGCGTATTCATCCACGATCGCAATCCCGGCGCCACTGGCCACGAGCATCTTCGCGATGTAATAGGTGTTCACGACAATTCGTTGCGACTGTTGTATATCTGACACGTTTTCGAGATGAGAACTTAGGAGGTGCCCAAGCGGCGCGTCGACGTCCAGATAGATCACCGACTCACCGTTCAGGTCCTTGGCCGTAATTTCGGACCTTTGATGTGGCCAATGACCCTTTGGTGTGACACAGACAAATTTGGCGGTGGCGATTGGAATAATGCGCAGGCCCTCGCGGGGATAAGGCTGATAGGCGATAGCGATATCCGTTTGCTCGGTGCGCAGAGCGTTCACAGCTTCGTCGAAGTGATAGGTTTCGATCTCGATACTCGTTTCCACATGTCGCTTGGCAAAAGCCGCGACAGCGCGCGGGCCGGCGGATAGCCCGATGCTCGGTGCCAAGGCGATCCGAAGGGTCTTGTCGTCCCCCAATTTCGCATTGGCCGCTCGGGCGCGAAACCGGTTCACTTCATTAAACACTTTGGCGGCACCTTCAAACAGATCCGCAGCTTCCTTGGTTGCTACGAGGCCAGTTGTGGTCCGTTCAAAAAGAGGATAGCCCAGCATATCTTCTGTATGTCTGAGGACTTTTGATACGGCGGGCTGCGATACGCCGAGCAACTCGCCCGCCTTACTAATGGAGCCAGCGGAATAGACCGCATAAAATACTTCGATTTGTCTCAAGCGCATAACGCAGGGTTATCACGCGATTACTGGGAGTAAACCATCCAATTGAATGCGCACTGTCCTTCCTTGGCGCCGAAACCGTGCGCGTTGATAACCTCACGCCACCGAGCGAGCATCGGGCCCGTTATAGGCGCGTTCGACTTTGGCGACGCGTAATTCATAGTGCTCGTACCATCGTTCGATGCCGCTCTTCTGCGCGAGGAGGTGTGTGGTTTGGGCTTTCCAGGCTTGAATGCTCGCTTCGTCTCGCCAGTAAGACACCGTGATACCGAGCCCGTCTGGGCCTCTCGTCGACTCGATGCCCAAATAACCAGGTTGGTCTTTGGCGCGTTCGACCAGGGCCTCAGCCATGGCGTCATAGCCGTCAGGCTGCGGGCTCTGCCGGCTCGTGAAAATGACGGCGTAATAAGGTGGCGCTGGTGTCTCAGAAAATCCCTTTGGCATGATCAGACTCTCCTATTTGTCTGAGGTCAGTGTTCAACACTGCGCGCATAAGACGGTGACAGATCCCCCTTAGCCCAGTCCGCCAATAAGTCGTAGTAAGTATCGGTGACGCGGGTATAGATACGTGTTCGATCTTCCGCTTGATAAAATTCCCACATGCCGTGATCGGTGTCCGGATAAAGGTAGATATCGATCTGCTGGCCGCCGTCGCGAAGCGTCTTCAGCCGCGCAAGTGTTTTAGAAATCGGCGCCTCTCGATCATCTTCCGCCAGAACCCACAATAGAGGAACATTGACCTCGCGCAACACATCCATCGGCTTCAGTGACCAATCGATGTTTAGTCGGTCGAACATTGGGATGCCATTCTCCCTGAGCTCAGTGGTCGACATGCCGAGGAGCACCCCAGAAAACCCGCCGCGGATGACCGGAAACCAGTCTTCGTCTTTGTAAAGCCCGCGCAGCTCATCCAGCTCTTCGAGGCCGTCGCGGTATCCCGAAACCGCCAGGCGCGCGGTCACATCTGTGAGCGTTTTTGCTTTGGCGATCACGTCGTCTCCATATCCCGCTTCGCGCAGTTCGAGTTCGACTTGCGCGGCATCTTCTTCGAGGATGTCGATGACCAAGCCATAGCCTATGCCGAGAAAGTCCGCCTCGGCGCGTGTGGCTGCGAGTGGCGCGATCCAGCCACCTTGGCTGAACCCGAGGAGGCCAAAGCGCCCAAACTGGTCGCCCGCAAGCCGTTTCGCCTCGGAAGACGCCGCGACGAGATCATCGGCCAATTGCGGAAAGTTCTGAGAGTAGGTGCCATCTGATCGGCCGGTGCCGCGCTTATCATAGACAAAAACCGAAACGCCACGCCCGACGAGTTGGTAGGGGTAGGCGACAGACTCGATCCATCCAGACTCTTCTGAGCCATGCGCTAGGACAACGAGCGAGGTCTCTGAGCCAGCATCTAGCGGCTCAATCAGTTGACCCCGTAGAAGTGTTCCCGACGAAGCGAATTCAGTCTCTGTTACGCGGATTGCGCGCGGCTCTAAGACAGTTGCTTGAGCGAGCTTCACAACGCCCGCCCCACAGTCGACTATCTCGTCATCCACCGACCCGCGGCGGCCATCACTGATGGAATAATCGAAACCTGCCTCGCCGTGGACGATGGCGACAAAAGGTTCGGTATCGCCATAGATCCCAACAGCGCAAGACCCGGGGGCAAAGTCTGCTGTCTCAATCTGAGCGTCGAAAACACTGGTGCAGCTTGTCAGGAAGATTGCTGAAACTGTCAGAAGTCGGTGGATGCGCATGGTCTTGTCTCTTTGAAATGGCTTGGGCGATGCTGTCTTTTGCGTGCTCACTTTGATCGTCCAAACTGATAGTCTGAGAGCACTTCTGGCAATGGGGCAAGGTTGTCGGCATCGGCCTCGGCGTGGGCGGTTTGCCATGAGATCGGAAGGGTTCCGGCCCAGATCGGCCACGCGCGATCTTCGTCAGGTTCATCAGATGGGCCAGTGCGCGTTTTGACGGATGCTTCGGCGATGTCCATCCCGATAACAGCCGTCGCGCGTAGCTCCAGATCTGTCATTGGTCGAAGTTGCTCCCACCGACTAGGATAAATGTGATCGAACATGGCCTTTAGGTGCCGTTCCTTGTCCTTGGGATCAGAGACGAGATGAGGTGTTCCGAACAGCATGGCGGAGGCGTGGTTGACGGAGTGTTCGAACCCAGAGCGGGCCAGCACCAAACCATCTAGACGCGTCACCGTTAGGCAAACGGGCTGATCTGCTGCGCGTAGAATGGCGCGGCTCTTGGAGGAGCCATGCCAGTAGATTCGGTCGCCTTCGCGCCATTGCAAAGTCGGGGTGACGACAGGCATACCATCATCAACATATCCCACATGGCAGAGCGGGACACTGTCGAGGAGGGCGTAAAGGCTGTCGCGATCATAAGTGCCTTTGGTGTGCGCTCGGCGGAGACGCGTACGCTCCGTCTTGAGGGATAAGGAGGGACGAATTTCGGTCATTTCGGTTCGGCCTTCACTTGCGCCTGTCTTTGTTCTTCTAGCGAGCATGTCATTGGCGTTTGCGCTTTTCCTGTATGGGCGGTCGTGTTCTGTTCGATCAGCGCGATCAAGCAATCTTCGTCTGCCTTCGGACGATGCTTTGTGCCGCGAGGCACGACGTGAAGGTCACCCGCCTTTAAGACGACATCATGGTCCTGATAGGAAATCGTCAGCTCGCCCTGCAGTACTAGAAACGCTTCGTCTTCGTTTTCGTGCTCGTGCCAGACGAACTCTCCTTCCACCCGGGCGACCTTGACCATTGTGTCATTGACGTCGGCGACGATCACAGGGGACCAGGTCTCGCCGCAGCGGGATGCGACCTCTCGCAGATTCACAACTTTCATAGCGGACAATCCTCCTCGTTTCCGTATCCTAATACCGCGAATTTAGAATCTACGGGTGACAATTGCATAGCAGGCTATATATATGGCTATATGAAACAGCAAGATATTCTTCGCGACCTCGGTCATTTGGCGTTGGCGAGCCGCCTCAAACGATTGGCCGACGCGCTCTTGGCTGACGCCGCTAGGGTCCACGCAGATGCGGGGGCGCCAATGCAGCCGGGACAGTTTCCATTGATCGCGGCGCTGGACCGCTACGGGCCAATGTCGGTCAATGACGCGGCAGAGATCCTCGGGATCAGCCAACCTGCGACCACCCGCGCGGTCTCTGAATCCGTAAAGACCGGGCTCGTCACCTCAGGTCCTGGGCAAGACGATAGGCGCTTCCGCGAACTCTCTTTAACTAAGCTAGGGCGAAGTACGGTCGCGGATATGAAGCGGTCTATGTGGCCGCGCGTAGAAGCCGCTGCGTGTGACCTTACAAAGGGCCTATCCGGAGACTTGCTCGATAGTATCCGCAAAATCGAAGATCGCCTTTCGGAGCAGTCTATGCTCGAGCGCGTTCGGGCCAACATACTTAGCATCTTGCCCTTTTCAGACGCGCTAGCGCCCCATTTTCAAGAGATAAATCTGGAATGGATCGAGGCCATGTTCACGGTGGAGCCGCATGACCGCGAGGTCCTATCTAACCCCAAAGAGAGCATCATCGACAAAGGTGGCGAGATCTATTTTGTTCGCAACGGAGAGAGCGAGATCCTTGGAACCTGTGCGTTGGAGCGCGCAGCAGACGGGTTTGTGGAACTTACCAAGATGGGCGTCAAATCCTCCGCGAGAGGAAAGGGGGCGGGCGCGTTTCTGCTCCGTTTCATCCTAGAGCGAACGCGCGAGCAAGGCTGGCAAGACAAGCTGTTCTTGGTCAGCAATAAGCGCAATTTGGCTGCGGTGAAACTGTATGAGAAACTCGGTTTTGAGCATGACTCTGACATCATGGATCGGTTTGGCACCCGCTATGAGCGCTGCGATGTCGCCATGCGCTACCGCCCGGTAGTTTGAAGCGATCTCATAGGCTGAGATTTTGAGAATGTCGCACGATATTCTGGGCAGGTACTCCGAATTGGGATTGTCATATCAAGACGAACATGGTTCGAGGGTGTTATGAGACGCAATATTATTACATATTTCGCGATCGCGGGGGCGATTATCCTATCAAACTGTACGGCAAGCGAGACGACCGACGAGGCGGCCGCGCCGAATCTGCTCGGGTTTGAAACGCAATCTGAGTCTGGCTTGGATGAGTTTTGGAACGTGAAGCCCGAAGGCGTCGTCGAGCTTGACATTGACGAGGTCTATGAGGGTGCCGTGTCGGCGCGCCTGGAGCGTACACCTCAAACAGAGGGTGAATTCAGCTCGCTCGGGTTCGAGGTTCCAGTCAGCGATCCGGGCGGTGTCGTAACGCTCCGCGCCGCGATTAAGGCGACAGATTTTGTCGGCATGGCCAGCCTCTGGGCGCGGCAAGATGGCGTCGCCGGGCGCGTCGCTTATACAAATTTGCGGGAACGAAGTGTCCGGTCTGACCAAGACTGGACGGTTCACGAATTGGAGGCCGAGATTGATCCTCGGGCCCGGTCGCTCAGTGTTGGCGTCTTCTTCGCCGGAACAGGGCGCGTCCATGTCGATGCGTTTGAGCTACTATTAAATGGTGAGCCGGTTGAAGTTGACGTCGGTGCAGATGATAAGAGTGAGGTGTCGGACGAGGCGTTTGAATTTGCTTCAGGTTCCGGAGTTCAGCTATCGGGATTATCGCCTGTTCAGCTCGACAATGTCTCGACATTCGTAAAAGTCTGGGGTTTTCTAAAGTACCATCATCCGGCAATTGCGGGCGGCGACGTCGACTGGGATATTGTATTTCTGCGCGTGTTGCCGGAGGTTCTGGACCTCCAAAATGCGTCTGACAGAAATGACTGGCTGGCCGAGTGGGTTGACGACCTTGGGCCGATAAACCCGTGCGATCCATGCGCGTCTCCGTTAGATGAGTCGGCTCTTGCGCCACGCTATCAGTGGATTGGAAACGAAGCCGAACTTGGCGGGGCCCTAGTCGAAAAGCTTGAAACCATCCGCGCCAATCGCTTCAGCGGGTCGGAGCAGCATTACGTAAAATCTGGCCAATCAGGGCAGGCCGAGTTTCAGAACGAGCTGACTTATAGCGTTCTCGAAGAAACCGATTCAGGCTTCCGGCTTCTCGCGGCTGCGCGATATTGGAACATGATTGAGTATTGGTTCCCTTACCGAGACATCATCGATGAGGACTGGCACACAGCTCTCAACCGTGCGCTCACCGAGGTCGCGCAGAGTCAGAGCGAACTTGAGTATCAGATCGCCATGGTTCACCTGATCGCAGCGGTGCAGGACACCCATGCCAAACTCAATAGCCACCTTCAAATCTTGCCGCCCGTCGGCACATGCGATTTGCCAATCCATATTCGCTTCATTGAGAATGCGCCCACGATTGTTGCGTTTCAGAGCGAGCTTGCGACCGCGCAGCCGTTCGCGATCGGGGATATTATTGAGAGAATAGACGGCCGTGCGACGTCGGATCTGCTGGCTGAAATGCGGCCACTCTACGCGGCATCGAACACAGCGGTTCAGAACCGAGACATCGCCTCTAACCTCACACGCGGCGCATGCGGACCGACTCAGATTGAAGTCGATCGAGACGGCGCACTTTTAGAGTTTGAAAGTCAACGGGTCCGCGGCGCGCTCAAGAATGCGCTCAGTCATTCGCGGGATCTTCCAGGTGAGACGGTGCAAGTCTTGGATGGGAATATTGGCTATATCAAACTCTCTTCTGTGACGCAGCAGGACGTGCCGGTCTATGTCGAAACCATCCGGGAGACGGATGGGCTTATTCTCGATCTGCGGAACTATCCGAACGACAATGTGATGTACGCGCTCAGCCGGTGGTTCACCGAAGAGTCGACAGAATTTGCCGTGATGACCGCGCCTAATTTCGAAACACCTGGCGAGTTTGAATGGGTGAACGTACCGCCTATTCCCACAGTCGATGCCGATCAGCGTCTCGCCATGCCGATCGCAATTCTCGTCGATGAAGTGACCCAAAGCTCTGGCGAGTTTACGGCGATGGCGTTCCGGTCGTTACCAAACGCGATTGTGGTTGGTAGTCAGACTGCGGGAGCTGACGGCAACATGTCTCGCATCGCATTACCAGGCGGCCTGCATACGACCGTCAGCGGTATGGGTGTGTTCTATCCGGATCGAACGCCAACGCAGCGTATTGGGATCGTGCCGGATTTCACCGTTCTGCCTACTCGCGAAGGCGTGATCGAGGGGCGAGATGAAGTTCTCGATTGGGCACTTGCCGTCCTGTTAGGAAAGGATGTTGGGGCGCAATAGCGGTCGATGGGCTGGCGGGTCTCAGATTTCCCAATCCAGATCTGCCGCGCAGTGGTTTGCATTCGCCAGAAACGCTTTTAGAGATTCGGGCAATCGAACGATGAGGCGTGGCTATAGACTTCTCAATTGCCAATTTCTTTGGGGTCATGTCGATCCTGATCGGCTTCATCTGCTTGCTGCTGAGTGGATTTCTGCTGTCCGTTCCATCAACGAGAAAAACACCGAACCGATTCCTGGCCGCCTTTTTGGTGCTCACAGCAATTGAACTGACGGTTTGGCTCTGGGGCGCAAACGTTAGCTGGCCCGGTCTGAGCGCAATTTGGCTGGCGCTTGGCAAGCTTCAAATGCCGACCTTCTTCTTTTTCTTCTTTTCATCCTGCTATTCCGATTTCCGGCTGAAGCGGCACGATATTTTGCATCTCATTCCGTCCGGATTGGCGCTGACCTTGAATTGGCCCGGCGCGCCAGATTTGGGTTTGCTCAGCGATTTATTCGCATTCGATACACGCGCGTCGTGGCTGCTCTCACAGCTGACCTACTTTAGCTATATGGCAGCGATTCTTGTCATTCTATGGCGATTTAGAACGCGGTTCCGCAGACATTATTCCGGCGCACCATCAGAAGTTCTGATCTGGCTCACGCAGCTCGCAGCGGCGTCACTCTTCGCCCGCGCGATCCTCATCACGCGGGATGTTTCGAGCTTTACCCTGGGCAGCAATATCGCACTTATCTTGCAAATGGTCAGCGCGCTGCTCGCCTTGGCAATCACGAGTTGGATTGCGATGAACTCGCTCCTGAAGCCGCATCTGTTTCGCGATGTCGACCGTCGCTTACTTAAGTTGAAAGGAGCCAGCGGCCCGTCACCGAACAGCGATTTGAAGCGGGTGCTAGACTATGTGGCAACGGACAAACCCTTTCTCGATCCCGAACTCACTTTGGCCGGGCTGTCTGATCGTGTCGCGCTCACGCCGCGCGAGTTATCCGAACTGTTGAACCAATCGCTCGGCGTGCACTTTTTCGATTTCGTCAACGGTCACCGCATTGCCCACGCGCAAGACTTGTTGCTCCAGCAGCCCAAACAATCAATTCTGCAAGTCTTACTCGCGTCTGGGTTTAACTCAAAATCGTCCTTCAACACGGCCTTTAAGAAACATGTCGGGATGACGCCGAGCGCTTTCAGAACCAAGGCGAAATCGTAAGCGCGATCTCGGAGTAGGAGCGTTCGACTTTCCGAAAAACCGTTCGATTACGCGTTCTCGGACGCAAAACATCATTCAATCCGCAATCTGGTCTTCTCCCAATCCAGAGGAAAGATCATGTTCAAAATCATCCACACGACTGCATCCATCGCCGCTCTGTCTGCGCTCGGTTTAGGCGCTTGTCTCGCAGCGCCTGTGCAGAGCCAAGCTTCAGAGCAAAGCACGCAACAATCCGTCGAAGCAATCATCGCGCCATGGGTCTCTGAAGATGCGCCAGGCGTCGCGGTGGCCATCTCGCTCAAGGACGAAGTTGTGTTTGCCCAAGGCGCCGGGATGGCGAACTTGGAACACTCGATCCCGATCGCCGCCGACAGCGTGTTTCAAGTGGCGTCAGTCTCGAAACAGTTTACCGCGTTCGCAGTCTTGCTGCTCGCATCCGACGGCGCGATCGATCTCGATGAGGACATGCGTGTCTATGTTCCGGAAATGCCCGTGACGGAGAGTGTCATCACGGTGCGCCACTTGCTGGACCATGCGAGTGGCCTGCGCGAGCGCAATACGCTGGCGGCGATGGCAGGCTGGATGGACGATGATATCCGGACCGAAGCTCAGTCGAGAATGTTGGTTCGTCGTCAAACCGGTCTCAACTTTGAACCAGGAACCGAGATCGAATACAGCAATACTGGCTACGCATTGCTCTCTGAAATCGTTGAGCGCGTGTCGGGCCAGTCCTTCAGCGCTTTCACAGAAGAGCGCATGTTCGAGCCCCTCGGCATGGCACAAACACGTTTCCGAGGCGTCCGGGATGATTTGATCCCGAACCGGGCCGCATCCTACTATCCCAGCACTGATGGCTTTAAAAATGTTGTTGCTGTAAGCGAAACAACCGGTTCGACCGGCCTCTATACGACGGCGCTCGACCTTCTGAAATGGGCTGAGAACTTCGAAACTCAGGTCGTCGGAGACAGGTTCGTCTTTGAGGCCATGGCCGAGCGTTACGAGGCGGCAAATGGAGACGATTCAACCTTTGCAAAGGGCCAAGAGCTGCGCTTCTACAACGGCGTCGAGACATGGTCGCATGGTGGCACCGGTGCGGGATTTCGTTCCTTCCTGCTCCGCGCGCCGGACGAAGATTTAGAGATCGCCGTGCTCAGCAATCGTACCGATTTTGATAAAGCCGCGTTCGCCTTCTCGATTGCAGACGCATACTTGCCCGCGCCAAAAATTGACGCTGAACAAGACTGGTCGCCAGCCACTCCAGATGAGCTCGCCGCATATGCTGGCGACTATGAAATCTACCCGGGCGTTATATTCTCGATCAGGGCCGAGGCAGATGGTTTGACCTTTGCGTCGTTCGGCGCACCGCGCGACGATCTTCAGCCGCTACCACAAATCGGACCGCGCGAATTCCTCCTTAACGCTGAGCCAGAACGAGCGCTCGTTTTTGATGGCCCCACACAAGGCGCGTCAGCCAAACTCGGCTATCGCATTGGCTTAGACGGGACTTTAAATGCGCGGCGCATAGCGCTCACTCCCTTTGATGCCGAATCGGTCGACCCATCCGGCTATGTCGGCCGCTGTGAGAGCGATGAGCTTGCCGCTCGCTATGATCTCTCGCTTGTCGACGGTGTTCTCACCGCGCAGCACGCGCGTCTGCCAGCCTTCGCTCTGACGCCGTATCAAGAAAATACATTTGCAGGGCAGGGGCCTTTGCAAAGGCTGGTCTTCAAATCAGACGCAGAGGGAGAACTCCTAGGGTTTTATGCGTCTGCCCCGCTGGCTGAAGATATCTGGTTCTCTTGTCGCTGATCCAATCGCCAAATTTGTCTTCGCGGGACGACCCCGCGGAGGCATTTTGGCGAGGCCTGCATTAGGCGCGCGCCAAGCTCTTAAACACCTGTTTCATAACACTGGCATGCGCCATGTTTGCTTGGTCTGAAAAAGACCCGGGCGCATCGGAAAAGCTCACCACTAAGATCGGCGTTTGCGTTTCAGACATGAGTGGCAACGCGAATCCCACATCATTGTTCACGGTCTCGCTATTGGTGCCTGTCTTGTGCCCGAGTCGCCACCCCTCAGGCAGGCCAGCGGCCAATCGGTTCGCCCCAGTCGTTGCGCCCAGCATCCAGTCTTGCAAGATGACCCGCGACCTTGGTTGTAAGATCTCACCGAACACGAAATCCCGCATCAAGTTCAACATCGCGCGCGGCGTCGTCGTATCGCGCAAGTCTCCCTCCGCGACAACATTCAGATCCGGCTCAAATCGATCGAGACGGGTTGTTTCGTCGCCAAGGTCTCGAAGCTGTCTCGTAAAACCTGCGGGTCCTCCGAGCGTCTCTAAGAGGATATTCGCGGCCGGATTGTCGCTGTTCGCGATGGTCGCGGCGCACAGTGTTTCGACCGACAAGGATGATCCGACTGCAGGCGCCGTGGTGGGGGCGTGAAAGATTACATCCTCAGGCATAATCGCGATCTCCCGTCGCAAGTCTTCCTGACCCGTTTCGACCCGCAGCAGAATTAGCCCGCCCAAAATCCACTTAAATGTCGAGCACATCGCAAACCGCTTATCAGCGCGGTGATGGAGATAGGTCCCGGTCCGAAGGTCCAACGCGGCAACCCCAATTGGACCCCCGCGCTGAATTTCAATCTGCTCCAGCGATGCCGCCCACGAGGATGCGGCGTGTTCAGCCCGCCCGGAACGGCACCCAGCCAGCAATGGAATCGACAAAAGCCCAAATGACGCCGCACGACGTGTAATCTCCGACATCAGCAACGCTCTCCCTGGCAAAACTCGAATTGGGTCTGCGCTATCTTAGAAAGATTCTTCAGATCCCCATAAACTGATTTCCACCAACAAGATCGAAGTCGATGACACAAAACCCAGTGCTGCATTCAGCTTGGTTTTGGTCGGCAGTTATCAAGAAAGTGGTGCCCCCACACGGCCCCAAATCAGATCTATAAATATTTGATTTTACTTGCTTTAATCGGATCAGAAAGCTCATATACCAACAAATATACCAGGCGCTGCCGCTCGAACCGGGAGCCGCCGCTCGCGAGAGAGTCAGGTCATCCTAAAAGCCGGATTCAGCAAGCGGTGCCAAAGGATACAGTACCTAGATCCAAAAAAAAACATCCATGAGCGCAACCCTGTGTAGGTTGGGAACGTCAATCAAAAAAAATCAGCCGATCTTCACGGCACAGGATTGATGAAGTCTGTTCTAAGACAGGAGTCCGTCTGAGACATTTGTTGCTCCCAAATCAGGTGCTGGTTCGTCATCTTCAATAATAAGCGTCATTGAGTTCGAATCCCATCCAATAGAAAATCCAGAAAGTTTGGCCGTTGCGTTCAATCGTTCTGCTTGCTTTTCAAGAAGGGACCTAGTGCGTTGTTCAAACAACTTTTTCGAACCAAAATCTAAATTGAAAAACTGCATAAACATCAAAACAACCGTCAGCGTACCAGTGACAATCCAAACACCAATTCGCATTGGATCACTGGTATCTTCTCCAAGGAAAGAGCCGGAAAACGCGACCAAAGCCAAGATAAGTGCGGTAGCGGCATAAAGCGTGAAACGTTCCTTTTTTGCTTTGGTATTGGTGCTTTCGACCAGACCTTCCGCTAATTCCCTGTCTTGAGCTTTCAACCCTTCTACTTGGGTCTCGAGCTGAGAGCGTTGTTCTTCTGCCTGTTTCCTGAGGCCAGTGGCTTTTCTAGATTTCGATCGTTCGGTTTTTTTAATCTCAGCAATCTCAGCCTCAGCTGCGGTTTTGATTTCGGCTCCGACTTCTTCTCGCATCAGGTCGATCAGCTCAGAAATGTTTTCCGAGGTAATCACGCGGGACGTACTCAGTGTTTTGTCTTGGAGGAGCTGGACACTTCGGTCTTGGCTCAAAAGCAAATCTAGTTGCTTTGCACGTTCAGGTGTCAACAACTTTGCGGTTTGTTGCGCTTTATCGATTACTGATCGCCTGATGCTCAGAACTTGCTCGCACGCCGCCAGCATCATGTGGCGTGGGATTTCGTCGGAGGCAATCCCTTTTCCCGTCCTCAACCATAGGGCGGTAGCCAACTGCCGTTGATGAATTACGCAGGGAAGAGAATTTGTCGTCGTGAGCTCTTCATCTATACAGAACCTGCGAGCCATCTGAGCCAACATCCCGTTCCTTGTTATGAACACATGCCGAGAACTAAAGATATCACGCGACCGGTTGCCGCGTCGCATTCGCATCATAAATGCGATTGCCTTCGCGTCGTGTAGTCGTGGAGCTTGTTCAAAGTGCCAACTCATTTTGGAAACACACGTTTCAAATACATCTTCGTTGAAATACTCATGTTCGTTGGGAAATTGAGTCAGATCGCGCTCGACGATTCCAACGCCATACGCCTCCAAAAACGGTTGAGGGTTTCTCGCGACCTCCCGAACATATGCTTCGTCAGTTTCGTTTCGCCTTAGTGCATCGGCCGTCGGCCCCGTTCTGTTTGGTATAGGCCGTCTCAGCACAGCATCCAGCGCTCGTTGCATTTCTTCTAGAGTAACTGAAAACACCCTAACGCTGCAGCCTATTGCTTGCGCTCCTTCGATAACTGAGCGCACGTTTTCTTCGGCGCTTTTTCCTGAGACTCCGATCAATTCAAGCGCCAATGACGAATCCAAATAGATTGCCAAATCGCTTTGATCGACTTGCGTAACGGGTTTGCTAAAATCGCGAACGACTTCCGTCAAAAGACCAGCCGAAGCTATCTCACACAATTGACTTACCAGATTTGATCCCGTTTCGAACAGATGCTTTACAAAGCGGGCGCACAGATACTTGTCTTCAGACGACAGTTGGCTTCCGTCTGGAAGTTCTTGATAAATTGCCAACTGGCCTTCAGTGGCCTTCACAATAGCGTTTTCGCGAAGAACGGATTCGTTGTACGCGTCGATCGAGACAAGCCATTCAACTAATACGTCGCTAAACTCGTCTCTGGTTTTTGTGTAGCTTGACAGTGGGGAGATCTCATTCAAGAATTCGAAAAACTGATCGACGATTTCTCCAAGGCGTTCGCTCAGCTCGCTCTCGGTGGCGTCTAATTCACCGCTTTCATTTAGCGAGACAGAGAACGCCGCGGAGCTGCCATTTCCCGATACCTTTTCCAGCCAACCATGCTCCACAAAACGCGGGATCAGCTCTTCAACAATGTCACTAGAAAAGTTCCAACCATATGTTTCACTAACCATGTTGGCGAAAGCTGTTGGATTGAATTCCTGACCATAAAGGTCAGCCAGCAATGGCTGGAAGAAAGGCATAAGGGCTTCAAGGATGTCTTTGGAGCCTTGCCGACACTCCTCCAACACGGAGTGAACCCGCAACGCACGCTTAGTTAGTGCCCCCGCCATCGCCCGCCTTTCAATTCGCCAGCCATAATTCAGATATTGGCGCTTCAACAATCAACTGCAAATACAATTTTCCACTAAACCAAGAAAATACAAATCTCGACTTGATTTCGGGAGCGAGAACACCGAGCTCATTCGTGGACTCAACTGAATATTTTTTGCCGGACCAGAACCGTCCGGAAACACTGCCTCCAGGGTTTGCGCTGCAAGCAGGAAGGCATGAGACTAATGTACAGCTTGCGGCGCTAAGTGTTCATTGATTCAAAGGAGCATGCACCTGCTCGTAAAGCCCGAACAGAAACTCCACTCGCTCTCTCTCGCTGTTGAACGCACGTTTGCGATACAAACGGTCAACAACGCGATCATTATCGACATGGGCATTGCGTAAAACCGCCGGCATAGAATTTGGATCGTACAGTGCAGCCAAAGATGAGTCAGGATATCGTTCGCGAGCATCCAATATGTTCTGCCCGGTCTCTGTAAGCCGCGCTTTCGATCGATCGTCCAAAATCGGCCAAGGAAAGGTATTATAGACTATCCCGGTAGAGTAACTGTAATCGTTCTTTAGTCGCCCACCGATTTGAGCGAGCCATGACATGTGCATTTTCGAGCTCACCAACGCCAAGAGAAAAGGCTCCGCCTCTAAAACAACGTTCAATTTGTTGCTCGGAACAACTGGCGGCTCTGACCAGCCAAATGGCACATACTCTCGGCGACTTGACGTCGTCTCGGGCAGAACGAGGAACGTGGATTCCGGGATCACAGTCACGTGAAACTCGACGGGGCGATCGGCGAGTTGCTTGGATAGATTGCCACCATTTAGGCGGGCGGTTCGAACCGCAGCAATCAGCTCTTTTGAAACTACAGACGAATGGATCTCAGCTGGGGTCATCAAGCACGGGCAGAACAACCATCGATGGGTCCCATCTACAAACTCAGTGGCACCAACAAACGGTCGAATAAAGGGCTTCAGGTTTGGTTCTATTTCCAAGATTTCCGCGCGTTTATCGTCGGCTAGAATGTAAATCCCTCCATCAACTGGCTTTGTACCCACCCGTGCGATCGGAAAACCGACCGCGGGCGTTCTGGAGCGTTCAACGACCTGATGCCTATTGTTGAGATTGGACGCATCAAAGAGATATGGCGAAATCCAATCGTGAGTGGTTTCGGTAGCCTCCCCCTGCACACGATCATAGCTAAACAGACGTTTTGGGTGATTGCACACCTCGCGCGGAGCTATGCCTACAATTACACAATGAACTTGCGCTTTGCCTCGCGCATCAGACCCCCACTCGAAAGTTCGATGCGCGAATGTGATCTCATGGCTATAACGACCGAATAGCGTCGGCCAAAGAACTGCAACTTGTTCTCCTTGGGTGACGGAATTCGTTGCGACGAACGCGGTAGAAACGACAGATGGTCTTGCACGTCCCGCAAACTCGGCGGCTTTGAAGAACCAAAACGTCACGTAATCTAGCCGCCCACCGATAGCACCAAACTTCTTCATCGCTAGGGCTTGAGCGGCTCGTTCGTCGTTCCTCAGCGTGAAGCCGCTAAATGGCGGATTTCCCAGTACATAGTCGCAATCCTTAGGTGAGATCACATCTGCCCAGTCTATTTCTAAAGCATCCGCGTGAACGATATTAGCGGACTTGGTAAGGGGAATCCGAGCATAATTCTGACCGAAAACTCGCGACAACTCGTTGTTCATAATGTGGTCCATCATCCACATTGCAGCTCGAGCTATCTCAGAGGCAAACTCGCCGATCTCAATTCCATGAAACTGGTCTACGTCAATCTTGGAAAGGATCGCCGCATCGAGTTCTAGCTGCGCACCTGTGTATAGGGACTTCAAAATAGCGATCTCTAAAAGCCGCAACTCTCGATATGAGATAATGAGAAAGTTACCGCAACCGCAGGCCGGATCTAGAAATTGCAAGCCGCCAATGCGGTCTTGGAGCGCACGTAGCGCTTGATTTCGTCCCCGCTTGAGCCGTCTTATCCGCTCAAACTCTGCCCACAGCTCGTCCAGAAACAAAGGACCGATAACTTTCAGAATGTTTTTCTCAGTAGTGTAGTGAGCTCCGGTAGCGCGGCGCTCGGCGGGTAACATCACAGATTGAAACAGACTACCAAAAATCGCCGGGCTAATGGGTGACCAATCGAATCGGCAAGCTGTGAGCAGTGCTTCCCGCATTTTTGAATTGAATTCCGGGATACGCGTAGCACCCGAGAAGAGATCTCCGTTCACGTATGGAAATGCCGTCAGATCTTCATCTAAGTTGGCGCCTCTACGCTCCTCTGGCGTGTCGAGTACCTGAAACAGATGAGCTAGTTTTGGCCCTAGATCCGAACCATCTTCCGCAGTGCGTTCCTCGAGCCATTCGAGGAATAGATTACGGGGCTGGAACACACCTGTGTCGTCAGCGAACAAGCAAAACACGACACGCACCAAAAATCGCTCTAAATCTGTACCCGTAAACTCAGACTCTTCCAATTGGTCATGCAGTGTGCCGACCAACTCAGCTGCGGTAATGTTGACGGGATCTTGGTCTTTGAAGGCAACTTTTTGGACGCCCATAATGAACCCGAAACGTTCTACATGATCGGGTAATTCACCAAGTTTGAAACTATGTTTCGTCCGCTCCGAAAGATCATACAGCTCAAAATTCTGGAAGTCGCAGGCTAGAATAAAACGCGGCCGATCTGACTCCTTAAGCGCTAGGAAGTAATCCTCAGCCTGGACGCGAGCGGCGGTAAGGTCACGACCCGCGCTCTTTTGTTCAACGATCAGTACCTGTGGCCAGAACAGGTCGATGAAGCCGGGATTCCCTTCAATCTTATCTACCTTCTTTTCATAGACACCTACGGAGCGTCGCTTGACACCGAATATCTGAAAGAAGGCGTTGTAAAAGGTTTGAGTTTCACTGCTCTCGCGGGTCGCATCTGCGAACTCAGCTGCGAATGCAGCAGCTCTGGCTCGAATTTCATTCCAGCTTAGCCGCATTTAATCCTCGCTCGCGATCTATGTGATGATCAGTAACGGCTGAAATCTTAAAGACAAATGATTGCGTTAGCTCGCCCACTAAACGCACCCTACCTTCCTAGGGTTGGTCTCGAGTTATGAGACTAAGAGCTTGAAAGGCTGACACTTAACAAACCCACCTCTGAGTAGATCGTGATTGCGCACCCCGCTAAGGTGCGTCCGTCTACCCAGAAAAATCGGTCACCTTCCAATGCGCACCCGATTCACTCCACAGTGAACTGCCCCATCATGCCGCAATCCTCGTGCTCTAGAATATGGCAATGATACATATACGGTGTTCTGGAATCGGCGCGATGATTGAAGTTGACCAAGACTTCAGACGCACCGCCCTCAATTGTGACCATATCCTTCCATCCGCTCGCATACTCGGGAGGTTCTGATCCGCGCTGCTTCAATATTCTGAACGAGCACCCATGAATGTGAAATGGGTGTTGCATGTCGTCCGCCGTAATTCGCCAAATCTCGGGTTCACCAATCGGAACGGATTCATCAATGCGATCCATCTTCATGGGCTTTCCGTTGATTCCCATAGCGGTTCCTGGCGCACCGCAAAAATTGCCCCAGAGAACCGCGAGTTTAGCGAGTTCCTCAGATGTGCCCATATCGAGATTAAATTCGCGAACCCGTTTAGCGGTTTCTGGTCTCGGCGGCGGAAGGTTTGCCAGCGTCTTGGGCATGCTCGCATCAAATGCAGGTAACGCCGGATCAATTTTCAAAGTCAGCGCCGTCGTGGTCGGCGGATAACCTGACAGAACCCGCCCCACCGTTTCAATTGCGTCGGCTTCTCCTTGTACAAAAGAAACCTTCAGATCGAGACTATCGAACCCGCGTGTGTCCAAGACAATCTCGTATCGCTCACCCGAAGACATAACCAGATTTTTCGTTTCCACCGGAGTTGAGAGGAAGCCACCATCTGACGCAATTACCGTGAGCGGTGCACCATTAGCCAGCGACAGTCGCAGGAAACGAGCGCTGGATGCGTTTAGGAATCGCAAGCGAACGAGACCGGCTGGGACGGTATGAAAAACTGGCGCAATTGCACCATTCAACACAACGGTGTCACCTTCCAGACCATCTTCAAAGACGTCCGGAGTGACCGCATAGAACAGCGTTCCGTCATCACCAAACAGTTTATCCTGAAGCACAATTGTCAGGTCATCTAAGCCATAAGTGTTTGGTAGATCGGCTGAGAGACTTGCATCATCTTCAACGATGAGGACCCCGGCGAGACCGTGGTACACTTGTTGGGCCGTCTTTCCGTGTGTGTGCGAATGAAACCAATTCGTCGATGCGACTTGGCTTATTGGTACGTCAGGATTCCAGGTTTCTCCTGACAATATTTCCTGATGAGGACCACCGTCGACATTACCGGGAATGTGCAATCCGTGCCAATGGAGAGCAACTGGATCAGCTAACGTGTTTTGCACTTCAAAAGGCAAGGCTTGACCGGACTTTACCCGCAGGACAGGCCCAAGATAATTAGCGTTGATGCCGAGTGTCTGACTTAGGGCTCCGGTGCCAAAGTCATGCTCTGCGCGACCGAGCTTGAGAGAAATACGTTCGGGGATAGATTCTACTAGATCCGTCAGCGGCAGCATTGGTAGAGCAGTTGGCTCTTTGTTCATGAACAATCCGAAGGGTGATGATCTTGTTCTGGCCCAAAATGAGCCTGCTCCCATCACCAGCGCTCCAGCACCCGCCGCCTTTAACAGTGCGCGGCGATTCAAGATCGAACCCCTGAATCGGAATCGTTTTCAATCTCGAATGTTTCTGCTGGTCGGAGGTCGAGACCAATGGAAAATCCACCAAGTGTCTTGCGGATTGTATTCTCATCACCTCCGTAGACTTTGGCGACCATACCGCGCTTAGGATCATCCACGACCTTTAAGCGCGCATCAAATCCACTTTCTTCTAATTTATTGGAGATGACGCGTTGGCTCGCGAGCTTACGCAACGATGGTTTGTGGATCTTGCCAACGGCTGTGACTGGCAGTGTTTGGAGGATCTCCAAATAAACTGGCGACGCGGCACGCTCCGGTATCCGCGACTTAGCCCAGACCTTTAACTCATCCGCGGAAATCTTCGCACCCGGGTGAAGCTGAACGTAAGCGGCAGGAAGTTCACCGGCATATTCGTCTGGCTGCCCAATCGCGGCGGCAGCGGCGACTGCTTCATGCTCTTCAAGCGTATTCTCAATCATACCTGGATCGATATTATGGCCGCCGCGAATAATGATGTCTTTCGCGCGGCCTGTTAGCCAAAAATACCCATCTCTGTCACGGCGTCCTAAGTCGCCGGTGTTTAACCAACCATCTGACGTCAATCCTGTTTCTTGCCGCAAATAGTAACCTGGAAATACACTGGGGCCACGAATGATGATCGTCCCCACCTCGTCTGTTTCACAAAACCGCTGAACCTCCCCAGAGGCATCTAACTCGGCGGCGTGCATTTCCAGATACGGCAATCGAAAACCAATCGAGCCAACCTGCTTTTCTCCGCCAAGTGGATTCATTGCGGCCACAACCGTACTTTCGGTCAGCCCATATCCTTCGAGTAATTCAACGCCTGAATACTCCACGAAGTTGCGAAACAGCTCTGGAGAAATGGGTGCAGCGCCGACAGCAGCAAACCGGAATGAAGAGATATCGAGACCATCTTTGGGAACCGACATTAGTGCTGCATAGATTGTGGGAACACCAGACATCGAAACGATCTTGTATCGTTCAATAAGTTTCCAGATATTTTGGATCACGCCAGGCCCCCGAAAACCGAACGGACCGACCATGACTTGAGTAGTGCCAGCTAAGAATGAACTCAGTCCTGAAATGATGACGGCATTGACGTGAAACAGCGGCAATCCTGTTAGGATAGCCTCACCTGGCGCGAATGGTGTAATTCGTGAGATAGCCCAGGCATTGAATACCTCATTCTCATGCGTGTGAGGCGCGAGCTTAGGAACTCCCGTCGTCCCACCGGTGTGGAACAAAGAAGCTAGGTCGTTTGATTTAATTTCACGATCGAAGGCTAAGGCATCGCTGTTTTCAACATCGCGCTCTTCCTGGAACCGAAGGATCGGTTTTCCGAGGGGCGTTTTTAAGGGCAGCTTCGTGTCAGGCATGCCGAAATACTCGGCGGGGTCGACAAACAAAATCGTGGTGACGTGATCGAGTTCGTCAGCAACCGATACAATCGGATCCCACAGGTTAAGCCCAGGCAATGGCGGCGTAGTAATGACGATTTTTGATTTCGCAGCACTGAGGAGTTTGCGAATGGTCTCTGGCTCCAGGAACGGATTGATCGCGTTGACAATACCAACAGTCTCGGCGCCCCAGATTACGTCATGGGTCTCTGGGAAATTGGGAAGCACGTAGGACACAACGTCTTGTGGGCCGACGCCAAGGTGGTGGAACAAATTGGCCGTTTGAGTGACGCGTTTCAATAACTCTGCATAGGTGACAGTATGCGGGACCTCGTTGGCCGAACCTGTCGGTAAAAACTGCATCGCCAGCAAGTCAGGATACTTCTGGGCGGTATTACTTATGGCCTCATAAGTGCTGATATGCGGACAGTGTTCACGCCATGGCGCTTGCTCCATCTCTTCAATGTCTTGGATGGTTTCAATTAGTGAGTGACCTGTCATATCCGTATCCTATGGTTCTCTAAAAAAGTGGCCGGCGACGAGCGCCGGCCAGGTTCGGAGGAGAAACGTCAGAGACGTTCGCACCAACCCTTCTCGGGATCAGAAGGATTTCTTCAGCTCCACCCCATAGGTTCGAGGGGCGCCTACGACGCATCGCTGCGGCGTTTGCAGATTTGCCGTACCGCCCAATGGTCCGCCAAACGGCTGGTTGAAGATTGATGTACAATAACCCTCTTCGGTGAGGTTCTTGCCCCAAAGGGTTAGACGCCAATTGTTGTCGGATGCAGCAAGCCCGATCCGAGCATTCACAAGCGAATAAGCTTCTTGAATGCTTTGCGGATTGTTATTGGTCGTCGCACCCGCATTTTGTTCACCGATGTACTGCATCTCACCGCGCAAGAAGTAGTCCATGTTGTTGAACCCAAGGCTGTCTGACCAATCCACGACGAGTGAACCTTGCACTTCCGGCGAAAAGTGGGCTTCACCTCCGGTCAAGTCTTGTACAGGCCCGCCAGGCAAACCTGACGCATTTTGATAGTCGAGGAATTCAGAGTCGAGGAAAGAGAGGCCGCTATTGATTGTCAATTGATCAAGAGGTGCCCAAATTACATCAGCTTCTATACCTTGCTGTCGCAACTCACCAACATTGCGTGTAACGAACGAAATGCCGTCGAAGGCGCGGTCCTGAAAGCCTTCAAGATCCATGCGATACGCCGTTACGTTCGCTTGCAAGGTATTATCAAAGAACTGGCTTTTAATGCCGAGTTCGAAATTGTCGGAGGTCTCAGCTTCAAACACGCGCTGCGTTGGGGTCAGTGCTGGGAATGTGCCCTGCGTATTGAAACCGCCGCCTTTATAGCCTGTTGAGTAAGTGGCAAACAGCATGACGTCATCGACGGGGAACCAACTTGCATTGGCGAAATAAGTCAGCTGATCATCGGTGATCGTGGTTTCCGGAAGCGTTTCGGCTGAGCGGATAGAAAGCGCCGTCACAAACACATTGTTGATTGTGCTCGTGTAAGTGCCCGACTTTTCTTCGTCCGTCCAACGCAGACCGGCCGTTAAAGCCCATTGGTCATTCGGACGCCATGTGCCTTGGCCAAAGACCGCATAGCTTGTCAGATCTTGGGCAAACTCAACCACTGAGGCGTTTTCCTGCTGCCCAGCTCCACAGCCTGCGGCGGCGCCAGGACCAGCCAGCCCCGCGACAACATTTGAACAGAACTGAGCACCCAAGTCTGAAGTATCAAGGATATCGTAGGCCTCGTCATAGTAGAAACCTCCTACAACGTATTCGAAGTCACCCCCACTTGGAGACAAGAGCTGAACCTCTTGGCTGATGGTGTTGTTTTCGAACTCCTGTGCGCGCGGGAACAACTGCGCGGGCAGCCTTAGCGAACTACCGAAGTTGCTCGCCTCCCAGTCTCTAACTGAGGTGATTGATCTCAAGATATGGCCGGACGCGAACTCATAATCGGCGTGTAGCGACAGCCCCCATTGAGAGTCATCTGAGAAGTCGCGATGATCTTGATAGATTTCATGATCGTATGGGTCGGCGGCAGCGGCGAGGAAAGCGTCGCGGTTGGACGCCCCGAAAAGCGCCCCGATGGTTCCTCCAAACACAGGATTAGGGATCGTATCCGCTAGCAACTCTACAGTCTGACCTCCAAAATTGATCTCAGAGTAATCTGCAGCCACCTTGACCGAGAGCTGATCGCTGACATTGAACAAGACTTTGCCGCGCAAATTCAGATCATCCCGCGCGCCATACTCTTGGCCATCGAGAAGATTGGTGCCAAACCCACCGCGTTCCGAATACTGCCCTGCCACCCGTACAGCAACGGTGTCAGAGAGGACGCCATTCAACACCGCGCTACCATTGTAAGCGTCGAAGTTTCCCGCACCGATCGTCAAGTCTGCTGTGTTTCCATCGAAAGATGGATCTTTGGTGCGAATGTTAAGAGCGCCAGCAGCTGTGTTTCGTCCGAACAAAGTCCCTTGTGGACCGCGCAAGACTTCGACCGTTTGAACATCAAGGAGATTGCCCAGGATTGAACCTGGACGTGGATAGTAAACTTCATCGATAAACACGCCCACAGATGGTTCAATGCCGGCATTACCGACCGACCCAACACCCCGTATTTGAATCCTGGCATTGGTGAGCTGGCTCGAACTCGGCAATAGAAAGTTTGGAGAATAGAGTGCAATATCCTGGAGAGTTTGCGCTCCAGATTCCTCCAAAAACTCGCCTGAGTATGCCGAGATAGAGATTGGTACGTCTTGAACGTCTTGTTCGCGTTTTTGCGCGGTGACGGTGACCGTGCTTAGGCGCTTGCTTGCATCTTCAGCTGCCTCGCTATCTCCGTCCGATTGCGCGTTTGCGAAGGGTGCGATTGTAGCAATCGCTGCGATTAGTCCTGCGGATTTGAGTAGGTTTTTATAGGTCATTGTATTCCTCCCGTTTTCGAGATAGTCGCAGATTTGAAGCAAAACTCTGCAAACCAGTTGGCAATTGAGGAAAAAATGCTGAGCCCAGAAACGAAGCGTGGCGTCCAACACGAAGCAGAAATGTCAGCGGACGTAATCGAAATTCTACGGGCCCACGGCACTCGGCGAAAGTTTGGTAAAAACCAAATGGTCGTAGGAATTGGCGACGACTTTGATCATTTGTTTTTGATCGAAAGTGGCCGTTTTTCCTTCTCGATGATGAACGAGCAGGAAGACCTTGCGATCTATGGCTACAAAGCCGAGGGCTCTACTTGGGGACTTACGGCTGCTATCTTGGGCAAGCCAGCATTCTTTATTTTTGAATCAGTTGAAGAAAGCGTGGCGACTTGCGTTCACAGGGATACACTTTGGTCGCTCATCGATAGTAATCCGGTTGTCAGGCGCGGGATAATCTTAGGTCTGGGGTGGGCTGTCCGGCAATCGATCTCGGTAGGCCACGAGCAACTTACGCTCCCTTTACGACGTAGGCTGGTAAATTTCCTCATCGCCAACGCAAATGAGCACGGTAACATTGAGCTCTCGCAGTCAGTGATTGCGCGGAACCTCGGTGTATCGAGATATGCTCTTGGCATGCATCTGCAAAAACTGAAGCGCGCTTCTTTGATCGAAATCGAGTATCGCCGGGTTCGCGTGCTAAATTCAGATAGGTTAGCCCAGACTGGCGCATCCGTTTGAACAATTCATTCACTGCCAACCTATTGGCAGTTATTGCGGACCTTGTTGTGATATCCAACACAAAAGGAGGGAGTGCAATGAGAAGACTTTTCGTATTTTGCCTTTTGCTACCCGCATTCTTCGCGATCCAAAGTTGTGCTCACAACAAGACGATGGAATTTCAGGACACTACCCTACAAGACAGGACTCTAATTGCTGAGCAAGTCGCGAGATACGCGCAACTTTGGGACCGCAAAGACGTCGAAGCCTTTTCCAAATTGTTTACTGAAGATGCCGTGATTGAGTGGTATTTTGCCAATACGGATGATCAACCTCCGTCGCTGAAAGGCCGCGAGAACATTCTTCAGTACGGCTACAAGGCGCAGGCCGAGAGGCTGGCCGGGCGCCAATCGCGGCATCATTTTTCTGGCCTCATCTTCGAAGACATCACAGCGGATAGCGCTCTAACCGAACACATGTTCATGGTCACACACGTGACACCAAGCGACCCCCCGATTGTCAAGTCGACTGGCATTTACAAAATCGAGTGGCGAAAGACAGATGAAGGTTGGTTGATGTCTCACAGAAAGCTGTTCGTCGATCGTAGGGCAAATTAAAAATCCGTCGCGACGCTCAGCGCAGAAGATCCAAGCTGTCATCTATACCGTGGAGAGTGTCTTTGATGTTCAACCTTGCCAATCCTACCGCACAGTATTGCCGATTTCTTTTGTTGGCCGCGTTTCTCTTCTCCGGCACGAGTATCGCAGGCCAAAAGCTGTCGTCCGCTGAATCTCAAGAATCTTTAGCCGAAAGTGTTGCGGTGACGATCGAAACCTTTGCGCGAGCGGAAACAGATCGATACCTAAAACAGAGAGTGGATAGCGGTGGTTTGAGCAAGCTCTATCATTCGCGCGCACCGGTATCGATTGATGAACAACCTGTGGTTCGAGCGAACCGTGATAACCTCCTCTCATACGGCGTTTTTGATCTCACCACTCCGGTGACCATCGTCTTGCCTGACCCGGGAGAGCGGTTTCAGTCGCTTAGAGCGATCAATCAGGACCATTATATCGTCGCCAACACCTATGAACCTGGGGCGCACACGTTCACGCAAGAGATGGTTGGCACAAGATACCTCCATCTCTCTGTGCGTATTTTGGTCGATCCGGATGACCCTGAAGATTTATCAAAGGTCCACGAATTGCAGGATCAGATATCGATTGATCAAACCGAAGCGGGAGAACTTGTGCTTCCAAACTGGAATGCCGAACAGCGTGATAAATTGCGTAAGGCGATCATCGGATTAGTTCCGTTCACGCCGGACAGTGTTCGCATGTTCGGTGCGAAGCATGAAGTTGATCCGGTCAAACACTTGATCGGCACGGCAGGTGGCTGGGGCGGCGGTCCTACTTACGCTGCTTACTACGAAAACGTGACGCCCAAATCGCAATCCGGTTCGGAGGTTCTTGAGGTTCGCGTCGATGAAGTGCCGGTTGAAGCATTCTGGTCGATTTCCGTTTACAACGCGGACGGTTACTTCCAGCCCAACCCTTATTCCAAGGGCTACTCAATTAACAGCGTGACGGCAAAGCCCTCCGAAGATGGCAGTGTGACAATTAGGTTTGGTGGTGCCCCCGAGGCCGAAAACTATCTTCATGTTTTCGAGGGGTGGAACTACACAATACGTTACTACAGGCCACGGGAAGAACTCCGGAATGGCGACTGGAAATTTCCGGTACCAGTTCCCACAAAATGATGCGCTTCCCCTGTTATTCTGTCTTGTTCGGAGCCACGTAAGTTTCCGCTCTATTGTATTTCGCAAGCCAATCAGCTGGGGGCAATGGGAGCTGGCGACTCTCCTTATCTCTGGCCTGCGTGAAAGCGGGACGCGGGTCATTTGACCGAACCTGTTCTAGCCAAAAAACGCCATCATAAGTCCCGCTATTTCCGCGTGGAGCGATGATGTCGAGATCCCCATCTCCATCCATATCGAGGCTGGCAAACATATCGTACATCCCGCGAACGCGCCGGGAGACATCATGACGTCGCCACGATGCAGATGGATCGCCCGGATTCTCAAACCATGAAATACGACCCACTGATGCAGAGGCGTCAATGCCCGGTTCGTCATAGTCACGCGAGGCCCCAGAATAGCTGCCTGCGAGAATGTTGATGCCGGAGTACCCCCCTGTCACGGCATCCAAGTCGCCGTCACCGTCAATATCCGCCAGGTGAATACCAATCACCCAATCCGGCAATGTGTTACCAATCCTGTGAAACCTCCAAGGAGCATCAAGCGATGCGGGTTGTTCAAGCCACCCCAGACCCGCACTCAATCCGGTAATACCATCCCCTCGTTCTATCACGTTTACGACGAGGTCTAATCGGCCATCGTCATTCAGATCCGCTGTGTCTGCTTGAAATGCATTGGCCAACCCACGCCATGTCCCAACGACTTCAAAGGCCGGATCGATATCTATTGGAACCGGAACAAACGCGTCCTCATCGTCGGACAGCGGCCCCTCATTCAGTAGGAGTACCAATTCTTGTTTGACCCGCTTCGCAGCCAAAACGTCTATGTCTCCGTCACCATCGAAGTCGATTGGTAAGGCTGTGTTGGGGACACCTTGATTGAAAACCACCTGTTCTCGCCAACTTTCATCGAGCAGTGGCGGGCCTTCCAACTTAAATATGGACGTCGCGCCATTCTCGGCAACATCGATACCCGGTCGAACGATGTCAGGCGCACCTTTATTGGCCGCGCTTAGATCAAGCCGTCCGTCGCCATTAAAGTCAGCGACAAAGACCCGAAGCCAAGACCCTCGATTCTGCGTAATTGCCGGAATCAGGCTTTGCCAAGTTTTCGCTCGGGCAGCGGGGCCAGGATTTTGGAGGTAAATCAGGTGAGCTTCCTCGCAAGCTGCAACGACATCCACCCAGCCGTCTCCATTGAGATCGCCAACAGCAACATCTTCTATCGCGCCCACCGCTGCACCTTGCGCAAGCGTTTTGAGGACCCAAGCACCCGGGTCATCGGTGCCGAAGGCAACTCGTAAGTGGTTCGAGTCTTCTTGTGCCGTAATGACGTCGAGATGTCCGTCCTTATCAAGATCAGCTATCGCGATGCCATCGCCGCCACGAATTTGGATGCCGCCATTCACTCGCTCATCGTCGATTATGTGCTCGACCCAAGAAATGTACTCGCCACCCTCGGTGGTTGCTTGCGACAAAGCGTTCGCGATGGTCGTCGGATTGGAACGCTCAATCTCACTGGCGCAACCTACAGAGAGGACTAATAGCGTTAAACTAGAAATGTATCGTAGGTGCATTGGGGTCTCCTTGTCGCGCGCCGCGCATCGAGCACCGCAACCACCAGACAGAAAGTCTTTGAGTTAAGGCGCAAAACTCGACCTGGCTTGCACCCCCCATCGATCACCACGTTTGGTCACTACGTAAAGCGATTGATAGGTGCGAAGCGATTTGCCTTCTTCATTGAAACGCGTGAACTCCACGCTGAAATGAACCTTATCGCTTCCTGCTTGCACGACCTGAATACTGTCCCAAGCAGAATGATGCCAGCCGGTCATTTCTGCGAACCTAGCAAAATCCATCTCTGCCATGATCGCCTCAGCGCTGTTTGCGATACTCACTTCACCGCTTGCGATCCGAATATGTGGATAGTGGAATGTCTCTGCCCAAGCTTTCACATCACGGGCATTAAACGTCGTCATGAAATCATCCATAACTTGCCGCGCTTCAGCTATCGACTCTGAATGACTCTGCGAAGTAGCCTGTGGCGGGTAGCAGAAGAATTGGACCACCCCAAGGCACACCGCTGCAAGCAAACGCGACAACCAATTTAGCGAGCTCATCCGCATCCTCCATTCCCCATAATAACCACGTACGGGTTCTCAGGCAGAGAGGGGGCACGAGATGGTGTATTCGTCAATGACCGCTTCAGGTCCAGATTGCACAAAAGACGGTTTAAGAGGCGCTACGCCATTCAGAGGACATTCCCGCCCGTCCACTTTTTGGCTATAAAGAGCAAGCCAACTTCGCTCGTCCAGGGACGGACTCGGCGCATGTTAAAACATTGGAAGCGGGGCAACGAACGGGCAACGACGATCCATCACAATAAGCGTCGTTACGCCCCGTTAGACCATGATAAGGCAAAATAAAACGTTCTGATTACAATGCCCTAGGATTTTGCATTACCTCGCCAAGGCTGTGCCTTACCTAGCTTTCTTATGGCGGCTTCGATGTTTCTGGAAACGAAGAGACAACGCGAACAAACTCACTTTTTTGCCCAATCCAATTACCAACTCCAATAGTAGTAGGCGCTCCGGGCTATCCGCACTAATGTAGAGACTGGTCGCAATGACCGTCGGGGGAAATGGAACTGACCAGTCTCTACTTGGAACTCGCGCTGTAATCGGCGCTTATTCGTCCGCACAAGCGAGTTTGCGTGACATGAGGGTTTGGAAGCGATCAAAATAGTCCACTCTAGATTGCGGATCATTACTGTACAGATATAGTCCTTCACCCGCCCAAACCCCTTTTATTTCAGAGGGCTCACTAGAAAAAAGTATCGCATGCGAGTTTAGGAACAAAGAGTAATCAACGTGCTCCTGCGTGTGAGCACCTAATGGTTTATAGTCCCTGTTTAGCGGCAGATAACAATGGGCACGAGTTGGATGCTCCAGCTTCTGGAAGGTGTAAGGCATCCACCTTCTAAACCAATGGTTGTCGGTCGTGAGTTGTTTAGCTTGCTTTGGTGTCATAATGACCTCCTAGTTGATTGAGAACCCGCTCGGGGTCCTTCTAAACGCACACTTTACTGACGGGAGGTGCGCTGAACCCCGGTTCTCCAGATTTATATTTCAATCTTGGATTCCATCTTTGCCCAGACCATCCGGACAACGGGACACCCCTTAGGGGTGTGTCCCTGTCAGTCCGGTAGCGGTGGCAATGGGTCAAACAGGACATGTCCCGGCCGTGTCCGGTCCTGTCCGATAATTCGAACGCGCTCGTTTTGAATTGTGACCCTGCGTTTATCCAACAGACCAGCGCAGGCCCGGTTAAACGCTTTGGCGCGACTCTCTCGCTTTTCGGCTGTGGAAACGTTGTATCCTCGAATACATGCCTCCCGCCAATCGCTTAAACCGCAAGATGGAACGCTATCTGATGCGCACCAATGTACAGGCAACAAACATTCAAGTTCTGTCAGCGCTGCGTGTTCTGCGCGGGTCAACGCCGCTTGAACTTCCAAGCCGGTATTCGCAATGGCAACTGCGATCGGTGCGGTAATCGGATCGCCATCCTCATCCAATCCGATAGCTTCGCTTTCTATTCGAAAGGCAAACTCTAATTCGCATGGACCGTTCCTGTTTTTAGTCGACCTACCGCGAACAACTCCATTCTTATCAGCCGGTTTTAGCGAAACAATCACATCGACTGCGGCGTCTAGCGAAGAGTGACCGCGCCCGGAATCACCTCCAGATTTCGCCGTATGGTGTATCAGTATCACCGCAGGGCCCATCGCAGTAATCGCGCGACAGGTGGAGATCACCTTACTCATCCCCTCCGCAGAGTTTTCCTCTATTCCGGGAAACCCCATGGCCAAAGTATCAATCACCACGAGTCCGGCGTCATGCTGTTTTATTATTTCCATGAGCTGCTTTAATTGCTCACCATCCTGACTCCCCAAGTCAGTAACATTGTCTACGAGAAACAATTTGTCGGTATGTCCATTTCTCTGCAGATTGGCCGCCAGTCGCGTAGCCATCCCGCCGGAGTCTTCGACGGGCACATAAAGGACCGTGACGGACCGAGTCTTCAAACCGTAAAAAGGCTCACCCAAACATAATTTGTGCATAGCACTAGGGATCAACGCGGACTTCCCAGCTCCTGGTGGGCCCACGATTAATACGAAATCGCCTTTCGATATAAAAGATTTGATCAGGTAAGGAGCGCGAGGGCGGACCCCGCATTCGCTCGCAGGAACACAAATAATTTCATTAGAATCGCTGCTATCCAGGGCTGTAAGCAGAGACATATAGGATAAGTCTCGGCTGCGTTGAGATCCTATCCCAGCGGTCAATCCATTATTTATGGTTTGCAGGCATGCACGCGTTCCGTCTTCGTCTTCCAAACCGTTTTCCGCGCACCGTTCCATCAAAAGCCTTTCGATCTCTACGAGAGACAGACGTTGTTGGCGTGCAAGTTGCCCCAACTTAAAAGCGGAGGAGTACAAGCGTTCGTTGCGCTCGCCGGGACCGGCTTGAGCGTATTCCTTCAATACCTCTTTTGCACTCTTGGACTCTACACGAGACCCGCCGTTATTTGATTGACTGGCCTTCATAGCGCCCAGCGCGGGAAATTCAGGTAATTTTGAAGTATCGAGGTCAAACATGGCAAACCTCGTAAGCTCCAAGATCGGGGATACTCCCGCCCGCAATCACATAGCCTCCATCGGACCTCACATCGAGTCCGGGAGCGTGCCAGTTTACGGAATTTCGAACATGTTCTCGATAAGAAAAGTACAGATGGACTCCACCCGAGGGCGTACGTACTTTGAACCCTTCATAGCTTCCATAATCAAAGCCAATTTCTCGCAATGAAACGAACCCATCTACGCCGTTTTTACGATCGATATCCAAAACGATTATGCCATTGATTTTTCCGGTGGGTAGAGCGACCAATGCATTTGGCCATTTCTTCCACATCCGTCTGATCATTTCAGGGTTGCTAGTAGCTTCTTGCGTCCATTTGAGTTTAGGTCGCTTGGGATTAGCGTAATGATCGCAAGGAAATACGACGAAGCCCCGCTCCGCGAAACTCAGTGCGATGTCGAGATTAGACGTGTGCAGCATCAACCTACCTCCGCCAAGTTACGACTTAGTCGCCGCCCGCGACGCAATAAACGCTTCGAGCTGATTTTTGGGTACCCCAGATGCTCGTCCATTTGGAACGATCTTGACGGGAGCGGGGACCAATCCCTGTTTGGCCAAAAAATAAAAGGTGCTAAGCCCTAGTGCGAGTTGTTTTGCAGCGTCAGCAGGCCGAACAAAGCCATCGGCTGGCGGCATAGTTTTCCAGTCTATAGAGTTCATTTTAGTTCTCCTTGGGTTTCGATGAACGCAAGAAGCTCTAATGAGAGGCAATGGTCACGCTGCGTGCTAGCAACCTGCTAGCTGCCTGCATTGCTCTTTGCTCGATGTTCTTCGAACACCTCCTCGGCGTACTGCCTGAGCTTTTTTTCGTTTCTCAGTGGGGTTGGATCGCCGTGAAGATGCACGTTGTAGATGCGATTTCCCAGGAAGCCGTTTTCTTCATCCAGGTGGTCTGACATAACGCTAGCGATAAACTCCAATTTGTTTTCTGCCGAGAACTCCGTGTACGCTCTCGCAACACACAAACGAATGATTTGACGTTTCACGTGTGCGTGGATGCGATTCTCATGGCTCTTAGATGCTCCACTTTTTCGGTTGCCAGGATCTTCAATTTCTTCACTCGCACCGCCGGTGACGTTAAAGGATGCGGCTCCGCGCGCCACTTCTTTGGGTAACTGCCGCAAATGAGTTTGTGATTGCGAAAGCGAATACAACCATGGCGGTTCAAAACGAAAGCGGGAGCAAAGACTCAACCACTCCTCTGGCGTGCGACTCGTCCCATTTAAAAACTGCTCAACGTAAGCGGCCTCTGCCCGGAACTCTTCAAAGCTTGTTTTTCCACTCCTGCCGGGGAAGTAGCGCAACTCATATTCCCGCAGGCAGTCCGGATCGTAACCTCTCATAGTGAGACCGGCCTCCCACGACTCTAGACAGCCGCGCGAGAGCACACGCACTAAATCATCCATATTCGAAGGTTGATTCAAAAAGCGGGAAACTTCTTCAAAGGTCTCTCTATCAAGCATGGTCAACACCCGACATAACTTGATCCGCCCACCAATCCGCCATTTTGACTCGTTCGTCCCAGTAACGCGCGCGGTGGTAGACACGACGAATTTCATCGCCAGCGCTAATGTGTGCGAGCTCCGCTTCTATTGCATCCGCAGACCATTTACGACTTTCATTTAGAAGGCTGGAGGCCGTCGCACGAAAACCATGTGAGCAGTGAATGGTCGAGGTGTCGTAGCCGATTCTGCGAAGCGCTTGATTGAAGGTGTTCTCGCTAATCGGATTGTTTGCCTTGCCTTGAGCAGGAAGCACGAACCCGTTTCCACCAGTCCGCGTTTCTTGATCGGTTAGAATTGAGACCACTACCGTTGATAAAGGCTTTCGATGCTCTCTCCGCATTTTTGTGCGCGCTGCCGGAATGGTCCATATGGATTTTTCAAGATCGAATTCTTCCCACTTTGCGTTGCGTAGTTCGCCCGGCCTGGGGTATAGTAAAGCGAGGAGCTTGAGCCCTGTGACCGTTTCTACCGACCCGCTATAAGTCCACAAATCAGCCATCAATTCTTGGAAAGCTTTATAGTCTGTAATTGCTGCTCGGTGACGTACTTTCGGAGAGACCAGAGCGCCTTTCAAAGCGTGAGTGGGGTCCTGATCTACGCGCGACGTCGAGACGCCATAACGGAAAACCTGCCCAATCGTGGAACGCAGTCGCCTCGCTGTTTCATAATTACCCTGAGCTTCAATTTTCTTGAGTAAGTCCAAAATGTCTGCGGCGGTAAGCTCTGCGATGGGTTCGTTTCCGAACTCGGATGTCGCCATGTCTAAGAGCCATCTCTTTTTCTTAAGTGTAACCTCTGCATGTCCCTCTTTCACAAACTTGGCGATAAATTCGTCGGCGACTGAAGCGAAAGTGTTCGAAGATTGAATGCGCAACTTTCGCCTTTGTTGCTTTAGCTCTCGTGCGGGATCGCGACCCTGAACCAAAAGTCTCTTAGCCTCGAGGCGGCGATCTCTCGCCATCGCTAGGCTCACAACAGGGTAAGGTCCAAATGAAAGTAGTTTTTGCTTACCCTGAAACCTATACGCCATGCGCCAAAGTCGGGACCCGCGTGTGGTCAAGTGAAGGTAGAGTCCTCCACCATCGCTCACTTTTCTGTCCCGATCGCCGGGTTTAAGATTGCGAATCTTTACATCAGTTAGTGCCATAATGGATACATCCGGATCGCTTCATCTTACTGAATGCAAAAACTCTACCAACATTTCTACCAACAAAACTAGCAGATGTTAGAAGGTGATATCGGGCGTTACCATAATCAAAAAAAGCAACGCACGCACCTTAACCCCTATAATCAAAGGGTTTTTCAGAGGAGGCGAGATAATACGGGAATGGCTGATGGTGCCCCCACACGGACTCGAACCGCGGACCTACTGATTACAAATCAGTTGCTCTACCAGCTGAGCTATAGGGGCACTGGCGGGTCGTTTATAATGCTCGCTCGTAAAGCGCAAGCCGTCATTACAAGATCATGCAGTTGCCACATTTGATCCCGATCCGGGCATGATTTCGCCCCGTGCCAAGCGTTTCCTGATCTCACGCAAGATGGGAGCGCAAAAATGATCAAGATTCTGACAAGCCTTATCGCAATCACCGCTTCAGCCGCCATGGCAGGGGCGCAGCCACTGCCTGCACCGCCAACCGAGAAATTCACGCCCGTTGAGCAGACGGTCTGCGATGCCAAAGTTCTACAAGTCTATTTCCAAGCCGGCGAGAGCGATTTGAATGCAGCCTCTAAAGCTCTTTTGCAGGCGGCGCAGGTGCAGCTCGATGGCTGTATTCTTGGCCCGGTTTCATTGCAGGCGAGCGCTTCTGATGCGGCATCGCACGGACAAGCCGAAACGTTAGCCGAGGCCCGCCTTGATGCGGTTGCGACAGCCCTCGAAACCTTCGAGCTGACCGGCACGCGCCTCAATGCGGTCTATGAGCCGTCTGGCGCCGAAAGCCCGCTCGACGTGCCCATGACGCGCAGCGTCGAGGTTCGCCTCTCTGCTTGGGCGCCACATATCGGCTAACGACACACACGTTTCCTCGCAGATGCTCCTTTCTCCTCCCACCGGAGCATTTAAACTAAACCCCCGGACCGTTTTCGATCCGGGGGCTTTCTTTTTCGAGCGATGAGTAGGTTTAGTCGAAGAAAGACAAAACCGCGCAAGCCGCAATAATGGTCGCGATCGTGTGGCTGCCATCGACGAAGAAACCCATCAAGGAGCCGTAAGGCGTGTACACAGTGTCATAAGCAACCAAAGGCAGACCGATTAACAAGCTGATCCAAAGCCCGAACAGGACGGCAGTTCCGAGCTTAGAGATGTTTTTCTGTTGCATATGCCAGCCGAGCCCGAAGCTTAGAACTAGCGATAACATAAAGCCTGCCAGCATGATCAAGGGCTGCGGCCCGGCATCGGCGGCGACACTGGTCAAACCGTCTGCGGTGAGCCATTGCATCGCTGATTTGGTCTCATCGGTGAAAAACAGGCCGTTCGCCGCCATCCATGGCTCCGTGAACACAAGCCCGTACCAAATGAACCCGATAAAAAACATGGCGACCGCTGCGAGCAGCACGCCGAGTAGGTTTACACCTGCAATTTTTGGCATTCTTCCCTCCTTAA
>ERZ1740070.135-NODE-135-length-51957-cov-11.373569_pt1 | contig 51957 bp, 54 predicted proteins | sample MGYA00581734_ERZ1740070 | MGnify/ENA primary metagenome ERZ1740070 (study PRJEB43018, sample SAMN04849744) | marine metagenome | isolation source: floating plastic debris | place: Pacific Ocean | collected 2008-09-01 | study: EMG produced TPA metagenomics... | reverse complement strand
GACACTTAGCGCACTCCGAATGGCCCCGTTAGGTCGGGTTCAACGGACGCTTACGATGGCGCTGTGTGGCCGCTCTTCGTTGTAGTATCTACGCCATGTGCGATCCTCGCGCAGTTTGGCCTTCACACGTCTCTTGGGGCACTTCTATGCGGCCCGATTGGTGGGTGTAAAAGCAGAGGTGTTTTCGGTCGGATTTGGCCGCACGCTCTGGTCGCGCATCTCGCCTACCGGTGTCCGCTGGCAGATCGCTGCGATCCCCATGTTTGCTCGTTTCAGTTCACAGTCAGTGAGATGGGACATAGCACGAGATGATGAATTCTCGAATGGGCGACCGCTGGCATGCAGCGAGGTTTTCTCACAGAACCTATCACTCGAGAAGTCTACGCAGCATATGCCGCGTGTGATCTTGCCCACCAAAGAAGAATGCGAGAACCCGTACTACCTTCTCTGGCTCATCGAGCTCGAACCAAATGGCAGCACGATCAATGGTGATGTTTCGGACATTCGGACCATAGTTTACCCGCATCGTGCCGCGAAACGGATTGGACGAGAGGGTATCGACGCTTTCCTGAATACCACGGATCCGCGCCGCTGCATGTTCGAAGGCGATGTCAGCCGGCTCTCCCAGATCAACATATGTCGCGTAGAGATAGTCGAATATTAGTGAGAGATCTCGTTCGGCGTCAGCCGCGATCTCAACCGTCCAGGCCAAGATCCTGCCTTTTCCGTGCAATCATATCATCAGTACGCTGTGCGAAATCCGAACTGGACAGAAACTGACCGGCCTGACGCTCTTCGAGCAAAATCTTGAGGGCCTCCGCTTCAATCAACTCAATCTCTTCCTGCTTGCGGAGCAGATCAAGTCCCTGCTGCACCACAGCGCTCACGCTGGAAAACCGGCCTTGATTGACCAGGTCACGCACATAGGCGTCTTGCTGCTCTGAGATGGATACTGAAGCTTTGACTGACATAGGCGTTCTCCCTAAGCTCACATGATACTACTGAGTAGTATTTCAGGCAACTGCGCAAGCGTCCCCGTCCGCATATTCTCGAAGCAACTTAGCAAGATTTGTGCGCTGGCAGCCTGCTAGGCTGTACCCATGACTGACCAGAAGCCCCAAACACATCCTCACATGGACCGCATCCTGCGGGTCATTGACTACATTCACACCCATGCCGCCGATGATCTTTCGTTGGATCAGCTTGCCGATGTGGCAGCTTTTTCCCGCTTTCACTGGCATCGTGTGTTTTCAGCCATCATGGATGCATCGCCTGCACAAGTGATCCGTGCAGTGCGTATGCACAAGGCATCAATGCTGTTGTTGCGAACTGATTTACCAATCTCTGAGATCGCCGAACTCGTCGGCTATCCACATGATCGTAGTTTCGCTCGTGCCTTCAAGGAACAGTACAACCAGACACCCAAGGCTTTCTTTCAGTGTCAGCGTGTTCAACTCAAGCTCCTCCATGATCTTCTTGAGCCGATCATTCTCTTTCTGCAGTGCCATCAGATTGCCCATCTCGGATCGTCCAATGCCCCCAAACCGGTAGTGCCATCTGTAATAGGTCGTGTCATTGACACCAGCGGTTCTGCACGCGGTCGCAACATCCCAACCAGATGCCAGGACGAGTTCAATCTCGCGCAAAATCCGCAGAATACCTTGGTCCGGATACCGTTTCTGGTCCATCAATCCTGTCTCCAAAACTCAGCCAATTTTGGCACAGTTTTACCGGGGGCAAGACAGACCCAAGTGCGGCGCTTGATTGACGATACTGGGAGGTAGCGCACAAGCTGCTTTGACTGACCTGGCAATCTGTTTAGCAGGCAGTGAATGACAAGTGCATCTACGTGTAAGCTCCCCATTCCCTTTGACCGCACTTATCATTTTCTGGCTTTGATTATCACGGATCTTGACCCTCGGGCAGTTCGATTAGCGTTCAGCCGCCGAGTGATCAGTGGGGTTTCACACGCCGGTAGTGATCATTAATTGCACCTGCGGTCGTCCACCAGATCTGATCACCACCGTTGTCGCGCATATGGCGTAGCGCGCGCTCCAAGTGTTTGAGCCGATGTGGGTGTCCCATAAGATAGCCGTGGAGCGCCATCCCCATCACAAGCGGGCGGCGCGCACTTTCTTCGAGCATGACGTCAAAAGCATCGCAGATCATGTCCCCGAACTCTGCCCCTTCACGCTTGCGTCCGACGATCTGAGGAATGTCGTTGAGTTCTTGTGGATAGGGTACTGATAGAATGCGCCCGCCTCTTGTCTTCATCCAGATCGGCTGATCGTCGTGACACCAGTCAAGCAGGTATTCATAGCCCGCCTCCTCCAAGAGATCGGGTGTGACGGCGCTTTGGCTGATCCAGGGGCCAAGCCAGCCTTTGGGCGGTTTGCGTTCATGTGCTTCGATGGTCTTTGTCGCCTCTGCGATCAATGCGCGCTCTGCCTCTTCGTCCAGAACACCCTGGCGTTCGGCATTCGTACGTCCATGCCCGGCAATCTCATCACCCCGATCACGGAATGCTTCGATCAGGCCGGGCGCATGTTCGTAAAGGTCCGCATTTACCAGCGCCGTGGTTGGCACTGATAGACGGTCAAAAAGTTCCAGCATCCGCCACGCGCCAACCCGGTTGCCGTAATCGCGCCAGGCATAGTTCAGAACGTCGGGTTGTGGTCCACCCGGTGCGAGTTCGGCTCCCAGGCCCTCACCAAACGCGAAGCATTCCAAATTCATGCCGAGATACACCGCCAATCTACGGCCATCGGGCCAGTCAAAATCGGGCCGGTCGGTGATGGCGGAATAGGCGTATCGACCGTGATGGGGCAGGTTTGGCATGTCTTTCAGTCCTCTGATCCATGATCTTCTTCATCCATGTCGGCATCGGGATTGTCTCGCGCAAAAAACTGCCATCTATGCGCAAATGACGCTTATCCCGCGGGCATTTCGCGATTTCGCGCGCGATTTACTATCCAAATCAAGCGGATTCCTCGCCGGGCGAAGACCGGACCCTAGCACGTCAAACAGTCAACAAAGACAATCACAACAGGAGAGAAATATGGATCGTCGCAAGTTCCTGACAACCGCTGCTGTGGGCACGGGTGCCACCGCGCTGGCCGCACCAAGCATCAGTCGCGCCCAGACAATCAGCTGGAAAATGACCACCGCCTTCCCGCCGGGTCAGCCGTTTTATTCCACCGGTCCCGGGTCGCTGACAGACTTTGCGGATCGCGTCCGCGCTATGTCGGGCGGCGCGCTGGACATCACTGTGTATCACGGGGGAGAGCTGGTGCCCGCGTTTGAAGGGTTTGATGCGGTCCGTCAGGGCATCGTCGAAATGAATGGCTGGGTGAGCTATTTCGGCGCGGGTAAAGTACCCGCCGCACAATTCTTTGGCGCCGTCCCGTTCGGGATGTCGACCCAAGGTCAGAATGCCTGGTTCTATATTGGTGATGGGATCGACCTTTGGAACGAGACTTATGAACCGCTTGGGCTGGTTGCCATGCCGGTCGGCGCAACCGGTGTGCAGATGACCGGCTGGTTCAACAAGGAAATCAACTCCATCGAGGATATGCAGGGCCTGAAAATGCGCATTCCGGGCCTTGCCGGGCGTGGTTATGCGCGGGTCGGTGTGGACGTACAGCTCTTGCCGGGGGGTGAGATTTTCCCTGCCCTTGAGCGTGGTGTGATTGATGCCGCCGAATGGGTTGGCCCTGCGCAGGACAAGATCCTGGGACTGAACACGGCGGCCAAATACTACTACACGACCGGCTGGCATGAGCCGACGACAGTGACTGAGCTTGCGATCAACAAGGCGGCTTGGGACACGTTGGGGGATGAATTGCAGGCCATCGTCTCAAACGCCGCGGCGGCGTGTAACGTCATTTCGCATAGCTGGGCAGAGGCGAATAATGCTGCGGCGCTGGAAGAGTTCCGCGCGGGCGGGACTGAGGTGCGCGTCCTGCCGGAAGATGTAATCGCGGCGCTGAAGGTGGAGATGGGGCCGGTTTACGACGAACTCGCCGCCGAAGATCCGCAGTTCAAGAAGGTCATGGACAATTACTTTGCCTTCAAAGAGCAGCACGACATCTGGGCGTCGGCCTCGGAACAGGTCTGGCACTCGCAACTGCGTGACGCCTGATTGATCTATCTTGGGCCTTATGGGCGATCCGGCCTCGGGTCGCCCAAATGCATGAATACCGGAATACCTATCCCATGAACAAAGCACTTGCTTTTGCCGATGCCGTCGATCGGGTGACGCGTGCTGCCTCAGCCCTCGCGTCCGCCCTGTTACTGGCGATGATCGCCCTTGTCTTCTTCAATGTTTTTGGCCGCTACGTGGTCGGGGCCAGCCCCGTTTGGGCGCAAGAGCTGGAATGGCATCTGATGGCACCAATCGCGCTTCTTGGGATCACGGTGCTGATGCTGGAAAAGGGGCATGTGCGGGTGGATATGGTGTTTGAGCGCTTACCTGAACGCGCCCAGCACGCGCTTGATTTGTTTTCCATGCTGTGCGGGGCCATCATTGCGGTGCTCTTCGTCAAGTATTCGGCAGGCTTCGTGGATAGCGCCTGGTCGATCCGCGAAGGCTCACCTGATCCCGGCGGGCTGCCCGCGCGTTATGTCGTCAAGGCGATGATCCCGATCGCCTTCGGCCTTTTCGCTCTGCAATGCGTGGCCAATGCCATACGGCATTTGGCGGCTTTGCGTCAGGCCCCGGAGTAAGGCGATGGAGGATATGCTTGCCGTTTACATGATCCTTGGGTTCATGTGCGCGCTGCTGATCGGCATGCCGGTGGGCATTGGTATTGCGGTGGCAGGGTTCACCTTTGGCTGGATGGGCTTTGGGGATTTTCTGTTCAACCTCGTCCCATCACGCATCTATGGCGTGGTGACGAAATACGAATTCATCGCCATCCCGCTCTTTGTTTACATGGGTGTGATGCTGGAGAAATCTCGCGTAGCCGAGGACATGCTGGAAGTGATCGGGCGCCTTTCCGGCCGAATGAATGGAGGGATGGCGGTTGCGTTGATCGTGGTTGGTGTTCTGATGGGTGCATCAACGGGGATCGTGGGGGCGACCGTTGTGACCCTCACCATGCTGACGATGCCGATCCTTCTCAAACGCAACTACGATGGTGGCCTTGCTGCAGGTGCCATTTGCGCAAGCGGCACGCTGGGCCAGATCATTCCACCGTCGCTGGTGCTGATCCTGCTGGCCGATATCATGGGCGAAAGCGTTGGCACCCTTTTTGCCGCCGCGATGATGCCGGGGCTGATGCTGGCGGGGCTCTACATCGGCTTCATCCTCATCCTGGGCCGTTTGCGGCCCGAACTGATGCCACCAATACCGGAAGCCGAACGCGCCGAAATACGTGGCTGGGCTTTGGCACGCAAGGCGGTCTATTCACTGGCCCCACCTCTTCTACTGGTTGCAGGTGTGCTGGGCACAATCATCGGCGGCATTGCGGCGCCGACCGAGGCGGCAGGCGTAGGTGCTGTCCTTTCCATCGTCATTGCGCTGATCTATGGTCGCTTGACCTTCGCGATGATCTGGAGTGCGGCGCAATCCGCGCTGCGCATCTCGGCCATGATCTTTTTCATCCTGATCGCGGCACAGGTCTTCTCTGTCGCGTTCCGGGGGTTGAATGGTGAGGATATCGTGCAGGACACACTGGCGCTGCTGCCTGGCGGCGAAACCGGTGCGCTGATCTTTCTGATGCTGCTGCTGTTCGTGTTGGGCTTTTTCCTCGAATGGATCGAGATCAGCTATATCGCGCTGCCGCTTTTGCTGCCGTTCTTTGTGGCCTCTGGAACGGACATGGTATGGCTGGCGGCCTTGATCGCGTTGAACCTGCAAACATCGTTCCTGACGCCCCCATTTGGCTGGGCGCTGTTCTTTTTGAAAGGCGCCGCACCGCCACAGGTCACGACGGCGATGATCTATCGGGGTGTTGTGCCTTTCATCGCTATTCAGGTGGTCGCGTTGGTGATGCTGTTCAACTTCCCAGCGATTGCGACATGGTTGCCAGCGGCGATTGGTTGGTGATGTGTCGCAGGCATCAGCGTAATTGGCCAGAACGTAGGCTTGACGCTCTCCCTTCCATATAATTTGCGATTTTACTTGAGCGAACTTTACTACAGCCTGAGGGAGGTTTCGGTGAGACGGTCATGGCTCAAACTGACCCACCGCGATATGGCCCCCAAGGCCCGCTGTCTCGGCGCCGAGGTGCCGAAAGAAAATCTGATCTGGCAAGACCCGCTCCTCGCGGCAGACGGTCCCGCGATCACAGAGGCTGAGGTTGAAAGCCTCAAAGCGCAAATCAATGACACCGACCTGACTGTGTCGCAACTGGTGCGCACCATGTGTGTGGGCCTCGGCGGTGACACTCCGCGATAACGATCTGCGTAGCGGTGCAAATAGAGGGCGGCTCAGCCTTGCGCCGCAAAAGCGTTGGGATGTTAACGACCCAGAGGCGCTGGCTGTTGTGCTAGATGAACGAACCAGGATCCAGGAGCAATTCAATGCGGATGGCGGGCAGGTATCTTTGGCCGACCTGATCGTGCTATGTCGTGCAGTTAATATCGAACAGGCGGCGCTAGCGGCTGGTTAGGTTGTTAAGGTGTCGTTCACGCCGGGACGCATCGACGCGACAGCAGATCAAACTGGTGTGACCTTGTTCGGTTTGCTGCAGCCTGCGTCGGATGGTTTCCGCAACTGTCACAGCGATCGCGCACGTTTATCACCCGGCCATATGCTCGTTCGCCGCGCCGATACGCTGACGGTGCCCGAGATGACGGTTCTCGTGGCGGGCCTACGAGCCATTGACGCCAATGCAGGTGGCAGCCCACACGGTTTGCTCACAGATCGTCCTGGAGCGCTCAGCAACGATGTGCTTTTCAATCTGCTGGACCTGTCCACAGAATGGACACGTTCGGACACCGACGACCCTATATTTACTTGGGGTCGACCGTGCCACCGGGGCAGAAAAGTGGACCGCGATCGAGGTTGATCTTGTCTTTGGCTCTAATTCCGAGCTGCGTGCGGTGGCCAAGGACTATGCCCATGCCGACAGTCAGCACAGGTTCACAGAAGACTTTGTCGTCGCCACATTATCTTAGCAGATCAAACCTAACGCACTAAGTCATCGATAAGTGATACAGTTTGGACCTTTCGAAATGACGCAAACTCACCCCCTGCCCCCTGAGGATGTCCAAGACTACCCTCGCCCACCAGCTCTGGAACCTGTTCCACAACGTGTCACTGTGGTGCTGAACGACATAGTAATAGCCGATACGTCCAAAGCTCTACGAGTGCTTGAAACACATCATGCCCCAACCTAATATATCCCGCTGAGCGACATCTCGGGGCAGTTGATCCCGGTCAAAGGCAGTAGCTTTTGTGAGTGGAAAGGGGCAGCGCGGTACTTTGATGTCGTTGCTAACGGCTACACAGCGGCGCGCGCAGCTTGGGCTTATGACAGTCCAAACTCAACATTTTCAGCGCTTGCGGGGTATGTTGCGTTTTACGCAAGCAAGATGGGTCGCTGCACTGTTGGTTCCGAAGTGGTTCGGCCGCAACCCGGCGACTTCTATGGTGGTTGGCAGACAAGCAATCTGACAGGCATCGTCAAAGGCGGGCCGGGAACGAGGCACTGGTGAACAAAATTCACATAGTGCAATGCGTCTTCACCACACCGACGACGAGCTTCGGCTTCCTGCATTCGCGGCCTTGGAGAAACCACAAATGAAATGTACCACTGACAAGGCTTTCGCTCTGCGACGCGTATCCGAAAGTGCTGATGAAAGCTCGGCGTTTCCTAATGTCGCGCATGCCTGAGGTTCAACTTAGAAAGATCGTCCAGACGGATCTGCCAGACCTCCTTCGCATGGTATCAGCGTTGAAGGAGCATCACGGTGACACCACTCGCTTACGTCTAGAAGCTCTTTCACGCGATGTTCTTGGAGATGCCGCTTGGTTGATGACTCTGGTAGCTGAGGTGCGCGGCTCCATCTCCGGCTACGCCAGTTTTTTCTCGCGTGCGCGTCCATTCAGCCCAAGATGTCTTCATCTCCATCACCTCTACGTCGACCCGGAAATGCGAGGCTCCGGCATTGGCCGGCGCCTCATTGAAGCCTCCACCGATACCGCGCGTGCCCTTGAGTGCGACTACATGGTGGTCGGAGCCGCGCCGAACAACCACGCCGCGCAAGCAATCTATGCCGCCTGTGGGTTTGAGGCAGTTCCAGGAGACAGTTCACATCTTTGGAAGACGGTGCCTCCGCTTCTAGGTGACGACGAGCAAAACACCTGATCGACAAACAGTTCGGCTCGCTGATTGTCGGCAGATTGAAGATCGCGCTTGCGATCTCGCGCAGTCGCGCGGGGGCAGCGAAGGGTGTGCCAGTATCGACTACTTCACGTATTCCTCCTCCTACGAAAAGCGGCAGCATAGCCTCCGGCATGGCACCCAAACCGTTGCGCGATTTTAGAAGCACCAGCGACACAGTTGCGAATGAGCCGCTAGAGTAATAGGGGTTTCGGTCCCGAGGACCGATCAGAAAGACACACCTGATGCAGCGCGCTGCGAAGCATCGTAAGATACTGCAAAATATTATAAAAATGCGTACGAAAATACTTTTATGACTGATCCACACGATTTTATCATTTAGTAACAATAGCTTGAGATATCGTTGCCATTGCCTGCCACGGGTTCCGACCGCTATTGGCAGTTAGTGCCACGATATGGCACGTTATCCTGAAAGGCATTTCGGACATGCACAGTGATTAACCTTTGCTACATCAGCGCGGATGATTTTCTGTAGGAATCGTCGATCGGTTACTTCTGCGCGTGGTCAACTCAGTTCCTAGAGAGGTGTGTAATTTGAATGAGTATCGCGACTTCGCCTACATCCGCACCGACCCAAAGATCGCTGATGATGTGCCGTTGAGCGTCCAAAGGTGCCGCGCATCCGATCTGGCAGTGACCCGCTTGCACCTGCGGAGAATGCGAGAAGATGGTTTCACGATCCACCGCCGAGACGCCGTAACAGAGTGCATTGGGGCAGGGGTTGCAGCATCTGGTCGCCCAAAGCTCATGAAGTTGTTGCGCAAGCTGAAACCGATGACAGGCCTCATCGTGTGGTCGCTCGATGGGCTTGGCCGCGATCCGGCCGATGTCATAAAGACAGTTCAGCTGGTGCATTCACGTGGCGCACAAGTCTACTGTGTCTCGGCCTCGCGTGATGACCTCACGACATGCGAGCAGTTCAAGAAGATATCGGAGGCGTTCGGCGAGCTGTTCGCAAAGACGACCCAGGCCTATCGGTCTGTCAAAAGCAATGGCCTTGGTGTTCATGGCGCGCGTCTGGGTCGCCCGCCTTCGCTGGGCAAAGATGCCCGGGCGGGGGTGCTTGCTGGCCTCGCTGCAGGGGAAAGTATCGCGTCCCTCGCCCGGCGATACGGAACATCGCGTCAAACGATCATGCGACTGAAAAGTGCTGCGGATTAGATGGGGGCGGTTGCATTAACTTGGCGTCTCCGCACAAGCCGCAGCTGCTCTCCGACGACGGCGCCTGTTTTAGCTCCAGCGAACTGGCTAGCTGGAAGATCGGCAGATTGTCTAGCCCCCTCGTTCATTGCCATTGATTTGGCGTTTCTCTAGTGAGGTTTCTTATACAGGTGGACGCATGCCCAGGGCGTGATGCGGACCTGCGGCGCAGCAAACATCGGTTTCATAATTGTCTCCCGGAAGTTCAGGTCGGGCCGAAAGCGCGCGGCAACGGAGGATGCTCAGCGTTACTCTGCAGCAGTTTTTTCGTGTAAAGTGGTCGCCAGCTTAGGGTCCGACCGTTGCAAAAGATGCGTCAACTTACCCGGCTTGCGCGCATCTCTTGTGACGCGCTTTTCTTCCCTCCGCTCACGGCGCAGGTAGGTGTGGTAAAGCGCGGGCACCCCAATCAGCGTCAGGACCGAGGCAAAGCCCAGACCCGCCATGATCGCAACCGCCATCGACGCAAAGAACGCATCAGACAGCAAAGGCGCCATGCCCAGGATCGTCGTTGCCGCAGCAAGGATTACCGGGCGCAAACGACTGACAGAGGCAGCAACAATGGCCTCTGACTGTGGCTTGCCCTCTTCCTCCTTCTGAGCGTCGATTTCCTCGACCAGAACGATGGCGTTCTTGATCAGCATGCCCGAAAGGCTGAGCAAACCCAGAAGCGCTGTGAAGCTGAACGGCAGACCGGTATAGAGCAGGCCAAGGCCGACACCGGTGACTGCCATTGGCACAACCGTCCAGATCACAGCTGTCTGACGCAGTTTGCCAAAAAGCAGGACGGTGATCAGCAGCATTGTCCCGAATGCAAGCGGCATTTGGCGGCCGAGGCTGGCCTGCGCGGTTGAGGCACTTTCGAATTCGCCGCCCCATGCGAACCTGTAGCCTGGAGGAAGCTGCATCGCTTCGATGGCGTCACGCACTTGAACAAAGGCTTGCGGCGGCAGGGCATCAGGTACTGTAAAGGCCTGCACACTGATCGTGTTCACCCGATCGCGGCGCTGGATCAGGGTATCCCGCGCGACCACATTGAACCCATCAATCACCTGAGCGAGCGTCGTGTAGCCGCCCGTGCTTGGCGCAAAGATCGGTTGATCAAGCAGGATGCCATCGCGCGTTTGTTCACTGTCGGGCGTGCGAATGACGATAGGGATCAGGCGGTCATATTCGCGGAAAGTACCCGCGCGGATGCCGTCGGTGGCAAGCGCAACAGCCTGCGCGACATCGGACCGAGAGATACCGAGGGCCTGTGCACGATCAGTCGCGTAAATCGGTTGTGTCACCAATTCGCGTTCGCGCCAATCTATACGCTCGACCGTGAGAAGGTCGGTTTCCGTCTCGAAGATACGCTGCGCCTCGGCGGCGAGTTCCCGCAGGACATCCGGGTCTGGACCTGACAAGCGCACTTCGACATCCGCACCAACTGGCGGGCCATAGATGATCTGCTGCACGCGGGTTTCGGCCCATGGCACTGACTTGTTCGCATATACCGTCAGCGCGTCACGGAGTTCAGGGATTTGCGTGTGATCCGCCACGCGGATAACGATTTGGCCGTAGGCGGCGTTCGGGTCCTCGGGCGTGTAGGTCAGCATGAAGCGCGTCATGCTCTGCCCAATCGTCGTTGTGACTGCTTCCACTTCGTCACGCTGAAGCAACCAGTCTTCGATGAGAGCGAGGTCTTGGCTGACACTCTCGACTGCGCTGCCCTGCGCGCCCTGATAGTTCAGATAGACCAGGGGTGTTGTGGCGGGTGGAAAGAACTGCTGTTTCACGCCGCCCATCGCGCCGACGCCTGCTACCGTTGCGCCAATCAGGCCGATGATGACCAGCCACCGGACACGCAAACTAAAGCGTACGAGATTTCCGTAGGCCCGGAAGAAGAATGTGTCGTAGGGGTCTTTTGGGCTCTCGGACGTCTCGGTTTTGAAAAAGTAGCTGGCCAAAAGTGGCGTGACCGTCACGGCGATCAGCCAAGACAGCATCAGTGAGATCGCGATCACCGCGAAGAGCGTGAACAGAAACTCGCCCGAGCTGTCGGGGCTGAGGCCAATCCCCGCGAAGGCCATGATGCCGATGATGGTCGCGCCAAGAAGCGGGATTTGCGTGCGACGCGCGACTTCAACTGCAGCATCGACGGCCTTGCGGCCGCGGCGCATTTGGACCTGCATGCCCTCTGCGATCACGATGGCATTGTCGACAAGCATCCCCATTGCGATAATCAGCGCGCCAAGGCTGATCCGTTCGACCTTGATGTCGAAGATATTCATAAAGAAGAACGTGAAGCTCACCGTCAGCAGCAGCGATCCGCCAACGACGATCGCCGCACGCCAGCCCATGAACAGGGCCAAAACGCCGATCACAACGCCCACTGACATGGCGAGACTTGCCAGGAAATCCTGATTAGCGGTGTCGACGACCCTGTGCTGCTAGTATATCGGCTCAAGCTTAACGCCCGCAGGCAGGAGCGGTGTCAATTCAGCCAATCGCTCTTCGACCCGTTGGCCGACGGCCACGATATTTTCGGACGTGAGGCCCGCGACACCGATGGTGAAAGCCTGCTGCCCGTTGTGTCGGATGATCTGATCGGGGTTGTCCACACGCGCGCGGTAGACCTCTGCAACATCCGTCAGATTGATGACCTCGCCCTGAAACCCGAAGGTTAGCGCGCTGATCTCGGATACAGTGTCATCCAATGCGGGCGCATCCACACGCAAGTCTCGGCGCAGGTTGTCTGCTGTGCCGGTGGGAACAATGGTATTGGCGGAAGCCACCGCGCCCAAGATAACCTCTGGCGGCACGCCCAGATTTGTAAGTGTTTCACCGGAAGGCTCTACAAAGATCGCCTCTTCCGGCAAGCCGAGGATTTCCGCATTTGCCACGCCATCCACGGCCAACAGTTCGCGACGCAGGAACGTGCCGATTTCCCAGACGTCGCCATCTGAATATCCCGGTGCAGTAACCGCATAGAGCAAACCATACACATCACCGAAGCTGTCATTGACCACCGGAGGCAGCGCACCATCCGGCAGCGCGGGAAGCGCATCAGCGATGCGGTCGCGCATGTCGTCCCAGACCTGCGGCAATTCGGTCCCATCATAGGTGTCTTGGATCGTGACTTCGATAACCGAAAGGCCGGGCGTGTTCGCGGATGTGATAAAGTCGATCTCATCCATCTGCTGAATTTCTGCTTCCAGCACCTCTGACACTTCAACGGCGACCTCTGCCGCCGTAGCACCTGGATAAGGCGTGATGACAAGCGCCGATTTCAGCGTGAAGACTGGATCTTCCAGTTTGCCAACGCTCAGGTATCCAGCGGCACCGCCGAAAAGGCAGAACAGGATCAAGAGCCATGTATAAAGAGGCCGCTCAATGGCGAGGCGTGCGATCTGCATCGGTCAGTTCCCTTCGACGATGAGACCGGTGTAGCGGGCAAGTCGGGCGCCGGGCCCGATGAGATGACCGCCGAGTTCGACAATTTCGGTGTCTGGCTCGAGGCCAGCGACGATCAGATCAACTCCGGTCGCTGAGCGCACGTCCACAGCCGTAAACTCGGGTCGGAGCTCTCCATCTTGCTCTACGACCATCACAACTGCGGTATCGCCATTTGGTCGGGTGATGACAGCGGTCGCCGGAACAGGAAGCGCGTCCTCTTGTTGCAAAAGGCGCGCTGTGATGGTCACTGTCTTTCCAGGCAACACGCGCGATGGCACTGCGCCTTCGATTGCCAATGAGATTGTGTAGCTTTGACCAACAGCGCCGGTTTCCGCTTGGATTTCGCGGAATATCAGTGGGACCGGCTCAGTCTGCCCAGGAAGGATTGTGCTGAACGCCACGAGCGATGGATCCCCGATCATTGCGAGGATACGTTCGGGCAGATCGAACTCCACACGCGTTTCTGACATGTTGTGCAGTCGCACGATAGGCTGGCCTGGCGTGATGTTCGTGAAAGTTGCGACCAGCCGATCCGCGACGATACCATCAAACGGTGCGGTCAGCTGCGCGTCTGCGAGTGCGTCGCGCGCATCGCTCAAAGCAACAATCGCCAAGTCTCGCGCAGTTTCAGCATCTTGCGCCCGCACCTCTGAAGAAACATTCCGGGTCGCAAGCGTCTGAAGCCGCTCTAGGTCTCGCTCTGCCTGCGCGAGGGTCAGTTCGGCGCGTTCAACGGCCCGTTCGAACGTCTCAAGATCAAGAGCGGCCAGTTGTGCGCCTTTGGAAACAAAGGACCCCCTTGGGGCGTCCAGTATTGACAGATACCCTGGTACTTCAAAAGATAGGTCTGCGGTTTCCAAGGCTGCGATCCGCCCGAAGAACTGCCTTTCTTGAACCTCAGCTGCCGCGCCCACAATCATCGTCCGCACAAAGACAGGGCTCGCGTCGTCGACCGTTTCGGGCGTAGTCTGGTCGGCATGAACGCCACCAATGGGCAAGCCGATCAGGGCTGCGGTTGCAATCGCGATCCGAATTCCTTGCATCATTTGCGTTGGCTCCTATGTCTCTAACCGACCGTTCGGTTGGGAGGTAGAAGGACTTTTGAAAGGGTCAAGAATGGGAAGTGATTTTGTTACCACCGAGACAAGACGCGAAGAGATCATGCGGATCTCGACTGGATTGTTTTTGGAAAACGGCTTTGCGGCGACGTCGATGAGCAAGGTGGCCGCAGCCTGCAAAATCACCAAGGCGAGCTTGTATCATCACTTCACTGGCAAAGACGATCTCTTCATCGCTTGCGTGACGCATGGCTATGCGCCTGCTTTGGATGACCTGCGTGCTTTGGAAAACGACCGGTCGCTTGATCCTGTCATCCGTCTGGGCAAAGCGATTTCTGTTTTATACGATATGACGATCAACTCGGAAGTTGGTCGCATGTCACCACTCATCGCCGAGGTCTCTCGTGCGTTTCCAAATGTCGCGCGGACGTTCCACAGTGAGTATATTGGTCCTCAGCAGGAAATCGTTTGGCGCATGATTGAAGATGGAATGACCAAGGGCGCGTTTGGTTCTGTCGATCAGAAAGCGTTCTTTCACATGCTGTTTGGACCTATCGTAACGCTTTCGTTATCAAGAGAGATGTTTACCTGTTTTGATGATCTGGAAGAGCATTTCCCGGTCAAACCGCTCATGCAGTCGCACACTGACGCCCTGCTGGAACTGCTTCAGAAACGCGACTAAGGCGGCGGGCGAATTCCTCAACTTTCGCATCAAACACCCTACAACATCAAAGGGATCCAACTTTCGCTGACATCGAATTGATGATGTGGACGCAAGGATAACGTTGAGCGCCAAGCGCGCATATAAAGAGACAATAAAGCCTAGCTTTCTACTCGCGCACCAGATCCCTATCCAGATTTTCATCGAGGATCACACCGGCAATGAATTCGAGCGTGGCATTTGCGCTTGCCCACGTGTTCCCATTGACAACGCCTCCGTCAATCTGAAAGCCTTGATCGGCCCTTGCCGCCGGGAGTGTCCCTAGGGGACCATCATGGCTGACACTTGCATCGCCAACGGTGACACCTGGGAAATCTACAAAAACAATGCTGTCGATTGGCGGTGGCGTCGCACGGCATCTTACGGTCGGATCGTTGGCGCTTCCTCGGAAGGCTATGTCAACAAATCTGACTGCATCTCGAACGGAAGACGCCATGGGATGACATGCACCCCTCGCTAAAGAAAGTGAGGAGCGGTTATTTTCTTAATCGCTCCTCACACGTCAATCAGGCAGTTTGCCCGAGATTTCGCGCGCAGTGATCATAAACCGTTTTGGGAGCATAACCTCCCGGCGATTATGATCACCGATACGGCTGATTTCCGAAATCCGCATTACCATCGCGAGAGTGATCAACCCGATGCGCTGGATTACACCTTCATCGCGCAGATTGTCGCAGCAACAGCAGAAACGATTGAAGCGCTGTCCACTTCTTTTCGACCTTCAAACATGCTGTCTATGTCGAAAAAGGCATGAGTGACCGATATTGTCACCGCACAGCAGCGTAAGCAACTGAGCAGCTGAATCAAATTTGTTGCAGCACGCGCATGCAGCAAACAGGGCAAATTTCTACGCCGGGCTAGTTCGACAGCTTCTCTGCGCTGAGCGTGAAGGGCCGCTACGCTTTTAGCGATGGATTCTGCGCAGTCCGGCATTCGACCCAACTACCATGTTTGCGTTGTAAATTGGCTCTTATTTTAGGGGAAAACCGAAATTTACCTTTTTAGAATCAGTAAGCTATGCATCGACCGATATTGCCTGGTTTGGCCGCAAGTTTTCCGGCTGCCTGCGGACAAGCGATACTGCTGCCGCTCAACGGAACCTTTGTTCCAGAATAGGTCCCCGCATAAAATACGCCGCTAAAATGATCGCTTCGATCCGCGAGTTCCGTCATGTGTGGATCCATGGTACCATCGAGCTTGGGTCCAAAAGAAGCATAGCGTGACCGTTTGGTTGGTCCGTTAATCTGGTCCCCATTTTCATTCGAACCAGCCCCCACCGTGTAGACAAAACGACTTTTTATATATGCAAAAACCGATGCGGTTCGATCGCGGGTAATGGGCCCACCAAATGTGCCAGCCCCAACCTGCTGCGTGGCCGGTTCTGCTTTCCCCAGATCTTTATGATCGAAGTATGATTGTCGGCCTTGCGTGGGGTAAGTCCCTGCTGCATCGTCACGTTGGATCATACCGAACACTGATGCACTGTCGGTTTTACTCGTGTTGACGACCTCTATCCGCCAGTGTCCAGGGGGCAAACCGGCTGATGCCTTGCCATAATCCCAAGTCGGACCGAGGGCAAAGAAGCCAAAGCTCTGCCACTGTGATTCACTAGTCAGATTCCATTCGGTAACCGCCGCAAGTGTTTTGCCTTTGTCTACCAGCCTCGTCACTTGGCCGCGGTGTCGGCCATCCAGATTGACTGAAACTTTGTCATAACTGCCCCGCGGAGGATGCAGAGTGACTCTGAGGGTGTCAGTGTCCCCATAAAGTTCAAGGAAATTGGGCGTCCCATCACCGGGCTCCACCACCCAGAAAACCGACGTCGTGCTGTCAGGCGCCAGTTTTTCAGACATGACAGTACGGGAGAGCGCAGAATTGCCCATCGGCACCATCAAAGCTGTCGGGATTTCGTTTTTGTTCTGATCGTCCAAAAGCTCTGCAATCCTGGTGTTGAGCGAGCTTGACCCGTCTTTTGGACCAACGGTGAAGCCGTAACTGAAATTGATGACGAGCGAGGCACTGCCTAATTCATCTGCCCAAGCGATGGCCTGCCACATGGCCAACAACAGGTAGGTACCTAGAGACTGACCAGATGTGTCCTGCGTGGCCGATTTGGGGATCGTTATGCCAAGCAAGTCAAGTTCGTGCCCATCCGCGTTATGCTCATCGAATGCGGTAAGTGCCGCATCGGCTACTGCAGTTCCATGACTTGCCGAAAAGGCCAGAGGTTGATGCTCGGACGATGTAAAATCCAGTGCAACAAAGTCACCCCGATTTTTTTGATAAATGGGCTCTTGATAAAGCTCTGCCTCTGAAAGATCCCGCGGTTTGTTCAGCAAATCATGCATCAATGCCCGGTTTAGAACGGCACCCGATATCAGCTTGCCGTCTAAAACGCGTTCACCTTCTTGGAACCGTAACCTGCTAAAACGACTGATCCTTTTCGGAGGATCGCTTTCATCTTCCACGACAAAACGCGTATTCAAAAAGGCGAAACTGTCATCAATGATGGCAAGCGCACTTGAGTCCTCTCTTGTAGAACCGCTATCCGCACTGTCTCTGTCCGGCAAGCCGCTGATCGCGTTTGGTATGGCCGCACCGATAAACCAAGGCTCACAATTTTCGCTCTCAAAAGGAAAGACTGAACTTTCGCCATCTTTCGTGTCGAACGCAGTTTCTAAAACATAAACTGGAAGCAGGCGTCGAAAAAGCGAGTCCGGCACTGGCTTCGTGGGCGTGGATTCAAGGCGCTCTCGCAGGATTGGACGGTCCAGACCCGATATGAAAAAACGAGCAGGTGCACCGTTCTCTTCTTCGTTCTTCTGCTCTTTCTTCAATAATTCCGCAATCTCATTAAACCCGAGACGCGCATCAACTGATTTCACCTTCAGAATAACCGGTATGATGGACCGGGTGGGATCTTCCACAGCCGGTCTCGTATCACGCCGCCATGCTGCATAGGGCTCCTTGAGCGGATGCACACTATCATCTGTTTCCCATTCGGCCATGGTCTATCCTACCGCCACTCATCACTTGCGCGCGCCCACAGAAGGTTGCAGAGAGAACCCTGTGCTTTAAATCTCGTTAAGAAGTAACCTGCCAATTCGTGACCAAGCGTTTGGCCAGCATCATTATCAACCTTGTAATGCACGCCTGCTACAATTCGGTTCTCAGCGATCCGATTTGCATGGTGATTGATTTGCGCCCTAACTGTCGCAAGGTAACCGTTGTTGTTGGTCGGCGACACAGCCTTGATCAATTCAAAAAAGACCTTGGCCAGAACGGCAGCCTGGGTGGCATGACCGGATGGAAAACTGGCATGACCAGGATCGGGGATCATCGGTTGCACCCGCGCATCATATTCTGCCGGGCGTCTGACATTCAGCAGATTTTTAATCGGCTGATGGCATTCCGACGCACAGCCAATTAGCAGATTCAGTAGCTCAATAGTGTATTTATGCCGGTTTGCGGACACGTTCACGACAGATCCGATAAACGGAATAAGACGCTTAACTTGCATATGTATTTCGCTTGACCGTTCCGCGCGTAGATTTGCATATGCAAGGACCTCATCGATATCGCTTTGGTCGATTTCTGGTCGCTCCAGTGGGGTCAATGCATCACTACCAAATGAAAGTGTAACTGTCTCCGGTGTGGCCTCGGGGTCGTGCTTAAAATTGATGCACTCCAAAAGCTCTGACTTGAACAGAAGGTACCGGACAGACAGTGACCGTTTGAAGACGTCATCTGACACACCTGTCAGGCGGTCTCTCGTATCCAAGGCACCTAATCCCGGCGGCGCGCCAATGACTGCACGACGTGCATTGGTTAATGCACTGGAAAGATACGGGGAATGACCCGCTCGCTGACTGTCAACACCATCAACAGTATCTACTCCATCGACGGTATCTACGCCGTCGACACCATTTAAGCTAAAGGGCGGCATCAGGACCTCCAAATTGTCATAGCAAGATAACACAAGGCGACGTTATCAAGTCAACGAATTCAGAGTCGACATTTACCGAATTCACGTTCTCTTCACGCAGACATGTATTTGTGGTAGTTCTTAGAAAGTAGCTAATGTGATTCAATGCTAGGAATTTGAACGACGGATTTTTTGCCCTGGGGGATGGCATAAATGGTGCTGGATTTTTCGCTTATTGGTACGCTCAGGATTGTTGATAATGACGGCACCGACCGAAAACCAAAATTAATGAAATCGCAGGCCGTTCTTGTTGCGCTTATTTTGAGTGATGGGCACGTCAGATCACGCAGCTGGCTGCAGGCGTTGCTATGGTCGGATCGTCAACCTCAACAGGCGATGGCGTCGTTGCGCGCTGCACTTTCTGATATCAGACGACATTTTGGACCCTGCGCAGACATCTTGTCCTCTGACTATCGTGAGATCAAATTAGATGCTGCGCGTATTCGAACAGATCTGGATGGCGTCAGGCACAGTCAGAGCTGCCTGCTTGAAGGGTTTGACGTCGCATATGCCGACAAATTCAGCGCTTGGCTCTATAAGCAACGGCAAAATCACAGCGATGTTGCAGTGCCCGCAGCACCAAATGCCGGATCAGGTAACAAGCAGGGCCGCATCTGTGATGTTTTGTGTCTGGCTTCAATCGCACCACCTGGGCAAACGTTGACCCAAATGCAGGCCGATGCTTTGGTCGACAACCTTGCGCGATTTGCCGAGGATCTTGGGTTAAGCGAAACAATTGATCTGCGCGGGTCTGCCGTATCGCAGACCGATTACGTCACGTATGCGCGGAAGGCTGGATGTCAGCTTTTGTTGATTTCCGAAAGCGTGGAAATGGCGTCAGGATCAATGATCCGGATGAAGATCATCGAGCCAGTCGAAGCCCGTCTGATTTGGAGTAAGAGCATCCTCAGGGATGGTTGCATTGATCTTGATGATCCGGCTTCACTCGCCACAGTCGTCGAATTTATTGATGTCCTTGCTGATTTGAAATGCCGTCGATTTGATGGCAAGAATCTAGACTTGCCTGCTGATGTCATCGCACTTTCAGGCGTTCGGCACATGACGAGACTTGGCGCTGAGAATTTCAAGATTGCTGATGACCATCTGAAAACGGCCTATGAAAAAGACCCTAAGGCCATCTACCTAGCCTGGCGTGCGTATTTGCGAACCTATTTGATTGGTGAAATCCAGTTCGGATGCCGAAGCACTGCAATTGAAGAAGGGACGTTTCTTTCCCAACAGGCCATTGAAAAAGAACCCAATAATTCGATGGTTCTTGCAACAGGGGCTCATGTCGCGCGGATGTTGAAGCTTTCTTACACGGATGCATTCGCACTCGCCAAGCGGGCGATCGACCTCAACCGTTCGAATCCCTTGGCGTGGTCGACACTCGGTGCCGCAAACTCTTTCTTAGGGAATACTGAAATTGGAAAGCGGCAGGCGAAAGTTGGCGCTAAGTTGGCCCAATCCAGCTGGCATTCGGCGATGCTTGAAGCGATTGCGGGATCCTCAAGCCTGCTAGATCATGACATTCCTTCAGCGCGCCAACATTCCTTGTCCAGCCATTCAGCATCTCAGTCCTTTGCGCCGCCGCTGCGTTTTCTAAGCGCAATCTTTTGCCACGATGGTCAGTTTGCGAAAGCAAAGGAAATGGCTGACAAATTGCGGTTGCGTGAACCAGATTTCTCGTTGGAACACCTGGCAGATGAAGGGTACCCAGCAAATAGTTTGCGCAAAGCGGGCTTGTTAGAAAGCTTACCAAGCAAGGAAGTCTAGATCTTGTGGACAGTTATCCTAGTAGTCGTTGCATAGAAATCCCGCTGGCTCAGCGCCGGCACGAAGACTTGCGAATGCGGCCACATCAATATCTGTGACGATGGTGCAGGCATTTGTCACTGGCGGACAGTGCGATCCGTTTTCTGGAATTGTGTGAATGCACGAGACCGTTTGAAGATCATCGCTTGACAACAAAGCGCCTGAAGTCCCTGGCAGGGTCGAGTTCTGGTGGCACAATAGGCCGCGCCCATCGGCGCTCATCTGAAGGTTGCTTGTGCGATGGGAACCCGTCCAGATCAGGTCTTCGGGGGTAGTAAACTCTTTTGGAAAAGAAGCGCCCGGCTCAAGCAGGTACCCAACAAGTCGCATTGGGTTGCCTTCATGCCATTTCTGCGCTGAAAACGCGCGAAGCCCGATTGGAAACGGTTCACTGGTCTGGCTAAAATCACACCCACTAAGCCGAACGAAACCGATATCACGCTCACGAGAATTGCTATCACTGCTTCTTGGGAAGTTATCTGGCACGCAATACATCGTCATCTCGCACCCCGCGACAGGACCTTGATCGGCAGCCAAACTGTTACGCGATAGCTCTGCAAGATGTGGGACTAAGAACTTATCTGTTTCGGTATCAAATAAACAATGTGCTGCAGTCACAGCTAGATTGTCCCCGAGATAGGAAAAAACACACCGCCCTTCATTATCCCCAGCGACATCTTTGCTGGTAAGAAGACCTACCGCAGCAAAGTTTCGGTATTTTGTGCATTCGATTGGAGTCAGGTTAATCTCGTCAAATAATATGGATCTCACCGTCAAAAGATAATCCCGGAAAGACAGATTAGGGAAAAAAACGTGATTTATGCTTTGCCCAAGGCGCTGGATCGGAAGGAATTGCTTGTACAGGAGAGTGGTATGGGCCAAACACTCATCGCGCAATTGCGAGAGGTTCACATCCGCATTGCCAACCCTTGGCATTTGATAAATGAGAAGCGTCAACAGAACTAATAGTCTAATTTTCATTTAGCACCCCTTGTTTCTAATTAAGCTATATTGGCTATATCAGGTCGAGATCGATAGAGCTAAACCGTTTATCACGCGCCGGTTTTTCACCCAGAATATGTTCCAATAAAGCGTTCATGGTAGCCGGGTCTTTTTCAAACCCTTGGTGAGACTTTGCATTCGTCCGCCGCGGCGACGAATCGCCCGCAACAAAAATCCTGTGCCTGTCATGGGTTGGCCCTTTTTTCTTTATGTGATTTTCGCAATGGTCCTGCAGACCAAGGAGTTTTTGGGTCCCAGGGGACGCAAGCGCGTTCGCGACAAGATGCAGCAAAGACTTGTTGTAAATCTCTACATGGTCATTGTCTTCGCGATGCGGGCTTAGATTGAATTGCCAGATGGATCTGATCGCGTCGTCAATGCGCGGCGCGATATTCTTGGAGTAGTGGTTGAGACTGCATGCTGGCGCCAAAAGTGTGGCCGTGCTTAGCTCTTGTTTTAGGGTTCGCATGGTATTCAGCATACCAGCCAACAAATATGAACCGGCGCTGACACCGGCAAAGTGGATCTTCATTTGGGAATGTGTATGAGACTGTACCAACACCTCATGCAACGCCCGGCCGCCGTCTTGGTTATGTCCAAATGTGAGCGCAGCTGAGACTTTCAAATCACGCCAAAGCTTGCGACCAAGGGGGCGGGCAAGCTCCTCCAGTCGTTGATCCAGCCAGTCACCGCTTGTCCCCATACGGTTTTCGGTCTTCAAAAGAAGATCGGCTAGCACGTCAGCCACATTGCTGTTGAAGCCGGTTTGCCACATCACATGGATCGGATAGATACCGTTGGATAGAAATGTCTCTTTCCAGGCCCGAATGCGCCGAGCGCTTTGGACTCGTGTGGTCAACGCGCCGTGACCGAAAACCAACAGATGCCGGCAAGGGTGGGTGGTATTATTTCCGCTGGCTGCGTCAGTAATCATAGATTTCAGAGTGCTGATCCCTTTCAGCCGTTGACCAAACCTGCCATTTTCGACGAATTGACCGTCATCGAGGTTTAGATAGTGGCCAAAAATATCCTGCCGTCTTGGGGCGGTAATCTGCTTGGCCGCATCTGGGTCCGACGGTGTCGAAAAGGCTTGTGCGACCTTGAAATTGAAGGCTTGGGGTGATGACACACCCAACCTGAGAACCCAAGCATCGCGTACATTTTCAAACCAATCTGGATAGGTCCAAAGGGCTATCCCAGGTGGTAACCCACCTGATCCGCCCCAGTCAGCGCCCCAGGAGTTTTGCACAAGAAACCCGTCACTCGTATATCCGACAATTGCAAATGCATGAAGGCCACGGTGCTTGGTTGAATGGCTGATTTGACCATCAGCATTTGGCTCTGTCCAACCGTCGTGAATCCGTGCCGAGACAAGAATCGCATTAGTTTCGTTGATCGCCACATGATAGTCGTTCAGAATGTGATTGAGACGGAAATATGCACCCAACGAAATGTCTCGTGCGGCTTTGGCCGTATTCATATCCAGTTCCCAGCCATCTGGTTGCAGCAGATGGATCTTCTCATCGCAGGCGTCATGCTGCGTGCACACACCATTGTGAAAAAAGCCCTTCAGGGCGGCCCGCAAAGTGGATCCAGGATGATCATTATCAGGAATGTCGTCATGCAGGCGGGCCATGCCATAAAGCATTGTGGCGCTTGCAGCCTCTTGCATCAACTGCACGCCGCGCAACCTGTCGATGACGGCTGCAAGGGCGAAACCAACGCATGCTGAACTGCTTTTCTGATCGCGGATGCCAACGGCAGATGGAGTTGGGATGACCTCTTCGCGAAGTGAAATCATCGGGGGCTTATAATACTGGTCCCGAAAGTCTGCGACGTCACGAAGAGATAGCGGTATAAGCTTCCTGTGAATACTGTTTGCCTTGAACATGTCGGCCATGGGGGCATGCCGGGCGGCACAGTGCTGCCCGCCTTTCATCTCTTCTAAGCAAGCAAACCTGACACCCTCAGAAGAGCCGGCAGATCAAGAATGGCTGTACCGTTCACACGACTATCCACTGGCGACCAGCGACCATTTTGGCCGGTCATGTGCCAGTAAGAGAGCGGGTCAGCAACAATCAGTCCGATAAGCGTTTCTGCAACAATTCGACTTCCCAAAGGGCCCAACGTATCGCCTTGTGAAAGTTCCGCCTCTTTGAGGCAGTAGAACCAAAGCGGTGTCGCATCCAGCATGCTGGCATTATCAAGTGCGCAGCCTGCAATCCCGGCGTTCAATTCACTTCTCGACAGGGGGACCAAGGTATCGACTTGACATCCAGCCGCTGCATCAAAGGCGTTGATTGCCGCAAGGCAGGCCTGACCAGAAGGGATGTTCAACCGATGAGAGCGACGCAAGTTCCGCTCTGCCAAGTGACGCATGATCCGGCCGAACTCTGTTTCGGACCGGTCCTCTTTGAACATATTGCCAAGTGGTGGCGCCAGCTTTGTATCAATCCTGCGGGCACGGTGCTGCGGCTTTCTGGGGATTTCATGAGCGAAGTTTTCCCAATCAATCACCCAGTTCTTAGGCAAACGATCAAAGCCCATGCCAATCGCTTCATCGCCCAGATTATCCCCTCCCGTGAATGAAAAGAGCTGAAGGAATGTCGCCTCTGGGAAAGCATCATTGTGATCATAGACGGCCCGGACCATTGAATGACCGAACCGAAACGCAGCGACAGAAAACTCAAGCGGCAAAGGCAGCTCTGCCGCGATCTGGTTTGCCACACGCGCTTTGAAGTTCTGGTAAAGCGGGGCGCCAGTCTCGGCAACTTGGTCAACGACACGGGTTGCGCATACTTTGCGGAGATATACGTTCACCACAAGCCATTGGTAAATCAAGATGGTCCGCCGCTTTGCTTCTTCAAAGCGCCGGTCGGGGTCCGGAAACGCCGTCAACAGGTCCTCTGCAACGGCGTTGTGAAACCGCAAAAACGCCAGATGAAACTGCGCAACCAGCAAGTTCTCATCATTACGCCCATCGCCGATCAAAGCCCGCGCCCGTGCCACAACCCCCTCTTTCTTGAAGCCGTCCTTGAATTCACCAGCAGGCAGCGCATCGATATCTGCCTCGGACAGGCCAGAATCTGGATCATCAAGCACTTCGCCCAAACGGGGAAGATCCGCCAGTTGGTCCAGCGGCAAAGCAGCGCCACCGGCTGTTGGGGTAAGCGTGCCAAGTCGCATTTTGGCTTGATCCGAAGGATCGCGAAGCGCTGCGCGCACTTTAGCAGTGAAAGCGGTATCTGACGGTCCCTCACCATAAAGGCTATCCAATCGCAATGAGCCCTTTCTGAGGTTGACAACATTGGCAACTACATCGTCCCGTTCCAAGGGAACTATTGTCGACGCCGTAATGACCGAGATTGGACTGTCTGCAGGCGCATCTCGGTCAGTATTTGCCGTGATATCATGATCAATGAACTGGCCGAAATAAGTGAAAATCGGTGCAATATCGCCATTCGATGAGGTGGGATCTCCATCCGCCTCGGTCATCGCATCTGCAAGGAGTTTCAGCGCATCGACTGTCGTTTCATCAGTGCCTTGCGCTTCGGGCGCATCGGGGAAAAAGTACCCAAAGCTTTGCGCGTCGGTCTCTAACAGTCCCGCTTCCACGCCAAGATCGGCAATCTGCCCCAATTTGGCGCCCGGCGCGACAGCCGACACACGCTGAGTGCCGGATGTCTGGCCTCCGCTTTCAACCTGTGCGTCGGAAGGCAAAAGCATGCGCTGACCGTGTCCAATTGAAAATAACATATCCTGGTCCTTTGCTGTAAATGGGGTGGCGTAAATTGCGCCTTGGGGCGGTGAACCGAAAAACAGCGATGCTACTGTCCTGCCGGAATATGGCGCGTCACGGCACACCTAATTTGAAGTCGAAAGGCGGTTTGGTCTTGATGGGATCCGGCCTTAGGTGCTCCAACGCGCTGCGAGCGGTGCCACAAAATGCGCGTAGTTTGCCGTTTCAAACTTGCCCGCAAAGTGCAGCCCGCTCATGCGGGCTTTGCCAAGGCTAATGATCCCAGAGCCTGACGAACCGCCGAAGACTGTCGCATCATGTAAAAATACATGTTGTGTAGCCTCATCGCCCTCAACAAATCCTGGCGCTGCATCAACCCGGCCCGGCGCAAGCCGCTTCACACCAAACCGGTTGCCAACCAGTTTTTCGACGACCGCGCGCACTATCGTACCGTCGATGCCGGTATCCTCTTCAACCAACCAGCCTCCGCGTGGCGCGGCAGGATGTCCAACACAGAACAACCATTTACCAAGCGCAAGATCATCACCGTCATCTGCTGTTAGCAGAGGGAGCGGCGCGGGGAACGCGACGCCATCTTTGGGGACCAGTGTCAAAACAGCTGCATCTATTCGGTCGACGCGTACCGTGCGGTTGATCACCTCATCTCCGGCCCAGGCGACATCGGCAATCTGAAAGATTCTGGTCGGATCCATCGGTCTGTCAGCTTCGACTGAGAAATCGACATAGAATTTGTCTTTGAAGTCAAATTCCGGATCTACCATGCCTTCAACCACATGACGGGCAGTGGCGACGCGGCCGTCCTCTAGCATCCAGGCTGATCCAAAAACACTGTCGGCTGACCGATCAGACCTTTGGATGATCCGCCCCGATGCTTTGATCAGGGATCGGACCTCTTTTTCATGCGCTGCGATTTTGTCACGCCAGCCGCCATGCTCCAGAATGGGATCATTCAGATCGACAAAGCCGTCCCTCACGCAGATGGACGGGCGCGAACCGTCGACTTCAATCATGGCTTCCGTGGCGATCAGCATATGATCCGGTACTTCGGTCTCGTCAGGCTCTGCCCCCAACCGTTCCAGGATCTCTTTTGTGGACATCTTGAAACGTTCTGCACCTTCTACGTCGACACCCGAATCCCAGTTCTCCACAACGCCTTTCGCGACAAGTCTGTCGAGGAAATCCAACCTGTTTTTTTGACCATCCTTTGACAGATCAGCATCACCTTCTGGGGTTCGCATTCGATCTCTGATCGCTTTGAACGTCACCTTTTTCTCGGCTGGCACGGCACCACCAACAAGGCTTGGGGCCGGCCCAGGCGGAGACCAATTCTTGCAGATCGCCGCCAGCCCCATGTCGATCACATGTCCTGCGAGCCATGCAGCAAGTGTCCCGGCCAGCGCCGCCGGGACACCGAACGGCCCAGAAATCAGCCAGGTTGCTATTGCGCCTGATAAGGCAGATTTGCCTTTGGAAACAGCGTCTTTGACGACCTTGGCGAAACCGGTATCATCTCCATCCCCACAAAGCAGATTACGAAGATTGTTTTCCCACGTTCGGATCAGTTGGCGCGTGGCAACCCGAAGTGATCGCAACCCGGTCTCGGTTTGAGCACGCCCAATAAGCACCGATGGTTCCTGTATGGCGTCGTCCGCTGCACTTGGATCCATCTCAAGCAAGGTCACACGCAGATCCAATTCATCAAGCAGGGTTGCGTCATCGAAGGCCGCAAAAGTTTCGGCTTGTCTGACAATCGCAGCGCTTTTGGGAGAAGACGTGCCGTTTGCAATTCCGGTCTCTATGGCCGGACTGGACAACCGCTGCTTGAGCACCTCCCGGAACCTGCCCGCAGCTTTCTTCGCGGTTGAACCGTTAAGGTGTATCTCGTTGTGCCAATCCTTTGGCCGGGTGCCGAGATCTGTCAGATCGATATGCTCAATCATCCCATGGAACTCAGACCGTTTGGAAAGTGACACCAGCCCATCATTGAACAGGCTGACCATCCGCTTGACGACGTCATGCTGGAGACCCGTCGGCACCCCCCGTTTGGTGAGTGGGCGTTCAATCCATCGGTCACCGCTGGGAAACGCATTGGCATAGCCATGGGTCAGGATATGGACATGGGGCAGCGCAGAATGGACCCGAACGAAGATTTCCAAGTAGCGGCCAAGAATTTCGCGTAGGAATGTCTTAAATGTCGCCCCAACAAGATCATCTGCGGTTGCACCCAGAAACGGCTCTTCCACCAGGTCCCCGATCTTGCCCTTATCAAAAATATCGTTCCCCCCAGCCGACAAAAGCAAGGCAGAGGCTCGCTCATGCCGCAGGTTGATCAAGATTTCTCTTTGCCGTTGAATATCGATCAGCCGGTCCCCCGCGCCCCCCATGCTGAGGATCGCGTGGTCGGTCATAAGATGGTCAATGATGTCCAGAAGCGATGTCGGATATTGAAACCAACTGTCGCCTTCGCTGACGATGCGGGGACCTGTCCATCCCTCCGCCAGGCGATTGCGATAGGCCCTGTGTCGCCGGCCTTTCATAAGACTGTTCGCGGCACCTAGGAAAAAACCGCCTTCAAGACTGGGTGGGATCCCGCGGACCAAACCAGGATTGGGATGCAGCTCCGGCTCAATGCGATCAAAGCTTGGCACTTCGATCATATATTGCATAAAATGACCTAGGTCTTTGTCGGGATCAGACAGCGCTTCAATAAGGTCGTGGTAATCGATCTGAGGGAGACTATCATTAGACATACTATATTTTCCTTTATTCACTGATGTTTAATTGGAAGCGCAGAAAAAGAGACTTGCAGATCGGTGCTCTTCCTTGTCGATTTTCTTTGGTAAGCTTTCATCGATCAGCCAGCCGTAAGACCCTAACGAGACCGGAATAATCTCTGCGTTTGTGTGGGGCTTGAGGCTCTCGATGGCTTTGAGCGCGCGCTGATGCGCAAGATCAAGGTTGTGGGTCATATCGCCAACACCATCGGCTAGACCCAAAACAAATAACTGACCGAGCCGTGCTAGATCTTCAAGCTTGCCTGAGAAAGTTTCCCAGTCGTCGATCCCTGTGCGTCTGTGGGGCCCTAAGGTCCAGTTGCCGGACTCGCTTTCGTCATGCGCGTACAGCTGATAGGCAAGGCCCTCGCAATGCTCAAACGGGCTCAACGCCGAAGACTGAGGTGCAAAGGTCGTTACATTTAAGGACGGGGCGGCAATAACGTTAGGACGACGCAACTTGTCGACCAACGCGCCTATGTCCATAAAGGAGACCCAGGCGCCAAGCCAAGTGCCACCTGTATCAGGCGCTGATTGCTTTGTTGTGGTTTGTTCGTCTCGCATCACAAGCTGCTTGATGTTCTCAAGCTCTTGCTGGATAGCGGCCAGTTCAGGAATATCGACGATGATCGGATCTTTCGGGTCCTTTTGGCATTCGGGCTCGTCAGAGAACTGGCAAGCGGCGATGGGTCGCTGTTCCCTGTTGAAAACCTGCCAAAGAGTGTTTGCATTGTAGGTGGACAGGTAATTTGCAACCGTGAGCCTTTGATCAATGCAGCCCGTCGAAAGCATCGCCAGAACGATTGGCAGCTCTGTTGCGTTCATGCCTCCAAGAGTGTTTTGCGTCCGCGACAGTGCAGACGACATGCATCGACGAAAATCCTCTGGCTGCCCAGAGCCATCATTGACAACAGCAGTCATGCGAGCGGTCATGTCTGGCTTTGCCGTCTCTGGCTGCAATTGTGCCAACGGCTTGGAGAGCGCCAAAAGGGCAATAACGCCCGCATTCAGCGTGCTCTTGGCGCCATAGCGTTTTTCATTATCTTTCTTTAGTGCATCAACGCCCGCCTGCAACCGATTAAGAAGCGTTTTGGGCGCCACAAACGGATCTGTCCTCCCGTCCTCTTTGGGGTACAGCTGTGTTGCAACTTCGTTGCTCTTCTTCAGTGTCTTGATCGAGCGTTCAATGCGATGGATTGGCTCTTGATCCATCAATGCCTGATCGAGGGCGAGCCTTGCTTGGTTTAAAAGACCAAAACACAGCACCGGTAACGCCCAAACCGCGCCACTCAGGGTCGATTTATAACTCACCGTCGAGCGCGTGGTGCCCATCCCAAAGCCCAGTAAATCAAGCCAAAGTGGTTTTCCTTGGGTGCCCAAAGCCGCAAGGATCAAGGCACCAAAAAGCATTGGCAAAGCCCACAATGCCAAGGGTCCTGAAAATGCAATGTTTACAACTCTTCTCCGAACTTTGGCCCAGCGATGCGACGACCCGCCCGTGCGCCAGATGCTGTTGAGTTCCGCGATAAACAGATAAGAGACAAAGATCAGCCACAGGCTAATTACTCCGAAAAGGATGGTTAGCAGCTGAAGTTCCAAGACAATGAAGCCGCCCAAACGTATTGGGCCAATTTGGTTCGGCAGAAAGCTCAGAAGAACCATCGCAAACCAGGCAGTCGCCAAAACAAGGCAAGACCATCCAAAATGTTGCCGGATGCCGTCGGCAGCGGATGCTGTTTCACGGCCAAACCGTTCTTCGCTGGCGTGTTTATCTTGGAAAAGAACGCGCCCATGCCGAAGTGTGTTTTGCACGTGGCGCGCGCACAGGGCGCCATAAAGGTCCGTTTTGTCCCGAGAGATCGGCAGATAGCCCGCCATCCAACGTTCGGCTTGTTTCGGCCGGACGCTTCTGTAGGTAATGTTCTTCAGGGTCTCCAGTCGGATTTTCGTCCGGGGTCGCCTGACCTCGATCGGCCAAACGCATTCGCTGGGGATATGAATTGCGCTTTTGTCGGGATCACGGATTTCGGGAAATGCCCGGGCTTCGGCCTTACCGTTGATCGAAACGCTGACGGTGGCAACAACAAGCAAGGCAACCAGTCGGACATGGTTATGCGCCGCTTTGGTTTGCGCCGGCGTCGCGTTTGGCATTTCGATATGAACAAAGACTAGCCCGTCGTCATGCAGGATAAATGCGATCTTGCGATCGTCCCCCTCACTAAACCAGGTTTGAAGGAATTGACTTATCACTTGCACTGGCAGTCCGGGCACCGCACTTTCGACATAGGAGAGCGGTTCGCCATCCTGGCCCGCGGTGTTGACGGCGAATTCCAAAAGGAACGGATCGACACCGTCTGCCTTTTCGCAGGCTATGACCTTCTTGATAGGTGTGCATGCTGGCAAGCCCGTGGGAAGAAGTATCTGATCGGCAAAAAGAAACTTGGATTGATCTTGGATTTTGGTTGCGCTGTCAGAAACAACAGAGGGCTGGCTGTCCTGATCTACGCCTTGTGCAGTCTCGTCGTCCGCGTCCGGGGCAGAGAACCATTTCAACCCAATCGCAAGATCTCCGCCTTCATTCTCGTCCAAAAGTCGATAGCCTAACGCAGGCAATCGCTGCGCGCCCTCTTCGCTTTGAAGCGGCTGTACCAGGGTCCAATTGCGCTGAACCCGGTCCATCAAATGCTTGTCTGTCGCAAGGAAACTTTCACTGAACGCGTCAAGGTCCACCGTTGCCCCACCCTGCATGATCGCTCTTGAGTTTTTGAGCTGATATTTCTCCTGTCGCAGGTCACGCAGAAACGCTTTTTTCCCTGCGCAAAGGGTGGCGTCATAGGTGCGTTCAAGCTGCGATCTATAGGCCTTGGCACGTTCATCTGAAAACAGACGGGACGTCCGAGTATGGCTTTCGACTTGGTCTTCTAGGGCCTGTCGATAGGCGCTTGCATCTGTCTGCTGCTGATCAGGATCGCCTGGATTTTGCCGCGCAACCCAATCCTGTGCCATTTGCGACAATTGATTGCGAAACGTCATTTCTTTCGCATGCAACTCATCGTTGAACTTCTTGAGAAACCGATCGCAGATGGCCTCACTGCGTTTCAGAACAACCCGTTGCGCGGATGCTGGATCTTTGCGAGCAAGAAAAACCAAAGGCTGCAAGAGTTTCTGATGGTAGCTTTTGTCAAGCGCTTCGAGCTTTTTCCAACTACCCACTTCTGACGCGGCGCGCACTTTTAAGTCTTCATCAGTATGGTCTGAAAGGGTGGCTGCAGCTCTGTTGAAATCCGCAAGCGCAACGCGGCGGATCCGTTGCAAACGTCGCTCTTTGGTCCAATGCTTTTTGTATGCCGCCAGGTTTTGTTGGGCCTGGCCCGCCAACTGCTGCAATGTCTGAAAAAAAGTCATCTGAAACTCACCCCCAAGGTCACACGCCTTGAAGGCTGTCGCAAATACACTGGCATGTCAGGATTTAGACATCCGAATTTACGCCGTCTTCACGCCACGATGGACAATTGACGGAGAATTTGCGCAAGCAACCAGCGAACTGATGCGGTCCCAGAAAATTAACTTCGTTTCTTGTCCGGGTTTGGGCAAGATATTTCTGGACTCGGGAAGATTGAAAGCCGGTGCAGGCCTCTCATTCTTGCGATCAGAGACGCGCCATCCAGAAGCGGTATCTTTCCTGGCCTGTTACTTCGCGGATGATACCCTTTGCCGTCATCCAGTTGATATTGCGCTGGATCGCTACGCGGCTGGCGCTGGTTTCCGCCTCGGCCATATCGGAAAAACATGGTGTGCCTGTTCGTTGGGTGTGTCCGCCGTCCAGCATGAAAGATACTGTGCGCTACGCTCGCGCCAGACGACTCGTAGAGGAGATAATGTATGCGCGTGTCGATGGCACAATCGCAAAGCTTAGGTCTAAGCTAGCTCGTTTAGACCTCATGATCATCGACGACTTTGCTTTAAGTGGCATGAAGAAGCGGGAACTGACAGACCTCCTTGAGATCGTCGAAGATCGCGCAGCGCGTAGTTCGACTACCGTGATCGCGCAACGCGCGCCGGAAGAGTGGTATGGCTTTATCGGAGACCCACTCCTAACCGATGCATTCATGGATCGCATCCGAAGTCGGGCTCACCTTCTGCAGTTGAAGGGAAAATCGTTGCGATAATCATGAACCGCGTAGTCTTAATAACACTGCGCGCTCAATCCGATAAAAATGCCGCGCTCAATTCAGTGAAAATTTGCGCTTTAGGGCGAAGGCCACATGAAATCCCTCCTCATGCGCGGTCAAAAAAGACGGCGAAACCAGCTTTTGGTCTACACGACAAATGCTTCCCAAACGGGGGGTAGATTCCGGCTCGGTGTAGAATGACAGCCTAACAACCTGACCTTACAGGAGACCACGCTTGGTTGCGGCGTCCCGCACTGAGCATCTGCGGCAAACTTTGTGCTGCAAGCGCTTGCAGAAAGTCATTCCTTCGACGGTGGACGGGTGAGGGAGATGCGAAATGTTTGAAATGCGGACATTCCGGCACCCTGCGTTTATCGGCTGGTGCAGCTAACGCCGTCTCAGTTTTTAGGATCTCATTTGTAATTTTGTTATGCGAATAGAAATCCGAACGCTCTCTATTTTCTAGGACAGCCTGATTGACGATGTCTGTGCGATGATCTAGCCATTGCTGATAACTGTTGGGGTGCCCGATACCGGGCTGAGATACGTTTGACGTGGACCCATTGAACCTGAACCGGTTAGGACCGGCGGAGGAAACAGCACAGGCGCCCGCGAACGCCCCATTTTGTTTCCAAAACCGCTCCTGGCTGCAAAACGGCGGTGGTGCGCATATGGTTGCAAAGGCTTTGACAATCGCGGGCTCTGATTCCGGTGGCGGCGCAGGCATTCAGGCAGATTTGAAAGCGTTCTCTGCCATGGGGGTGTATGGCGCGTCCGTCATCACCGCCATCACCGCACAGAATACGCAAGCTGTGACAGCCATTCACCCCGTCCCGGATGACATCGTCACCGCACAGATCACAGCCGTTCTGGATGATATCGACATTCACGCGATCAAGATTGGCATGTTGGGCACCCCCACCCTGATCAAGGCGGTTGCCACAGCGCTGCAAGGTTATTCCGGACCGATCGTGCTTGACCCTGTGATGGTGGCAAAGTCGGGCGATACACTTCTGGCCGATACAGCGATTGATGCCCTCAAGACGCACTTGATCCCCCGTGCTGCGCTGCTGACCCCGAACCTGCCGGAGGCTGCGAAGCTGGTGGACGCTGGGACAATCGCTGACCAGTCTGCGCAGCTGTTGGACCTTGGTGCACAGGCTGTCTTGATGAAAGGCGGGCACGCGGATGGTGCGACCTGCGTTGATGCCCTGGTCACAAGCACAGCACGCCAAGAGTATGCCGCAGCGCGTATCAGCACACGCAATACCCATGGCACGGGCTGTTCGTACTCATCCGCGATTGCCGCCTGTCTGGCGCAGGGGCTGACAATTGAAGATGCGGTGGCGCGGGCACATAGCTGGTTGCATGAGGCGATCGTGCAGGCCGATACGCTGGCCGTCGGGCACGGGCATGGTCCGGTGCACCATTTCCACGCGCTTTGGGCATGACGGCGCGTTTCACCATAGTGGGCGGCGGGGTTTGCGGCCTTGCCATGGCGGCCGAACTGTCGTCGCGCGGCGCGCAGGTGAACGTGATTGACCCCAAAGGTGCGCCTGGGGAACACGCCTGTTCCTGGTGGGCCGGCGGCATGTTGGCCCCCGATTGCGAAGGCGTCAGCACAGAGCCAGAGGTCGTCCGCCAAGGCTGCATCGCCGCCGCGTGGTGGCACCGCCATGGCGCAAACGTCACGCAGCAGGGGACATTGGTTGTGGCCCTTGGGCGGGATCAAAGTGAGCTGACAACATTTGCACGCCGGGCACCCAACGCCCGCACACTGGACCGCGCCGCAATCAACACGCTTGAACCGTATCTGGCAGATCATTTCACCAAGGCGCTTTTCATTGATGGCGAAGGCCACCTTGACCCCCGCGCGACCTTGGCCGGGGTCCACGCGCAGCTATCTGAAAACGGAGTGTCATTCAGCCGTGACACAGACGGGCAGATGGACGGGCAAATCATCGATTGCCGGGGGCTTGCGGCGCGTGATGTTTTGCCTGACCTGCGCGGGGTGAAAGGCGAAATGCTGGTCGTGCGCTGCAAGGACGTGACACTTGACCGACCCATCCGGCTATTGCACCCGCGGTTCCCGCTATACATCGTGCCCCGTGGCGATGGGGTCTTCATGCTGGGCGCGACCCAGATCGAAAGCGGCGACCGCAATCGCGCGACCCTGCGGTCAGTGATGGAATTGATGAACGCGGCCTATGCCCTGCACCCCGCATTCGGTGAGGCAGAGCTGCTGGAAATCGGCGTCGATGCACGCCCCGCATTTCCTGACAATCAACCGCGCATCCGCCATCTGCCGGATCGCATCTGCGCGAATGGGCTGTTTCGGCACGGGTTCTTGCTGGCGCCTGCGCTGGCGCGCATGACCGCAGATCTTGTTCTGAACGGCACAACACCGGAGGTTTGGTATGAAGATCATCGTGAACGGTGAGGCGGTGGAAACCACATCCCTTACCCTGGCAGCATTGCTGACCGAATTGGGCAAAGGGGACGCCAAGGTTGCAACATCCTTGAATGAAACCTTCGTTCCCAAAACGCTGCGCGACACGCAAACATTGACCGACGGTGACAGGGTCGAGGTTGTCGCCCCAAGACAGGGGGGCTGACATGCCGACGTTTTACGGAAAAGACATTGCATCGCGTTTGATGCTGGGGACGGCGCAGTATCCCTCACCGGCTGTATTGGCAGATGCGTTTCGTCGGTCGGTTGCTGGGATTGCCACCGTCTCTGTCCGGCGCGAGGCGGGTGGCGATCAGGCGGGCCAGGACTTTTGGACGTTGATCCAGGACCTTGGCGTCGCAGTCTTGCCCAACACAGCCGGGTGCCACTCCGTCCGGGAGGCCGTGACCACAGCGCAGATGGCGCGTGAATTGTTCGATACAAACTGGATCAAGCTCGAGGTGATTGGCCACGCCGATACGCTGCAACCCGACCCATTCGGGCTGGTTGAGGCGGCAGAACAACTGACTGATGATGGGTTCGAGGTGTTCCCCTATTGTACTGAGGATCTGGTGCTGTGCGAACGGCTTGTCGCGGTAGGTTGTAAGGTTCTGATGCCGTGGGGCGCGCCGATTGGCACCGGGTTGGGGCTGAACAACATTTACGGGCTCCGCAGCCTGCGCGCGCATTTCCCCGAAATCGCAATGGTTGTCGATGCGGGCCTTGGCCTGCCGTCGCAGGCTGCCCATGCCGTCGAATTGGGGTACGACGCCGTGTTGCTGAACACTGCCGTGGCGAAGGCAGGGGACCCAGCGGCCATGGCCGAAGGGTTTGCCCGCGCGGTCGAGGCCGGTGCTTTGGCCGCCGCAGCCGACCCGATGGAGCCGCGCGACATGGCCGCCCCATCGACCCCAGTGCTTGGAAAGGCGTTTCTGTGACCCTCGCCCGTTTTTATCCGATATTTGACGATGTTGCATGGCTGCGCCGGATGCTGCCCCTTGGCATCAAGCTCGTGCAGCTTCGGATCAAGGATCAACCGCTGGATCGTGTCAAAGCGCAGCTGACAGAGGCCCGCGACCTATGCCGTGCACATGATGCAATTCTCGTGGTCAATGATTATTGGCAGTTGGCGATCGACCTTGGTTGCGACTGGGTTCACCTGGGGCAAGAGGATTTGGATCAGGCCGACATGGCCGCAATCCGCAAGGCGGGAGTGAAGCTGGGCATATCGACCCATGATGATGCCGAACTTGACCGCGCCCTCGCCCTTGCGCCCGACTATGTGGCGCTTGGCCCGATCTACCCGACGATCTTGAAAAAGATGAAGTGGGAGCAACAGGGCGTGGCCAAACTGACCACATGGAAACAGCGGATCGGGGATATCCCGCTTGTTGCCATCGGTGGGATGAGTATTGCACGCGCGCCCGGTGCTTTTGCCGCCGGGGCCAATATCGTGTCTGCAGTAACCGACATCACATTGAACGATGATCCAGAGGCGCGCGTGCGCGCATGGTTGGACACCTGCGCATGACACGTTATGCCCGTCAAACCGCTGTTCTTGGCCCCGGCGCGCAGCAGCGCCTGACAGATGCCCGGGTGCTTGTCATCGGGGCGGGCGGATTGGCCGCACCTGTTCTGCAATACCTTGTCGGTGCAGGCGTCGGTCAATTGCGGCTGGTCGATGCGGATGTGGTCAGCATTAGCAATCTGCATCGCCAGACTCTGTTTGCCGAAGCGGACATTGGCAAAGCCAAGACGGACGTAGCCGCGCGTCGCCTCGCCAATCTGAACAGTGACCTGCGTTTTGAGGCGGTCGCCGAGCGCGTCGATCCGTCCAACATTGCAGCGCTGTGCGAAGGTGTTGATATGGTGCTGGATTGCGCCGACAGCTTTGCGGTCAGCTACATGGCGTCAGACCATTGCCTTGCAACGGGCCAGCCTCTGATCAGTGCCAGCGTCGTCGGCACCGAAGGATATGTCGGTGGCTTTTGTGGCGGCAAGCCGGGTCTGCGCGCGGTGTTTCCTGATTTGCCCGACCAGCTTGGGTCTTGCGACAGCGACGGAGTGCTTGGTCCAAGCGTTGGTGTGATTGGCAGCCTGCAGGTGCAAATGGCTATCGCCGTGCTGGTGGGTAACAGCAGCCCGCTCGGTCAATTGGTGACCTATGATGCGGGCGCATTGCGCTTTGGGGGCTTCCGCTTTGACAGCGCACCCAATCCCGTACCCAGCCCCGCCTTTATCGCCCCCGGCGACATTCAAGCCGGCGACTTTCTGGTAGACCTGCGCGCACAGGATGAGGCTGGGCCACCGCTGCCTACAGCCATAAGGTCCACCGTTTCAGCGTTCGGCCCGGACGGGCCAACACCCACAAACCACACACGCGCCGTTTTCGCCTGCCGCAGTGGCCTTCGGGCCTGGCAGGCCGCCGAGCGGCTATCGCAACACTGGCGAGGGGACATCAAACTCCTTGCTTTGGGAGACTAGGGAGACCCACATGAAACTTCTTTTGACCAGCGCGGCAGCAATGCTGATCGCCGCACCAACCTTCGCCCAAGACAAGATGACCCTTTTGTTGGATTGGTTCATCAACCCCGATCACGGCCCGATCATCGTCGCCGAAGAACTCGGGCTTTTCGCCGATCAGGGCCTTGAGGTCGAGATCATCCCGCCCGCCGACCCATCCGCCCCGCCAAAATTGGTTGCCGCTGGCCAAGGTGATATCGCCGTCAGCTATCAGCCGAGCCAGCACCTCGCCGTCGCCGAGGGCCTGCCGCTGATCCGCGTTGGCACGCTTGTCGCGACACCGCTGAATTGCCTGCTGGTGCTTAAGGATGGCCCAATTCAAGAAATCAGCCAATTGGCCGGAGCAAAGATCGGCTTTTCCGTTGCTGGTGTGGAAGAGGCCGTGCTGACCGCGATGCTGGGCAAACACGGTGTCAGTCTGGATGAGGTTGAGATGGTCAATGTCAACTTCTCGCTCAGCCCGTCGCTGATGTCTCGTCAGGTGGATGCCGTGATTGGGGCCTATCGGAACTTTGAGCTCAACCAAATGGAAATCGAAGGGGTCGAAGGCAAGTGTTTCTATGTCGAGGAAGAGGGCGTGCCGACCTATGACGAATTGATCTATGTCGCCAACCCCGACCTGATGGACAAGGATCAGGTGCGCCGTTTTCTGCGCGCGACTGAACTGGCAACGCAGTATATCGTGAACAACCCGGAGGCATCATGGGAGCTGTTCAAAGGCTATGCGCCTGAGTTGGACGATGCTTTGAACGCCAAAGCATGGGTAGACACGCTGCCCCGCTTTGCCTTGCGCCCCGAAGCACTGGATGAAGGCCGCTATACCCGCTTTGAACAGTTCCTGGCCGACAGTGGGCTGGTCGAAGGGACACGACCCGTTTCAGCGCTGGCCATCGATCTGGGGGCAGAATGACATACGGCCGCGTTTTCAAAATCTGGCGGGGGGCGACCCCCGCTTGGACCGACTACACCCAACATGCCTTTGTGCGCGGGCTTCGAGATGGCACATTGCCGCCCGCAGCGTTCCTCCACTATCTCAAACAGGATTATGTCTTTCTGATCCACTTTTCGCGCGCTTGGGCGCTTGCGGTGACCAAGGCAGAGACAGTCGCTGAAATGCGTCTGGCCGCTGGCACGGTGAACGGCCTGATCAACGACGAAATCGCACTGCATATCAAAATCTGTGCAGATGCCGGGGTTGATGAGGCGACGCTTTTCGCGACCGAGGAACGGGCCGAAAACCTAGCCTACACCCGATATGTACTCGATGCAGGACATTCGGGCGATCTGCTAGACTTACTGGCAGCCCTCGCGCCCTGCGTGATGGGCTATGGTGAAATTGGCAGGGCGCTGGCAGAGTCTAAAACCTCAGAGACGTATGCAGATTGGATAAACACCTATGCGGGGGATGAGTATCAGCAGGTGTGCCGCAATGTTGGCGCGCTGATCGATGACGCAGTGGAAAGCAGGCTGGGCGATGACCCGCAAAGCAGCCCGCGCTGGCCCACCTTGCAGAAACGTTTTGCCATGGCCACGCGGCTAGAGGTCGGGTTTTGGGACATGGGGCTGACCCCATGACGCCGGCTGTGCGGCTGAACGGATCGGCGCATATCGGCGGCGCACTCGTTTTTTCGCACATTGACCTCACCCTTGCCCCCGGCGAATGGACCTGCCTGTTGGGTGCCAGCGGCGTCGGCAAATCGACCATATTGAAACTATTTGCCGGTCTGGCCGATGCGGTCGATTTCCAAGGAGACATGACTGACCCGGGCCGCATCGCCATGATGGCGCAGCAGGACCTGCTTTTGCCATGGCTGACAGCGCTGGATAACGTAATGATCGGTGCCCGCCTGCGCGGCGAGGCCCCGGATAAAGACCACGCACTGCTGCTTTTGGAACAGGTCGGTCTAAGGGACCACGCGCAAAAGCGGCCCCATGCGCTGTCAGGCGGACAACGGCAGCGGGTGGCCCTTGCCCGGACCTTGAACGAAGACTGCCCGCTTGTCTTACTGGATGAGCCGTTTTCGGCGCTTGATGCGCTGACACGGCTGAACATGCAGGATCTGACAGCCCGGCTTTTGCACGGCCGCACTGTTCTGCTTGTTACCCACGACCCGGCAGAGGCCGCGCGTCTGGGGGAACAGATCAAAATTATGACCCCGTCAGGACTGATCGATATCGCCAGCCCCGTCAGCCCGATCCCCCGCGCGGTCGACGCTGCAGATGTGCTGTCGACGCAAACAAAACTTCTTCACCATCTCAGGAGCCCGCAATGAGCGCCACCGAAACCCTTCGCGCGCAGGCTGCCGACGATTGGCATGCTGCAACCACCCACGCATTCACCAATGCGCTGGCCGATGGAACCATGGACCGGGACAAAATGGCCGGATATTTGCAACAGGACTACCTTTTTGTCGAAGGGTTCGTGCGGCTGTTGGCCTCTGCCGTGGCCCATGCGCCCAGCCTGCCCGATGCGGTGCCGGGCGCGCAGTTTCTTGGGCTGATCTGCGGGCCGGAAAACACATATTTCCTGCGCGCCCTTGAGGCACTCGACGTGCCACAAGCAAACGAAGCCACCCCCGAGACCCGCGCCTTCCAGACGTTGATGGACGAGGCGCGCCGCTCGGGACGATATGAAATCATGTTGTCGGTTCTTGTTGTGGCCGAATGGATTTATCTCGACTGGGCCGCACCATTTGAAGACAAAGCCGATGATTTGCCTTTCTGGCTCGGTGAATGGATCACCCTGCACGCGGGCGCAGGTTTTGAAACCGTCGTCGCCTATCTGCGCGCACAGCTTGATGCGGTCTGGCTTGAACTTGACGATGCGGCCCGTGCCGATGTTGAGGCGGCATTCACCAAAGCCGTCACCCTCGAACGGGCGTTTTTCGATGCGGCCTGGGCTGGGTTCCCTGTGGCGCGGTGAGCGGCTGGCGCGCAGGGATCGCGGCGACCCTTCTGGTGGTTGCCCTTTGGCAGGCCGTTGTCTGGACCACCGGCGTGCCCCGTTTCATCCTGCCGCCCCCCATGCTTGTTGCCGAAACGATCTGGACCAATCAGGCGTTATTGGCAGAACATGCCTTTATCACACTTTCCGAGGTGTTGATCGGGCTTGTCCTGGGAGCATTCCTTGGGTTTGTCACGGCGATCATGCTTGTCGCATCGCCAAGCGCACGGGCCTTGGTCCGACCTATCCTGGTGTTTAGCCAATCCGTCCCCGTCTTCGCGCTGGCCCCCATTCTGACGCTTTGGCTTGGTTTTGGGCTGTGGTCCAAAATTGTTATGGCGACGATCATCATCTTTTTCCCGGTTACGTCCTCTTTTTTCGACGCGCTGATGCGCACCAACAAGGATTGGTTGGGCATGGCGCGCGTGATGGGGGCAAGTCCTGCACGGATGATGTTGCAGGTCCGTATTCCTGCGGCATTGCCTGGCTTTGCCTCTGGCCTGCGGCTTGCGGCGGTTTATGCGCCAATCGGGGCCATTATTGGCGAATGGGTTGGGGCCTCTCGCGGGCTTGGCTACCTAATGCTTTTGGCCAATGGTCGGGCAAAAACCGATCTGATGTTTGCCGCGTTGCTGGTTCTGGCCGTTCTGACAATCCTGCTGCACGCAGGGGTCAATAAGCTATGTGAAAGACTGTTGGATCAGCCTGAAAGATGATCATCGCGCCCTGGAGTTTGGTATGACTTCAAAGCCCTGAATGACAAATAGCGATGAATAGACCAGCAGCGTATTTGCAATGGTCGGTTCGGTGACGTGTACAGCGCTACGCCGAGATGCGCGCTGCAAAAGTAGGGAAATGCTGCGTCAGCGAAGGCAGAAAATTCAAGGTCGGGTTTGTACCGCGCCCTTTCATTTAAGGTGCGACGTAGCGAATGACCGCTGCGCTTTATGTTCCTTTTCTGTTTCTCACGCTTCCATCTGCGCACGTTCGGGCCCGTTGGTCTTGCCATGCAAAATCAACGCGCGCCCATGATGAGGTTTGTGACAGGTTTGTTCACAGTTCGGTCAACCTGGTTTCGAAGCGAAACTAATTTTCCATCGAGTGATTGTCAAAATGGTTTCGTTTCGCTATCAATTTGACATGATCAATGAAGAACAGACATCTGACAGGATCGCCGAACTGCTTGTGCATGTCGGACGTGCGGCACAGAGCGAAGATGCAAGGTCTGGTTTGACGGCTGCCCAATGGACCTGCCTGCGCTTTTTTGCCCGCGCCAATGGCAGCACGCGCACGCCCTCCGGTTTTGCCAGTTTCCAGGCAACGACGCGCGGCACGGCATCGCAGATCGTCAAGTCACTGGAACGTAAGGGTTTGGTCGTGGGAACGCGATCCGACCGGGACCGTCGCAGCGTGTCATTTGACCTGACGGATCGTGGGCACGCGATGCTCGCGTCTGATCCGCTACGCGACCTGATTGACCTGATCGACGGCCTAGCGAGGGCCGAACGCCAAAGCTTTCTGGCGACATTGTCCGGTCTGGCCGCAACACTGGCCATGAGGCGGGACGTTCCCGCATTTGGGACATGTCAGGATTGCAGCCATTTTGCAGGGTCCGGCGACCGCGGCTATTGCGCCTGCATGGCAGAAGAACTGGCAGCCGTGGACATTACGAAACTTTGCGTGAGCTATGCGCCGACACACAAGGCACAAAGCCAAGGAGACAAACATGACGCAGGCTGAAACCTCTGCAAACCCTCGCATGATTGCGATCAGCAGTGGCAAGGGCGGCGTTGGCAAATCCACCGTCACGGCCAACATCGCTGTGGCGATGGCGGATGCGGGTTTGCGTGTTGGCGTGGTCGATGCCGACATCTATGGTCCATCGATCCCACGCATGCTGGGTGTCGCAGCCGCAAAGCCGGCAATGTCGCCCGACCAGAAGGTCGTGCCAGCCGAAGCTTATGGTGTGAAGGTGATGTCGCCGGAATCGCATCGCCCTTTGCCTGGACGCTGGCCGATGGCACGGGAAAACCCGCGCCTGCACCAATCACAAAAGGCGGGCCGCGTGACCGCCTCGCCGTGCTGGACCACGCGGATGGCGCGCTGTTTCTGCAATGGGCCGACGGCACGGACCGACGTCTGACCGACCGTGATCTGCGCCTTGCCTGCCAATGTGCGCAATGCCGGGACGAGATAAGCGGCAAGCGGCTGCTGAACCCTGAAGATGTGCCGCTCGATATCCGCCTGACCCGGGTCTGGAGCGTCGGAAACTACGCGCTTGGCATGGCTTTCAGCGACGGCCATGACACGGGCATCTATACGTTCGATGCGCTTCAGGCGATGGCCGGGACGGAGTTGGAGGATGTCTGACACCACCACCCGCCGCCGCATCCGTGCGCAATCCTCTGCAGGCGATGCCGATGCAATGGGATTCATCCTCGACACGCCGCTTCAGGAGGGGGCATCCGCCAAGTTCGATGCGGCAAGCGATGCGCCGCTGGCACGGGCGCTTTTCGCGCTGGATGGTGTCGTCCGGGTCGAGGTCAGCAGTGCGACGATCTGGGTGAAGAAGCACCCGGAAATGGACTGGGACCGGTTGAAACCCGCCGTCGCCGGGGCGATCCGGGGCGTGCTCGACGATACTGATGCGCCGCTCGGGCAGAACACAGCTGTTGAGACGACGCCCGACCAAGAGCTTCTTGGCGCGGTCGAGGATCTGCTGAACCAGCAGGTCAATCCGGCGGTCGCCGCGCATGGCGGTCATATATCGGTGGACAGGGTCGAGGGCGGCATTGTCTATCTGCTGATGTCTGGCGGTTGCCAGGGCTGTGCTGCCTCTGCGGCCACGCTTCGTGAAGGGGTTGAGCGTATGCTGCGCGCGGCGTTGCCGCAAATCGACAAGATCGTCGATACCACCGATCATGAGGCGGGCGAAAACCCATTCTACGCGCGCGATGATGGTCCATCGCCGGTGCTGAACCGGCCCGTCCCCGACGGTGTCATCGGGTGGGAGGACGGGCAGATCATCGTTGACCCCAACTATCTCGCCCCAAAGCTCGGTATCACCGCCGAAGCCCTGCGCACCGGATTGCGTCTTGGGGATGTCGTCGGCGTGACCGAGGCCGGCCAAGGCGCCGATAGCGGCAAAACCCGGGTCATCCTGCGCACCGCAACCCGCGCCTGGGCGGCAGAGGTTGACGCCAGCGGAGCGGCCCGTGAGATTCCACCGCCGCGCGTTGTTGAGGCGGCTGCAAGCAAAGAAAAGGATCTGGCGGACCGCGTCCGCGCACATCTTGAAGAGCTTGCCGAGGCTGGGACGCCGATCACATATGGCGCATTGGCGCGCGCTCTGGGTCTTTGGAACCCCGGCGCGATCGCTAAAGTAACCCGGGCGCTGGAAACCACGATGCGCGAGGATGCCGCGGCGGACCGTCCCTTCATCGCCGCCCGCGCCGTCAATCGCGGGCGCGACAGGCTTCCGGGCAAAGGGTATTTCGACCTCGCCCGCGCCCTGTCTCGCGGACCGCAGGATGAGGAAAGCGAAGCAGACCACCACGCCAGAGAACTGCATCGCCTAAGCGAGGCAATGGCGCGGTAGGCAACATTCGACGCTCCCAGCGAGTGGCGAACAGAAAGGGAAGCTTACAAAGCTTTCCAATTGTTGCTGTCTCCGGTTGCCATGTGCTTAAGGTGCCCGTTGGTGCAAAAACAGTGAATGGCAACCTGCCCAAAATAGCGGCATTTCCCTGACCGTATCATGCAGAAGAGTATGTCGAAATTGACGGTCTGGATCGAAAGCTGTGCGCGGCCGGATCGCGCTGTTTCGGTCTCATGAAGCCTTGGCCACGGAACCCCGACGTACCCGCACAGTCGTTTGATATCTCACTAGAGTTGATCGATTTGGCAATTGCAGTGGGAGTAGCGACAGGATTGGAGATATTCGGAGTTGATGTACTATTGGGGGCACAGGGCCCAAAGATCGTCGATGTCAATGTCTTCCCCGGCTTCGGGGGAATTGATGAAGCTTATTCAGCCGTCGTTCACCACGTTCTCGAACGCTTGGTCGTGTGATTTGTAGACCGTCAGGTCTCTGTCATTTTCGATAGAAGCAACTGTGTTCTTTGAGTTCCATTCGTCTAGCAACACTAATCAATTCACTGCCGGTGGTATCAGGTGGCAAATAGTAGACATAGAAGGACGAAAAACAAACCGACTTCCGGTACGGGTAAGCCACGAAATACGCGCCTTATGAACCCTCTCAATGTCATCACCATGCTAACTACCAAATCCAAACCAACGTGGTCATTGGTCCCCTAGATGGTGTGAGATGAAAGGCGAACATATCCGAAAGTGTAAAATCGGCGTTCGGTCTGCTAAACAAAAGCAAACGTGGCGTCAATTGACCCTTGAAAGGCCTTCGATGCGAAAAGATATCGGGGCTACTGATGCAGCTCACACACGAATTTGTCACCGCGAAAGCGGTGATTTTTGAAGAGCATCTTGCACGGAAGGACGAATATCAGGAGCCGACGTCTGAAAAGACATACAAAACTAATTCACAAGTATCATCTCACGGACATTTGCGCAAATCTCTGCCCAGTTCATGCGACTCTGAGGCAGGTAGGTTTCTTTGTACCAGCGCAACCCGGTCTGACACTCTGGTGTTGTCTGTGATAAGCGGCCAAGCTCGGCCGCGGCCTTGGCGAGCTGCGTAAATGGTACGGTTCTGACGCTGCCGCATGGGAAAATGGCATCCAAACCATAGCTGGGTTCGCTGATCACTGGTGTTCCGGTTGCCAATGCGCCGACGATGCGTGGCGTTTCAAGGTGGTTGGACCGATAGGCATGAATGTTCAGGCAACACCGCGACTGTGCGGCAATCTCTTCATAGACCACGCATTTTTGAGGCGAGAGGCACACGCCGGCCTTTTCGAGTTGATCAAGAACGGCCTTGCGGCGGGACGAATTACCACCCACGAAACACACATCATAAGGCCGATCTTCCAGTGGGATGGCAGGTGGTAGCGTTTCAGGATCAATCGCCACCTGAAAGCCGAATACCGGCATCTTCATTTGTCGCTTCAGTCGCTTGGTCTGTGGTGGAAAGTAGTCAAGCAAGATGTCGTACTGGCCCTGCTTTTCACGCAACATGCGCTGCTTGCGGCGGATCGCGCTCCACCCGATACGGCTGAGCTTTAGCGGGTTGCCCATCACCGCGATGATCGAAAAGTTTAGATATACGTAAGTGCAGCCCGGCCTGCGACGATGCGGCGCGAAGCCCTCACCGATCACAAAGATGATCGCGTTATCCGCATGCGCGGCATCGTCGATTTCGTCGCAGATGATGAGCTCTGCCCCATCCGCGAAGTTGCGCTCCAACTCTGTGTGAATAAAGCGGGTCACGTAAGTAATGTAGGCGTAGCTTACTTTTTGAATAATAAGATAGGCGCGATCCATGGCCCGGTTACAAATCCCTTTGATGATTTATGATTGTAACAATAAGCACAATAAATGAGCGGCGTAGTGCCGTTCATATGTTACAAAACCTTTCAGTCTTGAAGCAACTTCCTCGTTCAAAATCAACAATTTCCGCAAGCGGCAGTACACCTGCGCTGAATTAAACGGCGTTCGCCGTGAACATGACCAAAAACCGCCCTCTTTACGGCAATCAACTGCCGATTGTAGCGTTGTTGTCGTGCGTCCGTCATAGGGCAGGCCTATAATCTCTCAGTGTTGTCGTTTTTCGAGTGCAAAATTTCCTTTTGCGATCCGAACCATTCACAACTCTTGGAATCCAGTGATGCATGACACTTTGTCACCGTCTGAACGTGTTTTTGACCCTCTTGTTGTTGTCCCCTGCCTGAACGAAGCCCCGTATATCGATAGCATCCTCACCCAACTGAGTGCGGCGATGAAACGCCTGGGCGGTCGTGTTGTCGTCGTCGATGGTGGCAGCATTGATGGGACATTGGATATCGTCGCGGCGTTTGTCGCAGAGGATCCACAGATCTCGCTGCTGCACAATCCCGACAAAGTGCAAAGTGCTGCGATTAATCTTGCTGTTGCCCAGGATGGCGGGCGGGCCACGCACTTGATCAGGATTGATGCGCATTGCGCTTATCCAGATGATTTCTGTGATGTGCTGATGCAGCAGGCTCAAAGCGTTTATGCCGATAGCATTGTGGTCAGCATGATCGCGGAAGGCGCGCAGCCCGTGCAGCGCATCAACGCAGCGACGCAAAACGCATCAATCGTCAATGGGGGGGCCGCACATCGCAATAGCGCCGCAGGCGCCTATGTGGCGCATGGGCATCACGCCCTGATGAAGATCGACGCATTTTGCGCCGTTGGCGGTTATGACCCCAGCTTTACCCATAACGAAGATGCAGAGCTTGACTATCGGCTACAGCAGGCCGGATCTCGCATCTGGCTGACCAACGCAACGGCGATTACCTATTTCCCACGCAGGTCCCTTGGTGCGGTGGCACGACAGTATTTCAACTATGGGGCTGGGCGTGCGCGCAACCTTTTGAAACATCGGATCCGACCCCAATTGCGTCAGACAAAGGTGATGATGGTCGCGCCAGCTGTTGCAATGGCGCTGCTGGCTTCGCTGTATTGGGCATTCGCGCTGCCCGCGCTGCTTTGGATTGGATATTGCCTTTTGTCAGGCATGCGCATGGCTGTCACACAGCGCGATCCGCTTCTTGTATTTTGCGGTTTTGTCGCGATGATCATGCATCTGGCCTGGTCTGTCGGCTTTTGGCAGAGGGTTCTGGGCCACAGGGCACCGACCTTCGAGCGGAGGGCAGTGCAATGACCGAGGCGCTGGAGATATGTGTCTGCACCTATCGCAGGCCGCAATTGACCAACACACTGACCTCTCTTTTCAAACTTGTGCAGCCGGACGGCTACGACCTATCGATCCTTGTTGTTGACAATGATGACTGGCCAAGTGCTGCGGAGGCTGTCGAAGCGCTGGCGGCAGATACCGCAATACCGCTGCGCTATGTGCATTGCCCGCAAGGGAACATTTCGATCGCCCGTAACGGTGCCCTGGCCCATAGCACGGCACGGTTTCTGGCTTTTATCGATGATGATGAGGTCGCACCGTCCGACTGGTTGCTGCATCTGACCTCCGAAATGGAGAAGACGGCAGCCGATGTCGTACTAGGCCCGGTTGAGGCCGACTATGCCGATGGTGCCCCGGCTTGGATGCAGCGGACGCGCATTCACGCAACGATGCCTGTTTGGGTCGATGACCGGATCATCACGGGTTATACGTGCAACGTTCTGATTGACAGGCATAGTGCTGCTGTGCGCGACAGGATGTTTGATCTGTTGCTTGGTCAGACGGGGGGCGAAGATACAGCATTCTTCGCCAAGGTCGTGGCCGAGGGGGGCACAATCGCATTTTCGCCCGATGCACTCTTACGTGAAACGATCCCGCCTTACCGTGTCAGTTTCAAGTGGCTGCTGCGGCGGCGGTTCCGGATGGGTCAAACCCATGGACAACTGGTGGCGAAAAATGGTGCCTCTGTCCGGCTTTGGGCGGTGACGGTTGGCAAGGTGGTCTATTGCGCGGGCGCCGCGGCGCTTCAGGTTGTTTGGCAGGACCGGCGCAATAAGGCGATCTTGCGGGGTGCGCTGCATTTGGGTGCGCTTTCTGGTCTCGCAGGGGGGCGTATCCTACAGCAATACGGACCTGAGTTCACCCAGCGTCAGAGCGAATAGAGGGTTACGTCGTGGGGTCAATGAAAGATATCGGGTTGCGCGTTCGCGATGCGGATGCGCACATGGACCGGCCAGAAGGTGACAACGCTGGCGGTGCAACAACCTTGGGCGATGTTCTGGCGGTGCTACGCCGACAATGGCTGCCGCTGATCCTGTTCACCTTGCTGGGCCTGATCGCGGGGGCGGTGCATCATCTTACCACGCCAAAACAATACTATGTTGCTGCAACCGTATTGGTCGATGAACGCCCTGTCTCTCTTGATCAGGAAATCACGGCAAGCATTCCGTTTGCGCGCAACGACACATCATTGCTGAATGAAATGCAGGTTCTGCGGTCATTGCAACTGGCAACCGAAGTGGCGCGCCGGCTTGATCTGCATAATGAGGCTGTGTTTATTCATCCGCCGTCATCGCTTGCGCGCGACATTCTTTCTGGCGCGAAAGACAGCCTGACGGGGCTGATCACAAGCGATGCAGATGCAGCCGTTCAGGGCAGCGAGGATGCCGCAGCAGATGAGGCGCGGCGACTGCGTGGCGCCGCCGCAAAGCTGCAGCGTGATATTCGCATCAGCCGGATCGGGCTGAGCTTTTCGATTGAGATCAGCTATGTGGGCCATGACCCGGCGCTGTCAGCTGATATCGTGAACACCTATGCCACCGCGTATCTGGATGATGGGCTGAACGCCAATGTCGAATCCACAGAGCGGACCACCGCATGGATGCGCAACCGTCTGGCTGAGCTCGAGGAAACATCGACCGCCGCATTGGAAGAGGCGGCCGTGATGCGCCGGACCGAGCCCGACAATGTCATGGAGTTGCGCGATCTGGCGCAACGCGCGGCAACGCTGGATGCGCTTTATCAGACTTTGTCGGCACGTTATGCGCAGATCTCGTTGCAGGGGTCCTTTCCAGTGTCAAATGGGCGCATACTGACTGAATCTCTGGTACCGCGGACTGAGCTACTCCCCAATGTTTGGACAGGTTTTGGCGTAAATTAAGCTACTTTTTGCACCTGCTGATCGGGTTGTGTTGTTTCGTTTCGCTGCCAGTAGATCACAGCGGGTGGTCGGCCGCCAAGGGCGGAATGTGGGCGCTTGTGATTGTAGAAGTCGATCCACTTTCTAACGCCTGTCTTCGCCTCAGATCCGGTCTCCCAAGCATGCAAATAGACGCATTCGTATTTCAGGGACCGCCACAGGCGTTCGACAAAGATGTTGTCGAGGAAGCGGCCTTTGCCATCCATTGAGATGCGCACGTTTGAACGCCGCAATCTGTCCGTCCAAGCAAACGACGTGAACTGGGACCCTTGATCCGTGTTCATAATCTCAGGCGGCCCGAACTTCTGCATCGCCTCATTCAGCGCCTCCACGCAGAAGCCAGCATCCAACGTATTTGATATCCGCCAAGCCAGCACCTTACGGGTGTACCAGTCCATGATCGCGACCAGATATAGGAATCCCCGCCGCATTGGCAGATAGGTGATGTCGGCACACCAGACTTGGTTGGGCCGATCCACGCGCAGGCCACGTAGTAAGTAGGGGTAGATCTTATGCCCCTTTGCCGCCTTGCTGGTGTTGGGCTTCTGATAGATCGGCATGAGGCCCATCAAGCGCATCAGGCGTCTGATCCGCTTCTCGTTGACCGCGTGGTCATCATTGCGCAGATGCCAGGTCATCTGCCGTACACCATAAAACGGCGTCTCCAGGAACTGCTTGTCGATCAGGCGCATCAGATCGAGGTTCATCTCGCTCTCGCCTTTCGGCTCATAATAAAATGACGACCGCGAGATCGACAGCAGCGCGCATTGCTTGCTGATGGACAGGTTTGTGTTGGCAGGTTCAACCATCTTGCGCCTCACTTGCCGGTCCAGGGTTTGAGCTTTCTGGCCAAAAAATCGTTGGCGACGGCCAACTCCCCAATCTTGGCATGCAGGTCTTTGACCTGCTCTTCATCGACTTCTGCTGCCTTCCGGCCGCCGCGCTCAAATACGCCTGACGCGCCTTCAAGCAGAGCACGCTTCCATTGATGGATCATCGTCGGATGCACCCCAAACCGACTGGCCAACTCGCTGACCGTCTCTTCACCTTTCAGCGCTTCCAACGCCACCTTGGCCTTAAACTCTGGATGATGTTGCTTCCGTTTCGACATGTCTGATCTCCTTCGTGTTGAAGATCAGCAGACTACAAATCGCAGCTTACGTCAGTGTCCGAATTTCGGGGGGTAGCTCAAATCTTCTGTTGGTCCATTTTCGTTCCATTGGTTTGGTTTTGCACATCACGTCGGACCGAGATCCAGCGCAGCTTGGCTCCCTAAGCCTTTGCTCATTCATTCACCCGTCACGCCGTCCCTCTCACAGCACACGATACCGGCAATCACCAGCGATTGATGTTTAGCAGCGGCTCAAGTTGTGGCAACCCATCTTTCGGCTGAGGTAGCAACCTATGGGCTCAAGATATGGACGGATGACAAGGAAGTTGAAAGCATGTGGTGGGCGGTAATGGCGACCGATGTGCGGCATGAAAGTATCTGGTGGCGCGCTGCAAAACACTTGATATCATAGGAATTGACGATCAAATTCACGGCGAAATTCGCTTGCTTTTTGCGTTTGGAGGCGCTGTTGCATGAAAAAGATAACTAACAAGATAAAAAGAAGTATCTTGCGTATTAGGCACAATGTATTTGTAAAGCTGAGGGGTCTTACATCCAATCAGGAAGATGCTGTTCATGATGTAATTCGGCTAATTGCGCCAGTAGGCATAACGGAACAACTCATCAGAGTGGGCTCCAACAACGATGGGGGTTACCTCATTCCGCTTTCTACCCATCGACAAGACGCGTTAATCTCACCAGGTGTGAGCTCAAACAGTAGTTTTGAGATATCTTTTGCTGACCAAGGTACAAAGTGTTTCCTGTTTGACGCTTCTGTATCAGGACCGTCGATGACCCATAATAACATTGAATTTCATAAGAAGTTCTGGGGGGTAAAAAGTAGCAATGATACGATTGATGCGGTAGAATGGCTTTCAGAAAACATCAATGAAAAAGAGAGAAACGCGCTACAGATGGATATTGAAGGTGCCGAATATGATATAATAAGACACATGCCGGTAAACACACTTAATATGTTCAATTTGATTATTATAGAGATACATGGATTTCAAAAAATATTGAAACCTAAATGTACTGAAGGTGTAGTTGATTTCTTCAAAAAGATAACACAAAATCATAAAGTGGTTCATTTCCACCCGAACAACAATATTGGTCCAGTTCGGTATCGCGGAATTGACATCATTGATTGTTTTGAGCTTACTCTGGTTCGTAATAACTATCCATATTTTTCTGAAGCAGCCGGCAGTTTTAAACTACATAGCCTCGATATGCCTTGTGTTCCTGAAGAGGCTGAAGTCTCCCCAAATTGGGATCAGGTAAAGTGAAGACAGATTTATCTGATTTCCTCAGATCTATGTAGCGGAGATAGGTCTACTTTATCGAAATCCCAAAAAGACCATCTTTTAGATGGTACCCCATTGCTAAGTGATAGGTCGATCTAACGTCTCATTTCTCTCGAATACTATCAGTTTGTGATAGGTTGTGGTAAAACCAATCATAGGTGTCGCGAATACCCTTTTCTAGATGAATCTGGGCTTTCCATCCTAAATTCGTTAAACGTGTTACATCCATCAATTTTCGCGGTGTACCATCTGGTTTACTGGGGTCTGTCAAGATCTTGCCGCTATACCCGATGACCTTTGCAATCATTTTCGCGAGATCAAGAATTGCAATATCTGTACCGCTGCCGACATTAATATGACTGAGCATCGGCATGGTTGTGCTTTCATAGACCTCTTTGGGTAAGTCCAAAACAAACAGAGAAGCGTCCGCCATATCGTCAACATGGAGGAATTCACGACGAGGTGTGCCTGTGCCCCAAATCGCTACCTCTGGCAAATCCGCTGCGCATGCTTCGTGGAATCGACTGTAAAACGCGGAGCAATATTGGTCCACAGAAGCGGCTGCGTTTTGCAGTTGTA
>ERZ1740070.134-NODE-134-length-52352-cov-14.879228_pt1 | contig 52352 bp, 48 predicted proteins | sample MGYA00581734_ERZ1740070 | MGnify/ENA primary metagenome ERZ1740070 (study PRJEB43018, sample SAMN04849744) | marine metagenome | isolation source: floating plastic debris | place: Pacific Ocean | collected 2008-09-01 | study: EMG produced TPA metagenomics... | reverse complement strand
TCCGTGCCGTCATCTCGGTTCTGTTCCTGCTCGGCAATCTCTTCATCTTTTTGCCAGCTATCCTGTATGGCGGGTCTCTCTTTTTGAAGTCGACGACCGGCGCGGATTTCTCCAGCCTCCTCGGCGAGCGACTATTTGTTGGCACCCCAGTTGAGGTCGATTCAACCATCTTTGTGATGGCGATCACGTTCGCGATTGTCGGCGCGCTTTACGCCATTCTTGGCGGGCTTCGCGCGGTTGCGGTGTCAGACACCTATAGCGGCGTGCTGATCCTATCGCTGGCTGTTCTGGTCGTGATCCTGGCTCTGAATGCAATCAATTGGGACTTCTCAGATGTCCCTGCCGAGCGCCTTAACATGTTTATTGGTAGCGAGCTTGACGATGGCAGCGAGACGCCGATCCCGTGGCGTACGTTGCTCACCGGCATGATCTTCATCCAGATTTTCTATTGGAGCACCAATCAGACGATCACGCAGCGCGCCATGGCGTCACCAACAGTTGAAGAAGCCCGGAAAGGCATTCTCGCAGCTGCCGGTATTCGCCTTCTGATCGTTCCGGTCATCGCCGTCGTGCCAGGCGTGGTGGCGTACAAGCTATACGGCGACGTGGGCGATGCGGCGTATGGCATGATTGTTGGTGATATCTTGCCGCCCATCCTATCAGGCGCGTTTGCAGCCGCCATCGCGGCGGCGGTGCTAACCACGTTTAACTCGATCCTCAACGCATCGGCTGCCTTGTACGTTTGCGACTTCCATGAATCCTATGTCGATGAAGCGCGCGACGTGCCGAAACTCAGCATGTATGTTTCAATCGCGATGACCGTGTTGGCGATTGTTCTGGTGCCAATCTTCGCCTCGCAAGAAAGCATCATCAATACCGTGCAGCAGCTTTATGGTTTGCTCTCAATGCCGATCTTGTCCGCTTTCATTGTCGGGCTCGCCTTCCGGAATGTAAGCGCCTGGGCCGCAATTATCGGCGTGGTGACCGGCGTGCTCGTCTATGCCGTGTTTAGCTTCAAACTCTACAGCCTAATCGGGATCTCGCCAGAAGAAGGATTGGGCGCAACGCTCGCAAGCGTTCACTACATCCACTACATGTTTGTGACGCTGGTGGTCTGCGTGGGTACAGCTTTGCTGTCCAACTTGATCGTGTTTGGCCGCAAAGCAGAACTTACCCTCGGCCGTTCGAACCCGGCCCCTGCATCTTAAGCTCTGATCAGTCGTCGCTGGCGACATGCAGCTCCATGTCACTCGCTTGGATCGCCGCCATAAAGGCTTCAGGCGGGGTTTCGTCGGTGAACAAGTGATCAACATCATCATAATGCCCGAGCCGGATCATCGCCCGGCGGCCAAATTTGGCACTGTCAGCGACCAGGAAGACCGTTCGCGAGTTTTGGATAATCGCCTGGGCTGAGCGAATTTCCTGATAGTCAAAATCCAGCAGCGTCCCGTCTTCATCGATTCCGCTAATCCCGATGACGCCAATATCTAACCGGAACTGTTTCAAGAATTCGGTCGTCGCTTCCCCCACAATCCCGCCATCAGATTGACGCACAACCCCGCCTGCAATCATCACGTCGGCTCCATCGGTTTCCCGCATCATGTTCGCAATATTGATATTATTGGTGACGATGCGCAGGTCATTGCGTCCGACAAGTTCAGTGGCGAGCGCCTCGGTCGTTGTCCCGATATTCAAAAATAGCGAGGCCCCTTCTGGGATGCGCTTTGCGACCATGCGCGCGATCTTTCGCTTGCCCTCCATGCCCTCCTGAAGACGGTCTTGGTAAGGCTGGTTATAGGCGTTTCCAATTCGCCCTGCTCCACCATGAAAGCGCTCAATCAGCTCCAGCTCGCAGAGCGTGTTGATATCGCGGCGGATGGTTTGCGGCGTGACACCAAACTGGCGGACCAATTGCTCGGTCGCGACATAGCCTTGCGAGCGGATCAGTTCCAATATTTGCGTCTGCCGATCTGGCAGTTTGGAGACGTCAGTATCGCTCATATCAGTCACCTTTCATCCAATACGTTGGCGCGTTCCAAGCCCCTGCAAGCGCCGTGTCAGATCTAAAATTCATGCTCATACGGCCTGAAAATGGTAGATTAAACAGGTCTCTGGATGCAAAAGTGGGACCTGTAGCCCGACCCGCATCAGCGCCTCGCCTGGAACGTCCATCACATCACCGCTCAAATCCATTGCCTCCAATACTGACGGGCGTGATACTGAGCGCGCTGGCCCAGGCCAAACAATCTTGGTCTTATACGTCTTGCTGGGGTCGAGCCCCGGCACATACAGCCGCCCCGGCAAGGTTTGGAGATGCCCGGTCAGATTGCACCAAGAGAACAAAGCTTCCGATTGGTCCGGCCCGACGACACCAACCGCATTCACATGCTCCGGCGTGTCCAGGCGGTGAAAGTCACCCTGATGTATGAGCCGGCGGTGTTGTTTATGAAGCGCGATCCCCGCCTTCAACACATCAAGGCTCTTGGTGCTCTCTTTCAGGAGGTTCAACTCCATCCCCATATGCCCGAACAGCGCCGTCGCGACGCGAAGCTCCATGGTCAGGCGCCGACCTGTGATGTGACACGTCTCCGGCCCCACATGCGCGCCCACGATCTCGAGCGGGAAGAAATGCGACGCGCCGCGCTGTATGCGCTGACGGTCGAGGGCATCATTAGTATCGGAGGTCCAAATTCGATCGGTCCGGCTGAGAACGCCATAATCTGCGCGTCCACCGCCAGAGGAACAGCTTTCAATCTCAAGGCCGGGATGCGCGGCGCGGACTCGGTCCATCAGAGTATAAAGCGCGCGGGTCTGGGCACTCGTTGCTGGACGGCCGCTGCTGCCCGGGTGGTGGATATCCCGGTTCATGTCCCATTTCACATAGCTGATCTCATGCGCGCCCAGGACTTTATGTATGTGGTCAAACAAATAATTGCTGACCTCGGGACGGGTGAGATCCAGCACCAATTGATTACGGGCCGAAATCTGCTGGACGCCCTCGGCCTGCAGAACCCAATCGGGGTGATTGCGGTAAAGTTCGCTATCCGGATTGACCATCTCAGGCTCAAACCAAAGGCCAAACTCCATACCCAAACCCGTCACATGCTCGACCAGCGGCCCCAAGCCATCCGGATAGACCTTAGCCGACGGCCACCAATCGCCGAGCCCGGCCTTGTCATTGCGGCGTGACCCAAACCAGCCATCATCAAGAATGTACCGCTCCGCCCCGACCTCGGCCGCCGCCTCCGCGAGCTTGAAAAGCGTGTCCCGGTCGTGTTCGAAATAGACCGCTTCCCAGGTATTGTAGTGGACCGGCCGCGTCTTGCCCGCGATCCGCCCATCCATAATCGTGTGCCGTAAATGGTGGTGGAATTTGCGCGACAAAGCGCTGAAGCCGCTTCCGGAATAGCCGGCATAAAGACGCGGCGATTCATACGCCTCGCCTGGCGCGAGCGATAACTCGCCGGGGAAGAATAGCTCCCCCATCTGCACGAATGATCGACCATCGCTGAGGCGATCAACCCGCACGCGATGATTGCCGCTCCAACCAAGGTGAAGAGCAAAGCAAGGCCCACTTTGCTCGCGGGTTTCGTCCGCACCCATGACGAGGCCGGGGAAACTGTCATGACTTGTGCGCCCGGCTTTATTCTCGCGCACATAACTGCCCTGGAAAGGAGGAACCTCTTCCAGCTGGAACTCACCCGACCAACGCCCGGTAAAGCCGAACAACCGCGTCGCGCATGCATCCAGCGGCAACACAATCGACGCGCAGGAGTCTATGGTCAGCGGTGTGCCGCCAAGGTTTTTGATCTGGGTCTCACAGGTTATCAGACCGCTCTCAGCGTCTAGACCGATCAGATGCGCGGCGCGGATTTTCGTCGTATCGTCCGCGCAGAAAATTTCGATACGATGGGGGTCAGGACGCAGCACCTCCGTAACACGAAACAAGCTTGCCCATGCGGTGCCATTGCGATGCGCGATAAAGCCAGAAAGCCCCGACATGCCGGATCCGGTTTCGTTCAGCAATGAGCTTTCAATCTCTTGATCGGGACTGCCCGGCGCATGTTGGCGGACCGTTATAGCCTGGATTGTGTTCGGGTCAGTCTGTTCCAGACGCGCGCCCCAATACAATAGGCGTGGGCGTGCGCCGATCGCGCATGCGAGCACCAGGCTCGTATCGCCAGCTGATAGCGTCACAAATTCGCTTTGATCGGTCATAGAACGCGTCCTAAAGAGCTGATTACGCTTGCTTTCCTGCTATCTGACAGAAAACACAAATGTTGGAAATTGAGTATTTTCTTATCGTATTCGAAAATCACTTTCTAAGGGCGCACTGATTTGCGCCATATATCGACTGGAAGCTCTCGTCAGTTCTGTCTTTCAAGCATGGATATCTTCGCCATGATCGAATACGAACCCTGAAGCGATGCACCGAGCGTTGTGAAGGAATTTTGCCAATGACGGACCCGATCAATACGCTCTCTCGTCAGATTTCTGGTCGCGACGTCCACCGCCGCCACCATACAAAATCCGACGGCCGTGACCTCTTCCTATATGGCTACACGCCGCACGATCTGCCTCGCGTGGAAGGTGAGGATCTGCAATCGGTGACAGGCGCGGAACTGCGCCATCATCCTTTGCGCGGTGATTGGTCGATTTACGCTGCCGGGCGTCAGAACCGAACTTTCAAACCGAGCGCCGCCGCCAACCCGCTCGCGCCGAGCCAAACCGGCAAACCACTGACCGAAATTCCCTTTTCCGATTTCGAACTTGCGGTCTTCGCAAACCGTTTCCCGAGCCTATCCGCCGACGCTCAAGACCCGCCTGCCTCAGAGCTCAAAATGCACGCGGCCCAAGGCGCCTGCGAGGTTATCGTCTATTCGCCAGATGCTGAAGGGTCTCTCGGAACCCTATCGCAAGATCGCCGCCGTCTTTTGCTCGAGGCCTGGATCGACCGCTACCAAGCGATGTTCGATCAGGGCTGCGCTTTCGTTCTCCCGTTTGAAAATCGCGGCGACGAGGTCGGTGTCACGCTGCATCACCCGCATGGGCAGATCTATGGTTTCCCCATCATTCCAACCCCGCAGCAAACGGCATTAGATGCCTTCGAAGCGGGCTATGACCTCGCCAAAGATGTAAAGTCCTGGGGTGCGCCTTACCGCATTCAGGAAGCCGGCGGCCTGGTGTCTTACGCGCCGCGCTATGCCAGATTTCCGTACGAAGTCTGGATCTCTTCGCTTGACCCCGTGTCCGGGCCCTGGGCGTTCGACGAAACGCAATCAGATGGGTTTGCACACCTGCTCGGCGACACGGTCCGGCGCTATGACGCGTTCTTTGGGCGCGAGACGCCCTGCATGCTCAGCCTCCACGCTGCCCCTTATGGCCGCGATGGGACATTCCAATTCACCGCGCAATTCTATCCACTGCTGCGCGCCCCGGACCGCGTAAAATATCTCGCCTCTGTCGAACAAGCGACCAGCGTGTTCACCGTCGACGTGATGCCACGCCAAGCCGCTGACGCGATGCGAGGCGCTGTATGACCAAGAGGGCCGGTTTCTCTGAAACATTTGGTGGCGCGCCGCTGATCACAGCCTCCGCGCCGGGCCGCGTGAATCTCATTGGTGAGCATACCGATTATAACGGCGGCGCAGTTTTGCCTGCTGCCCTGCAACGTCGAATTCACGTCGAACTAGCTCGCCAGACCGCGCCAACGGTGACGATTAAATCCACCCGCTTCCAAGACCTGATCGAGCGCCCGCTCGGCGACTCGAAGCGCGGCGATTGGACCGATTATGCTATGGGTGCGCTATGGAAAGCCGCGAAGCTCAGCTGGCTCAACGGCGGCGTCCAACTGCATATTGAAAGCGATATTCCTGATGGCGCAGGCGTTTCATCTTCCGCGGCTCTGATCACCGCCATTCTGCGAGCCACGGCGAGACTCGGTGATGCCACGCCAACAGCCGTCGAGATCGCAACACAGGCCCGTGCGGTAGAGAATGACTATATCGGAATGCCATGCGGGATCATGGACCAAATGGCGGTCGGCCTCGCCGATCATGGCAAAGCACTCGCGCTGAACACCCACGATCTCAGCTATGAAGTGATCGACATTCCGAAAGACTGGGGCATCGCAGTGATCCATTCCGGCGTCCGGCGTGAGCTTGCCGATGGGCGCTACAAAGCCCGGTTTGAAGAGTGCCAAGCGGCCGCTGACTTTTTAGAAACTGAACAGCTCTGCCTACTCAATCAAGCGCAAGTCAAAGCCCTGGCGAATATGCCAGATCCGCTTCGCAGACGCGCGCGTCATGTCGTGACCGAGCACAAACGCACGCTCGAAGCGACAGAGGCCATGAAGACCGGCGACCTCGACACGTTCGCCGCACTCATGAATGAGAGCCACAGATCTTACTCACAAGACTTCGAAGCCTCGACCCCGGTGATCGACGACCTAGTGCAAGACGCGCTCAGTCTCGGCGCCAAGGGAGCACGGCTGACCGGGGGCGGCTTTGGCGGCTGTATCGTAGCGCTGATCCAGCAACCAAAACTTGAAGACTGGATCACTCAACTTCTAGACCGTCATAAAAACGCATGGCGGGTCTAAATCGCCCAGTCAGGCCTCTAGACGCCTGAAAAACGCGGTGAAATAATTGAAACATGAAACGCTCTTTTGTAGTCGCCGCCATCGCCCTGACTTTTACACCAGCCATACAGGCTCAAACAGAATCCTCTGCATGCGCCCTGGAAAGTGTTGACAGAGATGAGCTCGCCTCCTGGCGTGAGGCGGATTTCGCGAACCAACAAACCGACGCGGCCGTCGTGGACTTCGCAAGTTGTCTCGGCGCGCCAGATCCTTTTCTGCGAGACCGAATTGGATATGAAGGTCTGACCGCTGCGCTACGTTCCGGGTCGATTTCAGAAGACACACGTCGATACCTCATCGCGACGCTGTCCCAGAATCTACAAATCTCCGATGCTGGTGGGTTTCTAGCTCCCTTTTCAGCGCTCGCGCTTTCAGAGCTTGCCCGCACCGATCGCGTCGAAGCCTTTCTGACCCCAGATGAGCGCGCGAACCTGGCGCGCAATACTGCGACCTACATCACAGGCGTCTCCGACTACCGCGCATTCTCTGACACTGAAGGCTGGCGACATGGCGTGGCGCACGGCGCAGACATTGCGATGCAACTCGCGCTGAATGAGCAAACCGACGAAGCCTCGCTTCGCCTGCTTCGCGATTCGATCAGCACGCAAATCACCGCGCGCTCTGGCCATGCTTTTACGCATGATGAACCCCGCCGCCTGGCACGGCCAATCCTTTTCATGGCGGCAAGAGGCGCGTTCGAGGAGGCGGAATGGGCCGCGTGGTTTGCCTCGCTCACAAACCCAGCGCCGCTGAACAATTGGGGGCAGGCTTACAGCTCAGAGACGGACTTGGCGCGGTTGCACAATTTGAAAGCGTTTGCGCGGGTGCTCTTCATCAATGCAAGCCTCAGCGAGGACGAAAACTTCAATCCGATCGCAACCGGCGCGGTTTCGATGCTCACCACGCTGCCTTAAGCGGCGGCGGCGTCGATAACTTCGAATTGCGCAGTACGGCGCCCGTTCCATTCATTGTCTTTCAGCCGCCCAACCAAATGAACCCGCCCGCGCTGCAAGAGTGCATCGCCGAGCGGTGTTCCGAGACAGCGCCAGACCAACGCATCGATCCGCGCGCCAGCACTTTCAATCGTCAGCTTTAAATGGTTCTCGCCGATCGGCCTGGTATGGGTAATCTCGACATCTGCGAGCCCGAAAATCGGCTCTGGTGCGCCTTGCCCGAACGGACCAATGGTCTGGATCGTATCATAAGTGTCAGTCGTCACTTGGCTGAGGGACAGGACCGCATCGACGACCAGCTCCTTCGCGGCGGCGCGCTCGGTTTTGAACTCCGCCATATGCTCTTGCATCCAGGACTGCAGCGCAGGCAATTGTTCAGGTTCGAGGCTTAAGCCACCTGCCATCGCATGCCCGCCGCCAGAAATTACCACACCGGCTTTCGCAGCCGCCGAGATTGCATCACCGATATTTACGCCGTGCACAGAGCGCGCAGACCCTTTGGCGACTGGCCCCAGGCCCTGCCCCCAGCCGATGACAATACTCGGCAGATGGAAGCGGTCTTTCAAACGGCCCGCCACAATGCCGATCACGCCCGGGTGCCAGCCTTCGCCAGCCGCAATCAGAATACCGACATCCGGGTTCGCTTCGATCTGCTTCTGCGCCTCGGCCGTCGCCTGCTCGAGGATGGCGCTTTCCACCGCTTTGCGTTCGTCATTATGGGCGTGAAGCCGTTCGGCCAGGGCGATCGCCTCGGCCCGATCATCGGTCGCGAGCAATTTTGCCGCAAGCCAAGGATCACCGACGCGCCCGCCAGCATTCAGCCGTGGGCCGAGCACGAAGGTCGCGTGATAAACGCTCTCGATTTTCCCAATCCCAGCAATGTCCGCCAGCGCGCGCAGCCCCGGGTTTTGCCCACGCTCCAAGATCTTGAGCCCCTGTTTTACGAAAGCCCGGTTGGCACCGTGCAAAGGCGACATGTCGCAAAGCGTTCCAAGCGCGCACAGATCCAGCCAGTGCAAAATATCCGGTAACCCGCCATCGGGCGCGATCCCGCGCTCCCGCGCTAGCTTGTTCAGCGCTGCAGCAAACACATAGACCACGCCCGCAGCCGCAAGGTGGCCCTGCCCACTCGTATCGTCAGCCCGATTCGGGTTAACCAGAGCGGCGCATTGCGGCGGCTCTTTGCCCATCAAATGGTGGTCGATCACGATAACCGGCAGATCGATCTTCACGGCTTCGGCGAGCGCATCCGTGGCGGCAGCGCCGCAGTCCACTGTGATGACGAGGTCTGCGCCTTGGTCTTTGAGATGGCGAAACGCTTCGGGACTTGGGCCATATCCTTCGGTGAGGCGGTCTGGGACATACAGCCCAATCTCCCGCCCCCAAGCGCGGAAATAGCGCGCTAAAATGGCTGAACTGGTCCCACCATCTACGTCATAATCCGCAAATACCGTAACCTTCTGACCTGCTACGATTGCGTCGAGCGTTAGCTCTGCCGCCTTCATCATATCCTGAAAGCTCGCCGGGTCTGGAAACAGAGCCCGCAAAGTCGGGTTGAGGAAAATCTCGACCTGAGACGCTTCTAAGCCCCGCGGGGCCAGCAAACGTGCGAGCAAATCATTACCTTCAAGATGCGGCGTCAGCGCTCGCACGGCGGTCTCATCTGCTTCGCGAAGGGTCCAATAGCGTCCGCCAAAAGAGTTCGGAACTGTGAAAGAAGACATCTGCATGAGCGCCTTATGCGGGGGTTCGCAGCCGCTAGCAAACCAACCAAACAGCAAAGTTTGAGACGTGATGACAAAGACTCGATCTCAGCCGGGCGCTACGCCAAGACGAAAGAGCGGTGCACAACATCGCCAAGTAGAGTTTTCAAAACAGGGACGCGGATGGACCTTTTAACCTCGATCGACAGCAGCGCATTTGTCTCCATTCGGCCCGATCACGAACGATTCTCGATGGACACTCTGGCGGATCGCTCAAGTGACTCGCTCATCATGCGTCCGTCATCCGAAGCGCGAAAAACGGGGCGATTCGTCAAAAACATCTGGTACTCCGATCACGGCCTTTTCGCCGACACGCAAATGAATGCCTTGGCAACGTGTCACCGTACGAGGCGGCACGCTCAGAACATCGGACACTTGGTTTTGTTAAGCCGGTATTTTGGCGGCAGCTCAAAAGGCACTCTGAATGACCAAACTGTCGACCGTCATCCGGGACCGCTCTATCTTCTCGACTCTGAATTGCCCTGGGACGGCACACGCGAGGCGGGGCGCCTTCAAACCGTTTACATTCCCAAGACTCTCCTGGGGTTCGACCCAGACCAACATTCGAGATTCCTAGAAATTCCCCAAAGCTCGTCACTCGGTCAATGCCTACACGCGCTGATGGACGAGGTGTTCCAGCACCTGCATGAAAACGACCACCTGCTCCCCAAAGCTGCGCTGGATCAATTACTGGCCTGCACACGAGTCGCCATGGATAGGGACACTCGGCGCGAAGATGTTCGAGCCCATGCCCGGGCTGCGTTGTATCGCACGATTTGCAGCTTCATTGAGCAGAATGTTCAGTCTCACGCGCTTTCGACTACGACGCTCTTAAACCAATTCGGCGTCTCCCGCGCCTCGCTCTATCGCATGTTCGAGACGCATGGCGGTGTTCGCAACTACATTACCGAGCGCCGTGCCCTCAGGGCGGTGATCGACCTTTCAAATACACCAGCAACACGCGGACATGTTCGCCAGGTCAGTGACCGTTGGGGATTTGCCACGCCGGTTCAGTTCAACCGGGTCATTCGGCGCCTTTATGGCGAAAGCCCGGGCGCTCTGTTTGAAAAGCACGCCTTCCACCCAGGCGCCGACTGGGATGAGGTCGTCTTGACCCACTAGCGGATTTCCGTCGCCACCGCATATGTGAGCAGCTCATCTTCAGTCATATAATGCATGCCATCTGAGGGTGCAGCTTCGAGCGTGTACCAATAGAATGAGACCGGGCATGACACGGTTTCGAAATAGGCGACATAAGGCTGATGCTCAGGATCATCTAGAGACAGGTCACCGCCTTCGAGACCATCTTCGGCAGCCCAGGAATGAACGCCAATCTTGGCACCGCGCTCAGCAATCCGGTTACGCCCGGCGCAAAACAGATCCACAGCACCAGACTCAATCTGTCCGTCTGCAGGAACGAACGTGTCGAGCCCCGTCTGATGGATCAACAGGCCGGTTTGCAGATTCACCTCATCATCAATCGAGCCATCAATGTCTTCAAGAACCACAGTGGCTAGGCTTGGATGCGCGGCGATTTGCTGCTCAATCTCATCAAACGTGAGCGCATTCAGTGTGCCGGACACATACAGTCTATCCCCCTCAACGAAGGTGTCGGTGATGTCCTGCGAATACTCACTACTTGTGCACGTCGCCGCGAGGCTTGCGCACATCGCAGCAAAGGCAATGCGTTTCACTAGGCCCGATGCCAGCTTTTGATCTTACGGACCATGCCATCAGCGCTGCTCATGACGAGTGTATCAGTTTGAATGCGCCCATTGTGGCGAACGACGCCGTCGACGAGGCCGCCTTTGGTCACGCCGGTTGCACAGAAGACGGTCTCGCCTGAGGCAAGCTCGTGTAAATCATACTTCTTGTCGTAATCGGTGATTCCGGTCCGATCTGCACGGCGGCGTTCGTTATCATTGCGGAACACCAAACGGCCTTGCATTTGCCCGCCGACGCACTTTAGCGCTGCTGCAGCCAGCACACCTTCTGGGGCGCCGCCAGAGCCAACATAAAGATCGATGCCTGTGCTCGGATTGGTCGTGTTGATCACGCCCGCCACGTCGCCGTCTGAGATCAAGTGCACGCGGGCGCCAGCGCCGCGAAGGCTATCGATAATGTCAGCGTGACGCGGTCGGTCTAGGACACAAGCCGTCATTTCAGAGACGGCAACGCCTTTCTCTTTCGCCATGGCGGTGATGTTTTCAGCGGGGCTCGCATCCAGATCAATGACGCCGTCTTTATAGCCAGGGCCGATGGCGATCTTGTCCATGTATGTGTCTGGCGCGAAGAGCAGTCCGCCACGCGGCGCGATGGCCAGAACAGCAAGCGCGTTCGCCATGGCTTTTGCAGTCAATGTGGTGCCTTCCAGCGGGTCAAGCGCGATATCGATGGCAGGCCCGTTTCCGGTTCCAACTTCTTCGCCAATATAGAGCATCGGCGCTTCGTCGCGTTCGCCTTCGCCAATTACAACTCGGCCTTGAAAGTCGACCGCGTTAAAGGCGGTGCGCATGGCATCCACAGCAGCAGCATCGGCGGCTTTCTCATCGCCACGGCCTGCCAAGGCTTCCGCAGCAATCGCCGCTTTTTCTGTTACCCGCACCATCGCATCCGCCAAGTGCGGAATCAAAATGCTCTCACTCATTTTTTCTCTCCCCCAAGTCACTCCTGACCTGGCTTTAAACTCTATGTCACCGCATCGATTGCAATGACCTGCGGTGCACCAACACTGGCCTCCAAATCGGAGACCCGAGCGCTCGCGCCTTCTATGTCCCCGCGAGAACACATGTGTGTGACGATGGCAACGGGCGAGACATCGCTGTCATCAGCTGACTCTTGCAATAATTTGTCCACAGACACGTTATGAGCTGCCAAAGCCTCGGTCAGACTGGCTAATGCGCCCGGGCGATCAGCGAGTTTCACGCGGAAAAAGAAGGCGGACCGTTCAGCTGGTTTCGCTTCCACAAAGCTGCGTGTGCCATGATGGGGCGCGCGTCCGAATGGGCTGCGCGCGGTCGGCGTAAACAGTTTCGAGATGTCGCCCATAACCGCGCTTGCGGTCGGCCCTGGTCCAGCGCCCGGTCCTGTCAGGGTCACAGCACCGAGAGGGTCGCCCTCCACGCGTACCGTGTTCAGCGCGCCATCGATCCGCGCCAAAGGATGGTCCACCGGCAATGCCAGCGGGGCAACCCGGCAAACAACTCCATCAGCCGTCAGCAAGCCTTCCGTGATCAATTTTATCCGAAGCCCCAAACGGTCGGCTAAGACCAGGTCGACAAGCTCAACCGTATCGACGCCTTTGACCGAGACTTTCGAGAAATCGAGATCCGCTGTGAACGCAATTGAGGCAAGGATTGCCGCTTTATGAGCCGCATCCATGCCCGATACATCAAGCGTCGGATCTGCTTCGGCATAACCAAGGCGCTGAGCTTCATCGAGCACGTCATCATAAGACCGCCCGGTCTCCAGCATCTGTGTCGTGAGATAGTTACAGGTCCCGTTCAGAATGCCCGAGACGCGCTGGATCGCCACGCCAGTCAGCGAGTCGCGCAGCACACGAACAATCGGCACACCGCCCGCGACAGCGGCTTCGAACATCAGATCGACGTCTTTTTCCTGCGCCAGCGTTTCGAGCGACTGACCATGCATGGCGATAAGAGCTTTGTTGGCTGTAACAACATGTTTGCCAGCGTTGATAGCAGCTTCGACAGCGATCTTTGCAGGACCATCTGAGCCGCCGACCAATTCGACAAAAACATCGACCTCAGGGTCTTCGGCCAAAGTCGCGGCGTCATCAAACCAGCGATAGCCGGAAATATCGACCGGCCGGTTGCGGTTCTTGCTGCGCGCCGACACGCCAACGATTTCGACCCTTCCGGGCAAGCGGAGATCAGCTTGGCGTTCAACCAACTCGATAAGGCCGCAGCCGACATGGCCGAGCCCTGCAATGCCTAATTTGACTGTTTTCAAGATCCTGTCCTTTGCAGGGGCTCGCTTTGCCCCTCCTCTGCAGCTTTGGCAAGGAACCGCTTGATGTTTCGCGCGGCTTGGCGGATGCGCTGCTCGTTTTCTACCAGGGCAATGCGCACATGTCGGTCACCATGCTCCCCAAACCCAGCTCCAGGCGCAACGGCGACGTCGGCTTCGTTCATGAGCTTGAGCGCGAATTCCAGGCTGCGCATATCTCCGCACTGAGGCGGGATTTGGGCCCAGGCAAACATGGACGCTTCTGGTGTCGGCACGTCCCAGCCCGCTCGGCCAAAGCTCTCAATCAAGACGTCACGGCGCGATTTGTAGGTGGCGCGAAACTCGTCCACACAGTCTTGCGGCCCATCCAAAGCAGCGCAGGCAGCAACTTGGATTGGCGTGAACGCGCCATAATCAAGGTAAGACTTCACTCGCGCCAGCGCCCCAATTAGGCGCTCATTGCCAGCTGCAAACCCGATACGCCAACCGGCCATGGAATAGGTCTTCGACATGGTCGTGGTTTCGACCGCAATGTCTTTCGCGCCGTTCACCTGCAGGATCGAAGGCGTCGGGTCTTCGAAATAGATCTCATTATAAGCGAGGTCGGAAAGGATATAGAGATCGTGCTTCTTCGCCAGCGCCACCGCATCTTTGTAGAATTCAAGATCACAAACATCGGCCGTCGGATTTGACGGATAGCAGAGCACCATCGCGGTTGGCGGCGGCACCGAATACCGGATCGCTTTGCTGATGCCGGACAAATAGGCCTCAGGCGTTGGCGCCGGTATGGCACGGATTGACGCGCCAGCCATGATGAAGCCGAAATGGTGCAAAGGATAAGATGGGTCCGGCGCCAGGATGACATCGCCGGGCGCAGTGATCGCTTGTGCAAGATTGGCAAAGCCTTCCTTCGACCCAAGCGTCACCACGACTTCGCGGTTCTTGTCCAATTTCACATCGAAGCGGCGATCATAATAATCGACCAAAGCGCGGCGCAGACCTGGAATGCCGCGCGAGGCCGAGTAGCCATGGACGTTCGGCTTGGCAGCGGTTTCCGCCAATTTGGCAATCACGTGGGGCGGGGCCGGCATGTCTGGGTTGCCCATTCCTAGGTCGATAATGTCAGCGCCTTGCGCGCGCAGTTCAGCTTTGCGGCGATTGACCTGTTCAAATACGTAAGGCGGCAAGCGCCTGATTTTGTGAAACTCTCCGCTCATGGTGCGGATCTCCGTAAAATAAAATCTTCAAGAATTAGAGGCGGGCGCGGGGCACATCGAACCGTGCCTTAATGTCCTCAACCTCTTCGTCGGTCATAAAGTCGGGGGCAGGAAGCTGCCCCTCCACCGCTCGTCTGACCTCCAGGGCCCAAGCGCGGATTTGCTCCGGCGTCTCGGTCGGCAGCGCGCCGCGCGGGTCTGTGAAGAACATATCAAGCGCCGCAAGCGTTTCCGCTTCGGACATTTGCAGACGGCGCATGGTGCTGTCTCGAGGCGTGTTTTGCGGAATGTCTGCCAAACTCGGATAGCCCTCGCCGCGGAACTCAACTTTCCGCGCTTCATACCAATCGGGAGCTTGCGCGCGCAGCGATTGCACCTTCTCGATCGAGCTGGCGCAGCCCGTCAAAAAGACAAACGTTACGAAAATCACTAAGCGCATAAACAATTTCCCTCGCTGGACTCATAATTCCCAAAGCTGTTTAGTCCTATATAGGTTCGCACAGAATGGCGAGAGTCGGTCTCATGACCAAAGGTAGAAACTTTGATAATTTTGGGGCGAGTACGCTCCCAAATGCCTTTTCCGAGGTAAATTCTGAGTCATTGCAGGCAATGGCGACCAATCTCATGCAGGCGGTTCAAGAAGCGCAAGGCATGTTGGTGGACTCGCTCGGGGGCATCGCAACATCATCTTCTACGCCAGGACAACCAGATCCGTTTGGGGGCATAGAGGCCCAGATGCAGGTCGGCGCCGCCCTCGCGCGCAATCCGGAAAAATCGGGTCACGCGATGATGACCCTTTTCCAAGGCTGGATGAACCTGTTTCAGGCGATGGCCAGCAACACACCGATGCCAAGAGATCGCCGGTTCGCCGATCCTGAATGGGAAGCCAATCCGGCTTTCAGCTTCATGCGCCGCGCTTGGATGCTGAATGCTGAATGGCTACAAGGCCTAATCGACTCAGTTTCGGATGATCTCGACGAAGAAACGAAGCTAAAAGCCCGGTTCTATATGAGCCAGTTTGTCGATGCGATGGCGCCGACCAATGTGCTCGCCACAAATCCCGCTGCCCTGCGCGAGATGATCGAAACCAAAGGCGAGAGTGTTCTTGAGGGCCTACGCAATGCCCGCAATGACCTACAGCGCGGCGATGGCCGGATCGCGATCTCTCAAACCGATGAAGAAGCTTATGAGATCGGCCGGAATGTCGCGACGGCAAAAGGCAAAGTCGTCTTCCGCAACAAGCTGATCGAGATCATTCATTACAATCCAAGCCGCAAGAAGATGCGCGAACGGCCAATGCTGATCTTCCCCCCTTGGATCAACAAATTCTACATCCTCGACCTGCAGCCCGAGAATTCGATGATCCGTTGGCTCCTCTCGAAACGGGTCAACACATTCGTAGTGTCTTGGCGTTCAGCCGATGATGAGACCCAGGACTATACCTGGGACGATTATGTCGAGCAGGGAATCCTCGCCGCCGTCGATGCTGTGACCAAGGAAACCGGCTCTAAGAAAATCAACACGGTCGGCTATTGCATTGGCGGCACGCTCCTAAGCTCGGCTCTCGCCCATATGGGCAAGACGGGCGACAAGCGGATCGCCTCCGCGACGTATTTCGCATCGCAGTCAGATTTCGATCTCGCGGGTGAACTTAAGATCTTTACCGGCGAGGAAGGCTTGCAGCAGGTCGACAAAGTCATTGATGAGCATGACGGGATCATGCCCGGCGAGATGATGGGCGAGACGTTTAATTGGCTGCGTCCAGCTGATCTGGTCTGGCGCTATGTCGTCGACAATTACATGATGGGCAAGCAGCCTCGGCCCTTCGACCTGCTCTATTGGAATGCGGATCAGACGAATATTCCTGGCCCGACGCACAAGACGTATCTGACTAAGTTCTACAATCAGAATGAGCTCTCCCGCGGCAAGTTTGAAGTGTTTGGCGAGCCAGTGAATATGGGTGATATTAAGATCCCCGTTTTTGTCCAAGCCAGCCGCTCCGACCATATCTGTCCCTGGCACTCAATCTATAAAGGCGCGCAGAACTTTGGCGGGCGCGTCCGCTTTACGCTGGCCGGCTCCGGCCATATAGCGGGCGTGATCAATCCGCCAAGCGCCCAGAAGTATCAGCACTGGGTGAATGATGAGGTGCCGGAAAACCCGGGGCGTTGGTTGTCGGATGCCAATGAGTTACCAGGCTCCTGGTGGCCAAGTTGGTGGGAATGGTTACGCCCTCTGTCCGGCGCCAAAGTCGATGCGGTAGCCCCGAAAGATCATGGGCTTGGCAACGCGCCTGGCCAGTATGCGGCTTTAAAACTGAAAGACATCGCAGCAGGCGCTAAACCTGCTGGCCCCTATTCTGATGGGACCGCCCCAACGCCCGGCACCCCGCGCGCCAAGAAGAAGCCAAGCTATCGCCTCCCCGCAGGTTGGCGCCCCCGCAGCTAAACGAGCGACTCAGAGCTCCTTAGACAGCAGATATAATCGCGCTAAAACAAAACAAATATCCGATCGAGGCATTCGAATACAAACTATATCAAATATTTATTCAAATACTTCATTCTACTTTTGGTTAGTTTATAGAACTAATATTTGTTCATAATCTGCTCCTGCAACAGGCATTTCGTTGATGAAACTCATCAATATCTTCGCAGGGAGGGTGTTGGATGCTCAGAGCTCTCATTGTTATTGCGTTGGCTGCGCTTGGTATCGCGCAAGCCTGCGCTCAGCTCTCTGTCAATCCCGCAATCATGGCATTTGAGGGTGCGGAGAACACCCGCCAAGATATCAAAGTTGCGAACACCAGTGACCGCACGCAATATCTCCAAATCTCCGCCGCGCGTATCCTGGAACCTGGCACCTATCCCGAAACCTATTTTGAAAGCCCCGATCCAAAGAATGTGGGCCTGCTCGTCGCGCCGCGACGCATTGCCCTTAAGCCCGGCGAAGAACGGGTGGTTCGCATTATCCTTTTGGACACCGAGATTCAAACCGATAAGGCGTGGCGCGTTCATATTGAACCGACAATTGGTGACATTGAATCGGACCGTTCTGTTGCCATCACCCTGCTCGCCTTCAAAGCGCTGGTTATTGCGCGGCCCGAAAAGCCTATCACGGAAATCGTCAGCGCGCGGGACGGTCGGACGCTTACCTTGACCAATACCGGAAACTCAAACGTTATTTTGTTTGATGGCGAGCAATGCGCTGGCGGCGACGAACCGTGTCAGCGCGTCAATGGCAAACGCCTGTGGCCTGGCCTCGAATGGACCACAGAACTCCCCGCCGACGCCCCCGTGACCTTCAAACTACGCGATGCCGGCGACGATCGCAGCATGGAATTTTGATCAAAGGACCCGACCATGAAACATCCCCTTATTGCACTCGCCTTTGTCTTGCTTTCACCAAGCGCAGTTATCGCTGAAACGGATGGAAATCTCTCAGCGGATGAGTCTGAAGGTACATTCGAAATCTTTCTAACCGTGACAGCCCCTCAACAGATTCAAATCACAAACCTGGCAGATGCAACATTCGATTTGGAACCGAACGATACAGCGGCTGAGAAATCTTCCGCGCCTTGCATCTACATGAGCGGACCGGTCAACACTTATGACATTACGCTCCACGGGGAACCTCTAAGCGACAGTGCGAACACTTACGCCTACTCCGTAAAGTTTGAGAGTTTCGATGGGCAAACCGCCACCAACGAACTCCTCCTGAACGTGGGTGATACCCAAACCTCGGTCAATGATAACAATATTCCAGCTTCATCAGCAATGACGTGTTCTGGCGATCGAACAACGAAGATCTCCGTCAACCTGGAAGAAACGCCCCCTCTAGACACCACCAATGGCAAGGCTGAAGCGACCGTCACCGTGACGGTGGCGCCGAGCGCTTAACTAGAAATCCACATGCCCCTCGCACCATGGGGACGGCGCTTTTTACTGACCGCGTTGCTCGCGACGCTCTCATGGGGCGCCGCCGCAGAAGGCATCGCCATCTCCGCGCCGCCAGGCTGGGCGACCCTTGCGGAGGATGATCTCACAATTGTCGATGTCATTTTCAATGGCCGGAAAGTGGCGTCCTCACCAGCCAGGTTCAATTCGAAGACACTGACCTTCGAAGATCCTGAAGGCTTGGCCGTCCTGATCCCTGGTGTCCGCAATACCGAGCCCATTGCGCGAGCCCTTGCGCGCCCGCATGATACGAATGAAGACCATTCGTGTACGGCGCCAAATCCGCCCAATCCCTGCAATTATATTTATCCGAAAGACCTCGCGATCATCTTCGATCCGGCGCGATTGCAGGTCGAGCTATTCATCAATGACGTCTACACCTATTTGCGCGATCCGCGGGCCCGATATCTGCCGCCGCCGACCATCGCGCCGGGGCTGATCATGTCATTCGGCACACGCACCGCCCATAACTTTGACAGCGACCGATTCATTGGTACCCACAACATCGGCGCGATTGCCGGACTCGGACGCAATTCGGTGCGCGCCAGGTTGTTTGCGAACACAAACTCGCAAGCGCGATTACAGTCACTCCAGGCCACGCATGTCGGCAACCAAACCGCCTGGACAGTCGGACTGCAGTCAACGCCATTTGGCGGATCGCTCGCGCGATCGCGGCAACTGCTCGGCCTGCGCTGGGGCAGCACATTGCTCACCCGGATGGACAAAGCGAGCCTGAATGCGTCGCCGCTTGAGATCTCAGTTGCGCAAAGTGCTACGATTGAAATTCAACGCGATGGTCAGACACTCGATGTGCAACAAATAGAGCCGGGGCAAACCGAACTCGACACGACGCGGCTGCCCGCTGGCTCATATGCCGTCGATTTGTTGATTGATGAAGGCGGACAGACGCGCACCGAGACTCGGTACTTTTCAACCCGCAACAGGCTCCCGCCGAGCGATGCGCCGCAATGGTATCTGGAGATTGGGCAAGCCATTCCGTTTGCCGCCCAGGACGGCTTCTTCATCACTGGCGAAACCCCGATCATCGCCGCCGGGAGGCAGCAACGGATCGGCGCCAATGCTGCGATAAAATTCGACACCACCCTGACCGATGACATTCGCTATGTTGAAGTCGCAGCAGAGGCGCAGTCTGAAAGCCTGAAAGGCAGCCTTTCATGGCTGGCAGCTGATGACGGAACGCAGGGCATTTCTGCAAACGCCAACGCACGATTTCGCAATTGGTCCCTGTACGGCTCGTATCGCAAGCTCGACAGCGCCAACATCGAGCCAACCATCGGAAGCGAGGCCTTTGCCCCGTTCGCCAACAGTTTCGAGCAAGCCTCGCTCTCCGCCAGCCGGCGCAGCAAATGGGGCCGCCTTGGCATCCGCGGCTTCTATCGACAGAGTTCAACCGGTCAAGAAAGCTGGTTCGGAGGCCCGTATGTCGATGTCACCTTACTCGATCGAAGGCGATGGCGTCTGAAAATGTCTTTTCGTCAAGAATGGGGATCAAACCGCCAGACCCGCTTCCTCGGCATTCGTCTATCGAAATCGTTTCGTCGACCGCGCAAAGCCATACCACGCGCTTACGTTCGGGCGCGATATGACGCCACGAGGACCAAAAACAAAGATACAGGCACCTCAACCAACATCAACATTGCGGAAGCTACGCTTCGCGCAGACCTAAAACGATCAGACCTTTCTCGAACCTCAGTCTCCGGCGCGATCCGCCAGAAAGACCAAACCGGCGCTCGCGCCAGTATCAGCCATACCTCGCCAACACTGAACGCCAGCCTGGATGGGCGGCACAATTATCAAAACCAAAACACGGCGCTGTTTGATCTTCGCTCCGGACTGGTGTTTGGCGGCCATGGTGTGTCGCTGACCTCAACTCAGGACGAGTCTGGCGCCCAGATCCGCGTGACCGGTCCACCTGGCAATCCGGTTGGGGTCCAAGTTGATCGCCGAACACAAGCTGTCGCCAAGAGCGGCCAACGTGCCTTCCTCCCGCTGCGAGGATTCTCGATTTATGACGTCGGAATCCAGCCCGAACGAACCCGCAATTTGAACTATGAGCAGCACACAGACCGGCTCGTCGCCTATCCTGGCAATATTGTCCAACTCGCGCGGTCAGTTCGTCCGATTACGATCATCTTTGCGCGCCTTGTCGATTCAGACGGCGCGCCGATCCCAGATGCATTTCTTGAATTGAGCGGCGAAACCATCGGCACCACGGACGCCGATGGGTATTTCCAAATTGATGCCAGTCCCGGCGACCAAATCATCGCGCGGCGATCCGTGGACGAGAGCTGCGAGGTGAGCCTACCCGCAAACTCAAATCCATCAGAGGCTTATCTAGACGCAGGATCACTGACCTGTCGCTAAGAACGGCCTCAGCTATCGCCTGCGCCGCACGGATTGTTGAGCGATACGGTCGCGCGCGCTGGCGCTGACTGTCCAGAATCGCGGCGATCCAGAATCTCCTCAATCTCATCCATGATCCGGTTCATCCGCGCTTCGACGGCGCGATACGGCGCCGGGCTTGCCATATCGAGACCGGTGGCAAGTTTCAGATCATAAGGATGCGCCGACCCGCCAGCTTCGAGCATGTTCAGATAGGCCTCGGTCGTTTCCTCATCTCCTTCGCGGATCTTATCGGCGTAATAGACCGCCGCGGCGAGCGAGGTGGAATACTGATAAACATAGAAATCGTAGAAGAAGTGCGGGATGTACGCCCATTCGAGATTATAGCTCTCAGGCACAACCGTAACGCCCTCTTCCACACCATAATAGCGATTGAAGATGTCGGTATAAATCTCGGTCATCCGCGTGCCGGTCAGGCTCTCGCCATTCTCGACAGCTTCATGGATTGCGGCCTCAAACTCTGCAAACTGCGTCTGGCGGAAATAGGTTCCGCGCATTTGCTCGAGCGCATAACCGAGGAAGAACAGACGCTCCTCATCTGTCGCGGCCGCATCCAGCATCTTCTCTTGCGCCAGCACTTCTTTGGTGATCGCCGCTGTTTCAGCAATGAAGATGGAATAGCGCGCGGTCTCAAATGGCTGCGCATCATTGGCCAGAATGGTGTGCATCGCGTGCCCCCACTCATGAATGAAGGTTGAGGCGCTGTCATAGGTGTCCTGGTGGTTCAGCAAGACATAAGGTCCCACATCATAGACGCTGCCGGACATATAGGCGCCGCCGCGTTTGCCTTGGCTTGGATAAGCATGGCTCCAGCCGCCGCTCATCGCGAGACAGAGGTTCTGAACATAGTCCTGGCCAAATGGCTCCGACGCGGTTGCCGCAATCTGTGCAGATTTTTCTAGATCAAAGACCTGGTCGGTTTCGACCAAGTTTGGATAGATGTCGTGGAATGCAAACTCATCAACCCCGAGGATACGGCCGCGCAGTTTGAAATAGCGATGCAGAGTTGGCAGCGCGGCATTCACCTCACTGAGCAGCGTATCGTAGACTTCGCGCGGGATATTATCGCCCGCCAAAGCAGCTTCGAGGGCCGAGTCATAATTACGCTGCGAGGCGCGGAAGACCTGCCCCTGAACATGACTGCCCAGCGACTCGCCAAGTGAGCTTTCGAATTGCTGGTAGGTCTCGAAGAACGCATTGAAGACATCAATCCGATCCTGCCGGTTTTCGGCTGCCCGGCCCTTCACATAGCCCGCCGCATCGAGGCGAATTTCTTCGCCGGTGCTGAGCGTAATTGTCGGCCACGGAATGTCAGAATTCTTGAGCTGCGTATAAATCCGCTGCGCACCGCCAAGTGCGACGCTGGCCGCTGCCAGTAAGCTCTCGCCTTCGGGCGTTAACGTGTGCGGCGCAGAACGCAACGTTTCGCGAAGGCCAAAAGCATGCTCAGCAAGGCGAGGCTCTTCGGCGATCCAGGTCTCGATCTGTTTCTCACCAACGGCTTGCACCATTGGGCTGATCCAGGCAGTTGCTTCGCCATAGGCGGCAAACATGGCCTGCGCCTGGCCGCGGCGAGCAAGCTTGTCACCATTACGTAGGTCAGTGTCGGAATCCATGAAAGCATAAGACGACACCCGCAGCGCCTCACGCGCGATATCTGATGCCAGCTCCGATAGATCTGCAATTGAATCGGCGCTTGGCTCAAACGTATCCGCCATCTCACCAATCGGCTCGACCCGCGCCAACACATCAAGGCGCGCAGCATCCCAGGCCTCAACGTCTGCATAGAGCCGCGTCAGATCCCACTCGACCGGTTCGCGCTCAGCTTCAGGGCCCGCATCAGCATGGTCGTCCCACATCGGACCAGGCATCGGATCGGCGATCGCTGCGGGGCTTGCAAGCGCGAGTGCGAGGGCGGCACAAGAAAGTAGTTGCTGTTTCATCTGGGAGACGCTCCTTAAAAACGGGGAACGTTATAACAGCATTCTTATCGGTAAACGGAAAGACTTAAATTCAATCTTTCTGCGGAACGCTTAGTTCACCAAACCCATTTCGTGGCGGTAGCGGCGCCGCAAAAGGTCGATCGGTGCGAGCTCGCCACTCTTGGCCTCTTCATAATGCCAATAGGTCCAACCATTACAGGCAGGCGCCTGTTGGACAAAAGCGCCCATACGATGGATTGAGCCCGTGGCCTCGCCTGTGGTCAGGCTGCCATCTAAGCGAATGCGCGCATTGAAACGCTTCTTCGGAGACCAGAGACGGTCGCCCGGCTTCAGCCAACCATTCTCGATCAGCGCGCCAAACGGAACGCGTGGCAGAGACTTTTTGCCCTTCTCGATCTCAAGCATATCGCCTTCAATGGGCGTGATCGCTTTCAAGCGGGCTCGAGATAGGCGCACATAGGCCGGGTCTTGCTCGATCCCGACATAGGCGCGGCCGAGTTTCTTGGCGACGGCCGACGTTGTGCCGGTGCCTGAAAACGGATCGAGGACAACATCCCCTTGCTTCGAGGTTGCGAGCAGAATGCGCTGAAGCAGCGCTTCCGGCTTTTGGGTCGGATGGGCTTTCTTTCCATCATCGCCCTTCAGGCGCTCGCCACCCGCGCAGATCGGGATCAACCAATCAGAACGCATTTGCTTGTCTTCGTTGAACGCTTTCAGCGCATCATAATTGAACGTGACTTTCGACTTTTCAGACTTGCCCGCCCAGATCATGGTCTCGTGCGCATTTTGGAACCGCGTGCCTTTGAAGTTCGGCATCGGGTTCGACTTGCGCCAAATCACATCATTCTGAATCCAGAAACCTGCATCCTGCAGCACTGTGCCAACGCGGAAAATATTATGATACGAACCGATCACCCAGATCGCGCCATCGTCTTTGAGGACGCGGCGACATTCAGACAGCCATTGATGGGTGAACAGATCATACGCATCGAAACTGTCGAACTGGTCCCAAGCATCCGTGACACCGTCGACAACCGATTGATCAGGACGGGTAAGACCGCCACCGAGCTGTAAATTGTAAGGCGGATCGGCGAAGACCAGGTCGACTGAATTGTCGGGCAGGCGCGACAGAACGTCGACGCATTCGCCTTCTATAATTGTGTTTTTATTGAGCTCCATGCCCGTGCTTCCCATCGTCGAATCAGTTGTGAATCAGAAGCATCCCAAATCACCCGGTTTGGGTTATCGATTCGTTACCAGCCCCGAAACCGATTCGTTTAAAATCGTTTCGAACTCGAAACTGCCTGAATTCAGCCCTGTGGACAAGTCTGTGGATTATGAGCCATACAGATACGCCGCGCCGCGACGTAAGCCTGCGATACCGCTTGCCTTTCGTGACGCAGCCGTCATCTTCACAATATGAGCTCTGCGCCTGATCGACTTCCGCTTCCGCGAGTGCTTGCTTTTGCCAGTGTCGGCATGCCATTGGCCGCGATCGGACTTCCGATGGCGGTGTTTGTGGCGCCTATGTATGCCGATCAGCTCGGGCTCGGCACCACTATGGTTGGCTTGGTCTTCATGATTTTGAGATTCTGGGATCTCGGCACAGACCCGGTCATGGGCTGGCTCGTCGATTCTCGCCCGACCAAGCGCGGACGGATCAAACACTGGCTCGTCGCGAGTGTTCCGGTCCTCATGCTTGGCGCATTCTTCATGTTTATGCCAATGGGAGACACTGTCTCACCTGGCTATTTGGTGATCTGGCTCATCGTGCTTTGGCTTGGTTTCACAATGCTACAGACCCCGCACCAATCTTGGGTGCCGATGATCACAACTGTCTATGATGAGCGCTCGCGATTGTTCATGTGGCGAGAGATCATTTCGACCGTGACACTGCTTGCTCTGCTTATCATTCCAACGCTCTTAGCGATCAATTACGGCATTGATCGGCGCGGCCAAGTCATGGCCATGGGCGTCATCTTGATGATCGTTCTTCCGCTTACGGTGACGCTCGCAATAGCCTTCGTTCCAGATCCTGCACCGGCGCAGGACGCCCCAAAAATGGAGTTCAGCTGGGACGCAATCAAAGTGGCCTTCAAAGACCCGAACATGGTTCGTATATTGATGGTCGAAGTTCTGGTCGGGATCGCGATTGCTGGAACTGGCGGCACATTCCTGTTTGCCGCGCAATGGGGTTTCGGCGTAACGGCTTTAGCGCCCGTTATCTTAATGGTCTTCTTCATTGCAGGATTTGCCGCCATGCCCGTCTGGATCTGGCTATCCAAGCGCACAGAAAAGCACTTAGTTTTTATGGGCACCGCGATTTGGTCGATCGTGACCTATCTGGTCTATCTACCTATGAGCGCCATGGGTGGCGGCGCTATCCCGCTTCTTATCGCTGCCATTGTTTCGGGCCTCGGATATGGCACACCGTTTATTCTGGCCCGCTCTATGGTCGCCGATATTATTGAAGCGGAGCAAGCCAAAACCGGCGAGAACCGGTCCGGCATGTATTATTCTCTCATGTCGGGGTCCTACAAAACCGGCGCAAGCTTCGCGATTGGCATCCCCTACATTTTGCTCGGCGCATTTGTCGGCTTTGACCCGTCAGGTGACAATAGCCCAGAAGTCGTGCGCGGCTTGATGTTGGTTTTCGTTGGCGTCCCTGTTGTTTCTTATACGCTCGCAGCGCTCATCTTGCGCAATTATCGCCTGACGCGCTCGGAGCAACAAGCGAATGCGAACAAGTTGGCCGCTCAAGCCGCTGAATAGAATCACAAATCCATTCGATACTGATCGCCTTTTAAGACAGGCGGCTGAAAAAGATCCGTCCGCAGCGGTGTCCGCTGGGGCGCGAGTCCCAGGCGTTTCACCGTGCGGACGAACCTATTCGCAATTAGCTTGGCATGAGGTCCCTGGCCGATGCCGCGTGTGAACCAGTCTGCATCATAGTCTTTGCCGCCGCGCATTTCGCGCAGCAAATTGATCACGCGCGCGGCGCGGTCGGGATAATGCTGGGTGAGCCATTCATGGAAAATGTCCTTCAACTCGTGCGGCAAACGCAGCAGCACATAACCCGCGCCAATCGCTCCATGCGCTTTCGCTGTTTCTAGCAGGCGCTCCAATTCCGGCTCATTCAAAGTCGGAATGATCGGCGCCGCCATCACAGTGACAGGAACCCCCGCCTCACTGAGCACCCGCACCGTTTCGTATCGCTTGGGCGGTGCGGCGGCCCGCGGCTCCATCAGGCGCGCGAGTTTTGGGTCGAGCGTGGTGATCGATACACCAACCCGGCAGAGCTGCTTCTCCGCCATCGGCGCGATCAAATCTAAGTCCCGTTGGATCAGCGCTGATTTGGTCAGCAATGAGACCGGATGATTGTGATCACTCAGAATCTGCAAGAATCGCCGCGTGAGCTTTTGTGTGCGCTCGACCGGTTGATAGGCATCAGTGTTTACCCCAAGCGCGATGGGGCGTGGCACATAGGCCGGGCGAGAGAGCTCCCTCAAAAGCAAGTCCGGCCCGTCCGGTTTGTAGAAAAGCTTGCTCTCAAAATCCAAACCCGCTGACAGGCCATGATAAGCATGCGTTGGCCGCGCGAAACAATACACACAGCCATGCTCACACCCGCGATAGGGATTGATCGACCGATCAAAACTGATATCCGGAGACTTGTTGAATGTGATGATCGTGCGCGGCGTTTCCTTGGTTAGGGTCGTTTCTAGCCGCGCAGCCTCTTCCTCAATCGTGCCCCAGCCATCATCCAAGGCTTCGCGCGTTTCGGGCTCAAACCGTCCCGTCTGGTTCGACACCGCGCCGCGGCCGCGATGGTGAAAGCGCTCCCGCACCTCCGCCACCGCAACCCGGCCCACCCGGCCCTTTTTCGAGAGTTTCTGTGTCGTTCGCATGCTTCGTTTGGATCACAGCACTAAGAACAAAACAAGAACTATTGTCGTGTTTTCCACAAGGATAATTGCGTGCACAAGGTGGTGATTGATTTTGAATGAGACACTGTGGATCGCCTGACATATGGGTGAGGTCACATCTTATCCCAGATCGTTCGAACCCGCCGTTTACCTTTCAGCGATAGGCTCGCAGCCGAGAAATGGACGGGTCTTACAAGATGGCAAACCCTGTATGCGAAACCGACTTGTACGCACCGATTAAGCAATTTCTGCAAGCGCAGGGCTATGTGGTGAAGGGTGAAATTGGCGCAGTGGATGTTGTCGGTTGTCGAGGCGATGAGCCGCCCGTTCTGGTGGAGCTAAAAACGTCTTTCTCGCTTTCCTTGTTTCATCAAGCCGTTGATCGTCTCGCGGTATCAGACAGTGTGTACATCGCTGCACCGCATAAGCCGGGTAAGGTATTTGCGAGATCGCTGAAACGAAACATCGCGCTGTGTCGACGACTTGGGCTAGGTTTACTCACCGTCCGCCTCAAAGATGGACTTGTCATTCCGAACGTTGATCCGGGCCCGTACGTCCCTCGCCGCTCTGCGGTTAAGAAAAACACGCTACTCAAGGAGTTTGCGAAACGGACTGGCGATCCCGCTATGGGCGGCTCGACCCGGTCCGGATTGATAACAGCCTATCGCCAAGACGCTCTGCGTTGTCTTGGTTATTTGCGCACGAACGGCCCCACCAAAGCGTCAATTGTTGCGGGTGCGACAGGCGTTGAAACGGCGCGGCGGATTATGTCTGACGACCATTATGGCTGGTTTGAACGCGTTAAAACCGGCATCTATGACATCGCGCCCAAAGGCAAAACGGCGCTGCAGGACTTTAAGACCGAGCTCGAAAAACTGGCGGCTTAACAATTTCTGGGCCTGAGTCATTCGGGCTAGGCTTCGGACACGCGGTAGGCTTCCAGCGTCAAAGGCGACATCCAAAGACGTTTCGACGACCAAGGCCGTACATCAGCGGTACACCCGTCTTGCTTTTATCCTGGAAGCGGTATCCCAGAGAAAATCTTGTTTGTGTCCAAACATGGTCCACGGCCAGAACGGCCACCAAGAAAGTGTAACCAATGCGACAAACGCTCTTCTCGTCATGCTCGGATTGGTATCCGCGGCGACCAATGTGAACCCAAGGACGTGCTGTCCGAGCGTTTGTACGCGTTTCTTGAAATGCCATCGAAAGTAATAGAAAATCCCCGCGAACCCAAGCAGAAACGCCGCAATGTCGATAACGTCCGTAAGTCGAAAAAAGTCGCGCTCATAACTCCATTGCCAATTCCCTGTGGCATAGAACTCTGTCGCTAAAGCGGTCATACAGACGATCGGAAGCACACCCGCCATCGCAATAAACAGGTCTATGTTAAAAGCTGCGAACCTTCTCAACAATCCGACGCAACTGGTTTCGATCGTTTCCCCGTATCGCTTCGGCCAATTCATCCCAATTAGAAAAAGCGCTGGTAGCAAAATCAATCCAAGCGGGTCAAATGATACGCTCGCGCTCATAAGCAGCTATTGTCCTTCGCAGCAGGTTCGATCCTAGGCGCTTTGTACCAAAGGGAATCAAAATGTCTTCTTTCGGCGTCAAAGCGGACATTAGCGGGCGACTGAAAACGCCCTAAAGCGGTCGCTTAGATCAAAGCCGCACGATGCCTCTATTGGCTTGGTAGGGGTTTTTGGCAGTTCCATGGTGGAGGCTGTTCGACCCACGCCTGATCATCTTCATTCAAAACGTATAAATGCGCGCCTCTTACTCCGTTGTCCTCCTCATCACACGTTGGTGCATTTTCGGTGGCGTCGATCCAAGCTGCGTAATCCTTGGCAAGCATCGAGGGATTGCAAATATCCAAATAGAGCGTTCCTTCCCGCTCGTTCAAATACAGAATCCACTCCTCGTTGATCTGCATCCATCCCGGAAATGGAGAAGACTGAAAACTGAAGTCGTGCATGACAAAATCGTCTTGTTTCGAACCTTTAAGTGTGTCGGTGACCCTGAAAGCAATAGCTGGTGGAACAGATAGTCCTATCACATCGACGTAGCTCACGAGATCGCCTTCAGAATTCAGATAGTGTGTCGACCATTCGACCTCTGTTCGAACGACCAAATTATACGCTTCTTCTGCATGCTCGGGCGAAGCAAAGCCTAGGCAGCTGTAAGCGTTGGCTGATTGCGCAAAACAGATCATCGCGATTGAAGTAAAAACGAGTCGAGCAATCGAATACACTGAAGCCATGGCGTGGACGTAGATATTTGCAGCGATCACATCAAGTGGCTCTTCCGAACTTGTCTCAAAGCCGCAAAAAGCGCTGAGAGTCGGTTTTTCGATCAGCGGCCTAAACTCGCCCCAAGTAAGCCACTGGCCTTATGTCCGCTCCTGACCCAAAGCAGACACAACCGTCGTCCCCGCGTCCCCCTCATCGCGCGAGTTTCAGCGCTTTGGCGAATACGCTCGGCAAGCCGTCAGCGGCGACCGTTGCGGGCGTCAAAGTCTCCGCGGCTTCGGCGCGCCAAACTTTTAGGGTCAAAGCAAAGTGCGTGAAGACGTGGCGCACCTCGCCAATCTCCTCCCAATCGCCCTTGAACGGGAAGTCCGCTGTGGGAAAATCACTCGTCCAGTCTGAAGTCGGCAAGCCGAGCATGCCGCCGAGCAGGCCTTTGTCAGGGCGCCGCTCAGTCATCACGCTTCGGCCTTCGCCAAACAGAACATAGACATGGCCGAGCCGGGTCGGCTTTGGGGTCTTCTTGGGCTTGATCGGATAGCGTTCCGGCTCCCCCTCAGCCCGGGCCGCGCACATACCCCGCAGCGGACAAAGCAAACAGTTTGGCGATTTTGGCGTGCAGATCGTGGCGCCGAGATCCATCAGGGCTTCGGCGAACTCCGCCGGGCGGTCGGCAGGCACCAGGCCTTCAACTTCCGCCTTCAAGCGCTCTTTCTCAAGCTTCCACTCGCCTTTCAGCGCCATTAGCCGCGCAAAGACGCGGTCGACATTGCCGTCCACAGCAGCTGCCTGTCGCCCGAACGCCAAGGCCGCGACGGCGCCAGCGGTGTAAGGCCCAATCCCGGGAAGCTTGCGCAGCCCCGCCACCGTATCCGGCCAAGCCCCGAGCGCCGCCACTTCGCGCGCGCATTTCAGCAAATTGCGCGCTCGCGCATAATAACCCAGCCCCGCCCAGGCCGCCATCACGTCCTCATCCTTGGCGGCCGCCAAGTCTTCGATACTTGGCCAGCGCTGCGTGAAGGCGAGATAGTAGCGCGTCGCATGTGGCACGGTCGTTTGCTGCAACATGATCTCAGCCAGCCAGACACGATACGGATCAGGTTTTACGCCGCGCGCACGCTCTGTCGGACCGATCCGCCATGGCAATTCGCGCGCCGACACGGCGTACCAATCCAGCAGCCGGTCAGAAAGGTCTGCAAAGTGTAACTTTTCATCCATGTTCATGGCAGGCAGAGTGGTTCGAATGGTCAAACATTCAAGTCTCGATCCTCTGGAGGAAGCCCGCGCCCGCGTCAAACTTCGTTATACGAAGGCAAAGCCTGTGCATCCTGGCCCGAAGACGATTGGCACGGCGGCGATGCGCCTGGCGCGTAAGAAGCTGCCTCAGAAAGCTGCGACGCTGAGCCGCTTGAAAGTGAATTGGAAAGACATTGTCGGGGAGCAGCTGGGGCGCCTCTGCCGCCCCGAGAAGCTCACCCCCGCTAAAGGTGGGCGGCGATTGACGCTGATGGTGGTTCCGGCCGCAGCGGGCCTTGTCCAACATCAAAGCGAGATCATTCGCCAGCGCGTCTCGGTCGCAGCCGGCGGTGACATTACCGCGATCAAGATCCTGCAAGGACATCTCGGCACGGCGCCAAAACAAGCCCTCTCGAAACCTGTTCCACTAACGCCTGAACAAAAAGAGGCTTTGATCGCGAGCGCACAATCTATTGATGACGAAAAACTGCGCGCTGCAATTGTTGCACTTGGCGAAGCCGTGTTAACCGCTGAACCAGAAACACAAGAAGACGAGGGCCCGCCCCCGCTTCCCTTCTAACCATTTGAAAGGTCGTCCCCCTATGATCCAATTCACTCGCCGTGCTGCCGTTGCCGGATTTTCACTGATTGCACTCACGGCTTGCGGCGCCGCAGATACCAGCAACGCTCAGGAGGGGACGCCTGGGTCAAGCGAACTGGCTTTGACAGATATTACACTCGGGGACGCTGACGCGCCGATTACTATTGTTGAATATGCGAGTTGGACCTGCCCAGCCTGTTTGCAGTTCCACAACGATGTCATCCCGATGTTGAAAGCAGATTATGTTGAAACCGGTCAGGTCAAATTCGTCTTCCGCGAATTCCCAACTCCGCCGGCCAATGTCTCGGTCGCGGGTTTCGCGCTGGCACGCTGCGCAGGCGAAGACCGGTATTATGACGCGATTGATGACCTGTTTGCGGCTCAAACAAATGTGCTGAACCTTGCCCGGTCCGGCGGTGATATCGAAAGCGCGCTGCGCGCAATCGGGTCGTCCTACGGGATTGAAGGCGACGGGTTCACGGAGTGCTTGAGCAATAAGGATGTCACCTATGCGATCGGAGAATCGGTCATGAAAGGCGACAGCCAAGGCGTAAACTCAACCCCGACCGTCTTCCTCAATGGTGAGAAGCTGCAAGGCTATGACTGGCGCACAGCCGATGGCATGAAGGCCCTGCTCGATGAAAAACTCGGCGTGACTGAGCCTCCTGAATAAGCAGCTCTTGACAGCGGCGCCTCCGTTAACTTCTTGGCAACCAATCCGACTCAGACTGTTAAGGAAAGGTTATGAGCATGCTCAGCTTCACCCGTCGTGGCACCCTATTCGCCCTTAGCGCCCTCGCCCTCGCGGCCTGTGGTGGCGCAACAGATGGCGAATCGACATCCACGAGTTCTGGCACAAATGAAGGCGAAGGCATTGTTCTTCAGGACATTATTTTTGGGGACCCAGCCGCGCCCGTCACGATTGTCGAATATGCGAGCTGGACTTGCCCAGCGTGCCTCGACTTCCACACGCGCATTATGCCGACCGTAAAAGCGGACTATGTCGACACCGGCAAGGTTAAACTGGTGTTTCGTGAGTTTCCGACGGCGCCGGTCAATATCGCTGTCGCTGGCTTTGCGCTCGCGCGCTGCACCGAAGATGCCGAATACTATGACATCTTGGATGAGCTCTTCATGCGCCAGGACGCGATCCTGACCCTCGCCCGCCAGGGCGGCCCAGTGGTTGAGGCACTTAAACAAGTCGGCGTCAATCACGGCATTGAAGGCGATGACGCGTTTCAGGCCTGCCTCGATGATCAAGGCAATCGCGATGCGATCCGTGCCTCCATCGCCGCGGCGCGCGCCAAGGGCGTCGATGCCACACCAACTTTCTTTCTGAACGGCGAAGAAATGGACGGAAACGTCCGGATCTCTCCCGTCACGTTCACGGCGGCGCTTGATGAAGCGCTCGGTGAACCGGCGAGCGAATAGGAAAGGATTGGGGGCTGAATGCAGTTAAAAGAACTTCGCATTGCAGGCTTCAAATCCTTCGTTGATCCGGAATCGGTTCCGATTCGTCCTGGCCTGACCGGCATTGTCGGTCCGAATGGCTGCGGCAAGTCTAATTTGCTGGAAGCCATGCGCTGGGCGATGGGCGCCAATTCGGCCAAAGCTATGCGCGGCGGCGAGATGGATGATCTAATCTTCTCTGGCGCGGCTGGACGCCCGGCCCGCGAACTCGCAGAAGTCACGCTGGTTCTTGACAATAGCGCCCGCACGGCCCCGCCTGAGTTCAATAGCTCTGACACGTTGGAAGTGATGCGCCGGCTGAAGCGCGGTGCGGGATCGAGCTATAAGCTCAACGGTCGCACCGTTCGCGGCAAGGACATCAAGCTCCTATTTGCGGACGCATCGACCGGCGCGAACTCGCCCTCTTTGGTGCGGCAAGGCCAGATTAGTGAGCTAATTGGCTCAAAACCGCAAAACCGTCGCCGTATCTTAGAAGAAGCCGCTGGCATCTCAGGCCTCAACACGCGGCGCCACGAAGCCGAACTGAAACTGCGCGGCGCGGAAACCAATCTGGAACGCCTGACTGAAGTCTCTGCTGAAGTCGAGCGCCAGCTCGAGAGCCTCAAACGCCAAGCGCGCAAGGCCCGCAAATACAAAGAACTCAGCGCGAAAATCTCGTCTCTCGAGGCCTATCTCGCCCACTTAAAATGGTTCACCGCGAAGGCGGACCAGGAAACCGCTGCGGTCTCGCTCGCCCGCGCCAAAACCGAAGTCGAACGCCTGACCCGCGAAGCCGCCGTGGCCGAAACCAAGCGCTTGGAAGCCAGCAATGGCATTGGCCCGCTGCGCACTGCTGAGGCAACTGCGTCGGGCAAACTCGGCCAGGCTAGGATCGAACTCGCACGCATTGAAACGGAGCGCAAGAACGCTGCTGATCTGCTCGCCGGTCTCGAGCGCGAAGCCGCGCGCCTCGCCGAAGACATTCAGCGCGAGCAAGGCCAGCGCGAAGAAGCAGAACGCACGCTTGCCGATGCAAAAGAGGCACTTGCTGCCCTGCCCGTCGCGAACGACACGACCAATAAAGAAAAAGAAGCCGACGCTGAGCGCGTGCTCGCAGAAGCCAAACAAGCACTCGAAATCGCGCAAGCCGAAGCTGACAGCAAAACCGATGCGCTGTCTCAGAAACGCGCCGAGATCCAAGCTTTGGAAGCCAACGCCGCCGCCCACCGCCGCCGTGTTGAGAGCCTTGAGCAAGAAATCGAACATCTACGCGCCGCCGTCGCTGCCCTGCCAGAAACGGACACGCTGACCTCTGAGCTTGAAACCGCGCGGCAAGCCGAAACCGATGCGGAAACAGCGCTCAAAACCGCGCAAGACACTCTGGAAACGGCTGAACAAGCCGTCCTGGACAAACAAGAAGCTGAACTCGCGGCCAAAACACCTGCGGATGAGGCTCAAGACGCCTTGCGGACCCTTGAGACTGAAATTGCCGGTCTGACCCGCCTTCTGCGCAAAGCCGAACGCACCGAGAGCCCACCCGTCGTCGAACAGATGCGGACGCGCGATGGCTATGAAAAAGCTGTCGCAGCCGCGCTCGGCGATGATTTGCAAGCGCCGACGGATAAGTCGGCTTCAATCTATTGGGGCGGCAGCCAAGTCAAAACACAGCCGCTCCCGGGCTATGCGAAGCCACTGACCGATTTTGTTGAAGCACCGGGTGAACTCGCGGCGCGCTTGTCACAATGCGGAGTCGTTTCGCGCTCGGAAGGCCTAGAACTGGCTGAAGAATTGAAACCGGGGCAGCGCTTAGTGACACTCGACGGCCATTTGTGGCGCTGGGACGGGTTCACGCGCACACCAGCGGCTCCGGTTGCTGCCGCCGAACGGCTCGAACAACAGACACGCCTCGAGGAAGCGCAAGCCGCTCTTGGGCCGCAGCGTCAAACCGTATCTGATCTTCAAGCTGCGTATGCTGAGGCGCGCGGCGGTCGGATTGGCGCCGAAGAAGACTTAAAACAATTGCGACGGAATGTGCAGGATGCCTCTCAGCGCCTCGACACTGCCCGTCGAAGTCACGCCAGCGCCAAACAGCAAGCAGATCGCGCCAGTTTGAAAGCCGACGCTGCGAAAGAGAATCTCGCGCGCGTCGAATCAGATCTATCGATCGCCGCAGAGGCCTATCGCACGGCGGCAAAGCCAGAGAACACAGAGGTTCTGATCGAGCTTGAGCAAGCCGTCAGCACCGCGCGTGAAACGCTTACCGCAGCGCGCGAGCGCGAAACCGAATGCCGCGGGCGTCTCACCGACCTCACCCGCAACCGCCAGCAAGCCATGGCGCGCCGTGAAGCGCTCGAAAAAGACGTCGAACGCTGGGCAGGACGGCTACAAACCTCGAGCTCCCGCGTCGACGCGCTGCTCACCCGGCGTTCTGAAGCGGCCAGTGAAGCCGCCGCCGCAAAAGCTCGTCCTGAAGCACTCCAGACCCAGCTCGATACGCTGGCCGCGCGCGTCGAAACGCTGGAAACGGAACGCCAGACCGCCGCTGACACGCTTGCTCAGCGCGAAACCGAAATTCGCGAAGTCGAAGAAGCTGCGCGCTCAACGAATAATCTCGCCATGAGCGCACGCGAGACAATGGCGATTGCCAATGCGAAGCTCGAAAACGCGACAGAGCGGCTCGCCGAAGCGTCCGAAATCGCGCAAAGCCAGTTCCAACGGGCCCCAGAAGGCCTCCTCACCATTGCCAAAGCCGGCATGGAAGAAGAGGAAATGGACGCACTGGATGTCAAAGAGGCCGAGCGTCAGCTCGATTTCCTGCGCCGCGACCGCGAGAATCTCGGCGGCGTGAATATGGAAGCTGAGGCCGAGGTTGAAGAGATTTCGTCTCGCCTCGGGTCACAAGCTGAAGAGAAAGCCGACCTAACCGCTGCCATTGCGAAACTCCGCGAAGGCGTCGCTGCACTTAATGATGAAGGCCGGAACCGCCTGCTCGGCGCGTTCGACCAGGTCAATGAGCATTTCAAAACGCTGTTCACGACCCTGTTCCAAGGCGGCGAAGCTGAACTACGTCTTGTTGATGCGGATGACCCGCTTGCAGCCGGTCTTGAGATCTTCGCGCAGCCGCCTGGCAAACGTCTCGGCACGCTATCACTGATGTCTGGCGGTGAGCAGGCTTTGACCGCGACAGCTCTGATTTTCGCAGTCTTCTTGTCACGCCCATCGCCAATTTGTGTGCTCGATGAGGTCGATGCGCCGCTCGATGATGCAAATGTCGACCGTTACTGCCGGATGCTCGATGAAATGCGCCAGCGCACCGATACCCGCTTCATCGTCATCACGCACAATCCGGTGACGATGAGTAGAATGGACCGTCTGTTTGGCGTGACAATGCGCGAAAAAGGCGTTTCTAAGCTGGTCTCAGTAGATCTGGATGCCGCAGAAGAGCTTGTTGCGGCCGAATAGAAGGCGAGCGACTCACAATGAACACGCCCGAGAATGATGATTTAGCTACGCGTATTGCCCGCGCCAAAAGCGCGCAGGAACAAGCCGAAAAGAAGCAAAGACAGCAAGACGCTGCTGCGGGCGTGTCCGCGGGCGCACTCGCCTTGCGCTATGGCGCAGAGTTCGGGGCGTCCGTATTTGTTGGGATTATGATGGGTTTGGGCATCGATCATTTCTTCGGAACCGACCCTTGGGGCCTACTGATTATGATGTCGTTTGGAATTGCAGCTGGTGTGATGGGTGTTATTCGCGCCTACAAACAGTTGACGGATGCGACTAATCCGGCCAATAGCCCCGACAAAACAGGCTCTAACCCTGAAGAATAGATGCGATTATGAACCTCTTTTTCCACGGCGCCGCCGACCCGATGAAGCAGTTCGAAGTCCAGAAATGGCTCGAACTTCCGCCGGTCTTTGGGTACGATATCTCTTTCACCAATGCGGCAGGCTTTATGCTGCTGGGTGTGGTCCTTTGTATCGCCTTTTTCGGATACGCTGCCTCTCGCGGTAAAACAGTCCCAAACCGCCTGCAATCGATGGGTGAGATTGGGTATGGCTTTGTCGCCGACATGATTCGCGGCACAGCTGGCGAAGAAGGCCTGCGCTTTTTCCCATTCGTGTTCACGCTGTTCTTCTTCATTCTGTTCGCCAACCTGATCGGTATGTCGCCTTACGCGTTCACCACAACCAGCCATCTGGTCGTGACCGGCGTCCTGGCGCTCTTGGTGATCAGCATCGTGATCATTTTTGGCCTGTGGAAAAATGGCCTTAAGTTCTTCGGCCTGTTCGCGCCGTCCCTCGGCGATATGCACATTCTCGGGAAAATGGTGATCTATGCGATCCTCATCCCGATTGAGATTATTTCATTCATTGCCCGTCCGCTGACCCTGTCGCTGCGTCTGTTTGCGAACATGTTGGCCGGACACATCCTGCTGAAACTGTTTGCTGGTTTTGTTGTGACAGGCATCACCGCTGGCGGTATTGGCCTTCTGGTGGCCCCCCTCGCCTTTGGTATGGGTGTGGCGCTGAACGCCCTCGAATTCCTCGTTGCAGGTCTGCAAGCCTACGTGTTTGCGATCCTGACCTGCGTCTACCTTAATGATGCGCTTCACCCGTCGCACTAAGGAGCCCTTATTCACTGCGGCCATTTAGCCGTGCTGATTCAACTTGACGTGCCCTTGCGAACAGGCTTCACGGGGGCGCAAATCGAACGAAAGACTTCCCAAAGGAGATTCTCATGGAAGGCGATATCACTCTCGGTCTTAAATATGTCGGCGCTGGCCTTGCGACCCTCGGCATGATCGGTGCGGCAATTGGTGTGGGTAACATCTTTGGCTCATTCCTAGATGCTGCGATGCGCAACCCATCTGCTGCTCCACAGCAAACCGGTAACCTCTTCATCGGTATGGCGCTGTCAGAAGCGCTCGGCATTCTGTCCTTCTTGGTCGCGATCCTGATCCTGTTCGTGGTCTAACCCGAACACGTCCCTTCGAGACTAAAAGGACCTGATAGGCCATGTTTGCGATCATCCTCGCTGCCGATGCTGCGGCCGGTGCTAAAGAGGCGGTATTCCCGCCTTTTGACCCGTGGCACTTCCCATCCCAGATCTTCTGGCTGGTTGTGCTGTTCGGCACGCTCTATTTTGTGCTCTCACGTTTCATCTTGCCGGGTATCGGCAATACGTTGGAGCGGCGCGAGAGCTCGATTGCGAGCGACCTGGATGAAGCCGCGCGGTTGAACGACGAAGCTGTCGAAGCGCAAAAGGCAGTAGAGGTTTCTATCGCCAAAGCGCATGGTAAAGCTCGCGAAACTGCCGATAAGGCGCGTGCCAAAATCGACAAAGAACTCACGACAGAAACCGCGAAGGTCGATGCTGAACTTGATAAGAAACTCGCCGACGCTGAAACACGTATCGCCGCCCTGCGCGCCGATGCGATGAAAAATGTCGAAGAGATTGCCGGTGCAGCCGCAGAAAGCGTGCTCGGAAAGTTTGGCAGCAAGGCAGGTAAAGCCGACGTTGCTTCAGCTGTGAAAACAGCCTTAGGGGAAGGATAGAACTCATGCGGTTTGTACTTCTCACCCCATTCCTCGCCATCACACCTGCAGCCTATGCTGCAAGCGAAAAGGTGGCTTGGTACGCTGACCCAACGACGGCAACAGCATTTGCTGCGCTCGTGGTTTTCCTGTTCATCGTCGCAAGTGTGGGCGGGTTTAAGCTCATCCTATCAAAGCTCGATGAGCGCGCCGATGGCATCCAAAATCAAATCGATGAAGCCCGCGCGCTGCGCGAGGAAGCCTCGAAACTGATGGCTGATGCGAAGAAAAAGGCGAAAGAAGCTGATGCGGCCGCCGATGACATCATCAAACGCGCCAAAGCTGACGCGAATACGATGATGAAACAAGCGAAAGCTGATCTGAAAGCCAAGGTTGCGCGCCGCGAGGCGCAAGCTGAAGCGCGTATCGCCCGCGCCGAAGCGGATGCCGCCGCAGAGGTTCGCCGAGTTGCAGCGGACGCCGCTACAGATGCTGCGCGGACGATCTTGTCAGGCTCCGGCGAAGCGACTGATTTGTTCGACACCGCCCTCGGCGAAATCGACAAGCGCCTAAACTAGCCGCTGAATTTCACAATCAGAATTGATTTAGCCCGCTTCCACGAAGCGGGCTTTATTTTTTCTCGTGAGGTCTCTTCTCTCGCCCAAATACGGCTTTCATCAGCCAGTTCGGAGCGAAGCGTTCAACGCGCGGATGACGATCAAGCACGCCCTCCATCCAGCGGCGCCCCCAGAGCGAGTTACGCCCTAACAGAACGACACCGAGAATTGCGATCGGAAGGCCGATCGGCAAAAGCGGGGTTACAAAGGCAATCGGCACGGCAATCGCGATCAGGACCAAGCCTAAAAGCGCAAATGCTTGGCGCACCAAGGTTCGGACGCTCGAGCCAACGAGGCCGAGCGGCGCTGCGGCTGCGTTTTGCTTGAGCCGCTCCTTACCAAATGGAGGTGATCCGTCTGCCATGCTGCGTAATATGGTCCTTATGCGTCCCGTTCCAAGGGATTTTGTGGTCTGTGACTCTGGCAAGAGTGAGGCAGTTTGCATACTCAAATTCTGTTGAACTGTCGTGAATTTCATCAAGAAGTTTCGCAGAGAACACACTTGTTTCCGCATAGCACGACTAGGCCTGACTGATATTGTCATAGTGTCTCAGTTTTCGATTAGAGCTATGTCCGGCATCAGAAATCGATTGAAGGCACCGCTCGGCGCGGTAGAACGATACCTATGACTCGGCTCGATTCCGTCCAAGCGCTTAGAGGCATCGCGGCGCTCGCCGTCATGCTTTGTCATCTCGTTGCAATCGAAGCGGGACATGCTGGCCGCGACGCGCCTTTGACCGACTTTTTCGACAATGGCGCTTATGGCGTCGACCTGTTCTTCGTTATCTCTGGCTTCATCATGGTTTGGGTCGCGGGCAGCGTACCGCGCGGCCTCGTCTCTGCAGGAGATTTTCTATACGCGAGGGTCACCCGCATCTACCCGCTCTGGTGGCTATTTGCCGGGGCCATGGTGGTCTTCTTACTGCTGTTTCGTGGATTGCCCTGGGACGCTGACCGGCTCGATCCGAAAGAGTTAGATGGCGTCACACACCTCATCAAATCCTTCCTGCTCTGGCCGCAGCCGGAACACCCCGTGCTCGGCGTCGGATGGACCCTGGTCCATGAGATGTATTTCTATATTGGCTTCACCCTGCTGATCTTATTCCTGCCTCAGCGCTGGCGTTTGCCCGGAATTCTAACCTGGGGCGGAGTTGTGTTCATTGGCGCCCTGGCAGGCCTCGGCACCTCGTTCGGTCGAAACCTGGTCGAACTCGTATTCAGTCCGGTTACCTTGGAATTCGTATTCGGCGCCATGGTCGCGTATATGATCCAGGCAGGCTGGCGGCGGTTTGCGCGAACCAGCATCATTGCAGGCTGCATCGGCCTACTGATCGGCTTCTTACTGGTCGACAATCAGACTGGCGGAACGCTGCTCGCACCGCTTGAGCTTGAGCGTCCTGCCTATTTTCTAATGATGTGGGGCCGGGTTTTCATTTTCGGCATCCCCGCTGCACTGGTGCTCTATGGCGTGGTCGCACTTGAGCTGCAGAGCAAGCTGACTCGGAGCTTGCCCAAGCCTCTGGTCGATATCGGGGATTGGAGTTATGCGCTTTATCTCTGCCATATGCTGACGATCAGCGCCGTCGGAAAGATCGTCTATATGGTGTTTGGCACTGACTCAGTAATCGCGACGCCAGTTTACTTCGTCACTGCAATTGCGCTGTCGCTCTTGGTCGCCGCGCTGTCCTACAAATGGTTCGAGCGGCCGCTGATTAAATATTTCCGGCGTTGGAGACGTACCCCTCAACCAAAAGCGACCGGGACGGTAAACGCCCCGGCCGAGTAAGGCTTATTCCGCTGCAATCGCTTCCGGCGCAGGCGGGGTCCATTTCAGAATAGGTTTGCGCGCGGCGCGGGTTTCATCCAAGCGTTTCATTGGAGCCAGGTAAGGCGCACCTTTCATCGCTTCATCGCCCGCCGCAGCACGTGTCGCAACACTGGCAAGCGCATCACAGAACCGGTCGAGTTCCTGCTTGCTCTCAGTCTCTGTTGGCTCGATCAGCATGGCGCCATGAACGACCAATGGGAAATACATGGTCATCGGGTGATAGCCCTCATCAATAAGGGCCTTGGCGATATCGATGGTCTCGATCCCGTCGGCCGTAAATTCGTCAGAGAACAGCGCCTCATGCATGCAATAGCCCTCAAAAGCGGGCGTCATCACGCCTTTCATGCGCGCCTGGACATAGTTGGCGTTCAGCACCGCGTCTTCCGCGACTTGTTTCAGCCCATCTGCACCATGGCTCAGCATATAGGTGAGCGCGCGCACGAACATGCCCATTTGACCATGGAACGCGACCATGCGGCCAAACGCTTCTGACGCCTCACCTTCTGCGGCTTCGACCAGATGGAAGCCATCCTCGTCTTTGACGACATAGGGCACCGGCGCATAGGGCGCCAAAGCGTCAGATAGCACGGTTGGGCCAGATCCTGGTCCACCACCGCCGTGCGGGGTCGAGAACGTCTTGTGTAGGTTGATATGCATCGCGTCGACACCGAGATCGCCTGGACGCACCCGGCCAACAATCGCGTTGAAGTTCGCGCCATCGCAATAGAAATAGCCGCCCGCCGCATGGATCAGATCAGCAATCTCTTTGATGTCGGTCTCAAACAGCCCGCACGTGTTTGGATTGGTTAGCATGATGCCGGCAATATCATCCGTGGTTTGGAGCTTGGATTTGAGATCCGCCATGTCGACACGGCCACGGGCATCCGCGGCGATCTCGTCAACGATGAACCCGCATTGGATCGCGGTGGCGGGGTTGGTTCCGTGCGCAGAGGCTGGGACCAGCACGCGCTTGCGGGTGTTGCCCTCGCCGCGCGCCAACAACGCCTGGCGAATGGCGAGCATTCCGCACAGCTCACCGTGTGCGCCGGCTTTCGGGCTCATCGCCACGGCAGGCATACCGGTCAGCGTCTTTAGCCAGGTCGCCAATTCGTCAATCAACTCCAGCGCGCCTTGAACTGTACGCTGTGGCTGCATCGGGTGCACATCGGCAAAGCCTGGCATCCGCGCTGCTTTCTCGTTCAGTCGTGGATTGTGCTTCATCGTGCACGAGCCGAGCGGGAACAGGCCAAGGTCAATGGCATAGTTTTTCTGACTAAGCCGCACGTAATGGCGCACGGCTTCCGGCTCTGACAGGCCAGGCAAACCAGTATCCACTTTGCGCGTGACACCGCCGAGACGAGACGCTTTGCCTTTCGGCGCTGGCAAATCGACGCCAGTTTTGTCTGTCGATCCAATCTCGAAGATCAGGTCTTCGCGTTGCAAAAGGCCTTTCGAGCCAGACACGGTTTGTGCTTCGCCACTGATCGCTGTGACGGGAGATGTTGGACGTCCAATCGTTTGCATACCCATTATACTGCTCCCTGCGGCTCGAAGCCGAAAAGTTCATTCCACGACGTTACTGACTCTCCAAAACACAGTAACTTTCCGCCTCTGAAAATTGGAGATGTTTTGATGACCGTCGGGATGATTTGCATCGTCATTAGCAGCGCCTGATATGAATCGCTCCCCGCCATCCAAAAGCGGTGCTGGAACTCGCCTAAGTCGACGGAATAGCGACACTTCCAGTGACCGCGCTGATCGCCTTCCGGAGCAACATATTCTGGCGAAAAAATCTCTATGGAGCCTGGCTGAAGACCTTCCTCGTGCTCGACTTCAAAGTCGCGCCTCACAATCGGAGAACTCATCACACCACCTCCTTCAGCGCGGCCGCGTAAGCAGCGATATCGTCTTGTGTTGTGCATTCCGTCGCTGCGGCGAGGATGACATTCCCCATGCCCGCTTCTGGCAGCATACGGCTGACGCGGACGCCGCCGAGGACACCGCGCTCGTCGAGCATCGCGAGCACCGCTTCGGCATCCACCGGGGTTTCAAACGCGAACTCGTTGAAGAAGCGCGGGGTCAGGATCTCAACTCCTGGAACCGTTTCTAAAGCGTCCGCTAAATCGCAGGCGGCTTCATGATTGAGCTCGGCCAATTGCTTAAAGCCTTTGCCGCCGAGCAAAGTCATGTGCGAGGTGAAGGCCAAGGCGCAAAGCCCGGAATTTGTACAGATATTTGACGTCGCTTTGTCCCGGCGAATGTGTTGTTCGCGGGTCGAGAGCGTCAGCACGAAGCCGCGCTCGCCATCGGCATCGACCGTCTCGCCGCACAAACGTCCGGGCATTTGCCGGACCAGCTTTTGCGTACAGGCAAAAAGGCCAACATAGGGCCCGCCAAAGGTCAGCGGGTTACCAATCGACTGGCCCTCACCGACCGCGATATCAGCGCCCATTTCACCCGGAGGCGTCACCAGGCCGAGCGACACAGCTTCGGTAAAGACGCTCACCAAGAGCGCCTTTTGGGCGTGCGCGGCATCCGCCACCGGCGACAGGTCTGTAACCGTTCCGAAAACGTTGGGCGATTGGCCGATCACACAGGCTGTTGCATCGTCGACATGACCTGCAAGCTCAAGTTCGCCATCAATTGCGGGGGCAAGCTGGATCACTTCAATCCCCTGCGCTTCACACAAAAGGCGAGTCGCCGCGGCATAGTGCGGGTGCAGGCCGCCTGAGAGCACGACTTTCTTTCGGCGCGTCACACGGCAAGCCATGACAGCTGCCTCGGCGCACGCCGTCGAGCCGTCATACATGCTGGCATTGGCGACATCCATCGCCGTCATCGCCGCGACTTGAGTCTGGAATTCGAACAGGGTCTGGAGCGTGCCCTGCGCAATCTCTGGCTGATATGGCGTATAGGTGGTCAGAAATTCTGAGCGCTGAATAATCATGTCCACACTGGACGGCACATGGTGCTTATACGCCCCTGCTCCGACAAAGAACGGCCCGTCGCTGGCGGTTCTATTCTTCCCGGCGAGGCGCGCCATGTGGCGTTCCACGGCCAACTCGCCTTGATGATCCGGCAGGTCGCGGATCTGGCCATCAAGACGCGCGCTTTGCGGCACATCATCATAGAAATCATCGACCGAGGCGGCGCCGATCGTATTTAGCATCGCCATGCGATCCTCTGGGGTCAGGGGCAAATAGCGCATCGATTATAGTCCCTCACAGAAGGTCTGATAGGCAGCGGCATCCATGAGGCCGTCCAGATCACCTTTGTCAGACAGTTTGATTTTGCAGAACCAGCCCTTGCCCTCTGGGTCTTCATTGACGGTTTCAGGCGCATCGGCGAGATCGCCATTGCCTTCGGTCACTTCGCCCGCCACTGGGGCATAGACGTCCGAGGCCGCTTTCACGCTCTCAACCACCGCCATATCGTCGCCCTTGCCGAAGCTGGTGCCGGCTTCCGGGACTTCGACAAAGACAACATCGCCGAGCTGTTCCGCAGCGTATTTGGTGATCCCAACCGTTCCGGTGTCTCCGTCGACGGCAATCCATTCATGGTCTTCTGTAAAATAAGTGCTCATCTCTCTTACCCCGTTAGCGTTTGTAATTTGGTTGAACGAAGGGCAGCGCGCAGACTTCTGCTGCACGGGCTTTGCCCCGGACCATTAGGTCAATCTTGGTGCCTGGCGCGGTCAGATCCGCGCGAACATAGCCCATCGCAATCGGTCGATCGACGCTCGGGCCAAACCCGCCCGAGGTCACCGTGCCGACCCGCTCGCCATTCACATGAATTTCGGTGCCTTCGCGGGCGGGGGCGCGTTCCAGCGGCTGAATGCCAACGCGCTTTTCAGCCGGGCCCTCAGAGTAAGCTTTCAGAATGCGCTCCGCACCCGGGAAATCAGCGCGCTCCCGGCGCGACTTTTGGATCACCCAGCCGAGATCGGCCTCAATCGGATCGCGGGTCGCGTCCATATCATGGCCATAGAGACAAAGCCCTGCCTCTAGGCGGAGACTGTCACGTGCGCCGAGGCCGATCGGCTTGACACGCTCATCGGCGAGAAGCTGCTTTGAGAATTCAACCGCAGCATCAGCAAACATCAGGATCTCAAATCCGTCTTCACCGGTATAGCCGCAGCGCTGCACACCGCAGCGCACATCCTTCCAGTACATGCGGTTGGACTGCATGAAGGTCATGTCTTCACAGCCTGGAAAATAGTCTTTCAGGACCTCAACCGCGCGCGGCCCTTGCAGGGCCAGTAGCGCGCGGTCATCCGCTCGTGTCAGAACAGTCTCTGCACCGAGCTTGTCCTCAAATAAGGCCCAGTCCTGATGCTTCACCGCGCCATTGACGACGATATAGAGCATGCCTTGCAGCTCTGGCACTTCCGGGCGGGTGATGATCAAATCATCGAGAATACCGCCCTCGTCGTTCAAAAGCACCGTCAGGCGAGACCGGCCGGGCTTCAGGCTCGCAATTGCGCTCGGGACCAGCTTCTCGATCTGAGCCGCAATCTTTTCATGCGCGCCGTCTTCTCCGACGCCATCTTTAAGCGATAGAAAACACGGCCCCATGTGAGAGACGTCGAACAGGCCAGCCTGTTCACGGGTCCAAAGGTGTTCAGGCTTTACGCCTTCGAACTGGACCGGCATTTCATAGCCAGCGAACGGCACCATTTTGCCGCCATGTTCGACATGCAGATCGTAAAGCGGCGTGCGCTTTAGCGTTTCAGTGGTTTGGTCAGCCAATCGCGGCGCCTTCCAAAGCAGGACAGATCTCGCATAAAGCGAACCTGTGCTGCCCCCGCTGTCTTGGCGCCTGAGAGATTCCATCCCTGATCAAGTCAGGGGCTTGCTCCTTCGGCGAGGCTGCCGCGTGTTGCGCGCCTCTTTCCAGCGTGTTGAACCCGTTCCGGTCCTTTTGCCTGAGCGTTTCCGGGGCGGTTGCGCCTTCGGCGATCGGGAGTTCGATTCTCTCCCGGAACGGACTTAATGAGCGTTAGCTAGTCCGAATCCGGGAGAGCGACAAGTCAATTATCTGCGGATCCGCCTGGATTAGTCGACAATCGTCAAAGCGGACAATTGGCTGGCAATCGCTGCATAAGCATTGAGCAGTTCCGTACCATTCGCAGCATCGAAAAATCGTTGATCATCGCCGGTGCAGTTTTTCAACGTGTCTTTAGCATCATTCGGCGCCTGAAACGCTACCGCATAGACCAGAACACCCTGATCGCGCATTTCGCTACACATCCGGCGAGCTTGTTGATTGCTGTCGCCCTGGCTGGCCTCATATCGGCGGTTGAACTGACCATCCGTCATCAAGATGACTGCTTTGACCGCATCCGGATCGGTGTAATTGTGCGGTTCGGAGGCGGTTGGCCAAATCGATTTCCAATCAGGCGCGATCAGATACCAAGACCAAGCGACACCGAGGTGTCCTGCTGTCCAGCCGTCTGCCGTTAGCTTGTTAATCTCTTCCGTAAACAGCGTGAGATCATTGGTGAGCGGCAACAGGCTTGAACTCGGGCACGATCCGGCATCATCACCGACCCATTTGTTGAAGTCTGGATCATCATCGTCCCAAGCAGATAAGCCAGTCCGCTCTGACACGCAGACTTTATCGAGGCCGTCGCCGTCGCGATCGTCATTGGTGGGTCGCCCAAGTGCAGCATTGCCATACGCACCCGCATTCACCGAGGTCGCATAGGATACAAATGAAATACGTACACGGTCCCCAGTGGTCGGATTGATCAGCGTATTCGCGGCCGTAATCGCGGCCGTCTTCAAGTTTTGTAACTTCGTGCCACCCATCGAGCCCGACACATCCAACATGAGTGCTAAGTCGAGTTTGGTCAGATTAGCCTTTGACGTCGCCCCATTCGAGACTGCCATGCTATGCGGGGTAATCGAGCCCCCGATCAGGGTTCCAATCGTACAATCAGAACTCACGCGAACCGTGCCCGCGACGCGATTGATGGCGACCTGCGAGTTGGTGCAGGCCATATCATCGTGCGTACTTTCGAGGTTTGCATCCAACGAGTTCAGTGCGATCTGGCGGATCGTGGCGTCATTTACCGACGCATCTTCCATCGCGCGGGCCCCTGCGAGCGAGGCCGCATCAATCGCCGATTGGAGGTGATGATCAGCTGTCACTTGGCGGGATAAATCGACTGCTGCGCCAACCACAACTAAAACCGGAACCATTGCGAGCGCCAACAGCATTGCGACGTTCCCACGCCGATTTTGTCGCCACGTTTTGAAACACTGAGAGTACATTTTGCCCATCCTTCGCGCCAAATTGACACAATCACTCAAGATTCTCGTGTCAGGCGAGCAATAGACATGCCAGTTCGCGCACCAGGAGCGGTCGAAACGCGATCATATCAACTAAATTCGACGGAACGCTGGGCCTATGAATGAGACCTTAATCGGACAGCGCTAGTTCCGATAATTGGCTGGCAATGGCGGAATAGGCATTGAGCAGATCTTCTCCTGTTTCGGCCTCAAAATAACGATCCTCAGCTCCGCCTGTGCAATCCTGAAGCAGGGTTTGCGCTTCTGGGGGCGCTAGAAACGCCACGGCGTAGACGATAACATTCTCACTTCTCATAGCAGCACAAAGGTTTTTCGCCTGGTCAGCGCTCTCGCCCAGAGCGCCCTCATCAAATGTCACGTTGAAAGCGCCATCCGTCATCAGGATGACAGCTTTGATCGTATCGCCATTATACGGGCGCGGCCGAGAAGAGGCTGGCCATATACTATCCCAGTTAGGCGAGATCAGGTACCACGACCACGCGACTGCGATATGCCCACCTGTCGCGTTAGATGCAACCATAGATGCGATCGAGTCGGTCAGCGTTGCCGAGTTACTTGTCAGGGGCACAATCGGGGAATCGGGACAAGTTACAGTGCCGTTGCCAATCCAAGCGAATGGCGCAGGTTTATCGTCAGTCCATGCCTCGGGGCCCAGGCGCTCTGAAACGCAGACCTTTTCCAGCCCATCAGAATCCTCATCATCATCAGGATCTAGGCCCTGAACCTTGTTTCCATAAATGCCTGCATTCACTGCATGATTAAAACTCACCAACCCGATTCGAACGCGGTCTCCCGAGCTGATGTTCAGAAGTGTTTCAACCAATTGCGTTGCCGCCGCTTTGAGATCGTCAAGCTTGTCTGCCACTTCCATTGAGTTCGAGACGTCCAACATCAGCGACAGATCGAGCTTGTACGCCCGCGCGCTCGCCGTTGCTGAGTTCGAAAATTGGATCGCATCTGCCGTGATCGAACCTCCGATCATGGCGTCGAATTTACAGTTCGCAGACACGCGCACAGACACGTGCAATCGCCTAACGAGGACAGCTTCATTCAAGCACCGTAAGTCTTGATGCGTCGTATTGAGATTTGCCCGGAACGCATTCAAGGCAACATCTCGAACGTCCGTATCAGTCAGGCTTGGATCCTTTAGCGCCAACACGCCAGCTAAGGACCCTGCGTCGAGCGCAAATTGAACGTGACGAACCGCACTGGTTCGACGCGAACCGTCAATTGCGAGCGCCATAACAGTAAAGATCGGCACGAGCATAAGCGCAAGCAGCATAGCAGAGGCTCCCCGGGCATCCCGTTGCCAACGAGTCATCCAAGAACACCATTGAATACAAAACAGATCCAGCATGCCCACCCCCTATTGAACAAGAAGGAGCTGAGTGGTTTCGCCGCTCATCCGATCCGCTACGTCGCGTTCGGATATCGGCTCAAAAGTACCGCAGCTGGCTTTTATTTCGATCGAACGGGTGCCACGGTCGACAGAGACCTGTGGGACGGCGCAGTCGAAATCTGTGAGACTTGGGTGAAGCTGTGTGAAGTAAGATCGTTCAGCAATGTCGATGATATCGTAGTCGGTCAGACTCTCGTCCGCCATCGCGTGAGTCGCCGAGAGCCTGGCGGACGTCTTCGCAACATCAATATGATGTTTAGCGGAAAACTCCCCACTTGGCTCACTGTTGAAACAACCAACCGACACCGCCACTGCGATGAGCGAGAAAGAGATCGCGGATTGTCCGCTCACATCCTTTAGGGGCTTTTCGACTGCCCAAAATATACACGAGATCACGTACCGGCTCCCTCACGCGCTTCTATCGAAGTCGCAATGTGCCCCTAGTACGTGAGCTCAGACCCTAGCCGATGGAGATAACGGTTCCGCTATCAGAATAGGTCAAATTTGCCATAAATTAGCGACGCTTGTTCGGCCCCATGAATCCAAACAAGTGCCCTGCCACTTTACGCATTTGGATTTCCTCGCTGCCTTCAGTGATCCGATAGCGGCGGTGGTGGCGATAAATGTGCTCAAATGGTTTGTGCCGTGAATAGCCGATCCCGCCATGCACCTGCATCGCCCGATCAGCGGCATTACAACAGAGGCGATTGGCACGGTAATTACACATCGAGACCTTGTCCGACAGGCGCTGCGCAACTTCCGGCTTGGTCATCTGATCCATTTCCCAAGCGGTTTTGAAAATCAGGAGTCTTAGCATTTCTGCTTCTGACGCCAGCTCAACCAGCGGGAATTGGATCGCTTGATTGACCGCCAAAGGCTTTCCAAACGGCTTGCGGGCCTGGGCATAATCGACGCTTTCATCAATACAATAAAGCGCTGCGCCAACAGAGCTCGCGGCTTGTCGTATCCGATTCTCATGGACGAAATGCTGCGCCAGCGCGAGGCCGCCTTCAGCCGGTCCGAACAAGGCACTTTCCGGCACCCAGACATCGGTCAGCGAGACCCGCGGGTGGTCGGTCGGCATATTGAAGGTCCAAAGGTACTCTTCAATCTTCACGCCGGGATCATCGGCGGGAACCAGAAGGCAACTAATGCCGCGCGCATCGCCATCCTCACCGCTCGTGCGGACGAAACACATCATATGGGTGGCGACATGCATGCCGGTCGTCCACATCTTCTCGCCATTGATCAACCAACCATCAACGCCGTCTCGTGTCTCGCGTTTGGCCACTGTATCCATATGCGTCGCGTCAGAGCCATGCTCAGGCTCGGTCAAGCCGAAGGTCGCGATGAATTTTCCGTCGAGTGCGTCCTGGATCAGATGTTTCTGCTCGGGCCGCGCGAAGTCTCGCAGCATCAAGATTTGAGGATAGTTGGCGACAATTGAATGCTCGTTCTGAAGGTCATTATGGAGCCCGAGGCCCTTGCGCGCGAGATGCTCGCGAATAATCGCCATGGCGAGATTTGAGCCGTCCTGGCCGCCATACTCTGATGGCAACGCGAAGCGGAAATGGCCCGCTTTATCGGCGCGGCGCTTCGCCTCTCGCAAAAGCTGCTCCCATTCAGGGCGCGGCAGGCCGCCATTCTCAAAATCGGTTCTGGCCCATTCGCGGCGATGATCAAAGAAGCGAATATTGTCGTCTTCTTGTTCAAGCGGCTTGATCTCGTCTTCGATGAATTGATCCAAAACGCCCAAATAGTCCGCGATATCCTGTGGGATGTTGAAATCCATGAAACCTCTCCTGCAGCCTGAATTGAGGATATATCTCGGGTGCCGACCGGCAATCCGCTTCGTCGCGTCAATGAGAACTAGCCCTCACGCTGCCAACTGACAGGATCTGTCATCAGATTTCGCAAACGCAGCACATTTTATATGGGCTGAATGATTGACTTATTATTCAGTGATTATATGTTTTCAATCGTTAGATGAAGACATCGACACCGGCGTCACGCCGCCCACAAAGAAAGGTTTCCTCCCATGATCCGCACGATTACCGCTGCCTCATTCGCTCTCGCCCTCACCGGAACCGCATTCGCCGGTACTGCGTTCACCGCAAAGCTTGAAACGCCTATGCCAAAAGCCGAGAAAGTCGTTGCAGCGAAGGCTCTCTGGAACTGCGAAGCAGACACTTGTGTTGCTGAACTCAAGCGCAAAACCGTTCGCGTCAGCACCTGTAAGAAAGTCGTCAAAGAAGTCGGCAAATTGGCTGAATTCTCAAACTCTGACGAAACCCTGTCTGCCGATGATCTTGCGCGCTGTAACGCCGTCGCAAAATCATAAGCAAATTATTCAACAAACTCTCCCTCGATGGGTCGCTTCAACTGAAGCGGCCCTCTTTTTTTGTGCGCAGCATCTAAAAGTCTGACGCAGGCGTCATCTCAAAAAAGTTTGCTTTCCTCTGCGCGATGGATGTTGCTCTATCCTAATAGCCCAACCCGGAGGAGAAACCATATGTCGATGAAAGCCGTTCGGACCCCTGATGAGCGTTTCGCCAGTCTGCCCGATTATGGATTTACACCGAACTATATAGAGACCTTACCCGGTTATGACGGACTGCGCGTTCACTATCTCGATGAAGGCCCAAAAGATGCGGATCGGACATTTCTCTGTCTGCACGGCCAACCAACCTGGTCTTTTCTATATCGCAAGATGATTCCGGTCTTTGCCGAAAGCGGTGCGCGCGTGATCTGCCCCGATTGGCTCGGCTTTGGCCGCTCTGACAAACCGGTTGAGGATGACGTCTACACCTTCCATTTTCACCGCAACATGATGGTCGCCTTTATCGAGGCACTCGACCTTAAGAACATCACACTGGTCTGCCAGGATTGGGGCGGCATTCTCGGTCTCACAATCCCCATGGACATGCCGGAAAGGTTTGAGCGCCTCATCGTGATGAACACGGCCATCCCGGTTGGCCAAACCCCAGGCGAAGGCTTTGAGGCTTGGCGCGCCTATAATCGCACGCAGCCTGACATGGACGTCGCCGCCTTGATGCAGCGGGCCACACCGATCCTCAGCGCGGCGGAGGCTGCCGCCTATGCTGCGCCCTTCCCGGACCAGAGTTACAAAGCCGGTGTTCGCCGGTTTCCCGAATTGGTCATGACCGATGCGGACTTGGAGGGTGTCGAAACCGCAAAGCGCGCCGCCGCCTGGTGGTCAAATGATTGGCGCGGCAACAGCTTCATGGCCGTCGGCGCGCAAGACCCCGTGCTCGGTCCGAATCAAATGCAGGATCTGAAAGCGACGATTGCGGGCTGCCCAGAACCGATGATGATCGAAGAGGCTGGGCACTTCGTTCAGGAATGGGGCGCGCCGATCGCCCGCGCCGCGCTTACAAAATGGGGCGATCTTGACTAGCTCGGGTCGCTTGCCCGCTCGCCGCGAGCAACACCTGCTTTGTCCAGTTCCGGTCCCAGCCGACCGCTGATCCAAAAAAAGAACATCCGGAAATCACTGATCAGTGACCAGAGTGGATGCGTAAATGTTGCCGGCTTGTTGCGTTCAATAAAGGCATGGCTGACCCAGGCGAAAAAGTAACCCGCGAGCGGCATCGCCGCCAACCAGAGCCACTGTTGAAGCAGGATGGCTGCCACCCCAATCGCGATCACCAGCGACGTGCCGATATAGTGGAATTGGCGCGTTCGTGGATCGGCATGTTCCTGCAAATAGAACGGCCAAAACTCTTCATAGCTCGCTTTTCGCTCTGACATCTTAAGTCCCTCAATGGTCGCGGCGGAAATGCATCGTGCACTCTAACCGAAAGTCCTCGCAAGAAAAAAGGCCCAACCGTGAGGTCGGGCCTTTCTTAGATCAAAAATCAACCGTCTTACTGGACGATGATTGTCACTTCCGAACGACGGTTCAGTGGCTCACGAACGCCGTCATTAGTGGCTTTCGCAAGATCATTCTCGCCGCGACCGTCTGTGTCAATCGCTTCAGCGTCGATACCGCGAGCCTGCAGGGCGTCAGAGACGACAGCTGCACGGCGCGCAGAGAGGCGCTGGTTATAAGCAGACGCACCAGATGTGTCGGTGTGACCAACAATCGTTACGCCGCCAGTTGAGCAATCTTCACGGTCACGAATATTCGCGATCGCTTGGTCGATCACCGCAGAGGCCTGACTTGTCAGATCCGCACCGTCCCACTCGAAGTAAACCACGAATGCCTGGTTCACAGTTGAGCATGGCGCAACTGGAGCAACCTCAGCCTGCGTAGGAGGCGGTGGCGGCGGAGGTGGTGGCGGCGGAGGAGGAGGTGGAGGAGACGGAGGTCAAGGGGG